>Ga0326721_10000018_pt1 | contig 173674 bp, 169 predicted proteins | sample SGPome_FD_203951 | JGI IMG/M metagenome (GOLD analysis project Ga0326721, IMG submission 203951) | Soil microbial communities from Southern Great Plains, Lamont, Oklahoma, United States - SGP_1_2016 | ecosystem: Engineered > Artificial ecosystem > Soil microcosm > Unclassified | place: USA... | reverse complement strand
GGGGGGCCCCCCCCCCCCCCACACCCCCGCGCCCCTTGGGGTTGTGTGGGGGCCCCCCCCCCCCCCACCCCTCCCCACCACCAGCGCTACTTGACGCCGACGATCAACTTCGCCGTGGCGAGCCCGCCAGATGCTTCCGAGCCGACCGCGATGTAGTCGATCTTCTCCAGGTACTGCTCGGCGGCTTCGAACTCTTCTTCGCCCGGCGGGATCAGCGCCGAGGCGAGGTTCAGCGCCGCCGGACCATCGACGAAGGCGGTGATCGGCGTGTCGCCGAGGGCGCTGACCGCGTCTTTGTAAGCGGGCAGGTCGGCGAGGGTTTTGCTCGCCTCCTCGAAGGCGGAAAGGGTGGAGGCGAGGCCGTAGCCGATCGCGATGCGGCTGCCTTTGGCGGCGACGACGACCGGCTGACGACCCAGTTCGGGGTCGCGGATCGAGAAACCGCTCGCCTTGCCTTTGATCGAGGTGACGCCGGGGACGTTCGCCGAGCGCAGGAAGAGGCCGATGTTGGAGACGGTGTTTTTCGCCTGGGTGGCGTCCTCGGCCTCCATGATCAGGGCCCCGCCAAGGGTGCTTTCGCTGTTGCCGGTGACGTAGGCGCCGACGTCGCCGATCGAGCCGGCGATCGATTCGAGGTCGATGCCCGCCTGTTTCAGGCCTTTCTTCAGTTCGCCGGGCTCGATCCCCTCGCTGGGAATCCCCTGCTTGTCGATCTGGTCGATGCTTTCGTTGAAGCGTTCGCCGAATTCAGCCGCTGCGAAGGCTCCAACCGAGGTCGCAGGGAGGGAGCCGAGCAGCTCCGAGGCGTCCCCCGTAGGCGGGTTCTCGCCGCTGAGGTTGGTGCTGAAGTCGATCTCGATCTGATCGGAGCCCGGAACGAGGCTGGCGACGGCGGTCGCTTCGTCGGGCTCGATGCCGACGCCGTCGAGGAAGAGGCGGGTTTCATCGTCGATTTCGTCGCCCGATTCCTCGATCAGGGCGCCGATGTCGACGTAGACGTTGGCGGCGCTGCCGTCCGGGACGTCGGCGACGGTGCTGGTGTAGGTGTCTTCACCGGCCAGGTTCTCGCCGTTGGCGGCGTCGACCATCGTTTTGAAGGTCGCTTCGTCTTCGGCGAAGGCGACGAGTCCGTCGAAGACGCCGAAGGTGGTTTCGTCTTCTTCGACCTTGAAGTCGACGCCCTCGTAGGAGCCGTCCTTCACTTCCTCGTCCTCGTCGGCTTCGACCTGCTTGAAGATGAAGTCTCGGGCGGCATCCTCGTCGCTGGTCTGAATCGCGGCACCGTAGCCTTCGAAGTCGTCATCTTCGTATTCCTGCAGGAAGAGGCCGCCCTTTTCGCCAAGCCAGGGCTCGACTTCTTTCTCATAGTCGAACTCTTCGTCGCCCTCGGAGGCTGAGTTTTCGAGTTCGCCGATGATCAGCTCGCCGACGTTGTCGACCCCGGCGATCTTCTCGGCGAGGGCGTCGATGTTCTTCCCCGTCTCGGCGTCCGGCCGCACCATGAAGTCGATGAAGACGGGGGTTTTCACGGGTGCGATAGTGGCCGGATCGGCATCGCCGCTGCCACCGTCGTCCCCGCCGCCACAGCCGACGACGAAGAGGGCGGCAAGAGCCGCCAGAAGCAGGAATGGAGCGAGACGGAGCTTCACGGAGCGCGGCATCCTAACGATCCTTTTGGACAGTTTCACCCGACCGCCGGGACGACGGACGAATCGTCACTCGACGGTGACGGTCTTCGCCAGGTTGCGAGGCTGATCGACGTTGAGCCCGCGGCTGCGGGCGATGTCGTAGGCGAGCAGCTGCAGCGGCAGGATCGCGACGATCGGCTGCAGGATCCAATCGGTCCGGGCGACCTCGATCGTCTCGTCGGCGACCTCGGCGACCCGCTCGTCGCCGGCGGTGGCGATCGCGATCGTCTGGGCGCCGCGGGCACGCACCTCCTCGACGTTGGAGAGGACCTTCTCCAGCACCGGGCTGTCGGTGGCGATGCAGATCACCGGCGTCGACTCGTCGAGCAACGCGATCGGGCCGTGCTTCATCTCGCCGGCGGCGTAGGCGTCGGTCGGGATGTAGCTGATCTCCTTCAGCTTCAAAGCCCCCTCGAGGCAGACCGGGAGGCCGATGTGGCGGCCCAGGTAGAGGAAGAAGTCCTGATCTGCGTGGCGGGCGGCAACCTCCTGGGCGGGGCCAGCGGTCGCGGCCAGCGTCTCCTCCATCTTCGACGGCAGGCCCTTCATCTCGGCGACCAGCTCGGCCAGCCGCTCCGGCGGGAGCGTGCCGCGCAGCTCCGCCAGCCGCAGCCCCAGCAGGTATATCGCCGCCACCTGGGCGACGAAGGTCTTGGTCGCGGCGACGCTGACCTCCATCCCGGCGCGGATGTAGAGGACGGCGTCGGCGTCGCGGGTCGCCTGGCTGCCCATGATGTTCGTGATCGCCAGCACCGTCGCCCCCGCCTCGCGGGCCAGCCGCATCGCCGCCAGGGTGTCGGCGGTCTCGCCCGACTGGGTCATCCCGATCACCAGGTCCTCCGGGCCGACGACCGGGTTGCGGTAGCGGTACTCGGAGGCGATGTCCATCTCAACCGGCACCCGCGCCCACTCCTCGATCGCGTAACGACCGACCAGGCCGGCGTGGTAGGAGGTGCCGCAGGCGACGATGACGATCCGCCGCACGCCACGCAGAAGCTCGTCGGACAGATCCACATCGGAGAGATCGGCCCCCTCGCTACCGGGGAGGCGGTCGGTGATCGTCTCGGCGACCGCGTCGGCCTGTTCGTGGATCTCCTTCAGCATGAAGGTCTCGTAGCCGCCCTTCTCGGCGGCGTCCGCGTCCCAGGTGACCTCTTCGGCCTCCCGCTCGATCGGGCTCCCCTCGGCATCGGTGACGCGGACCGAGCCGGCTTCGACTTCGACGATCTCGCCGTTTTCGATCGGCATCGCCGTTCGGGTGTCGGCGAGGAAGGCGGGGATCGCGGAGGCCAGGAAGGTCTCCCCCTCGCCCACCCCGGCGACCAGCGGGCACTCCTTGCGGGCTCCGACCAGGCGCTGCGGCTCGTCGGCGTGCATGGCGACGAAGGCGTAGTGGCCGCGCAGCTCGGCGAAGGAGGCACGCACAGCACCGGCGAGATCGCCGTCGTAGTGGCTGGCGATCAGGTGGGCGACGACCTCGGCGTCGGTCTCCGAGGTGAAGACCTCTCCCGCCTCCTGCAGGCGCCGGCGCAGCTCGGTGTGGTTCTCGATGATTCCGTTGAGGACGATGTGGACGCGGCCGGAGCTGTCGTCGTGGGGATGGGCGTTCTCCTCGGTGACCCGGCCATGGGTCGCCCAGCGGGTGTGGGCGATGCCGGTCTCCGCCGGCGGCAGCGGCCCGGAGCCGTTGTCGGCGCGCGCCTGCACCGCAGCCCGCAGGTGGCTGAGGTTGCCGACCGCGTGGACGCTCTCCACCTCGCCGTCGGCGAGCACGGAGAGGCCGGCCGAGTCATAGCCCCGGTATTCGAGCTTTTCCAGTCCCGCGAGCAGCAGCTCCTCGCAGGGCCTGGCGCCCACGTATCCGACGATGCCGCACATGAAGGCGAGTAAGGGTAGAGGGCGGGGCCCGGGAGCCCGCTCAGCCGAGCTCTCGACGCACGACACCGACCAGCCGTTGGCAGACCTCGTCCGCCTCCTCAGGGCTCGGCGCCTCGACCATCACCCGCACCAGAGGCTCGGTTCCGGAGGGTCGCAGGAGCACCCGGCCGCGTCCCTCGAGATCCTTGTCCTCGCGCTCGACCGCCTCCCAGACCGCGGTCGCCCCCCGCACCGCCTCGCGGTCGGCGACCTCGACGTTGACGAGGACCTGGGGCAGCTTCTGCATCGGCGTCGCGTCCTCGAGCCGCCGCTCGCCCAGCTCCCGCATCGTCATCAGCGCGGCGGCGATCCCGTCGCCGGTGGAGACGAAGTCGGAGGCGATTATGTGACCCGACTGCTCGCCGCCGAGGGCCCAGCCGCGACGCTGCATCTCGTCGATCACGTAGCGGTCGCCGACCTGGGTCACCGCCACCTCGATCCCCGCCTCCTCCATCGCCTGGTGGAAGCCGTAGTTGCTCATCACGGTGACGGCCACCCCCCCGTTCAGCTCGCCCCGCCCGGCCATCCCCCGCGCCGCCAGGGCGATCAGCTCGTCGCCGTCGTGGACGCGGCCGCTGCCGTCGACGGCAAGGACGCGGTCGCCGTCGCCGTCGAAGGCGAAGCCGATCTCGGCCTCCGAGGAGGCAACCCGTTCGGCCAGGGGCTCGATGTGGGTGGAGCCACAACCGGCGTTGATGTTGCGGCCGTCGGGCTCGACCCCGAGCAGGTCAACCTCAGCGCCGAGACGTTCGAAGATCGCCGGCGCGGCGCGGTAGGTGGCGCCGTTGGCGCAGTCGAGGACGACCTTGCGGCCGGAGAGGTCGAGGGAAAAAGCGGACTGCAGCTCGCGCAGGTAGTCCTCCAGGCCGCCGTTCAGCTCGCGCACGTGGCCGGCCCGCTCGGCGGCCGGCGGCTCCTCCATCTTCGCCTCGATCTGGGCCTCGACCGCGTCGGGAAGCTTGACGCCGCGGCCATCGAAGAACTTGATCCCGTTGTCGCGGAAGGGGTTGTGGGAAGCGGAGACGACCGCGGCCAGGTCGAGGCCGAGGCGCTTGACCAGGATCGCGGCGGCGGGCGTCGGCAGGACCCCGCCCAGCAGCGCGTCTCCCCCGGCCGCGGCGATCCCCGCCGCCAGGGCGGACTCGAGCATCGGCCCGGACTCCCGCGTATCGCGGACGATCAGGACCTGCGGCCGCTCCGCCTCGAGGGTCGCCGTGGTCGCTCGGCCCAGCGCCGTCGCCAGCTCGGCGCTGAGGAAGGTGCCAGCCTCTCCTCGGACCCCATCGGTTCCGAAGAGCTTGCGCGCGGTTCTCACCCCGCTCCCGTCAGCGCTTGGAGAACTGAGGCCGCTTACGGGCCTTCTTCAACCCGGCCTTGCGGCGCTCCTTGACCCGCGCATCGCGGGTGAGGAAGCCGCGCCGCTTGAGGTCGCCGCGGAGCTCGGAGTCGATCTCGGTCAGGGCGCGGGCGACACCGTGGCGGATCGCGCCGGCTTGACCGCTGACGCCGCCGCCGTGGACGCGGACGCGGACGTCGACGTTGCCCTCGTAGCCGGAGACCGCGAGCGGCTGCTTGACCATCGTCTGGTGCAGCGGCCGCGGGAAGAACTCCTCGATGTCGCGCTTGTTGATGATGATCTTGCCGTTGCCGGGAAGGAGCGTGACGCGAGCGATCGCGTTCTTGCGTTTGCCGGTGGCGAGAAAGCGGGCGCCTTTGTCGATTTTCGCGGGGGCCCTGCCGGCCGCCACAGCGTCGGCCTCCTCAGCGGCTGCCAGTTCGGCTTCGCGACGAGCTTTCTCTTCTTCCTCGGCTTCCAGCCGCGCCCGCTCCTCAGCGCTCAGCTCGGGTTTGTCGGGTTCGACCAGGATCGGCTCCAGGTCGGCCCCCGGAATGACGTCTTTTTTCTTCTCCTCGGCCTTCGGCTCCTCAGCCGGCTCGGGCGGAGCCTCCTCGGTCGCCTGATCTACCTCAGGAGAAGTGACCTCCTCGGCTACCGGCTCCTCAGCGGCCTCCTCGGACGGCCCCCCATCTCCACCCTCCTCGGACGGCTGCTCCTCAGCGGCATCTGCCGCGGGTGGCGACGATGCGGGATCCTCGCCGGTAGGCGAGGAGGACGTATCGGAGACAGGACCCGCGGCCTCAGCGCCCTCGTCTTGGGTAGTTTCGTCCTGCTCCGGCGTTCTCTCGTCGTCGATCATTCAGTCTCCATAGGTTTCGGCTGCTGCGCCGCATGCGGGTGGTCCGGCCCGGCGTACACCTTCAGCTTGGTCAGTTGCTGGCGAGCGAGGCGGTTGCGCGGCAGCATCCCCTTCACGGCCTTGCGGATCACTTCCTCGGGCTTGCGCTCGAGCATCTCGCCGAGCGTCCGGGACTTGATCCCGCCGGGGTAGCCGCTGTGGCGGTAGTAGGTCTTCTGCGCCAGCTTGTCGCCGGTGACGCGGATTTTCTCCGCGTTGATGACGACGACGAAGTCGCCGGTATCGACGTGCGGGGTGTAATCCGGCTTGCGCTTGCCACGCAGCGTGTTCGCAATCTGCGTTGCAAGGCGACCCAGGGTCTTACCCTCGGCATCGACGACGTACCAGTCGCGCTGGCGGTTGGCGGGAGTGGCTACAAAGGTCTTCATCGCGCAAAAACCGCGCGGTCTGCCCACGCGGCCGGGTGATGATAGCCATCTCGCCCTGTATGCTGCCGCCCGAGCAATAGCCGAATCCCGTACGGGCCACCGTTCGGGAGCGGAGGAACCGAAGAGACCTTGCAGGTCTCAGGGGCGAATCGGACGAAAAGCGTCCGTAGCGCGACTCTTTCAGCGCGAGCCCGTCAGCTAACTCCGCAGGCGATGGAAAGAGAGGGCTAGCGGTTGAACAGCAAAGGGTTCGTCCGGCCAACGGTGGTCGGCCAAATTTGCATAGCGATGGCAGTCGTGCTGCTTGCGTACTTCGCCGGCACCGCCACTGCGGCGACGACCACCGGCGGCGCCGGCACCCCCGGCGCAACGCCCAGCGTCAAAGGCAGCCCGACGGGAACGCCCTCGCCCGCTCCCAGCGCCGGCGTCCTCACCCTGGTTTCCGCCCAGACCACCCCCCGCAAGTCCTTCTACTTCGGCTACCGCTACCCACGCCTCAGCTACACGATCGGCAGCGACCTGCCCCTCAATGACCTGCGGGTCGACGTCGTCAACTCCGTCGGCGAAATCGTCAAGACCTTCTACCGCGAGGACGTTGCCCCCAACGTCGAAAGCAAAGTCCGCTGGGACGGCACCACCAACGAAGGCAAACCAGCCCGCAACGGCCGCTACAGCTTCCGGATCAGCCCGCAGTCGCCGACCGCCACCGCGCCAGCCGCCCGCAAGGCGACCAGCTCGACCCCTCTCAGCCTCGCCTTCACCTTCTACGGCTACGCCTTCCCGATCCTCGGCGCCCACGACTACGGCTCCAGCGGCTCGGTCTTCGGCGCCGGCCGCTCTGGTCATACGCATCAGGGCCAGGACGTGATGGCCGCCTGCGGCACGCCGCTGGTCGCCGCCCGCGGCGGCACGGTTCAGGTCTCGACCTGGGACGACGCCGCCGGCAACTACGTCGTCATCGACGGCAAACGCAGCCCCTTCGACTTCATGTACGCCCACCTGGCCGAACCCTCCCCCCTGAAAGAGGGCGAAACCGTTCGCACCGGGCAGCCGATCGGTGTGGTCGGCACCACCGGCTCCTCCAGCGGCTGCCATCTGCACTTCGAGATGTGGTCAGCCCCGGGCTGGTATGAGGGGGGCTCCCCTTTTGACCCGCTCAGCTACCTCCAGAAGTGGGATCGCTACAGCTGAGCGGTGCCTCCCCGCGCCGCCACATTTGAGCGGCGCGAACTCCATTCGCCCCTAAGCGCCAAGCGGCCAGACCTCTGGAATAAATCGCTTTTCGCGGGAACCGCCACCTTTGCGGTAATCGCGTGTTCTGGATTGATCTACCTGAATGGTCTATACGTACTAAGCACAGTGACGAACGGCTGAGTACCACCCCCAACCCCGCTCATAGGAGTCAGTCATGTCGGAGCAACCCCTAGAACCAATTGACCAGCGTCTCGTTCGCGCGCTTGCCCACCCCCTCCGTGTCCAGATACTCGAAGTGCTTACCGAACGAGTGGCGAGCCCGAGCTTGATCGCGGAGGAGCTGGACACCGGCGTCAGCCACGTCGCCTACCACACCCGCGCGCTGGACCGCTGCGGTTGCATCGAGCTAGTGGAAACGGCGCAGCGGCGGGGGGCGACCGAGCACTACTACAAGGCGAAGCCGCACGCCTTCATCGGTAACAGCGCCTGGCGCAAGGTGCCGCGTCCGATCCGCAGCTCGATCACCGGAGCCTCCCTGCAAACCTTCATGGACAAGGCGGTGACCGCCCTGGAAGCCGGAACGATCGACGACCGCGAGGACACCACCCTCAGCTGGATGCCGGTCCACCTGGACGAGGAGGGGTGGAGCGAGGTGACGGCGATCCTTGCCGAGGCCACCGAGCGGGTGCTGGCAGCGCAGACCGCGGCGGATCAGCGAGCGGCGGATTCGCGCGATGACCAGAGAAAAATCTCAGCCGTCGTCGCCCTTGCGAACTTCGAGACCGGGTCAGGGCGCTCGGAAAACAGCGCGTCTTAGCCGGTAAGGAGGGATGGGTATTCCCTTCCCTCCCTGGGATTTTCGCCGCTAACTCGCCAGCTCTCGCCGACGGGCACTACGAAAATCAGGACGCCGGTCGGGAAGGGGACACCCATCCCTCCTAGCGACAGCTCGCGTCAGACGGCGAATCACGAGAGCTGCCGTGGAAGGGATACCGGCACTTTCTACCGGCAGAGCCCCTACTCCCACTCGATAGTCGCCGGGGGCTTTGAGCTGATGTCGAGGGCTACGCGGTTGACGTCGCGAATCTCGTTGATGATCCGGTTGGAGACGCGCTCCAGCAGGTCGTAGGGAAGCCGCGCCCAGTCGGCGGTCATCGCGTCGTCGGAGGTGACGGCGCGGATCACGATCGGGTAGGCGTAGGTGCGGCCGTCGCCCTGGACCCCGACCGAGCGCACGACCGGTAGAACGCAGAACGACTGCCAGAGCTGGCGGTAGAGCTCGGCGGCGCGGATCTCCTCCTGGAGAATCGCGTCGGCGGCGCGGAGGATGTCGAGCCGCTCTTTGTTCACCTCGCCGCCGACGATGCGGATCCCCAGGCCCGGCCCCGGGAAGGGCTGGCGCCAGACCATCCGCTCGGGCAGCCCGAGCTCGGCCCCGACCGCCCGCACCTCGTCCTTGAACAGCATCCGCAGCGGCTCGACCAGCTCGAATTCGAGGTCGTCGGGAAGGCCGCCGACGTTGTGGTGGGACTTGATCGTCGCCGCGTGGTCGGAGCCGCCCGACTCGATCACGTCGGAGTAGAGGGTGCCCTGAACCAGGTAACCGGCGTCCTCGAGCTTCGCCGCCTCCTCCTCGAAGACGCGGATGAACTCGGTGCCGATGATTTTCCGCTTCGTCTCGGGGTCGTCGACCCCCGCCAGCTTGGCGAGGAAGCGGTCTTCGGCGTCGACGTGGACCAGCGGGATCCCGAACTGGCCGAAGGCCTCGACCACCTGCTCGGCCTCGTTCATCCGCATCAGGCCGTGGTCGACGAAGACGCAGGTGAGCTGATCGCCGATCGCCTTGTGGACCAGCAGCGCCGCCACCGAGGAGTCGACGCCGCCGGAGAGGCCGCAGATCACCTTGCCCTCCCCCACCTGAGCGCGGATCTTCTCCACCTGCTCGGCGATCACCGACTGCGGCGACCACTGCTCCCGGCACTCGGCAACGTCGCGCAGGAAGCGGGTGAGGATCTCGGTCCCGTAAGGGGTGTGGACGACCTCGGGGTGGAACTGGATCCCGTAGAGGCCGCGATCCGGCAGCTCACAGGCGGCAACCGGCGAGCTCGGGGTCGAGGCCAGCGGGGTGAAGCCTTCCGGCGCCTCGAAGACGGCGTCGCGGTGGCTCATCCAGCAGCTCTGCTCCTCCGGCAGGCCGCCGAGGAGCCTGCCACCGCCCTCGCGGAGGACGAGGTCGGTGCGGCCGAACTCACCCGACTCCGCCGACTCGACTCGACCGCCGAGGGCTAGCACCATCGCCTGCATGCCGTAACAGATGCCCAGGGTGGGAACCTCGAGGTCGAGCAACTGCGTCGGGAACTTCGGCGCCCCCGGCTCATAGACCGAAGCCGGCCCGCCAGAGAGGACCAATGCCTTCGGCTTCCGCTCCTTGATCTTCTCCACGGGGGTGTTCGCCGGCAGCATCTCGGCAAAAACCCCGCATTCCCGAATCCTGCGGGCGATCAGCTGCGAATACTGGCCTCCGAAATCGAGGACCAGGACCTCCTCAACGGCTCCTCCGGCGGGTGGCGACGATTCCGAGGACTCTCCCGCTAGGGAGAGCCCGGAATCGGAGACAGGACCCGCCGGCCTGAGCACGTCAGAACCACTAGTCATCCGATACGGCAACTCCAGTCGAAACAGCCGCTCGGCCGTTCGAGCCCATGCCCACCGCCTGCTCGGTCTGCAGCTTCTTGCCCTCGCTCATCAGCGCCGGCGCGACCATCACCTCGGCCCGCTGGAAGGAGCGGATGTCCTCGTAGCCGCAGGTGGCCATCGAGGTTTTCAGCGCCCCCATCAGGTTGAAGGTGCCGTCGTTCTCCTGGGCCGGGCCGAGGAGAATCTCCTCCATCGTCCCGTCCTGCCTGGTCGAGACGCGGGTACCGCGCGGCAGCGAGGGATGGAAGGTCGCCATCCCCCAGTGGAAGCCGCGGCCGGGGGCCTCTTTCGCCCGCGCCAGCGGCGAGCCGATCATCACCGAGTCGGCGCCGCAGGCGATCGCCTTGGAGACGTCGCCGCCGGTCCGCATGCCGCCGTCGGCGATCACGTTGACGTACTCGCCGGTCTCGAGCATGTGCTGGGCGCGGGCGGCCGCGACGTCGGCGATCGCCGTCGCCTGCGGGACGCCGATCCCGAGCACGCCGCGGGTGGTGCAGGCGGCGCCGGGACCGACCCCGACGAGAACGCCCACCGCCCCGGTCCGCATCAGGTGCAGCCCGGTCGAGTAGGAGGCGCAGCCGCCGACCACCGTCGGCACCGGCACTTCGGCGATGAACTGCTTCAGGTTGAGCGGCTCGACCGTGGTCGAGACGTGTTCGGCCGAGATCACCGTGCCCTGGATGACGAGGATGTCGAGCCCGGCCTCGACCGCCACCTCGTAGTACTCGCGCACTTTCTGCGGCGTCAGCGAGCCGCAGGCGACGGCGCCGCGGGACTTGATCTCCTCGACCCGCTTGGCGATCAGCTCCGCCTTCACCGGCTCGGTGTAGATCTCCTGCATCAGCCGCGTCGCTTCGTGCTTGGGGGCGGCGGCGATCGCCTCCAGCCTCTCCTCGGCGTTCTCGAAGCGGGACCAGATCCCCTCCAGGTTCAGCACCCCGAGCCCGCCCAGCTCGTTGCAGAGCGCAGCGGTGTCGGGCGAGACGACGCCGTCCATCGCCGAGGCGAGGAGCGGCAGCTCAAAGCGGTAGGGACCCAGGCTCCAGCTGATGTCGATGTCGTCAGGGTCGCGCGTCCGGCGGGAAGGAACGATCGCGACGTCGTCGAATCCGTAAGCGCGGCGGCCCTTCTTGCCGCGGCCGATTTCGATTTCCAAGTTAGTCCTCCAAGGCGTGGCGTTGAATAAGCCAGCCTACACTTCCGCGGGGACCTCCAAATCGTGCACGGAGACCTCGCCGAGCAGGCGCTCGACCTGATTGCGGTCAACGGTGCCCGCGCCGAAGTGCTGGGTGGACTCGGCCCCGCAGGCAACGCCGTAGGCAAGGCAGTCCTCCTGGGAGCGGCCTTCGTAGCGAGCGGCGACGTAGCCGGCCAGGAAAGCATCGCCTGATCCAACCGTCGAAACCGGCTCCAGCGGCTCGGTGTGGACCTCGAGCAGCCGCCTCGAGCTGCCCTCGCCGACGGCGGCCACGCAGCCGTCGGGGCGGGTGATCGCCGCCTCGCTCGCCCCCAGCCGCACCAGCTCCAAAAGTCCCTGGGCGAGGTCGCCGCGGTCGGCGAACTCCTGCCCGACCAGCTCCTCGGCCTCGCGCTCGTTCGGCGTCACCATCGAGGCCCCCGCACGGACGCCGGCCAGCATCGCCTCCCCCTCGGCGTCGAGGACGACCGGGACCCCGCGGCGGGAGAGGTCGTCGATCAGGCGGGCGTAGAGGTCGTCGCCCGCTCCCGGGGGGAGCGATCCGGCGAGGACGCAGATCTTCGCCCCGCTGGCCAGGTAGCCGATCCGGTCGAAGAGCCGCTTGACCTCCTCGGGGCTGACGGCGGGGCCGCGCTCGTTGATCTCGGTCTGCTCGCCGGAAGTTGGGTCGATCACCGCGAGGTTGATCCGGGTCTCGGCGGCGATCCGGGTGAAGTCGGTCAGCACCGATTCCTCCTGCAGCTGTTCCAGTACCTGGGTCCCGGTCGCGCCGCCGACGAAGCCGCTGGCGATCACGGGCCGACCGAGCAGGCTCAGCGCCCGGGCGACGTTGACGCCCTTGCCGCCGGCGACGGTGCGGCTCTCGACCGCCCGGTGGCGGCGGCCGAGGCGGAAATTCGGCACCGCGACGGTGCGGTCGATCGCCGCGTTCAAGGTCACCGTGAGGATCACTGGGGCTTCACCCCGATTCAGCTCCTACCTTTGTCTCTGCCGGCCGGCCCGGCGCAGCAGAATTACCCCGATGATGAGTATCACGAACAAGCCGATTCCAAAAGGGATCGAGTTGTCAGCAACGGTGGCCCGGGCGCGGTCGAAGAAGCTTGCCTCCGAGACGGCACGGCTGGCCCGAAGGGCGACGGTCCCGACCTTGCGGCCGTCGACCAAGACGGTCGCGCGCCCGAGTTTGGCGCCGCGCCGGATCGGTCCCTCCACCTCCTGAGGAGCACGGACCCGCAGGTTCAATCGCTGGTCCTGTCGCACCCCCACCTGCAGCGAGCGTTCGGCTCGCAACGGCAACCGTCCGCCGGAATAGCGGATTTCGGGTTCGGCCAGATCCTCGCCGGCCCGAATCGGCAGCCGCCGCTGGTACTGGGAAAAGCCGTATTCGAGCAGCTCGAGGTTTTCGAGAAAGCGGGATTCTTCGCTGGGAGCACCGATCGTCACCGAGATCAGGCTGACGCCGCGCCGCTCCCCGGAGGCGACGAGGACGTAACCGGCGTCGAAGGTGTGGCCGGTCTTCACCCCGGTCGCCCAGTGGACCAGGCCCAGCAGGTCGTTGGAGTTGTCGATCCGCCGCGGCGGCCGCAGGCTGCGCAGCAGCACGCTCTCGGTGTCGGCGATCTTGGCGAAGGCCGGAATCCGCAGCAGGCGGCGGGCCAGGGTCGTCAGATCCGCCGCGGTCGAGTAATTGCCCGCCTGGTCGAGGCCGATCGAGTTCGCGTAGTGCGTGTTCGACAGCCCCAGGGCGGCGGCGTAGCGGTTCATCTCCCCCACGAACCGCTCTTCGGAGCCCGCCGCCGAGACCGCCAGCGTGTGGGCGGCGTCATTGCCGCTGACCAGCATCAACCCGTAGAGGAGATCGCGGACGCTGACCCGTTCTCCGGCCTGCAGGCCCATCAGCGACTCGCCGTAGATCGGCTCGTAGGGGGCGGCGCGCACCATCCTTTCCGGCCCCAGCTCTTTCATCGCCACGTAGGCGGTCATCAGCTTCGTCGTGCTGGCGATCGGCAGGCGGCGTTGCGCGGCCTGGGAGGCGAGGACGTCGCCGCTGCGGGCGTCGACCACGATCCAGGCCCGCGCTTCGAGCCCCTCCGGTCCTTTGGCCGGGGCGGCGGAGGCCACAGGCGAGAGCAGCAGCGCCAGCGCCGCCACCACCAACGTGAGGCGAAACCCGAGAGCCCGCCCGGCGCCGCTGCGCCCGGGCCTCATCGCAGTTTCAGGGTTTCCCCGGCGACCAGGATCTGGGGATCGACTTCAGGGTTCAGTTCGAGGATCCTGCTGACGGAGACGCCCGTCTCCTGGGCGATCGAGGTCAGCGTGTCCCCGGTCTCGATCGTGTAGGTCTCGGCCTTGGGCTGCTGTTGTTTCTGCTTCTTGGCCGGGCGCTCGGTCCGCTGCTCCTGCGGCGAGGAGTCGTCGTCCATCGCCGCGCCGACGATCACGACGACGACGAGGACCGCCCCCACCAAGGCGAGGGCGGCGACGAAACGGGCGACGGCGCTGGTGCGTTTTTCCATTGAACCGAGAAGGGCGATGCGGTTGGGGCGGGCTGATCGTAGTCGCGTTTGGCTTCGTCAGGCGGTCGAAATCTCCCAGACCGTCTGCCGCAGGCGCTCGGCCGCGGCAGCAGGGTCGGGGTCGGCCGCGATCCCGCGGGAGGCGGCGACGAGGCCGGCGGCGCGACCAGCCGAGAAGGCGGCGCCCAGCAACTCAGGACGACCACCCTGGGCGCCCACGCCGGGGATGAGGAAGATCGCCCGCGGCATCAGCTCGCGCATGCGGCTGAAGTGGCGCGGCTCCGTGGCGCCAACCACGGCCCCCATTCCGCTCAGGCCCCCCTCGCCCTGGAGGCGGCCGGAGAGCTCGTCGACGAGCGCCGCCAGGCGCTCGTGCAGCGGCGCCTCGGGCGCCGGCAGGTCCTGCAGGTCGGCCGCGCCGGGGTTACTGGTGCGAACGAGAACGAACATCCCCGCGCCGGCCTCTGCCGCGGCGGTGACCAGCGGCTCGAGCGCATCCCGTCCCAGCAGGGGGTTGGCGGTGAAGGCATCGGCGCCGAGGCCGCGGACGGGGCCCCAGGGAGTCGGCGTCTCGCCGACCAGCGCTTGCGCGTAAGCCGCGGCGGTGACCGGAACGTCACCGCGCTTGCCGTCGGCGACAACCAGCAGCCCCGCTTCCTGGGCGGCGCCGCAGACCTCTTCCAGCGCGCGCCAGCCGGGCGCTCCCAGTCGCTCGAAACAGGCGAGCTGCGGCTTGACAGCGACGCAGGAGGGGCCGGCCCGCTCGATCAGGGACCGGCAATGCCCAGCGACCGCGGTGGCCGCCAGCTCTGCCGCCGGCGCTTCGGGATCGCCCGCCGTCTCCCCCTCCCCGGCCAGCTTGGCCGGGTCGGGGTCGAGGCCGAGACAGATCTGACTGCGGCGCTCCTCAACGAGCGCCGTCAGTCGATCGGAAAAGCCAGTCAGCGAATCAGCCGCCCTTGACTTTGGTCTTCAGGGCCGAGCCAGCGGAGAAGCGCGGAACTTTGCCGCCCGGGATGGTGATCCTTTCGCCGGTGCGCGGGTTGACGCCCTGACGGGGGCCGCGCTCGGCGACGTGGAATTTGCCGAAGCCGGTGAAGGCGACCTCCTCGCCGTTGCTCAGGGCGCCGGTGATCGCATCGAGAACAGCGTCGACAGCGTCGGTAGCGGCTTTTTTGCTGCCGAGCCGCTCATCAGCGGCAAGTTGGTCAAGAAACTCAGCCTTGGTCACGTCGTAAATCCTCCTCGGGGTTTGAAGACGGCCGCAATCTAACAGTGGCTACGGCGTAAGAATTCGTTCTCTAGAGCCAAACGTCACGAACCGCTGATCGCCATCTCGGCGATCAGCAGCGGCGGCGTGCTGACAGAACCCCCGAACGGGACCCAGCGGGCCTCCGCTCCGGCGGCCTGAACGGCGCTCAACATCGCCACCAGCTCACCGGCGATCGTGAACTCGCGGACCGGCTCGGCGAGCTGCCCGCCGCGGATGATCCGGCCCGAGGCGCCGACCGAAAAGACCCCGGTGACGGGGTTGACGCCGGAGTGAAGCCCGGCGACGTCGGTCACGTAGACGCCCTCCCCCGCCTGCGCCAGCAGCTGCTCGAGGGTGAGCGAGCCGGGGGCGACGATCAGGTTCGAGGTCGAGACGCCGGGCAGAGAGCGGTACCCCTGCCGGGAAGCCGAACCGGTCGAGGAGCCGTGCTCGCGGTTGGCGGTGTAGGTGTCGTAGAGGTAAGAGCGGAGCCTGCCGCCCTCGATCAGCGCCGTGCGGCGGCGCGGGACCCCCTCGGCGTCGAAGGGGGCCGAGGCGGGGCCTTCGGGCGCGCGGCCGTCGTCGAAGAGCGCGAAGGCCTCGCTTGCCACCTCCTCTTCGAGGCGCCCGGCAAACGGCGAGCGGCCGCGCTGCACCGCCCTGGCGCTGAAGCCACCCCCGATCAGCCCGGCGAAGCTGGCGGCGACGGTCTCGTCGAGCACGACCGGGCAGGACCGGGACTGCGGCTTGCCGGCGCCGATCATCGACAGCGCCCGCTGGGCGCCTTCGGCTCCTACCGCCTCGGGGTCGAGGCGGCGCGGCCCGCGGGCGAGGGCGAAGCCGAGGCCGGTCTCACGCGCCCCCTCCCCTTCGGCCAGCGCTTGCAGGTAGGCATAACAACTGGAGGTCTCGTACTCGCCGGCGACGCCGGTCGAGGAGGCAATCGCCACCTGCTCGTCGGAGTCGGCATAGACGGCGGCCTCGACACCGACCAACCGCGGATCCGACTCCAGTGCCGTGCGCTCCACGGCCAGCGCCAGCTCGGCCACCCGCGCCGTCTCCCATTCGCCTATAGAGGGGTCGCTGAGCCCCGGCAGGGCCTCGAACTCGGCCGGCTGCGGCGCCCCCGCGTACTCGTCCTCGTCGGCAGCCCGGGCCGCCTCGGCCGCGCTGGCGGCGATCGCGGCAACCCCCGCCTCGGAGAGATCGGTGCCGTAGGCGTAGCCGACCCGCTGGTCGATCCAGGCGCGAATCCCGACGCCGCTCTGGGTGGCCGCGGTCAGGCTCTCGATCTCGCCGTTGTGGGCCCGCACCTCGCGGCCGTTGTCGCGGGAGACGTAGGCCTCGGCGTCGGTGGCGCCGGCGCCGGTGGCCGCTTCGACCGCTCGGCGCGCGGTGGTGCTCAGCTCAGTCATCAAACGCTCCCGCTTCCATCAAGCCCTCGGCTTCGCCTCACCGCTCGGTGCCTCCGACCGTCATCGCCCGCACCCGCACGTGGCCCTGGCCGGTACCGACCGGCACTTTCTGGCCGCCCTTGCCGCAGATCCCGGTCTTCATGAAGAAGTCATTGCCGACGGCGTCGATCGCGGCCAGCGCCTCCAGGCAGTTGCCGATCAGGGTGGCGCCACGGCAGGGCCGGGTCACCTCGCCGCCCTCGATCAGATAGCCCTCGGAGACGCCGAAGACGAAGTCGCCGGTGGCGGGGTCGACCTGGCCGCCGCCGAAAGAGACCGCGTAGAAACCGCGCTCGACCTCGGCGATCATCTCCTCCGGGGTGGCCTCGCCGGGGGCGATGTAGGTGTTCGTCATCCGCGGGATCGGCAGGTGGCGAAAGCTCTCGCGGCGGCCGTTCCCGGTCGAGGCGACGCCATCGCGGTCGGCGGTGAGGTGGTCGTAGAGGTAGGAGGTGAGGCGGCCACCCTCGATCACCTGCGTTTTCTGCGTCGGCTGGCCCTCGTCGTCGATCGCGTCGCTCCCCCACTCGCCAGGGAGGCGGCCGTCGTCGTAGGCGTTCAGCAGCGGCTCCGCGACCCGCTCGCCGAGCTTGCCGGTGTAGACGCTGGCGTTCTTCTGGATGTGGTCGGCCTCGAGACCGTGGCCGGTCATCTCGTGGAAGAGGACGCCGCCGAAGCCACCGCCGACGACAACCGGCATCGACCCCGATGGAGCGGGGATCGCGTCGAGCAGGGTCAGCGCCTTCGCCGCCGCCTGCTCGGCGATCTGCCCCGGGTCGTCTTCGAGCAGCTCGAAGCCGCGGTGGGCGCCGAGCGTCTCGGCCCCGGTCTCGACGGCGGAGTCGCGCCGGGCGACCGCCTGGGCGCCGATCCGTACTCGGGTGCGGTCGTCCCCCGTAAATAGACCGTCGGAGTTGGCGACGGCGACCTCGCGGCGCGCCTCCGCGTAGGAGGCGGTGAACTGGTCGATCTCGCCACCCTTGGCGCGCGCTCGCTCGTCGAGCTCGCGCAGCATCTCCGCCTTGCGCTCGGCCGACACCTCTTCGGGGCGGCGCTCGATCGGCAGCGTCTTCACCTCCCGCGCCTGCAGTGGCTGCGGCTCCCGGCGCTCGGATCGCAGCGCTGCCGCGGCCTCGTCGGCGGCTCGTTCGACGTCCTCGGGCGCGAGCCCGTCGACGTGGGCGAAGTAGGTGGTGTTGCCATCGACGACGCGCACGCCGGCGCCTTCCTCGGCGCCGGCCTGGACCGCCTCGATCCGCCGCTCGTCGATCGCCATCGTCTGGCCGCGACGGCGTTCGGCGAAGACCTCGGCGAAGCGACCGCCGTTGGCGAGCGCCCGCGCCAGCGCACGCTCGGCGACGGCGGGATCGATCAGGTCGTTCATCCCTTCTCCTTCCTGCCGGCAACCTCGATCAGCCGCCCGGCGGCGACGAACAGCTCGGCGCCACTGCGCGAGTCCTCGGCGTGATCGGCGCTGCGTCCGTGGGGGTAGTAGAGGCGGGCAAAGGGACGGCGCGCGACCCGGCGGCGGCGCATGAAGGCGGCGGCCTCGTCGGCGTAGACGGAGACCCGGTCAAGCAGGATCCGGTGCGGCTTCGGAGGGGTCATCCGGCCGTCTCCTGCGCCAGCTGGCGCAGCGTCGAGCGCATGTCGAAGAGCATCAGCGAGGCGAGCGCGAAGCGCTCGGTGACGGTGACCGCGGCCAGGCCGGCGTTGCGGATCGCGAAGACCTCGCCCTGCTCGGTCGCGATGTGGACCTGCTCGACCGGCGCACCCTCGGCGGCGTCGGCGGCCGCGAACAGCGCCGCCGCGTCCTCCGCCCAGCGCTCCGGCTCCTCGCCCGTCGCCGCCAGTACCTCGGCGTCGGGCCCAAGGATCGCAGCGCCGCGCAGGTCGGGTGACATCTCGGTCAGGAAGGCCAGCGCCGCCTCGGCGGACTCCGCGTCGGGAGCGGTGGTTGCGGCAGCGTCAGCCATGTCGGCGAAGATACCGACCGTGACCCTCGCCCGAGCCTCCTGGATCATCACCGTCGTCATCTGCGCGGTCGCCGCGATCCTCTTCGCCTTCAGCGGCTACACCGGCTACGCGATCACCCTGGTCGCGATCGGCCTCGCGGCAAGCGTGAACCTGCTGCCGCCGCCTTGACCTGTCGCCTTATGCGTCCATATGGGCGCAAAGGCGACACGGCATCACCCCGGGCGGTACCGGCCCTCCTCGCCTGCGCGGTAGGAGGTCTCCGGCTCGGCATGGATCAGGACCTCGGCCTGCGGGATCTCGGACTCGATCCGGTCGCGCATCGCGTGGGCCAGCTCGTGGGCGCGCTCGAGGGTGGTGCCGGAGCGGTACTGGACGTGGAAGTCGATGTGGCGGCGGCGGCCGGCGCGGCGGGCTCGGAGCTTGTGGTACCCGGCGACCTCGGGGGTGCGGGCGGCGGCGATCGCGGCCTCGATCCGGTCCATCTCCTCCTCGGGCAGGACCTCGTCGACGAGCACGCCGGAGGAGCGGCGGATGATCCTGATCCCTGACCAGACGATCGCCGCAGCGACGATCAGGGCGGTGATCGAGTCGAATGCCGCGGCGCCGGTGACCTCGACCAGGCCGAGGCCGACGAGGACACCGGCCGAGGTGAGGGCGTCGGCGCGGAGGTGGGCGGCGTCGCCCTCCAGCGCCGCCGAATCGTGCTCGCGGGCCCGCCGGTAGAGGACCCCGGAGACGACGAGGTTGGCAATCACCGAGAAGCCCATCACGGCGATGCCGACGCCGAGGCTCTCGACCTCGGAGCCCGCGGTGAGGCGGTGGGTCGCCTCGTAGACGATCACCGCGGCGCCGACGAGGATCAGGATCCCCTCGATGTTGGCCGCCAGGTTCTCGACCTTCTCGTGCCCGTAGGGGTGGTCCGCGTCGGCCGGCTCGTCGGCTTTGCGGACCGAGACGAAGGCGACGACGGAGGCGACGAGGTCGACCAGCGAGTGAATCGCCTCGGTGAGGATCGCGATCGAGCCGGTGATCGCCCCGGCGGCGAGCTTGAGCGCGATCAGGACCGAGTTGGAGACGATCGAGAGCGCGGCCGCGCCGCTTTTGGTGCGGATCATGGCGTCGCCTCAGGCTCCAGGCCCAGGTGCCGCGCCAGCATCCGCACCGCCTTGCCGCGGTGGCTGATCGCGTTCTTCTCGTCCGGAGTCAGCTCGGAGAACGTGCGGTGGTCGTTGTGGCCGGTCTCGTCGGGGACGAAGGCCGGGTCGTAGCCGAAGCCGCCGCTGCCGCGGGGCTCGCGCAGCAGCGTCCCCTCGCAGCGCGCTTCGAAGACGTACTCGTGGCCGCCCTCGTCGATCAGGGCGATCGCGCAGACGTAAGCGGCGCGGCGCCCGCCGCCGGCAGCGTCGACCTCGCGCAGCAGCTTCGCCAGGTTGGCCTCGTCGCTCGCCCCTTCACCGGCGTAGCGGGCGGAGTAGATCCCGGGGGCGCCGCCGAGGTCGGCGGCTTCGATCCCGGAGTCGTCGGCGATCGTCACCTCGCCGGTGGCGGCGCGGGCGGCGCGCGCCTTGATCAGCGCGTTGGCCTCAAAGCTGTCCCCCGTCTCCGGCGGCAGCTCGACCTCTGCCGGCAGCGACTTCAGGTCAACTCCAGACAGCAGCTCCGCCATCTCCCGCACCTTGTGCTGGTTGCGGGTGGAGAGGATCACGAGACCCGCTCCTGCACCTCCCGCAGGCGACCGATACCCAGCTCGGCGAGCCCCAGCAGCTCGTCGAGCGAGGCGCGCGAGAGCGGCGTCCGCTCGGCCGTCGCCTGCACCTCGACCAGGCCGCCGTCACCGGTCATCACCACGTTGGCGTCGACTTCGGCGTTGGAGTCCTCGCCGTAGTCGAGGTCACAGAGGGCGCGGCCGTTGACGAGGCCGACGCTGACCGCCGCGACCGAGCCGGTCAGCGGCAACGCCTCCAGCGCCCCTTTGTCAACCAGCTTCTGGAAGGCCTGGCGCAGGGCGACGAAGCCGCCGGTGATCGCCGCGCAGCGGGTACCTCCGTCGGCTTCGAGCACGTCGCAGTCGACGTAGACGCTGCGTTCGCCCATCGCCTTGAAGTCGACGACGACTCGCAGCGAGCGGCCGATCAAGCGCTGGATCTCCACCCCGCGCCCGTCCTGCTTGCCCTTGGAGATGTCGCGCTGCTTGCGGTCGCCGGTGGAGGCGGGCAGCATCGCGTACTCGGCCGTGACCCAGCCTTTTCCCTTGCCCATCATCCAGCGCGGCACCTGCTCCTGGACCGAGGCAGTGCAGATAACCCGCGTGCGGCCGATCGAGATCAGCGCCGAACCGGCGGCGCTTTCGACGAAGCCCGGGTCGATCGTCACCGGCCGGATGTCGGCAGGCGCTCGGTCGTAGCTGCGCGAAGCTGGCATCGGGCGAGTCTGTCATGTGGACGAACTCGAGAGGACGCTCCTTGGTGAACTTAAGTGGTTAAATTTTCTTTATGTATATGGCCGGCCTCGGAAAACAGCTTCGAGTCTCTCCAAGCAGCGGCGACCAGCCCGCTCTTTGATGTTCCGTCGGAATCTCGTCTCTCTCTGCATCGCCCTCATGGGGGCCTCAGGAATGGCCGGATGCGCCGATGGAGACGACCGATCGACGGACCCAACGCCAGCTACGACGGACGAAACGCCAGGTTCAAGTCTCCGGACCACGGCAACCGGGAAAGCGGTTGCCTACCTGAAAACTGGTTACAAGGTCTTCACCGGACCCCGTCACGAGGGGGACGAGATGCCTCAAGGCCTGGTCCCTCCCCCCATGGCAAAACGGCTCGGCGTCGACCTCGACAACGCCCGCTACGCTCGATCGTACAAAGGCGCTCGCTTCTATCTCGTCCCTGCAAGACGGAAAACCTGTCTATTTAGTGAGATCAAGGCAATCACCTTCTGCTGGAATACCTGGACTGTCGCCAACGGCTATGGGACCGCCACCGTCGCCTGCGGAGATGGCCTGGCTAAAGGAAAGGTGGCTACCTTCGGCATCGTCCCGCTCCTGGTGCGCAAAGTAACGATCGTCGAGGCGAATGAGTCTCGCTTGACCGTGCCGGCACGGAACAACGTTTTCGTGGGCGAAACGAGCTCGACCCCCCGACCCGCGCTTCAAATCGAGTGGGTGAGGGGTGGGAACCGCGTTATGCATCCCATTCGAGACTCCTTCAAGGTCGCCGGAGAAGGCTGTTGAGGTCAAGGCGCTCCCACAAACTCAAGGGAGCGCCCCGCCCGCTAGTTGAAGGCGACCTTGTCGACCGCCTCCTTGATCTTGTTGACGATCACGTCGGCCAACTCCGTGCCTTGTTTGCCGTTGAAACCTTTCATCGCAGCCACCATCCCCACCATCAGCAGCGAGACGAGCAGGATCAGCCCGACGTACTCGACCGTGCCCTGTCCCGTCTCCCCCGCCAGCCGCCGGATCTCGTTCACCCGGCGGTGGATCGCCGTGTGCAGATAGCCCATCAGCGCATAGAACATCGTTGCCTCCTTTAGTTCGATTCGAGGAGAGCGAGATGCTCAGGCGAGCGGACAAACCGAACAAGACGCGAGAGCGCCAAGAGTGTGTCGAGGGTTCAACAACCCCGTGACTTACGGGGTGAGCGAGGTCATGCCGTTCTGATCTCTTCCTGCTCCAGTGCTTTGACGACGGCCTCGATCCGGGTCCGGGCGTTCAGCTTTTCCATCGCGTTGCGGATATGGGTGCGGACGGTTTCCGGGGAGAGAACGAGCCGGCGGGCGATTTCCTCTCCCGTCAGGCCCTTGGCGAGCATGCCCAGGATCTCCGACTCGCGGTGGCTGATCTTCTTCTGCGAGGACGACCCGTTGGCCGGCTTCTGGGCGAAGCTGCGGTCGAAGTAGCGGCCGCCGCCCCACACCTCGCGCAAGGCGTCGACCAGAACGGGGAGGCCGGATGGCTTTGCCACGAGTCCCCGGGCGCCGCTGCGGTACGCGGCCTCGAGTAGGTCCGGGTCCTCGAGTCCGGTGTAGATGAGGAACTTCGGGCAGGGCGGGTGCTCGCTGAGCCGGCGGACGAGCTCGGTCCCGCGTTCGTCGGGCAGGTCGACGCCGACGACGGCGACGTCCGGATGGCGCTGGGCGATCACCTCTTCCCCCCTGGCAGCGGTCGTCGCGCACCCGCGCACCTCGAACCCGCGCCGCTCCAGAAGCACGGCGAGGCCGTCCCTGAGGGCCTCGTGCTGCTCGACCAGGACCAATGACGGGCTACCGCTCGCCTCCATACGCTCGCCTCCCCACGTTCCTTTGACTGGGCACCGTCGGTGACTGGGCGAACACTCAAATACCCACGAGGCATTTGAGGAAACCGCGATGTCAGCGGAAGGCTTGAATCCCGGTCACCGCTCCTCCGATCACGAGCGCGTGGACGTCGGCGGTCCCCTCGTAGGTGACGACCGACTCGAGGTTGTTCATGTGCCGGATCACCGGATACTCGAGGGTGACCCCGTTGGCGCCGAGCACCTGGCGCGCCGTCCGCGCCACCTCGAGCGCGCCGTTGACGTTGCCGAGCTTGCCGAGGCTCACGTGCTCGGGGCGCAGCGTGCCCTGGTCCTTCATCCGCCCCAGGTGCATCGCCACCAGCGTCGCCCGGTTCACCTCCAGCACCATCTCCGCCAGCTTCTGCTGCTGGATCTGGAAGGAGGCGATCGGGCGGTCGAACTGGACCCGCTCGGTCGCGTACTCGAGCGCCGCTTCGTAACAGGCGCGCCCAGCGCCGGCAGCCCCCCAGACGATCCCGTAGCGCGCCTCGTTGAGGCAGGAGAGCGGCCCTTTCAGCGAGCTCACCTCGGGGAGGACGGCGTCGGCCGGCAGTCGCACGTCGTCGAGCAGCAGCTCGGAGGTGATCGAGGCCCGCAGCGAGAGCTTGCGGTGGATGTCCTGGGTGGTGAAGCCCTTGGTTCCTTTCGGGACGAGGAAGCCGCGCACTCCCTCGTCGGTGTGGGCCCAGACGACGGCCACCTCGGAAGCCGAGCCGTTGGTGATCCACATCTTCTGCCCGTGCAGGATCCAGTCGGAGCCGTCGCGCCGCGCCCGCGTCCGCATCGAGCCGGGGTCCGAGCCGGCGTCGGGCTCGGTCAGGCCGAAGCAGCCGATCGCCTCCCCCGCAGCCATGCGGGACAACCACGCTTGTTTCTGCTCCTCCGAGCCCCAGCGCCAGATCGCGTACATCGCCAGCGAGCCCTGGACCGAGACGAGACTGCGGATGCCGCTGTCGCCCGCCTCCAGCTCCATGCAGGCGAGGCCGTAGGCAGTGGCGCTGGCCCCGGCGCAGCCATAGCCCTCCAGGTGCATCCCCAGCACCCCGAGCTTGCCCAGTTCCGGCGCCAGCTCGGCAAGCGGAACCGTCGCCTCCTCGAACCAGTCCCCCACGTTCGGCACGACCTTGTCGCGGACGAAAGCGCGGACGGTGTCGCGGATGTCGCGCTCCTCGTCGGAGAGGAGGGCGTCAAGGGCGAGGTAGTCGCTGGGACGGATCGGCGGAGCTGGCACGCCCTCGAAATCTATTTGTTGATCGATTCGACGACGTAGGCGGCGACGTCTTCGATGTCCTTCGTCGAGAGGATTTCGGCGAAGGCCGGCATCCCGCCGCCGCCTTCGGTGATCTGTTCGATCGCCGCGTTCAGGCTTTTCGCTTTCGGTGCGCCTTTCAGCGACGGCCCGCCGTTGCCCCCGCCGCCGGTGGCGCCGTGGCAGATCGAGCAGTTTTCGTTGTAGATCGTTTTCCCGGCCGTCGGGTCGCCGCCGGCCGATTCCTCTTCGACGTTTTCTTTGCCTTCGGTACCGCCGCCGGCCGATTCCTCCGGCGTGCCTTCCGATTCCTCGACTTCGCCCTGCGGCGTCTCCTCGCCGGCGTGCTGGCCCTGCTCGCCTTTGCCTTTCGCCTCGAGCTCCTCGAGCTCGCCGTCGAGCGAGAAGAGCCAGAGGTTGTCGCCGTGGGCGCTGGCGGCGAGCGAGTTACCGCCGGCGTAGAAGGCGAGGTATTGCTTGCCCTCCCATTCGAAGACCGAAGGCGTGGTGTTGGCGCCGGCGCCGGTCTGGAAAGACCACAGCTCGTCGCCGTTCTCGGCGTCGAAGGCGGTCAGCTCGCCGTTGCTGCGGCCCATGAAGACGAGACCGCCGGCGGTGGTGACGGTGCCGCTGTAACAGGATTCGCCCTCCCATTCCTTCTGCCACTCGATCTCGCCGGTGTTGACGTCCTGCGCGGTCAGCGTCCCGTCGTAGGTGCCGAAACCGGTCAGGGTGAAGACGCTGGAGAGGTAGGTGGTGCCGATTTCATGTTTCTGCAGCCCTTCGGTCATGAAGCCCGCGTAGCTGGAGATGCCGCAGATGTAGACGTCGCCGGTGTTGCGGTTGTAGCTCGAGGGCGGCCAGTTGGTGCCGCCGCTCGGCCCCGGCGCGATCACTTTCGCGTTTTCGTTGAAGGGATCGAAGATCTCGCCCGCTTCGACTTCGATGTCTTTGCCGACGATCCCTTCGGCCAGCCCTTTGATCTCTTCCACCTGTTTTTCGGTGACCGTGTGCGGCGCGAACGGCTCGGTCAGCGGGTAGGGCTGGGTCGCCCAGGTGGCCTGCTGCTCTTTGTCCTGCGGCACTTTCCGCTCGACGATGCCGTGCACCGGCTCGCCGGTTTCGCGGTCCAGCATGTAGAGCCACCCGGTCTTCCCCGGCTGGCTCAGGCCCTTGACCTCCTCGCCGTCGACCTCGGCGTTCCAGAGGACGACGGGGCTGGGGGCGTCGTAGTCCCAGATGTCGTGGTGGACCTGCTGGAAGTGCCATTTGTGTTTGCCGGTTTCGGCGTCGATCGCGACGATCGAGGCGGCGAAGAGGTTTTCGCCGGGCCGGCCGCTGCCGTTGAGGTCGGGTGATGCGTTGCCGGTCGAGAGGTAGAGCATGTTCAGTTCGGGATCGACCGCGGGGGTGTTCCAGATCGGCGCCCCGCCCCGTTTCCAGGCGTCGTTGTTGCCTTCCCAGGTCTCGTGGCCGACTTCGCCCGGCCCCGGGATCGCCCAGAATTTCCAGTCGACTTTCCCGGTCTTGGCGTCGACTGCAGTCAGCCGACCGCGGATCCCGAACTCGCCGCCGGAGAGGCCGGTGTAGACGCGGCCGTTGTAGTAGAGCGGCGCGTTGGTGATCGTCTCGCCTTTCTGCCAGGCGCCGATCGCGGTTTTCCATTTCACTTTGCCGGTCATCTGGTCGAGGGCGACGAGGGTGCCGTCGAGCTGGCCGAGGAAGACCATGCCCTCCCCCAGGGCGACGCCGCGGTTGGTCCAGCCGCAGCAGACGGTGTCGATCTGTTCGGGCAGTTTGGCTTCGTAGACCCAGAGCTTCTTCCCGGTCTCGACGTCGACCGCGAAGACGTCATCGGCGCCGGTGACGACGTACATCACCCCTTCCCAGACGATCGGCTGCGCCTCCGCCGAGTACTTGGTCGCCTCGCCGGAGCCGTTCAGGTGGGTCATCCAGACGCCTTTCAGCTCGTCGACGTTCTCGGTGTCGATTTCGTCGAGCGGCGAGTAGCGGGCGTTGGAGAGCGAGCCGCCGTTGGTCAGCCAGTTCTCCTTCGGGTCGGCGGCCAGCTGCTCGGCGGTGAAGGCGGGGGCGGGGACGATGTTCCCGACCGCCTCGCCTCCCGGCGCCGCGGCGCGAGCGGCGACGCTCTCGGTGACGGTCTTCTCCGGGCCGGTCTCGTGGCCGATCAGGTAACCGACGAGGAAGGCGAGCCCCGCACCGATCAGGACGGCGGTCAGGCCCCCCAGGGCCAGGACAGCGGCGGGTGGACGCTTCTCTCGCACTTGACGGTCCGTCTACCCGAATGCCGAGGCGGATATACCCTGGCGCCGTGCGGGTCCTCGTCATCACCAACTTCATGCCTGACGAGGCGGCGCCGCAGCGGGGGCGCTGGGTGCGCGACCAGGTCGACGAGGTGCGCCGGCGCGGCATCGAAGTGGACCTCTTCGCCTTCCCCCCCGGCCGCGGCGAGTATGTCCCGGCGACCCGCCGGCTGCGGGCACTGCTGCGGCGACAGCGGTTCGATCTCGTTCACGCCCACTACGGGCTGGCGGGATGGGTGGCGCAGCTGGCCGGCGCGACCCCGCTGATCGTCACCTTCCACGGCACCGACGTCCGCCACCACCTGGTCGGCCATCTCTCGCGCCGGCTCGCCTGGCGGGTGGACCTGGTTGCCGGGGTCTCGCGGGCGCTGTTCGAGCCCGAGGACGGGCGGCCCGGGCTGCCGGCGGTGCCCGGCTCGGCCGTCCTCCCCTGCGGGCCGGACTTGAGCCGCTTCGGGCCGCGCTCGCGAACGGAGGCGCGACGCGAGCTCGGCCTCGACCCCGATACCAGCTACCTCTTCTTCCCCGCCAACCCGGCCCGGCCCGAGAAGCGCCACGACCGCGCCGCCGAGGTCGCCGCCGCCTGCGGTGCCGACCTCCTCACCGGCGGCTCGATCGAGCCCGAGCGGATGCCGCTCTGGCTCAACGCCGCCAACGCCGTCCTCGTCACCTCCGAATACGAGGGCTTCGGGATGGCCGCGGTCGAGGCTCTCGCCTGCGACGTGCCGGTGCTCTCAACCGACGTCGGCATCGCTCCCTACGCCCTGCGCGGAATCGACGGCTGCCTCTGCGCTCCCTTCGAGGCAGCGGCCTGGGCGGCGGTCGCCCGCCACCATCTGGAGGCGCCGGACCCCCGCGTCGACGGTGCCGCCCGGGCGGCAACGCTCTCGGCGGCGGGGATGGCGGAGCGGGTGATCGAGGCCTACCGAGCGGTCTTGGCGGAGCAGTAATAGATTGGGAACCGATGAGTGCTGAGACGGACGCAGCCGGAGACAGCCTCGAGGAGCGGATCCGCGAGGCGGAGCGCCGGCTGGAGGAGGCGGCGACGCTCGCCGCCGAAGCCGAGAAGCGGGCCGCGGAAGAGATCAAGGCGCTGGAAAGCGACCTCGAGCGCGAGCGCGAGGAAAAGGAGAAAGCGCTGGCCGGGGCCGAGGAGCGGCTGGGCGAGATCGAGGAGCAGGTGGAGACCGCGGAGAAGCGGGTCGAGGCCGCCGAGCGGCGCGCCGCCGTGGCCGAGGAGACGATCGCCGACGAGCTGGCCCGCGCCCGCGAGGGCGCCGCGAGCTGGCTTCAGTCCCAGCTCGACTCGCTGCGCCGAGAGGCCGAGGGGCGATAAAGACGGCGGGCGAGTTCGACGTCGCCGTGGTCGGCGGCGGCGCCGCCGGCCTCTGGAGCGCGCTGCGGGCCGCCGAGCACGGCGCCCGCGTCTGCCTCGTCTCCCGCACCCCGCTTTCGCAGAGCGCCAGCTACTGGGCGCAGGGCGGGCTCGCGGCGGCGCTCGAACCCGACGACTCCCCCGATCTGCACGCCGCCGACACGATCGCCGCCGGCCGCGGCCTCTGCCGCACCTCGGCGGTCCGGGTCCTGGTCGAGGAGGCGCCGGCGACGGTCCGCGACCTGATCTCCCGCGGCGTCGTCTTCGACGTCGACCACGAGGGCCGGCTCGCGCTCGGGCTCGAGGGCGGCCACACCCACCGCCGCATCGTCCACGCCGGCGGCAGCCAGACCGGCTATGAGCTGACCTCGAAGCTGGCGGCGATGGTGGCCGCCGAGGAGCGGATCGAGGTGATGGAGCGGACCTCGGCGCTGGCGCTGTGGAGCAACGGTGAGCGCTGTCACGGAGTGGTCACCGACGCCGGCCCGGTGGTGTCGCCGGCGACGATCCTCGCCACCGGCGGGGCGGCGGCGCTGTGGCGGCGGACGACCAACCCGCGCGGCGCGATCGGGGCGGGGCCGGTGCTCGCCTCGCTCGCCGGTGCCGATCTCGCCGACCTCGAGTTCTGCCAGTTCCACCCCACCGCCCTGGCGATGCCCGGGACGCCCCACGACGGGGTGCTGGTCACCGAGGCAATCCGCGGCGAGGGGGCGAAGCTGCTCGGCGACGCCGGCGAGCGCTTCACCGACGAGCTGGCGCCGCGCGACGCGGTGACGGCGGCGATCCTGGAGAAGATGCGCGCCGACGGCACCCCCGCGGTCCACCTCGATCTTCGCGAGATCGACCCGGCCCGCTTCCCCAACGTCTTCGCCTCGCTCGCCAAAGCCGGGCTCGATCCGCGCCACGAGCCGGTGCCCGTCGCCCCCGCCGCCCACTACACGATGGGCGGCATCGTCGTCGACATCGACGGCCGCTCCTCGCTGCCGGGCCTCTACGCGGTCGGCGAGTGCTCGTGCACCGGCCTCCACGGCGCCAACCGCCTCGCCTCCAACTCGCTCAGCGAGTGCTTCGTCTTCGGCGGACGGGCCGCGGCGGCGGCAATTGAAGAGGAGCCGGCTTCGAGCCGGCCGGACCCGCCGGACCGGCGCTTCGAGCCCCCCAGCGACGAGACCCGCGACGCGGTATGGCGCTACGCCGGGCCGATGCGCAACCCAGATGACCTGGCGCGACTGATCTCCAACCCGTACCCGCTGGCGCGGGCGATCGGCGCCAGCGCGCTGCGCCGCCGCGAGTCGCGCGGCGGGCACCTGCGCCGCGACGCGCCGGACATGAACCACGCCCTCGACGGCATCCACGTCGTCGTCCACCCGGATGGCAACGTCACCGAGGAGCAGTGGCACTAGGTGCTCTTGGGCGTTGACGTCGGCGGCACCTTCACCGACGCGGTCCTGCTTGCCGACGGCGTCATCCACACGGCGAAGGTGCCGACGACGCCGCGGGAGGAGTCGGTCGGGGTGATGCGGGCGGTGGAGGCGGTGCTGGAGCGAGCCGGCGCCAGCGCCGACGAGGTCGAGGTCTTCGCCCATGGGATGACGGTCGGCACCAACGCGCTGCTGGAGGAACGGGGGGCGCGGACGGCGCTGGTCACCACCCGCGGCTTCGCCGACCTGCTCGAGATCGGCCGTCAGGACCGCCCCCACCTCTACCGGCTCTGCGCACCGAAGCCAACGCCGCTGGTTGAGAAGGAGCTGCGCTTGGAGGCAGCGGAGCGAATCGGCCCGGAGGGGGTCGTGGAGCCCCTGGACTCGGACGAGCCCGAGCGGCTGGCGGCGGCGATCGAGGCCAGTGGCGCCGAGTCGGTTGCGGTCTGCCTCCTCTTCTCCTACCTCGACCCGAGCCATGAGCGGGAGATTGCCGAGCGGCTCCGCCGGCGCCTCCCCGATGTCCACGTCTCGGCCTCGCACGAGGTGCTGCCGCGCTTCCGCGAGTTCGAGCGCTGCTCGACCACGGTGATCGACGCCTACCTCAGCCCGCTGCTCGGCCGCTACCTCGGCCGCCTCGGCGAGGCCGCGAGCGACGCCGGCCTGCCGCAGCCGCTGGTGATGCGCTCCTCCGGCGGCGTCGCCCCCGCCGAGGAGGCGGCGCGGGAGGGCGCCTCGACTGTCCTTTCGGGACCGGCGGGCGGTGCCGTCGGCGCCGGCCTGCTGGCGCGGTGCAGCGGCGACGGCAACGCCCTTGGCTTCGACATGGGCGGCACCTCCTGCGACGTCTGCGTCGTCGAAGGCGGCGAGGTCCGGCGCACCGACTCCCGCAAGATCGGCGGCCGGCCGATCCAGCTGCCGATGGTCGACGTCCACACCGTCGGCGCCGGCGGCGGCTCGATCGGCTGGCGCGACCCCGGCGGCGCCCTCCGCGTCGGCCCCCAGTCCGCCGGCGCCGCCCCCGGCCCCGCCTGTTACGGCCGCGGCGGCAGCGCGCCGACGGTCACCGACGCCAACCTCCTGCTCGGCTACCTCGCCGGCGACTCGCAGCTGGCAGGCGGGGTCAGCCTTGACGCCGACGCCGCCGAGCGAGCGATCGCCTCCCTCGCCCGCCCGCTGGGGCTCAACGCCTTCGAGGCCGCCGCCGGCATCCTCCGCGTCGCCAACCAGGAGATGGTGCGAGCGCTGCGGGTGGTCACCGTCGAGCGCGGCGTCGACCCCCGCGGCTTCGCGCTGCTCCCCTTCGGCGGTGCCGGGCCGATGCACGCAGCGGCGATCGCCGCCGAGCTGAGGATCGAGACGATCCTCTGCCCGCGGGCCGGCGGCGTCCTCTCGGCCTTCGGCCTCTGCGCCTCCGAGCGCCGCCGCGACACCGCGCGGACGGTGATGCTGGGCGGCAGCGAGCTCAGCCCCGAGCGGGTCGCCGAGGAGGTGGGCGCGATGGTCGAGGAGACCGCCGCCGGGCTCGACGGCGAGGCGGAGGTGCGGCTGACCTACAAGCTGCGCTACGCCGGCCAGGCCTTCGAGCTACCGGTGCCCGGGTCGGCGAACCCCGACCCGGCCGAGCTGATCGAGGGATTCGAGCGCGCCCACGAGGAGCGCTACGGCCACCGCGACCCTGAGGGCGAAGTCGTTCTCGTCGACGTCGAGCTGGCGCTGGTCGTCCCGGGGGCCTCGCCGCAACCGGTGGCGGCGGCGGGAGACACCCTCGAGCGGAGCTCGCGGCGCGTCCGCTTCGACGGCGAGTGGGTCGAGGCGCCGGTCCTGCGGGGCGAGCCCGCGGCCGGCACCGAAGCCGAGGGGCCGGTGATCTTCGAGCTGCCGGAGGCGACCTTCGTCGTCCCGCCCGGCTGGAGCACCCGGGTCGACAACCACGGCACGATCGTCGGACGATGGACCCGATAGCGCTCCAGGTCCTGGTCGGCGCCCTGCGCGCGGCCTGCGACGAGATGGGGGCGACGCTGATCCGCTCCGCCTACTCGGCCAACATCAAGGAGCGCCACGACTGCTCCACCGCCCTCTTCGACCCCGCCGGCGAGCTGGTGATGCAGGCCGAGCACATCCCCGTCCATCTCGGCTCGATGCCGGACGCGGTCGCCGCCATCCTCGACGAGGAGCAGCGGCCGGGACAGAGCTGGATCCTCAACGACCCCTACCGGGGCGGCACCCACCTCCCCGACATCACTCTGATCTCCCCCGTCTTCGCCGCCGGCGAGCTGCTCGGCTTCGCCGCCTCCCGCGCCCACCATGCCGACGTCGGCGGGCCAACCCCCGGCAGCATGCCCGCCTTCTCCACCTCCCTCGAGGAGGAGGGGGTGGTGATCCCTCCCACCGTCGCCACCGAGGAGGCGCTGGAGCGACTGGCCTCGCAGATGCGCTCGCCGCGGCAGCGGCTGGCGGACCTGCGCGCGCAGGGGGCCGCCAACCGGATCGGCGAGCTGCGGCTGGGTGAGCTGCGCGAGCGGTTCGGGAGCGAGGAGCTGCGCGCAGGGATGGCGGAGATCCTCGCCTACACCGAGCGCCGCACCCGCGCCGCGCTGGCCGAGCTGCCCGACCGCGGCTACCGCGCCGAGGACGTGCTCGAGGGAGACTGGAACGGGGAGCAGCGGGACCTCCACCTGCGCCTGGAGGCGACGATCGCGGGCGACTCCCTTCGCCTCGACTTCAGCGGCTCCGACGAGCAGGTCGAGGGCAACCTCAACTGCCCCCTCTCGGTGACGAAGTCGGCCGCCTTCTTCGCCGTCCGCGTCCTCACCGACCCCGAGGCGCCCCCCTCCGCCGGCGCCCACCGCCCGATCGAGGTCACCGCGCCGCCGGGATCCCTCCTCAACGCCCGCTATCCGGCTGCCGTCGCCGCCGGCAACGTCGAGACCTCGAGCCGGGTCGCCGACCTCGTCCTCGCCGCCCTCTCGCAAGCGTGCCCCGGCCCCGCCCAGGGGCAGGGAACGATGAACAACCTGGTCCTCGCCGGCGAGGACTTCACCTACTACGAGACGCTCGGCGGTGGCCAGGGTGCCTACCCCGACGCCGACGGTCCCGACGCGATCCACGTCGCGATGTCGAACACGCTCAACACCCCAACCGAGGCCTTGGAGGCGGAATTCCCGCTGCGGGTGCGGGAGCTCTCCCTGCGCGAGGGCAGCGGCGGCGGCGGCGTTCACCGCGGCGGCGAGGGGATCGTCCGCGAGATCGAAGCGCTGGCGCCGGTGCGCTTCAGCCTCATCACCGAGCGCCGCCGCCACCCCCCGCGCGGGCGCGGCGGCGGCGAGGACGGGGCGACGGGAGTCAACCTCCTCAACAGCTCCCCGCTGCCCGGCAAGGCGGCGGGAGAACTGCGGCCGGGGGACCGTCTGCGGATCGAAACTCCGGGCGGCGGCGGGGTGACGTAACGCACACTTCGCAAATTTCGCGGTTTTTTAGTTGAGATTTCGCTGCAGATCTCTAGAATGCGCGCCCTTGGGCGGGCGTGTTACGGCCTAGCAGGCCCCGTTTGATGCAGCCCAGTCCCAATCTCTAACTACGAATCTTCTGGAATTACTTCAATGCCGATCGCTCTCAAGGAATGGGCCGTAACGGTCCGCGCCCTCGCCGAGGGCGAGCAGCTGTTGACCCTGCGCAAGGGCGGCATCCGCGAGGAGAACAAGCACTTCGAGCTCGAGCACGAGCGCTTCTTCCTCTACCCGACCTTCGACCACCAACGGAACAACCTGGTCCGCGAATCCCACCATCCGGAGCTGCGCCGCGCGCTCGAGGAGGGTGTCTGGCCCGACGAGGAGCCGCCGCCGAAAGCGCTGCTGCAGGACGGCGGCATCCCCCAGCCCGACCGCGTCCGCCTGCGCGCCTGGGCCGAAGTCGTCGACCACGTGACGATCAACGACCGCCGCTCGCTGGACGCGCTGTCGCCTTATTACATCTGGACCCCGGACTACGCCGAAAAGCGGCTCGCCTGGAAGCGCCGGCACCCGCTCCACGTGCTGCTGCTGCGGGTCCACCGGATCCCGCGCCCGGTCACGGTCCGCGTCCGCGACGAGTACCACGGCTGCCGCTCCTGGGTCGAGATCGACCGCGAACTGCCCTTCGAGGGCACCCCGGTGATGGCCGACGAAGAGTTCGACCGCGCCCGCGAAGAGATTCGCGACAGGTGCGGTGCTTCAGAGCCCGCCCTCGTCTAGTCGGCATCTCTACTCGCTAGCCTCGCCTCGATGTCCTGGATCGAGACCGAGTCCCTGTCGTTCACCGCGCGGCACGACACCGATGACTCCGCTTTCGCCGAGCGCACGCTGGACCGGCTCGAGCACCTGCGGCTGCGGCTCGAAGACCGCTTCGAGCAGATCCCCGAGGAGGTGACGGTCGTCGTCCACACCAACCCGGTCTGGCTGACCGCCGCCCACCCCTTCCTCCCCGCGGCCCGCTGGTCGGCGGCCCCCGCCGGGCGCCGCTACCTCGCCGGCTGGCCGATGTCGACCGAGCTGCACGTCCTCAACGACCCCCACATGGAACGGCGCGCCGCCGGCGACGACTCCTACGAAGCCCTGCGCGGGACCGCCGAGCGCCTCTACGCGCAGCTCGTGATCGCCGCCAACAACACCGCCCTCCCTCCCTCCTGGACGCCGCGCCGCTTCGCCCGCTACCTGCGCTGGGCCTGGCTGGTCGAAGGCGGCGCCCAGTACTTCTCCCGCCAGGTCGGCTTCTACCGGGCGGCGACGATCCGCCGCCTGCGCGAGAGCGCCCGCCCCTCCTTTCCGCCCTCGCGCCGCGACGCGGTGATCCTCGGCGGCACGATCTTCGACCTGCTCGAGAACGAGCGCGGCCCCGAGGCCTGCGAGCGGCTGGTTGCGAAACTCCTCCCCCAGGGGCCGGATGTCCAGCTCGAAGACGCCTTCGACGCCCGCTTCCGCGAGATCGAGGACGCCTGGCGCGACTACCTGCGCGAGATGGTCCGCGGCCCGGTCGCGGTCTAGGTCGCCTGGTAGAGCAGCCAGGCAAGAAGGCACCCGCCGAGGGCCACGGCGACGAGCCAGAACGCCAACCGCGCCGGGGGGATGTCTCCGGTTTCGCCGCGGGCGAGGCGCCGTTCCTCTTCCAACTCCCGCTGCTCGGAGCCCTCGTCCTCGACCACCATCTCGGCGAGCACTTCGCGCGCTCGTTTCGCCTCGCTGGCATTGACGAACACATCGTGAGGCCCGCTGGCGAAGAACTCGGGGGTGTCGAAGCCGATCGTCCGCTTCAGCACGCTCGGGATGCCGGCCTCGCCGAGGAATCCCTGCAGCATCTCGGCCTCCACCTGGGTGCGGCCGAAGCCGACCTTGACCAGGCGGCCGCCGTTCCCGCCGCCGCCGCCATCTCCACCTTCGTCCCCGCCGCCGCCGGAGCCGCTGTCCCGCTGCCGACCGCTCGGGCCCTTATGAGACGTCGAGGTGGACATCGGCGATCTTCAGGTCTGCCAGGTCGTAGGCCTTGACGTCCGGCGCCTCTTCGTCCTCGAGCGAGACGATCACGTAGACCTGTTCGGGCCACATCACCGCCTCGTTGACGTCGGTCTGCGAGGGGTAGGCGGCGCTGCGGGTGTGCGAGTGGTAGATCCCGATCAGCTCATCGCCGGCGCCTTCGATCGCTTTCAGCGCGTCGAACTGCCCCTGCGGATCCATCTCGTAGCGCAGCGGGCTGGCCGCGGCGTTCTCGACCCGGACCACGCTCGTCGCCTCGCCGTCGCGGCCGCCGATCATCCCGCAGCACTCGTTCGGCAGATCCTCGCGCGCGTGCGCGACCATCTCGTCGATCAGGGCCTGCGAGATCTTCATCGGTCGAGGCTAGCCGAGCCGGCCTACCACCAGACGGTGGAATCCAGGTTTTCGATCTCCTCGATCGGTTTCGTGTAGACGCCGGAGGAGAGGTACTTCCAGCCGTCGTCGGGGATCAGGAAGACGACGTTGCCGGAGTCGAGTTCGCTCGCGATCCGGTGGGCGATATAGGCGATCGCGCCGCCGGAGACGCCGGAGAAGACGCCCTCTTCGTCGAGCAGCTTCTTGGTCCAGAGGATCGCGTCGCGGTTGGCGACCATGATCTTGCGGTCGAACATCGTGATGTCGATGATCGGCGGGATGAAGCCGTCGTCGAGCGAGCGCAGGCCCTGGACCAGCTCGCCCTGTTTCGGCTCGGCGGCGACGATCAGCGTCTCCGGGTTCGCCTCCTTGAAGCGGCGGCCGTTGCCCATCAGGGTGCCGCCGGTGCCGAGGCCGCCGACGAAGGCGGTCACCTCGTCGAGCTCTTCGAGGATCTCGACCGCGGTGCCGTTGTAGTGGGCGAGCGGATTGGCCTCGTTGCCGTACTGGTAGGGCATGTAGTAGCCGGGCTCCTCGGCCATCTCCAGCGCCACCTCGACGGCGCCGTTGGAGCCCTTCGGCCCCTCCGAGTAGACGATCTCCGCCCCGTACATGCGCAGCAGCTGGGTCCGCTCCTCGGTGACGTTGTCGGGCATCACCACCTTCAGCGGGTAGCCCTTGCGGCGGCAGATCATCGCCAGCGCGATGCCGGTGTTGCCGGAGGTCGGTTCGAGGATCGTGTGGCCGGGTTCGATCGCGCCCTCGGCCTCGGCCTTCTCGATCATCGACCTCGCCACCCGGTCCTTGACCGAGCCGGTCGGGTTGTGGCCCTCGAGCTTGGCGTAGATGCGGACGTCGGGCTTCGGCGAGAGCCGCGGCAACTCGACCAGCGGCGTGTTGCCGATCGATTCGACGACGTTGCCGAAGCGGCCCCCACAAGGTTTGTTGAGTATCTGCTCGCGCCCCATCGACCTGGCCTTTACTTCAGAAAGTGTAGCGAGGGGTAGCCAAGCCCCGGCCGACCGGTTAGAAACTCCTGGAACGGGGGACGTAACGCGCAGCCTGTATGTTCGCGGCTTGTCTGTAAATGGTTCGGAGGGAGATCCAAATGAGAAAGACCCGGCTGACCGCTCTACTGGCGGTCTTCCTACTCGCGCTCGCGTCACTGGTCGTGGCCGGCTGCGGGGATAGCGACGACGACACCACCGCCAGCGGTGGCAGCGGCAGTGGAGGGGGCGAGGCTCTGACCGTGGGCTCCGACATCCCCTATCCCCCGTTCGAGCAGGGGAAAGAGGGCAACTACACGGGCTTCGACGTCGAACTGCTGGAAGCGGTGGGCAAAGCGATCGGCCGCGACGTCGAGTTTCAGGACACCTCGTTCGACACGATCTTCCTCGACCTCGCGCGGGGCAACTTCGACGTGGTCGCCTCGGCGGCGACGATCACCGACGAACGTGAGAAAACCGTCGACTTCACCAACCCGTACTACATCTCCGAACAGGCGATCCTTGTCAAAGAAGGCAGCGACATCGACTCGGTCGAGAAACTGAGCGGGGCGACGATCGGCGTCCAGCAGGGCACGACCGGGCAGGAATTCGTCGAAGAAGAGGTCGGCACCGATCCGCGCAAATACCCCCAGGGCCCTGACGCGGTCAGCGCGCTGCAGAACGGCACGGTCGACGCTGTCGTGATCGACATCCCGGTTGCCGAAAACGCCGTCAACGCGAGCGAGGGCCTCGAAACCTCGACTGCGATCCCGACCGAAGAAGAGTACGGCTTCGCCGTCGCCCAGGGCGAGAGCGAGCTGCTGGAAGAACTGAACGAAGGTCTGGAACAGGTGATCGGCGACGGCACCTACGCGACGATCTACAAAAAGTGGTTCAAACGCGACCCGCCGAAAGAGATCGAGACCGCTACCCACGAAGCGACCTGATCAGGGGACCGCAATATGAAGAAGGGGCGCCGGCGACGGCGCCCCTTCTCTACGTTTAGAGGCTGATGCAGGAGTTCATCAACCAATTCTTCGACGTCGGCTTCATGGTCGACCACTTCGATGAAGTCCTCGAAGGCTTCTGGGTCACGATCCAGCTCTCGGTCCTCTCCGGCATCCTCGCCCTGATCTGGGGGTTGATCCTCGCCACCTTGCGCCAACTCCCCGGCAAAGGCTTCATGCCGGTTCGCGCCGTGACCATTGCCTACATCGACGTCTTTCGCGGCATCCCGTTGCTGATCCTCATCCTCATCATCGCCGGCGGGGTTCCCGCCCTCGAGTTCCTGCCGGAGTCGCTGCGCCTCCCGCAATGGTTCGGCAAACCGGACAACTTCTGGTTCGGCGTGCTGGCGATCACGATCACCTACGGCGCCTACATGGCCGAGGTCTACCGGTCCGGCATCGAGTCGGTGCCCGGCGGTCAGATGGAGGCCGCCCGCTCGCTCGGGATGAGCCACGGACAGGCGATGCGCAACGTGATCCTGCCCCAGGCGGTGCGGAAGGTGATCGCGCCGCTGCTCAATGATTTCGTCGCCTTGACCAAGGACACGACGCTGGTCAGCGTCATCGCCCTCAGCGAGGTGACGCAAGTGGCCAACGACATCCAGTCGGAAACCTTCAACAGCTCGGCGCTGGTACTAGGGGCGCTGCTGTTCCTCGCCGTCACCCTCCCGCTCGCCCGCCTGATCGACAAACTGATCGCGCGGGAACAGGGCCGCTTCACCCGTGGTGCCCCCCGCGTGGAGGCGCTCTGATGGAGGGGAACGGCAGCGGTGCGATGCTGAGCTTGCAAGGCGTCTGCAAGCGCTTCGGCCAGCTCGAGGTATTGCGCGGCGTCGATCTCGAGATCAAGAAGGGCGAAGTCGTCTGCGTGCTCGGTCCCAGCGGCTCGGGCAAGAGCACCCTGCTGCGCTGCGTCAACCTGCTCGAGCCGCCCGAGGAGGGGGACATCCACCTCGAAGGCCGCAGCATCTGCAAGGGCCCGGGCTCGGGAAGCGGCGAGAAGGGATGGGAGCTCAACTTCGTCCGCCAGCGGGTCGGGATCGTCTTCCAGCAGTTCAATCTCTTCCCGCACAAAACGGCGCTGCAGAACGTGACCCTGGCGCAGGAAAAGGTGCTCGGCCGCTCCAGCGCGGAGGCGCGGGAGAAAGGCGCAGAGCTGTTGGAGCGGGTCGGCCTCGGCGACAAGCTGAACGAGTACCCTGAACGCCTCTCCGGCGGCCAACAGCAACGCGTCGCGATCGCCCGGGCACTGGCGATGGACCCGCACGTGATGCTCTTCGACGAGGTCACCAGCGCCCTCGATCCCGAGCTGGTCAAGGAAGTGCTCGACTCGATGCGCAAGCTGGCCGAGGAAGGGATGACGATGATCGTCGTCACCCACGAGATCGGCTTCGCCCGCGAGGTCGCCGACCGCGTCGTCTTCATGGACGAGGGCGTGATCGTCGAGGACGGCCCACCCTCGCAGGTGATCGACAGCCCCCGCGAGGAGCGGACGAAGAAGTTCCTCGGGCTAGTCCTGGAACACTGAGCCGCTACGCGGCGCCACCGGCCATCGCCGGCAGGATGACGACGGTGTCGCCGTCTTTGACCGAGGTCTCGAGCCCCTGCAGCACCCGCACGTCCTCGTCGTTGAGGTAGACGTTGACGTAGCGGTTGAGCTCGCCGTCCTCGCCGAAGAGCTGGGCCTGGGTGTCGGGGAACTCACCGGTCAGCGAGCGCAGGACCTCGCCGACGTTGCCGCCGCCGGCCTCGACCTCGGCTTGACCACCCGTTTTCGGGCGCAGAACTGGAGGAATCTTCACGGTTGCCATTGAGCGAAAACTACCGGTTTGAGCGCGCGGAGCGGATGGCGCCCGCCAGCCCAGCGAAAGCCCCTCGTTTACGAAGGTCGACCTGGCTCTTGGTGGAAAGGAAGGGAGGCATGTCGAAGGGCTCGTCGGCCTTGGGGAGCAGCACCGGGATCACCGGCGCGCCGCGTTGAGAGAACTGAACGAGCAGAGCCCCTATCTCCTCCTTCTGCCACGGCCCCAATCCGTTCTGGCCGATGAAGACGGCGGCGGAGCGGACGGCACCGATCTGCTTGTTGATCTCCCAGAACCAGTCGGTCCCAGGAGGCGCGTGCCATTCGTCGAACCATGGCCGCAATCCCTCTTTCTCCAACCGCTTCGCCAGCCTTTTGATCGCTGGTTTGTCCTGGCTGTTGTGGCAGAGGAAGACGTCGAAGTCGCCGTGGGCCGATCGCCTCTCCGCCTCTTCGCGCTCGTAGCGGCGGGCATGGTCTCGAAGCCAATCGGCGATGTGCTTCTTGTCAACGAACTCTGGCTCGGCCTGACCGAAGATTGCCCAGAACTCCCGCTCGAACTCGCCGAGGATCGCGTTGTCCCGAAAAGCGAGATTCGCGATGCGCCCCTGTCGAGGCTGCCCCTTGTTGCGGCGATCGGCGCGGACTCGCACTTCTTCGCCCTGGATCTCGAATGGAATGTCGATCGACTCGGGGGTTAGGCAGAGGACGTAGTTCTCATGGTCCAGGAGCCTCTCCAGGTTGCGGATCTGTTCCTTCAGCTCGGCAGGGGTGAGCGGCATCCTGTAGTACTCGGGAGCCGCGAGGTATTCCTCCAGCTGACCCCGGTCGATGATGTCGATCCGCTGGTGGTCGGAAACGTGGCGTTTCCAGTGTTCGAACTCGATCTTGCTTCGGGACCGCAACTGCTGCAGCGTCGTCTTCGTGGCGCCGAGATGATTGTAGAAACGCTGCACCGCCCTCTGCGAATGGGTAACCGGCGGAAGGAAGGTCGTACAGAGGTAGATCGGCCCCGCCGGAACCTCCGTCTTCTGAACCTGGTCCAGCCGGTGAGCTCCGAGCCCGGTATCGGTAAGGGCGCTGACGGTGGGCTCGGGATCTGAGCGCCGGAAGCTCACGCTGGGCGAGGCGACCGGCTCAATCGCATCGAAGTACACACCGGGCGGCAAGCTGCCAGCGCGATCGAGGTCCCCTGGAACCAGCGGCCGGGCACGCTCGACCAGCAGCGCCGCCACCCATTCCGGCTCCATCACGACGAGCCGCTCGAATTCGGGCGCGACCTCACCGCAGGCCCTCACCGCATCCCGGGTGCGGTCCGAGGTCATGTCACCGCAGAGCATCAACACCACCACGTCGTCGTCGTAGAGACCGAGCACGTTCCGCGCCAGGTCATCCCCCTGCTCAAGCACCTCCCCCTCTCCGGCGAGGTGAAATCGCACCCCGCCTCGAGGCGCCAGCTGGGTCTCCACCCTGAGGGCCCCCGGCATCTGGGCTCGGGGCGTGGAGAGTCGGACAGCCGGGCTCAGAGCAGCTGCCCGCTTGAGCCAACCGGCAAGAGCTCCGAGGAGGTCGTCGACCTCGGTCGCCGCAAGTTTCGCCGTCGCCTCCAGAGGCGCGAGCGGAGCGGCGGTCAACCCCACGATCTGCTCCCGCAACCGGCTAGACATCGGCGGCGCGCCTCCAAATCGTCGCCAGGGTTCGACGCAGGTAGCGCCCTTCGTGCATGGAGCCCTCTTTCGCCTTCCGCCAGGCCAGCTCCAGCTCGAACCGGTCTTCCATCTCGGCGGTCAGGTCCGCCAGGGAGAAGAGAGCGCTCCCCACTCCAGTCACCGGATCGACGATCGCGTTGGGCCCGGCACCCGGCTCTGAGAAAGAGGGGCATCGGGAGTAGTAGCCGTCGCCGGGCTCGGCGAGGGAGATCAAGACCCTTCCGCCGGGTGCCAGGACCCGGTCGATTTCCGCCCGGTAACGGCGCCGAACGTCAGGCTGAAGCTGGTGCTTGTAGACGAAGACGTCGGTGAGGACGTCGACCTCGCCATCTCCAGCCGGAAGCCCCGACTGCAGATCGTGGACGCGGAGGTCCACCTCTGCCCCCGCCTCGGCGACCCGGCGCCGGCCCATCTCGACGGCCACCGTCGATGAGTCGAAGCCGGTCATCTCCAGTCCGAGCTCTGCCAGGTACAGGGTATTGCGGGCGGTTCCACAGCCAACGTCGAGGCCGCGCCTCGGGACTCCCCTCTCGCCCCGCAGAAGCGGCCAGCTCTGAGCGAACCAAACCACCACTCCGGAGGGGTCGTCTCTGAAGCTCGATGGGATTCCCGACCGCTCGTACTCGGCGTCCCAGCCCGTCATGCCTCCACCCTCCTCCGCAGGAGCGAGTCGGGCGGCTTCAGCTCGTGCTCCAGAAAGGCGTCGAGGACCTCCTCGTCGTCGAACACCCCGCAGTTGGTGAACATCCTCAGCGTCGGCAGGGAAGCCTCTCGTATTCCCTTCTTCACTCCTTGGTCCTGGACAACTTCTGAGGCTATCTGCGGCGGATGCTCGAAGACCTCAGGAAACTGTCCGAGGATGCGCGTCATCGCAGACCAGCTTGGAGCGAGGAAGGCGAGCACCATCTTCGGCAGCAAAGCGCCGACGGTCAGCCGTACATGCCTCGGCAGGCGCGGCCAGAGCATCTCGCACAGCTCGCGAAAGTAGTGATGGTGCCTTGCCTCGTCCTGCGCGTGATGTCGCGCGAATTCGCGTACGGCAAGCTGCGCCGATTCGTCTTTTGGCAGCTTTTTCAGCGAGCCGGTGATCAGGGTCTCCGAAACGATCGCGAAGCAGAGAGTGAGCAGGGGGGCGAGATGGGAGTCGTGATCCTTGACGATCTCGTCAAAGTCGTCGAGGAAGTTCGGCCTCAACTTCAGGCTGGTGATCCCGGTGGCCTTTTCGGTCGCCCGCGCCAGGGCATGCGACATCTCGGCGTGCCCCGCCTCGTCGGTGTAGATCCTCAGGGCATCGAGCCGCATCTCCGTCGGCAGCCAGGGCAGGAAGTGCGGGCGACGCAGAAGGTTGCAGGAGTCGTTGACCGGCCCCATCTCCAGCCATTCGGTGAACTCCAGCCAGTCGAAGAGGTTGAGGACGAGAATCTGCCGCCTCACCTCTTCGGGCGCCCCTTGGACCGCGGGGTGAAGGAACAGCGGCGAGATCGCCGGTGAAAAGAAGAGGAGATCCTCCTCGAAAGGGGCGATCTCATGGGGGGTATGAACGACCGCCTTGGTCTCCCACTGCTCGAAGCGCGAGTGATATTCCGCCCCCCAGCGCTCCGTCGCCTCCTGCCAATTCGCCCCCGACCGGGCTCCCGCCTGCTGCTCCATGCAGCAGCAGCCTATGCCGATGACTTAGAAAAAGCTGAACAGTGGAGTTTTTAGCGGTCCCCGCCCGCGCCGGCGCAGAACAGGTCGTAGTCGGGGAACTGGCCCATCTCCGACTCCGGGATCTCCTCGGCGTTCTCGCCGCAGATCGGGCAGTCGGGGTCGCGGCGGACCTTGAGCTCGGTGAAGCTGGTGCCCAGCGCCTCGTAGAGGAGCAGGCGCCCGACCAGGGGATTGCCTTTGCCGAGGATCAGCTTGATCACCTCGTTGGCCTGCAGCGTGCCCATCGTCCCGGCCATCACCCCGAGCACCCCGTTGGCGGAGCAGCTCGGCGCCAGCTCGGCCGGCGGCGGGGTCGGGTAGAGGCAGCGGTAGCAGGGTCCCTCGTAGGGGACGAAGGTCGAGATCTGCCCGTCGAAGCCGAGGATCGAGGCGGAGACCACCGTCTTGCGCAGCCGCACCGAGGCGTCGTTCAGCAGGTAACGGGTGGGGAAGTTGTCGGCGCCGTCGACGATGATGTCGTAGTCGCGGATGACGTCGAGGATGTTGCTCGCGTCGAGGCGGCCGTTGTGCTCGACCACGTTGACGTCGGGGTTGAGGCCTTCGATGAAGATCCGCGCCGAGGTGGTCTTCGCCATCCCGATCCGTTCGGTGTTGTGGATCACCTGCCGCTGCAGGTTGGAGGCGTCGACGACGTCGTCGTCGACGAGGCCGATCGTGCCGACTCCCGCGGCGGCGAGGTAGAGCGCGGTCGGGGCGCCGAGGCCGCCGGCGCCGAGCAGCAGCACCTTCGCGTTCAGCAGCTTGACCTGGCCGTCGACCCCGACCTCCGGCAGCAGCGTGTGGCGCGAGTAGCGCTCGCGCTGCTCGGGGGTCATCCCGTGCTCGGCGACGACCGGCAGCCCCTGCTCCTGCCACTGCAGGATCCCGCCACTCATCGAGGCGACGTTTTCGTAGCCGAGCCGCTGCAGCTGCGCGGCGGCGATCGCGGAACGGTTGCCGGAGCGGCAGTAGAGGATCGTGCGGGCCGCTTTGTCCGGCGCCGCGGTCGCGATTTCATCGACCAGCAGGCCAGGCGGCACCAGCTTGCCACCGTCCAGGTGGGCCTCCTGGTACTCGTGCGGCTCGCGCGTATCGATCAGGACGACGTCGCCGCCGTTGATCTCCTCGGCAGCCTCAAAAGGTTCGATCTCCTCGATCGTCTGAACGCGCTCGGTGTCGATAGCCATGAATGAAATCCCCTAATTCGGATCAGCTTTAACTTCAAAAAGTATAGCGAGCCCGCGCCATCAGGTCTTGAGCAAAGAAAAGCGGCCCTGGGGAAGGGTCCCAGAGCCGCTGATCTTCCGTGGAAGTGGAACGCCCTAGCTGAAGCTGGGGCGCATCTGGCGCAGGCGACGGACCCGCTCCTCGATCGGGGGGTGGGTCGAGAACAGGCCGGCGATGCCCTTGCCGCTGAACGGCTTGACGATGTAGAGGGGCTCGGTCGCCTGGTTCGTCCGCATCGGGATCGCTTCCGCGCCCTGCTCCAGCCGCAGCAGCGCGCTCGCCAGCGACTCCGGGTTGCCGCAGATCGCGGCGCCCTCGGCGTCGGCCGCGAACTCGCGCTGGCGCGAGATCGAGAGCTGGATGATCGATGCCGCGATCGGGGCCAGCAGGACCATCGCCAGCGAGGCGACGAGGCCGAGCGGGGACTCGTCGTCGCCGCCGAACCACATGAACATGTAGGCGAGGTAGGTGATCGCCGAACCGATCGCCGCCGCGACCGACTGGATCAGGATGTCGCGGTTCTGGATGTGCGCGAGCTCGTGCGCAAGGACGCCGCGCAGCTCGTCCTCGGAGAGGAGCTTGGTGATTCCCTGGGTCACCGCCACCGCCGAGTGCTTCGGGTTGCGGCCGGTGGCGAAAGCGTTGGGCTGGTCCTGGGGGATCATGTAGAGGCGCGGCATCGGCAGGTCCGCGCGCGTCGTCAGTTCGCGCACGATCTGGTAGAGCCGCGGCGCCTCGGACTCCTCGATCGGCTTGGCGCCGCTCATCTTCAGCGCCATCTTGTCGCTGAAGAAGTAGGAGAAGAAGTTGATCGCCAGAGCGATGAAGAGGAAGATGAGCGCGGTGCTCGCCCCGCCGATCGCGAAGCCGATGACCACGAGCAGCCCGCCGAGGGTGGCGAACAGGATCGTGGTCCGCAGGGCTGCGCCCCAGCTGGATTGCTTGGTGGTGGTCATGCGTGGTGGCTCCTAGGTCGGATTGCCTTTCCAGTATGCGACGAAAGCATTGATTCGCCTATAGGTGGAATCCCCCTACCCAGGCCGGGCGATCCCCTAGGCCGCTTAGGCTTGCCCCATGACCCTGACGGTGATCGGGCTCGCGCTGGTGGTCGTGGCGCTGATCCTCGCCCTGGCGCGGGAGCGGCGGCGCCTCCGCCCGCTGGAGGATCTGGTCGACGCGATGGAGAAAGTCGACCTCTCGAGTCCCCGCCCCCTCCTCCCCGCCTCGATCGACGGCGTCGGCGAGACCGAGGAGGTGGCGCGGATCGAGCTCGCCTTCCTGCGGATGATGCGGCGGCTCGAAGCCGAGCGCCGACGCGCCGGCTCGGCGGCGCTGCACGCGCAGGAGGAGGAGCGGGCGCGGGTGGCGCGGGACCTCCACGACGAGGTGAACCAGTCCTTGACCGGATTGCTGCTGCGCCTGGAGGCGGCGCGGGAGGCGGCGCCGCCCGAGCTCGAAGGCGAGCTGGCCGAGACCAAGGCGCTGGCCAACCAGGCAATGAGGGAGCTCCTCTCCCTCGCTCGGCAGTTGCGACCGACGGCGCTCGACGACCTCGGGTTGGCGGCGGCGATCGAAGGGCAGGTCGAGCAGCTGCGCCGCGGCGAGATCGACGTTCGGCTCGACGCCGAGGGCGACTTCTCCGACCTCGGCGACGACGCCCAGCTGGTCGTCTACCGGGTCGCCCAGGAGGCTCTCTCCAACGCCACCCGCCACAGCGGCGCCGAGCGCGTCGAGGTGCGGCTGCGCCGCAGCGAGGACGGCGGGGTCGTTCTCGAAATCAGCGACGACGGCCGCGGCTTCGCCTTCGACGAGTCCCAGCGCGGGCTCGGCATCGGCGGCATGCGCGAGCGCGCGCTGCTGGTCGGAGGCGAGCTGACGATCGAGTCGCGCCCCGAGCGCGGCACTACCGTTCGGCTTACCGTGCCCGCCTGACGCCGACGGGACGATTTCCGCTTACACAGACCGGTTTTCGGCCCATCGGCGATAGTTGGGACATGAGAGTGCTGATCGCCGACGACCACGGCATCGTCCGCTCCGGGATCCGGCTGCTGCTGGAGCGCCAGCCGGACATCGAGGTGGTGGGCGAGGCCGGCGACGGTGCCGAGGCGCGCGACCTGGCGGTGCGGGAGCGGCCCGACCTGGCGATCCTCGACGTGAAAATGCCGAAGCTGACCGGGCTGCAGGCGACGCGCGAGATCAAGCAGCAGGCGCCGGAGGTCTCGGTCCTGATCCTCTCGATGCACGACGACGAGCGCTACCTGTTCGAGGCGCTGAAAGCCGGCGCGTCCGGCTACGTGCTGAAGGCGCAGGCGGACACCGACCTACTGGCCGCGATCCGCGCGGTCGAGCGCGGCGAGCCGTTCCTCACCCCCGAGGCGCAGCGGACGCTGATCAAGGACGTGCTCGAGCGCGGCTCCAGCGGCGAAGAGGAGCTGACGCCGCGCGAGGAGGAGATCGTCAAGCTCGTCGCCGAGGCCCACACGACGAAGGAGATCGCCGAGCTTCTCCATCTCTCCGAGAAGACCGTCGAGAACCATCGCGCCAACGCGATGCGCAAGCTGGGGATGCGCGACCGGGTCGAGCTGGTCCGCTACGCGATCCGCCGCGGCCTGATCGAGCCCTGACGCGAATCTGTCTCCGTCCTCCGTATCCGGGGACTGAGACAGACTCGGCATAACCGACCGCTTCAGTAGGATTTGAATCGATGCTGTTTTCGACCAAAGCCGAGTACGGCGTGCGCCTTATGGTCGAGCTGGGCCGCCAGCCTGGCTCGCAGCCCGTTTCCCTGGGCTCCGTCGCCGAAGCCGAGAACCTGCCGCTCTCCTACTTGGAGCACCTGGTGGCGAAACTGCGCAAGGCCGGGCTCGTCACCTCGACCCGCGGCGCCCACGGCGGCTACCGCCTCGCGAAGCCGGCCGAGGAGATCACGATGGACGCGGTGGTCGAGGCACTGGAAGGGCAGATCGCGCCGATGGAGTGCTTCCACGACTCCCCCGAAGGCAAAGTCCTCTGCTCGCACGAGAGCGACGGCGATGATGCCTGCTCGACGAAGCTGCTGTGGATGCGCGTTCAGGGCGGCGTCACCAAGGCCCTGGCCGGCACCACCCTGGCCGAGCTGGTCGAGTTCTCGACGCGCAGCGCGCCGACCCGGGCCGCCGTGCTCGACAGCGTCGCCTAGAACTTCTTTAACCCAGAAACGGAGCGAAATGGCTGAGCTTGAGATCCGCAACCTGCACGTAGAGGTCGAGGACAAGAAGATCCTCAAAGGCCTCGACCTCGACGTCGAGAAGGGCAAGGTCCACGCCCTGATGGGCCCGAACGGGTCCGGCAAGTCGACGCTCGCCAACGTGATCATGGGTCACCCGGCGCTGGAGGTGACCGAGGGCACGATCACCTTCAAGGGCGAGGACATCACCGAGGCCGACCCCGAGACCCGCTCGCAGGCCGGTCTCTTCATGGCCTTCCAGTACCCGGTCGCGATCCCCGGGGTCTCGGTCAGCAAGTACCTGCGGATGATCATCAACGCCCAGCGCGAGGCCCGTGGCGAAGAGCAGATCAAGATCAAAGACTTCGCCCGCACCGCCCAGGAGGCGATGGAGCTGGCGAACATCCCCAAAGACTTCTCCAGCCGCTACCTCAACGACGGCTTCTCCGGCGGTGAGAAGAAGCGGATGGAGCTGCTGCAGCTGGCGCTGCTGCGGCCGGAGATCGCGATCCTCGACGAGACCGACTCGGGCCTCGACATCGACGCGCTGCGGATCGTCGCCGAAGGCGTCAACAAGTTCGCCGGCCCGGACATGGGTGTCCTGATCATCACCCACTACCAGCGCATCCTCCACATGGTCAAACCGGATGCGGTCCACGTCATGTACCAGGGCCGGATCGTCAAGCAGGGCGGCCCGGAGCTGGTTGGCGTGCTGGAGGAGAAAGGCTACGGCTGGATCAAAGAGGAGGTCGAGGCAGGCGCCGCCGCCTGACCTCGAAGCGATGGAGCCGGTGAGCGCCAAGAGCCCCGCCGCCGCGGCGCCGTTCTCCATCGAGAAGGTCCGCTCCGCCTTCCCGGCGCTGGAGCGCGAGGTCAACGGCAAGCCCGTCGCCTACCTCGACAGCGGCGCCAGCGCCCAGCGGGTGCTGGCCTCGATCCAGTCGGTCGACCGCTACGAGCGGCGCCACCACTCCAACGTCCACCGCGGCTCCCACACCCTCTCGGCCGAGGCGACCGAAGCCTACGAGGGGGCACGGGCCACGGTCGCCGATCACCTCGGCGCCGCCGACCGCCGCGAGGTCGTCTTCGTCCGCAACGCGACCGAGGCGATCAACCTGGTGGCGCGCGCCTGGGGCGACGCCAACGTCGGCGCGGGCGACCGCATCGTCCTCACCGAGATGGAGCACCACTCGAACATCGTCCCCTGGCAGCAGCTCGCCGAGCGGGTCGGGGCCGAGATCGACTGGGCGCCGATCGACGACGAGGGCCGACTCGAGATGGACGCCTTCCAGAAGCTGCTGGAGCGCGGGCCGAAGCTGGTCGCGGTCGCGCACGTCTCCAACGTGCTCGGGACCGAGAACCCGATCGCCGAGATCTCCCGCCTGGCGCACGCCGCCGGCGCCAAGGTGCTCGCCGACGGCGCCCAGGCGGCGCCGAAGCTGCCGCTCGAGATGGCCGAGCTCGGGGTCGACTTCTACGCGATCACCGGCCACAAGCTCTACGGGCCGACCGGGATCGGGGCGCTGTGGACCAAGCTCGACCTGCTGCGGGAGATGCCGCCCTTCCTCGGCGGCGGCTCGATGATCCGCAAGGTCACCCGTGACGGCACGACCTACGCTGACGTGCCGGCGCGCTTCGAGGCAGGAACGCCGGCGATCACCCAGGCGATCGGGATGGCCTCGGCGCTGCGCTGGCTCGACTCCGACTCGATCGGGATGGAGGCGGTGCGCAGCCACGAGGAGCAGATCGCCGACTACGCGCTGGAGCGACTGGCGGAGGTACCCGGCCTGCGCATCTTCGGCCCGCCCCGCGGCGAGGGCCGCCTCGGCCCCGTCTCCTTCGAGATCGAGGGCATCCACGCCCACGACGTCTCCGAGATCCTCGACCGCCACGGCGTCGCCGTCCGCGCCGGCCACCACTGCGCCCAGGTGCTGATGGACCGCCTCGAGATCGCCGCCACGGCGCGCGCCAGCTTCGGCATCTACACGACGACCGAAGAGATCGACCGCCTGGTCGACGGCCTCGAAGACGCGCGCCGCGTGTTCGGGCTCTAACGCCTCAGCTGCCGATCAGCCGACCGGCAGCACTCCGGATTTGCCGCCCTTGCAGTTCTTGGTCTTGGTGACGGTCGCGTAGTAGGTCCCGGAGGGCAGGTTTTTCCCGACCGGAATCGACCACTTGCCTTTGGCGTTGCTCCTGTCGCGGCCGAGCTGCACTTTCTTGCCGTTGCGCTCGCGGAACATCTTCACCTGGCGGTTGCCGAGGCAGGACTGACTCTTGGAGACCAGCTTGCCGTGGAAGGCGGGGAATTTGAGGCTGACGACGACCTTCGTCTTGAAGGCGGCGGCGCCGGTGGCGGGGAACACGAGGAACGCACAGGCGCAGGCGGTGGCGAGCGCGGCGAACAGGGTGCGGCGACTGGTGGACATCTTCCCTCCCTAGGGTTGAAGTAGCCCGATCACTCTAGATGTCTTGGAAATCGGCTGCGGTAGCCTCGAAGGATGGACGAGCTCTACCGCGACCAGATTCTCGAGCACTACAAGCGGCCGCACAACTTCGGCCAGGTCGAGAACCCCGACCTCGAGTTCGAGGACACGAATCCGTTCTGCGGCGACGAGCAGCACGTGACGATCCGGCTCGACGAGGACGACCGCGTCGCCGAGATCGCCTTCGACGGCAAGGGCTGCGCGATCTCCACCGCCGCCACCTCGCTGCTGACCGACGAGCTGGTCGGCAAAAGCCGCGAGGAGCTGCTGCGGCTGCCGAAAGAGTTCGTCCTCGAGCTGCTCGGGATCGATATCTCGGCGACGCGGATGAAGTGCGCGATGCTCGGCCTCAAGGTCGTCAAGAGCGCTTCCCTCGGCAAGACGGCCGACTGGGAGGACGAGGGCGAGGCCGGCGACCCGGCCGAAGCGGTCGCCGACCTCGGGCAGATCTAGGCGGGCTCGTTCAGCCGGATCACGGTGAAGGTCGCCCCCCAGGGGTCGTGGACGACGGCGAGGGTGCCGACCTCGACCTCGATCGGACCCATCACGTGGTCGCCACCGCCCGCCTTGACCCGCTCGATCGCGGCCCCGACGTCCTCGACCGCGAAGTAGGCGTTCCAGTGCGGCGGGACTTCGCCGGGAACCCGGTCGGACATCGCCAGCATGCCCGCGACGCGGTTTCCTTCCACCGAGCAGACCGTGTAGCCGTCGGCGTTCTCGGTCTCCCTGTCCTCGAACTCCCAGCCGAAGACGCGGCCGTAGAAGTCCTTCGCCGCCGCGGCATTGCCGGTGTTGAGCTCGTTCCAGGAGAAGGTGCCGGGCTCGTTGACCAGCTCGGCGCCGGCGAAGTCCGCCGGCTCCCAGATTCCGAAGAAGGCGCCCTCGGGGTCGGTGAAGACCGCCAGCCGGCCATACGCGCCGACCGCCATCGGCTCGGCGATCATCGTGCCGCCGTTTTCCTGGATCGCGCGGGCGATCGGGTCGGCGTAGTCGACCGAGACGTAGGTGTTCCAGGCCGACGGCTGCCCCTCCTCCATCAGCGGCATCACGCCGGCGACGTCTCTGCCGCCCAGTCTCGCCCGGCGGTAGCCGCCCATTTCGGCCGAGTCCGGCAGCTCCGGGATCTCCCAGCCGAACAGCTCTCCGTAGAACCGCTCGGCGGCCTCGACGTCGGGCGTTGCAAGGTCGACCCAGCAGGGGGTGCCGGGTGCGTAACTGGTTCTCTCGCTCATCCTCGGATTCCTTTCGTCTTCGGGGTTCTGTAGATAAGACCACGCCAACGGGCCGAACTCATCGCCCCGCTAAAATCCGACCGTAGAAGTAGGATTAAGTCTCGATCCGCACTAGGCCGCTGTCGCGGCGACTGGAGCACCCCTCTCTTGACCGACACCGCAGGAACCAAGATCCCCGTCTGCCCGGCAGCAGAGCTGTCGCCGGGCGAGATGCGCCTGGTCGAGCACGACGGTTTGAAAATCGGCGTCTTCAACTGCGAGGGCACCCTCTACGCGATTGAGGACCGCTGCTCGCACGACAACGGGCCGCTCGCCGAGGGCGAGTTCGACGCCGCCACCTGCACCGTCGAGTGCCCCCGCCACGGCTCCCTCTTCGACCTCAGCACCGGCAGGCCGAAGACGCTCCCCGCTTTTCAGCCGGTCCAGACGTTCCCGGTAGCGATCGAGGACGACACGATCACTTTGGAGGTCAACTGACATGGCAACGCCCGAGGTTCTCGCCGAGAAACGCGAGCTGGCCGGCATCAACGCCGACTACAAAGAGAAGTTCGGCTTCCACGACTCGGAGTCCGGCTACGCCTACAAAGCCCCGAAGGGGCTCACCCGCGAGGTCGTCGAAACGATCTCCGACTTCAAGGAAGAGCCGCAGTGGATGCGGGACTTCCGGCTGAAGTCGCTGGAGCACTTCGAAAGCCGCCCGACCCCGCAGTGGGGTGGCGACCTCGATCAGATCGATTTCGACGACATCCATTACTTCGTCCGCGCCTCGGAGAAGAACAGCCGCGACTGGAGCGAGGTCCCGGACGACATCAAAAACACCTTCGACCGACTGGGGATCCCGGAGGCCGAGCGCAAATTCCTCGCCGGCGTCGGCGCCCAGTACGAGTCCGAGGTCGTCTACCACCAGGTGAACGAGAAGCTCGAGGCCCAGGGCGTGATCTTCACCGACATGGACACCGCCCTGCGCGAGCACGAGGACCTGGTGCGTGAGTACTGGGCGACGGTGATCCCGCCCAACGACAACAAACTGGCGGCGCTGAACAGCGCTGTCTGGTCGGGCGGCTCCTTCGTCTACGTCCCCGCCGGGGTCAAGGTCGAGATGCCGCTGCAGGCCTACTTCCGGATCAACACCGAGAACATGGGCCAGTTCGAGCGGACGCTGATCATCTGCGAGGACGGCGCCGACGTCCACTACATCGAGGGCTGCACGGCGCCGGTCTACTCGAGCGACTCGCTGCACTCCGCCGTGGTCGAGATCATCGCCAAACCGAGCTCGCGGGTCCGCTACACGACCGTCCAGAACTGGTCGCAGAACGTCTTCAACCTCGTCACCAAGCGCGCGGTCGCACAGGAAAAGGCGACGGTGGAGTGGGTCGACTGCAACCTCGGCTCGAAACTGACGATGAAGTACCCCTCGATCTACCTGCTCGGGCCCGAAGCCCACGGCGAGATCCTCTCGATCGCCTTCGCCGGCGAGGGCCAGCACCAGGACGCCGGCGGCAAGATCATCCACGGGGCGCCGAAGACCTCGTCCTCGATCTTCTCCAAGTCGATCTCCAAGGACGGCGGCCGCTCGACCTACCGCGGCCTGCTCGAGGTCGCCGACGGGGCGCGGGAATCGCGCTCGAAGGTGGTCTGCGACGCGCTGCTCCTCGACGAGGACTCGCGCTCGGACACCTACCCGACGATCCGCATCGACGAGAACGACGCCGACATCGGCCACGAGGCGACCGTCTCCAAAATCGGCGACGAGCAGCTCTTCTACCTGCAGAGCCGCGGGCTCGACGAGGAGGAGGCCTCGAAGATGATCGTCAACGGGTTCATCGAGCCGGTGACCAAGGAGCTGCCGATGGAGTACGCGGTCGAGCTCAACCGGCTGATCGAGCTGCAGATGGAGGGTTCAATTGGCTGAGGTCGCGGTCCAACCGGCCTGGCTTTCGGAGAGGCGCCAGCACGGCGCCTCTCTCGCGCAGGAGCTCCCCCTCCCCGACCAGAAGGCGAAGGGGTGGGAATTCACCGACCTCTCCAGCCTCGATCTCTCCTCCTATGAAGAGAGCGATGCGAGCCCGGTGATCTCCGGTGCCGAGGGGGCGACGGTCCTGCCGCTGAGCGAGGCGCTCTCCAGCCACAACGACCTCCTGCACGAGCGACTGGGGTCGCTGGTGCCGGTCGAGGACACCTTCGTCGCTCGCAACGAGGCGAACTGGCGCGACGGCGTCCTCGTCTACGTGCCGAGCGGCGTGCGGCTGAGCGAGCCGATCCAGATCGAGCTGCCGGTCGACACGAGCGGCGCCGCGATCAACTGGCGGACGCTGATCGTGATCGAGGACGGGGCCGAAGCCGAGGTCTGGGAGCACTGGTCCTCGCCGGCCGACGACGTCGACGCGGTGCTGAATTCCGTGGTCGAGCTGGCGGTCGGGCAGGACGCGACCCTGCGCTACGTCAACACCCAGGACATCTCCGAGAAGGCCTGGATCTTCGCCACCCAGCGCGCCCAGGTGGAGCGCGACGGCCGCCTCGACTGGGCCGCGCTCGGCTTCGGCTCCGGCCGCGGCAAGGTGCGGATGGAGACCAAGCTCGCCGGGCCGGGCTCCGAGGCGCGGGTGACCGGCGGCTACGCCGGCGGCGCCGGGCAGCACCTCGACTTCGACACGCTGCAGGAGCACGCGGCGCCGAACACCAACTCCGACCTCGCCTTCCGCGGCGTCCTCGCGGCCGGCTCCACCGCCGTCTGGCGGGGGATGATCAAGGTCGATCCGGGGGCGCAGCAGACCGACGCCTTCCAGGAGAGCCGCAACCTGCTGCTCTCGCCCGAGGCCCACGCCGACGCGATCCCCGGCCTCGAGATCCTCGCCGACGACGTCCGCTGCACCCACGCCGCCGCGATCGCCCAGGTCGACAAGGACCAGCTCTTCTACCTCACCTCCCGCGGCCTCGAGGACGAGACCGCGAAGGCGCTGATCATCGAAGGCTTCCTCGAGTCCCTGGTCGAACGGCTGGCCGAGGGGCCGGTGCGGGACAGCATCTCCGAGGCGCTGGAGACGCGCCTGGCGGAGATTCTTTAGGTAGAGCTCCGGCCCGCGGGTCCTGTCTCCGATCGGGGGCTCTGCCTACCGGCAGAGTCCTCCCGATCGTCGCCACCCGCGGGAGGAGCGTCTACTGCTTGACGCTGGGTGATGAAGCTTTTGACGATGGCGCCGCTCACGACGAGGACCGGGATCGCGTAGAGGAGCCAGATGAGTTGGTGGCCTATGTGGGCGTAGAGGAGCACTCGTCTCTCCCCTACCCGTTGGCGACCGAAAGCAGGTAGAGGCCGAAGCAGGTGAAGGCGACCATCACCGCCAGCATCCAGTACTGCGAGGCGGTGGCCTTGCGGTAGTCGGTCCAGTAGACGAGGGCGCGGTCGTGGGCGAGCATCAGTCCGATGACATGTCCTACGACGAGCGAGGCGACTTGGACGTACCAGATCGCGTTGGCGCTGAGGATCGTGTAGTCGACGCCCGATGAGGCAGTGCCGAAGAGGTCGGTGGTGCCGGTGCCCAGGGGGTCGGAGAGCAGGTAGGTGAACTGGGCCTGCTCCTGGAAGACGAAGAGGCTGAAGTAGTGGGCGACCAGGTAGGCAAGGGCGATCGGGATCAGGGTGTGAGCGAAGCCGGTCCGCAACGTCGAGAGCGAGGGGGCGCCGGGCACCGTCCTCATTCCGCGGACGCCGAGCAGGTAGACGAGGGCGACGACGGCGAAGCAGAGCAGCAGGAAGGCGGTCTCGGTGATGCGGAGCGAGGCGGTGAGGCCGATGCCCGCCTCGGCGATCCATTCGAAGACGCTTTCCATCGGGTCCTGGAAGGCGCCCTCGGAGGCGCCGTCGTAGCTGGTGGTGGCGATCGAGGCGATCACGACCGCGGCGGAGCCGGGCACCGTCGCCCAGCTGGTCGCGGCCGAGAACGGGCGCCGGCGCTCGAGCCTGCCGTCGCGGGTGCCGAAGATCCCCAGCCGGCCGAACATCCCGAAGTAGACCGAGAAGACCTCTCCCCGCTGGCACCACTTCTCGACCCCGAAGACGCCCATCATCGCCAGCGTGTAGGCGGTATAGACGAGCGCCGCGACGCCGGCGGTCTCCGGTTCGAGGATCACCCCGCCGCTGCCGTAGATGACCTCCAGCCAGACGACGGCGAGCAGGCCGATCGCCGCTGGCCAGCGGCCCAGTTTCTCCGGGTAAGGAAGGTGGGCCGGGCGCTGGCCGGCGATCAGCTTGAAGCCGGCCCCGGCGGCGCGGCCGATCGCCCGCCACGGATTGAAGGGCCGGAAGAGGTCACCGAGGATCGCCGAGAAGAAGGGGAAGCCGAGCCAGCAGGTGACGAAGAGGAAGGTGAGCGCGAAGTTGCGGTCGGGGGCGGCGGTGCCCTCGATACCGGCGTAGACCGCCAGCCCGAGGAGGAAGATGCCGACCAGCCCGTAGAGGAGCTGCGCCGGCAAGCCGAGGAGCACGCGCGACAGCCCCTCCGAGAGCGGGCGCTCGCGCAATTCCTCGAAGCGGGGGCTGCGCCAGCCCGCCGCCAGTGCGAAGAAGGAGATGATCAGGACGATCGACGCCGCCCAGGCGAAGAGCCAGGCAGGGACCGGCAGGTCCTCCCTGGCGGAAAGCGCGTGCGCGAGCGGCAGGAAGCTCATGGATTGATCTGCAGCTCCACGATCTGAACCGCGAGCTGCTCCAGCTCGACCTCGTAGATCCCTTCCAGCTCCGCCGGGAAGGCGAATTCGACCGTGCCTCCAGCGGGTACCTCCTGGGCCAGGTCATAGCCGTGGACGTGGATCTCTTCCGCCTGGTCGGAGGTGACGCGGAAGCGGACTTCTTCGCCGGCGCTGAACTCGAGCTCGGCGACGCCGTCGACCGGCTCGCCGTCGCGGACGACGATGGTCGGGGCTTCAACCGCCGTCGCCGATCCGGCTTCTTCCCAGCGGCCGCCTTCGAGTTCGGCGCAGGCGATCTTGTCGCTGTGGGCGGGCTGGGACTTACCCTCGGGGTGACCAGTGCCTTCTTTCGAGTGGTCCACCCCTTCATGGACGAAAACCGCTTCCGCTTCGTTCGCTTCGAACGAGGTCATCTCGTGGTGCGAGTGGTCGACGTGGAGGACGACCGAGCCGGCTTCACGCTCCGGGACTTCGCGCTTACTCGTGACCTCGGCCTCCCCTTCGCCCGCCGCGTTGGAGGTGAAGCGCAGGTGGATCTCGTTCGGCGGCTCTTCCGAGCCGCCCTTCTCGAACTGGAAGTGCGGGCCGCCGGGATCGGACCGTTCGCAGCTGCCGACGTGCAGGTGGGCGATGTAGGGGGTTTTCGGCTCCAGCCCGTTGAGGGAGATCGAGACGGTGGTGCCGCCGCTCGAGCGCTCGAGCTCCGCCTCTCCGCCGACGATGGAGTAGGCCTCGGGAGCGCCTGGGACCGGCGCGAACTCCCCGCTCACCGGCTGACTTTCCTCGCCGGCGGCAGCCCCGGTGGTGCTGTCGTCGCTGCTGCCGCAGGCCGCGATCGCGGCTGCCGCCAGCAGCACGAGCACAGCCACCATCAGCTTCTTCACGTCTCTCATCTTCGGATCCCCTTCACGGTTAGGCGGCGCCTGGCGCAGCCAGGATAACGTCCGACTTTCTGCGCCCCGGACGCGACGACATTCCCTCCCCCGACCTGCCGACCAGCCTCGCCTGGGTCGGGACCGAACCGGAGTCGATGCCGGCGCTGACCGCCGGCGGGCCCGCGCTCGTCCACTTCGTCGAATACGCGCAGCTGAACAGCGTTCGCACTCTCCCCTACCTGGCGGAGTGGAATCGGCGCTACCGCGAGGCCGGGCTGAGCGTGATCGGCGTGCAAGCGCCCCGCTTCCCCTTCGCCGCCGAGCCCGATCAGGTAGCCGCCGGGCTGGCCGAGTTGGGGGTCGAGTTCCCGGTCGCGATCGACGCCGAGCACGAACTCTGGGCCGCCTACGGCTGCGAGGGCTGGCCCAGCCTCTTCCTCTGGAGCCTTGGCGGCTCCCTCTCCTGGGTCCACTTCGGCGAGGGCGAATACCGAGCCACCGAGGAAGCGATCCAGGCCGAGCTGCGGGAGATCGACGCGCTGCAGGACCTGCCCGAGCCGATGGCGCCGCTGCGGGCCACCGACGGCGCCGGCGCCCGGGTCCTCCCCCCGACCCCCGAGGTCTTCCCCGGCGGCTCCTGGGAGCGACCCTGGGTCGCCGGCGAGGACGGCGAGGACCTGGCGCTCGACTACCAGGCCGGCGGGGCCTTCGCGACGGTCGAGGGCGAGGGAGAGATCCGGGTCGAGATCGACGGCGAGTGGAGCACGGTTCCCGCTGGTCCCACGCCTGGGCTGCGAACCCTCGCCGAGCACCCGTCCCACCAGGCACACAACCTCGTCCTCCGCCCTGCCCCGGGTGTCAAGATCTGGTCCTTGAGCTTTGCCCCCGGCGTTCCCTGAAACCAGTCAAGAACCGAGGAGAGAACGATGATCACCAAGACCGACTTCATCGGCGTCCCGTCCACCGACGCGGAGCGCACCCGCGCCTTCTACGTCGACACCCTCGGCCTCAAGCCCGACGAGAACAGCCGCTTCGAGTTCTGGGTCGGCGAGACCTGCTTCGGGATCTGGGAACCCGCCAAACAGGGAATGGAGTTCCAGCCGCAGAAAAACGCCCACCCGGCGCTGCACGTGGACGACATCGAGGCCGCGCGCAAAGAGCTGGAAGGAAAAGGCGTGGAGTTCAGCGGCGACACCTTCGACACCGGCGTCTGCCGCATGGCGCTCTTCACCGACCCCGACGGCAACGACCTGATGCTGCACCACCGCTACGCGCCGTACGAGTAAGGCGAATAAAAACCTGACTGTCAAGGAAACCTGACAGGTGATGGTACGGTCCCTGCCCAAGGAGGAGGGACCATGAACAAAGGGAGAACCGGCGGTTACCTGGCCGCCGCAATCGCGGTTGTCGTACTTGCAGGGCTCACGGTCGTGGGCAGCGTCGTCGCAAAACCGGAGAAGGTGATCGTCGGCGAACTCGAAGTCGAATATGACGGCGGCTTCTCGCCGAAAGCGCTGCCGAAGGACAAATTCGTTCCGATCAGCTTTTTCATCTGGTCGAAGATCCGCAACGTCAACGGGGAACATCCCCCTGCCCTGAAAGAGTTCCAGCTCCTGGGCGACAAGAACGTCAAGATCGACGTCGAGGGCGTGCCGAGGTGCAAATCGGGCCAGATCCAGTCGACCACCAGCGCGGCCGCCAGGAAAGCCTGCGGTCCCGCACTGGTCGGCAGCGGCACGACCGAAGTCGAGGTTCAGTTCCCGGAACAACCACCGGTCGACGTCAAAAGCGAACTACTCGCCTTCAACGGCGGCTTCAAAGGCGGCGTTACCACCCTGTTCATCCACGCTTACCTGACCGCCCCGGTGACCGCGGCGATCGTCACCACGGTGAAGATCAAGAACGTCAAAAAGGGCCGCTACGGAACCGAATCGATCGCCACGGTCCCGAAGATCGCCGGCGGCTCCGGATCCGTCACCTATTTCAAACTGAAGTTCGACAAGGGCATCCTCTTCGGAAGATGCCCTGACGGGCGACTGCAGGCGCACGGCACCGCCGTCTTCTCCGACAGCACCAAAGCGTCGGCGACGGTGATCCGCCCCTGCACCACGAAGGGCTAAGCGAGACGAGATCGAGGCGGTGCGGGCTTAGGCCCGCGCCGCGATCTCCTCGCGGATCTCCTTCGGGAGCATGAAGCGGACGTCCTCGTGGACGGTCCGCAGCTCGGAGACGTCATCCGCGCCGCGCTCGCGGAAGAAGGAGACGAGGCGCTCGACGAGCTCCTCGGGGGCCGAGGCGCCGGAGGTGATGCCGACCGTCTCGACGCCCTGCAGCCACTCCTCCTGCACCTGGGAGTGGTTGTCGATCAGGTGCGAGGCGGCGCCGTGTTCGCGCGCGACCTCGACCAGGCGGTTGGAGTTGGAGGAGTTGGTCGAGCCGATCACCAGCACCAGGTCGCACTCGCGGGCGAGCTGCTTGACGGCGATCTGGCGGTTGGTGGTCGCGTAACAGATGTCGTCTGACTTGGAGCTGACGATGCCGGGGAACTTGGCGCGCAGGGCGGCGATCACCTCGGCGGTCTCGTCGACCGAGAGCGTCGTCTGGGTGATGAAGGCGACTTTGTTCGGGTCCGGGACCTCAAGGCTCCCGACTTCGTCGGCGGTTTCGATCAGGACGATGCTGTTGGGGGCCTCGCCGGTCGTCCCTTCGACCTCCTCGTGGCCCTCGTGGCCGATCATGATGATCGTGTAGCCCTGGGCGGCGAAACGGCGGGCGGAGACGTGGACCTTGGTCACCAGCGGGCAGGTCGCGTCGATCGTCTGCAACTGCCGGGCGGCGGCGTTCTCATGGACGCTGGGGGCGACCCCGTGGGCGGAGAAGACGACGATCGCGCCCTCCGGCACCTCGGTCTCCTCCTCGACGAAGATCGCGCCGCGCTTGGCCAGTTCCTCGACCACGTGCTTGTTGTGGACGATCTCCTTGCGGACGTAGACGGGGGCGCCGTGGAGCTCTAGCGCGCGCTCGACCGTCTGCACGGCACGATCGACGCCGGCGCAATAGCCGCGAGGCGCGGCGAGGAGCACCCGTTTGGGCGCGGTGGCGGTGGCAGGCATGTCTCCAGGGTACCGGTCGGCCGCTTGCGGCATTTCCCACCGGGGAGCCCCGAAATTGCGGCATAAGTAGCCTTGCTGGATGGCAACCTCCGGACGCCATCTCGACCGCCTCACCGCCGTGGACGCCTCGTTCCTCACGAACGAGAGCTCGAGCAGCCACATGCACATCGGCGCGATCCTGATCTTCGAGGGGCCGCCGCCCAAATACGTCGACCTGGTCGAGCACGTGCGCCGGCGCCTGCCGCTGGTGCCGCGCTTCCGCCAGAAGCTGGTGGTGCCGCCGCTGGAGGCCGGCCGGCCGCTCTGGGCCGACGACGTCAACTTCAACCTCACCTACCACATCCGCCACACCGCGCTGCCGGATCCGGGCGGCGAGGCGCAGCTGAAACGGCTCGCCGGGCGGATCTTCTCCCAGCAGCTCGATCGCTCCAAGCCGCTCTGGGAGATGTGGCTGGCGCAGAACCTCGAGCGCGATCGCTTCGCGATCCTGACCAAGACCCACCACGCGATGGTCGACGGGATCTCCGGCGTCGACATCGGCACCGTCCTCTTCGACCTCGAGCGCGACGCGAAGCCGCTCGACCTCGAGGACGACTGGGTGCCGCAGCCCGAACCGGGCACGACCGAGCTGGTCGCCCGCGGCATCGCCGACGCGGTCGCCGCCCCGGTCAAGCTCGCCGAGCGGGCGGTCGACGTGGTTCGCAACCCGGAGACGACGGCGCGCAAACTGGTCGAGGGACTGGAGGGCGTCGGCGAGATCGTCAGCGCCTTCGCCGACCCGGCGCCGGACGTCCCCTTGAACGAGGAGATCGGCCCCCACCGCCGCTACGTCTGGGCGCGCTCGGAGCTGGCCACCTTCAAACAGATCAAGGACACCTTCGGCGGCACCGTCAACGACGTCGTCCTCGCGGTGATCACGGGCGCGCTGCGCAAATGGCTGCACGGGCGCGGCATCCGCACCGAGGGGCTGGAGCTGCGGGCGCTGGTCCCGGTCTCGGTCCGCGGCGAGGACGAGCGCGGCAACCTCGGCAACCGGATCGCGCTGATGCGCGGGCCGCTGCCCGTCTACATCGAGGACCCGGTGCGGCGGCTGCGCACGGTCAGCGACGCGATGGCGGGCCTGAAGCGCTCCAAACAGGCGCTGGGGGCGGAAGTGATCTCCCGCTTCAACGACTTCGCGCCGCCGACCATCCTCGCCCAGGCCGCGCGGATCAACTTCTCGACCCGCCTCTTCAACTTGATCGTCACCAACGTCCCCGGGCCGCAGATGCCGCTCTACGTCCTCGGCAAGGAACTGGAAGAGGTCTACCCGGTCGCCTTCCTGCCGCAGAACCACTCCTTGGCGGTGGCGATCATGAGCTACAACGGCAAGGTCGGGTTCGGGTTGCTCGCCGACTACGACTGCATGGAAGACATCGAAGTCGTCAGCAACGGCCTCAACGAGTCCCTGGCCGAGCTCGAGAAGGCGGCGGGCAAGGCCGTCAAAGCCGCCTAACCGACCTCTCTAGGCTTTTCACATGCCCATCCTGCTGGTCGTCCTCTTCATCGTCGTCCCGATCCTGGAGCTCTACGTGATCATCCAGGTGGGGCAGGCGATCGGCGTGGTGCCGACGCTGATCCTGCTGCTGGCCGACGCGCTGCTGGGGTCATGGCTGCTCAAACACGAGGGGCGCGGGGCCTGGCGCCGCTTCAACGAGGCGCTGGCGGCGCGCCGCTTCCCCGGCAAAGAGGTTGCCGACGGGGTGCTGATCGTGATCGGCGGCACCCTCCTCCTCACGCCCGGCTTCCTCACCGACATCTTTGGCCTCTTCCTGCTGCTGCCGCCGACCCGGGCGATCGCCCGGCGGGTGTTGAAACGGTTGACGATCGGGCGCTTCATGGTGGTCGGCGCCGGGGGCGGCGGGCCGTTCGGAGCGCCTCCCGGCGCCGGCGGCGACGGCCGTCCCCCCTCGCGCGACTACGACTTCGAGGCGACCGCCGAAGAGGTGGACCCGCAGGCAGAGCAGGAGCCCCGGCTCCCCCGCAGCGACCGAGGCTGAGGTGGCGAAGGGGGAGCGGCAGACGCGGCGGCTCCTGGCCCGCAAGCCGACCCCGAGGGACCGCGACGCCTACCACTCCCACTTCAAGCAGCCGGAGATCGAGGCCTGGCTGCGGCCCCCTCCCCTGCCCCGCTTCGAGGACCGGGTCCTCGACGAGCTGATCGAAGGGGACTGTGCGCACTGGTCCGACCACGGCTTCGGCCCCTGGGTCCTGATCGACCGCGAGAGCGGCGAGTTCGCCGGCCGCGGCGGCCTCGCCTGGACCTCGGTCGAGGGAACGGCGCGGGTGGAGCTTCCCTGGAGCATCGAGCCCCAGTTGCACGGCCGGGGCCTGGCCACCGAGGCGGCGGCCGCCGCAGTCAAGTGGGCGGGAGAGCTGCGCTTCGAGGAAGTAGTAGCGCTGATCCTCCCCGCCAACGCCGCCTCGCGGCGGGTGGCCGAGAAGACGGGCTTCGAACGGGCCGGCGAAGTCACCCACGCCGGCCTGCCGCACCTGCTGTTCCGGCTGGAGCCGATGGGCTGAATCGTCTCTCCTTTCCACAGGACTCTTTGGGACACTGCCGACGTGGAGGGCGGGCAGCCAGCGCAGCGCAGGAAGTCCAAAGCCGCTCGCGTGTTCGGCTGGATGGGTGAGCACGTGGCTGGAACCGTGCTGGGATTCATGGTTACGGCCGCCTTGACCGCTGGAGTCGTCTGGGTCACTGGCAAAGACAAGACCGAAGGGCAGCGAATCGATCAAGTCCGAGAAGAGATCGCCGAGAGCGGGCTAGAGATAAAAGACTTCCAAGAAGTCACGCTTCATGCGGGGGCAACCTCTTACCTGATGACCATCGGGGAACCGAGTGAGTTTGAGCCCGATGAAGTTCGAATCTATGACGCAGAAGGTAGCTCCCTTGTACAGCGATTCTCCTTCGACCCCGAAATCGATTCCGCCAACAGCAATGTAGTTGCCGCTCCCGAAACTTTCGAAATCCTGGCTAATCGCGACGTTGATGGAGATGGCCAATCGGAGTTGATCGCGTCCTACTCGCTCGCATCAGCGACCGTTTTTCTGCAGCTACCGGTAACGATTGCCTGGGATGCCGCGCAGCGGCAGTACCAGCTACAGCCGCTGCTCATCGAGGATCCCCAGCCTGCCCCGGGAAATGACCCGGCGGCTCGGGAGAGGCTGGAGCCGTTTAAGAGCCCGTTCATAGTCACCACCAAAGATGGAGAACGCTTCGAAGCGTGGGCAGCGGAATCAGTAGCGCTCCTAGACACGCCGCTGATCTATGCGCAGGGGGAGCCGCTGTATCTGGGTGGCGCCTATCCATCTCCTAGCTATGAAGACGAACGCGGTCTAGCCGAAAGGAAGATGCAAATCGCCTATTGGGGACTTGCAATCGAGCCGGCGGGGTTCCTACCGGATACGCATCGGCTCTGCTGGAACAATGATCTCCGGCTACTCAGGGCGGAAGTAGGAGCAGGTGAGAACGAAGAGGACGTGATTGCCAGAAGCTGGAATAGCCTCGCCCGTGAGGATGAACTGGCCCGCCGGGGTGAATCAACTGGCCCTGAGGCCCTATACGTAGGGTTCGTATTCCCCGACGGAAGCTGCGTCCTCGGCGAGTAAAGCTCAGAACCCCAGGGCGAACTTGGCCTCCTCGGACATCATCTCCGGGCTCCAGGCGGGGTCGAAGACCATCTTCGGGTGGACGGAGGTGACGCCGGGGAGGTCGCCGACGAACTCGCGCATCTGCTCGGAGACCTGGGGGCCGATCGGGCAGGCGGGGGTCGTCAGGGTGAAGGTGACGTAGACCTCGCTGCCCTCGATGTTGACGTCGTAGACGAGGCCGAGGTTGACGAAGTCGAGGCCGAGCTCGGGGTCGATGACCTCCTCGAGCGCCTCGTAGACGTCCTCCTCGGTGAGGGCACCTTCGGTGGCTGCGGGGTTATCGCTCATCGCCCAATGGTAGCCGGGCGCTAACGCGGCTCCGGGGGCGGGCCATCCCCCGCCGGCGCCAGCTCCAGCTGGTACCAGCCGACGTCGCGCCAGGAGCCGTCCTTCCAGCCGATCTCCCGGTTGACCCCGACGGCCTCGAACCCGAGCCCCTCGTGCAGGGCCTCACTTGCCGCGTTCGGCAGAGTGATGCCGGCGCAGGCCATGCGGAAGCCGCGCTCGCGGAGGCGGTCGAAGAGGGCGCCGTAGAGGGCGCGGCCGACGCCCTGGCCGCGGGCATCGGCGGCGACGTAGACGGAGACGCCGGCGCTCCAGCGGTAGGCGGGACGCTCGTTGAAGGCGGTCGCGTAGGCGTAGCCGACCACCTCCCCCTGCCGCTCGGCGACGAGCCAGGCATGGCCGGCGCTGTAGCGCTCGATCCGGGCCGCCATCTCGGTCGCGTCCGGTGCCCGTTCCTCGAAGGAGACGGCGCTGCCTTCGACGAGGGGAGCGTAGATCGCGGCGCAGGCGGCGGCGTCCTGGGCGGGGTCGGCGTCGCGAATGCTCAGCTCGGACATGGGACGGCAATCTATTCCCCAGGGGTGTGGTTGAGCTTTGGCCTCCTATAGCGCCCCAAAGCTCAACCACACCCGCAATCACTAGGCTGCGAAACGTGAGTCAGCAAGGACAGATCGTGCGGCGGTCGATCGGGATCGTCTTCGCCGACGGGGGGCTGCTCGCCCTCACCTCGGCCCTGCCGGAGAGCGGTGCGGCGCACGGCGACGAGGAGGTGACGGCGTTCTTCTGCGACGCCGACGGCGCCCCCGTCGAGTTCGAGGAAACGCTGCTCTCGACCGAGTACGGCGAGGACGGCGTCCAGCGCCGGGCCACGATCGAGCTCTGGCCCGACATCGAGGAGATGCGGCCGCTGCGCGGCGCCGGGACGCTGATCAACTCCGTCTCCGTGCGCCGCCAGTCCCTCGACTCCCAGATCGCCTTCTTCCGCTGGTCGCTCGAGGGCCGCGAGGGCCTCGGCACCTACGAGGTTGCCCGCGCCGCCGATGAGTGAGATCAAGGCGATCGTCTCCGACTTCGGCGGCGTCCTGACGACGCCGCTGTTCGCCGCCTTCGCCGCCTTTCAGGACGACAGCGGGATCTCCCCCGAAAACCTCGGCAAGGCGATGCGGGTGGGGCTGGAGGAGGGCGAGGAGATCCCTTTGTTCCAGCTCGAGCGGGGAGAGATCAGCGAGGACGAGTTCGTCGAGGGGCTCGAAGACGGGCTGGAGGCGATCCTCGACCACCGTCCCCACCTGCACCACTTCCGCCAGAAGTTCTGGGGCGCCCTCCACCCCAACGAGCCGATGATCGAGCTGATGCGGGAGTTGAAGGCGAGCGGGCTGAAGATGGCGATGCTGACCAACAACGTGCGCGAGTGGGAGCCGCTCTGGCGCTCGATGCTGCCGGTAGACGAGATCTTCGAGGAGATCGTCGACTCGGCCTTCGTCGGCTGCCGCAAGCCGGAAGCGCGGATCTACGAGCTGACGCTGGAGCGGATCGGGATGCCGGCCGAGGCCTGCCTCTTCATCGACGATCTCCCGCCCAACATCGAGGGCGCCGAGGCGGCCGGGATGAAGGCCGTGCACTTCCGCGACAACGAGCAGGCGATCGCCGAGATCCGCGCCGCGCTCAGCTGACCGGGACCCGCGTCTCCCGCCAGCGGCGGGCGAACGGCAGGCGCCAGCTGCGGGGGGCGATCAGGCCGCCGATCTCGGTCGGGCCCCAGGACCCCTGCGGGTACGGCTTCACCGGCGGCGGGTCCTGCAGGAGCGGTTCGGAGACTTCCCACAGCCGCTCGATGTCGCGGGCGGTCGTGAAGAGCGTGTGGTCGCCGATCATCGCGTCGCGGATCAGCCGCTCGTAAGCCTCCACCGTCTCGCCGTGGTAGTCGGTTTCCTCCAGCGAGAACTGCATGCTCGCCTTGTCGAGCACCATCCCCATCCCCGGTCGCTTCCCGTAGAAGGAAAGCGAGACGCGGGAGGATTCTCCGAGGTCGAAGGTGAGGTGGTCGGGACCGTAGCGGCCGACCCGGGAGTGCTCGGGGAACATCGCGTGCGGCGGCTCGTGGAAGGCGATCGAGATGATCCGCGTCCCCTCCTCCATCCGCTTGCCGGTGCGCAGGAAGAAGGGGACTCCGCTCCAGCGCCAGTTGTCGAGCTCGCAGCGCAGGGCGACGAAGGTCTCGGTGCTGGAGTTGGGATCGACTCCCTCTTCTTCGCGGTAGCCCTCGTACTGGCCGCGGACCACATTTTTCGGGTCGAGCGGCTGCAGGCTGCGGAAGACCTTGTGCTTCTCGTCGGTGATCGAGTCCGGAGCGAGCGCCGTCGGCGGCTCCATCGCGACGAAGGCGAGAATCTGGAACAGATGCGTGACGACCATGTCGCGGAAGGCACCCGTGCTCTCGTAGAAAGAGCCGCGGCCCTCGATGCCGAGCGTCTCCGGCACGTCGATCTGGATGTGGTCGATGTGGTTGCGGTTCCAGATCGGCTCGAAGAGGCCGTTGGCGAAGCGCACGGCGAGGATGTTCTGCGCCGCCTCCTTGCCGAGGAAGTGGTCGATGCGGAAGACCTGGTCCTCGTCGAGGACCTCGTGGACCATCTGGTTGAGCTTGCGGGCGCTGGCGAGGTCGGTGCCGAACGGCTTCTCCATCACCACACGCGAGCGCTCGGAGATGCCGCAGGTGCTGAGCATCTCGATCACGCCGGGGGCGGCGGCGGGCGGCACGCTGAGGTAGTGGAGCAACCGCATCTCCGGGCCGAGTTCGTCCCTGGCCTCGCGCACGGCCTCGCGCAGCCCATCTGGCGCTGCCGAAAAGGGAACGTAGGAGAGCCGCCGCGAGAACTCGTGCCACTCCTCCCCGCCGAACGCCTGGCGGGCGAATTCGCGGCAGGCGGATTCGGCGATCCCCCGGAAGCGAGCATCGTTGATCTCGCTCCTGGCAACGCCGATGACCCGGAACTCCGGCATCAGCCCCGCCTGGAACAGCCGCAGCAGCCCCGGCAGCAGCTTGCGCCGGGCGAGGTCGCCGGTGGCGCCGAAGATGACGATCGTTTGCGGGGGAACCTCCAAGGGACCGAGCTTAGACGGCGGGTCCGACCGCCAAGGCCGGCCTTGACCTTTAGTCCGCGATCGACCCTCGCCCTTGACCCCTGCCAGATCGAGGAGGCCTAACCAACTCGATCTCTGGAAAGGGTCCCCGACGATGCAGCGCGAGGGAGAAGGGACGACGCCAGGCGAAAATCAGGATGAGGACGAGACCGATTGCCGTCAGAGCCAAGAAGCCCTGAACGAACCCGCCGAGCAAGATGCTCAAGGCGGTCCCTCCGACCAGGGTGATGACGGCGCTGATAGCGGTCGAGAGCAACTCCACCCGGTTCTCCTGAGTCTTCATCTCTTTCATTATAGAAACTTTTTGTCCGCTACCTTGCTGCCTCCCTGCCCGTCGTGTCTGAAAGCATTGAAACTTATTGTCTTCTAGACTCTTTCCTACGGAGAGCAGAGGCCGCGAGGCGCGGCAAGCGCCTGATAAGCGTGAGGTCGGTCCTAATCAACCGGCAGGGGTTCGAATCCCCCGCTCTCCGCCACAGATTGACCCGCCGAGCGGTAGTCGGTTGAACGCGCGCCCCCGCTGATACGATCAAGGGGCTTATCAGGCGTTTGTGGGCTGATTACCCACCTTGCAACTAGACCCGCTCTGGCGGGTCTTTTTGTTGCCTCCGGAGGGTGTGGCTAGTTATCCGAGCCAGCCCGGTCCCACACGTACAGCTCCAGCGCCTCCGTGGCGAGCTGCATCAGGCGCGGGGGACCGAGGAGGCTGAGGACCAGCTCCAGGGCATCTTCCTCGGTGACGCCGGAGTCGACCGCCTCCTCGCCGCGGAAGCCGGCGGCGAGCTTGAGGGCCTCGCGGCGGTTGTCGCCGAGCGAGTTGAAGGCGGCCATGAGGAAGTCACGGTTGGGGACCGGCTGGCCGGACTCGAGGGAGCCGTGCCAGGCGGCGAGCATCGAGAGGTCGTGCTCGTCGAGCTCGGCGATCGCCTTCGCGTAGTGGAGCTCGAGCTCGGAGTCGGGGATCTCGTCCACCCACGCCCGCACCGCCTCCCCGAGGAGCTGGCGGCGCGCCTCTCGCCCGACGGAGTCGGCGATGACGCGGATGGCGTCGGCTGGGTCCACGAAGCAGATCGACATGAGCTGGCGAAGAATTTAGAGGCGGCCGACGACGCCAAAAGATGCCCGCTCATCCCCCAGTTTGCGGGGTCACGGCGAGCGTGGCGAAGAAGGCGCCGGAGCCGTCCCTAGGCTCGGGCGAGTGCCTCTGAAGTTGATCCACGGACCCCCCAACTCGGGCCGCGCCGGGCTGATTCGCCGCGCCTTCGCCGACGCCCTCGAGCGCGACCCGATCCTCGTCGTCCCGACCGTCGATGACGTCTTCTGGTTCGAGCGGGAGCTGTGCGCCGGCGGCGCCGTCCTGGGAGGGTCGGCGATGACCTTCGGCGCCCTCTTCCGCACCGTCGCCACCGCCGCCGGGGCACCCCCCGGGGCCGAGCTCTCCCCCGCGCAGCGGCTGCGGGCCGTCGCCGTGTCGATCGAGCGCAGCCGCGGTCGACTGGGGCCGCTGCGCCGCTCCGCCTCGCGCCCCCGCTTCGCGCGGGCACTGGAGCGGTTGCTCGACGAGCTGCAGGCGGCGGGGGTCGAGCCGGAGGCGGTCGAGGCCAGCGCGGCGACGCTGGAGGGCTCCGCCTACCTCAGCGACATCGCCGCCCTCTACGGCGGCTACGAGGAGGTGCGGCAGCGCACCGGCCGCAGCGACGCGCACGGCATCGCCAGGGCGGCGATCGCGCAACTGCGCCGCGACGCCTCCTTCTGGGGCGGGCGGCCGGTCCTCCTCTACGGCTTCGACGACCTGACCGAGAACCAGTTCGAGCTGCTCGCGGCGCTGGCCGAGCTGACCGAAGTGACGGTCGCCCTCCCCTACGAGGAGGGAAACGCGGCCCTCGAGGCTCGCGGGCGCCTCCTCGGCCGGCTGCGGGAGCGGATCGGGGTCGCCGAGGAGATCGCCGCCGAGGCGGACCCTGGCAACACCCTCAGCCCCCTGCTCTTTCACCTCGCGATCTCCTTCGGCACTCCCAAGCCGAAGCGGGCCGAAGCCGACGGCAGCCTCACCCTGCTGCGCTCGGCGGGAACCCAGGCAGAAGCCGAGGCGATCGCCGCCCACGTCTCCCGCCTCGTCCACCGAGGCGCCGACCCGGCCGAGATCGCGATCGCCCTCCGCGACCCCTCCCGCCGCGGCGAGGAGATCGCCGCCGCCCTCGAGGCGAACGGGATCGCGGTTGCGCTGGAGGCCGAGCTGCCGGTGGCGCGGACGGGCGTCGGCGGCGCCCTCGTCGCCCTGCTCGAGGCGGAGTTCGGCGCCCGCCGCGCCACCGACTTCCTCCGCTACCTGCGTGGCCCCTCCGGCTTCTCCCCCGGCCGCGTCGACTGGTTCGAGCGCCAGCTCCGCCGCCGCCGGGTGCGCGACGTGGAGACGGCGCTGCTGCTCTGGCAGGGCGAGGACGGCGAGGCGCCGCGCGACCTCCTGCGGCTGCGCGCCGCCGCCGAGCGCTCGCCGGCCGAGCTGGCGGCGGAGGTCGCGGCGCTGGCGGGAACGATGGCCTCGCGACCGCTGCGCGACAGCGAGGACGGGCCGGCCCTGCGGCGCGGGGACGGGCTCGAACTGCGGGCCGCGGCGGCGATCTCCTCGGCGCTCTCGGACCTTGCCGCGCTGGGAGACCTGGCGCCCGCCGCGACGAAGCTGGCGGAGACGATCGAGGAGCTTGAGTTCCGCGCCTGGTCGGGACCGGTCGAGGGGCGGGTCCGCATCGCCAGCCCCTACCGGCTGCGGGCCGCTCGCTTCGACCACGTCGTCGTCGGCTCGCTGCAGGACGGCGAGTTTCCCCGCCGCGACCGCGGCGCCGATCCCTTCCTCTCCGACGCGCAACGCGGGACGCTCGGGCTCGATCCCCGCCGCGACAGCGAGGCCGAGGAGCGCTACCTCTTCCACGCCTGCCTCTCCCTCCCCCGCCGCAGCCTCGTCCTCTCCTACCGCGACAGCGACGAGAACGGGGCCGCGGCGGCGCGCTCGCCGCTGCTCGACGAGGTGCGGGCGCTGCTGGCGCCGGCGCCGGACGGCGGCGCCTCCGACCCGGTCGAGGAGGAGATCACCGTCACCCGTGACCTGGCGCAGGTAGTGGCGCCGCTTGCCGAGGCGCCGTCGGAGGACGAGCTGGCGCGAGCGCTGGCCGCCTACGGGCCGAACGTGGACGCGCGGACCCTGCTCGCGCAGGTGGGGGTCGAGGGAGACCTGGCGGAGCGCCTGGTCGCCAGGGTGGCGGCGGCCCGGTGCGCGGAGGCCGCCTCCCGCGCCCCCGGCCCGCTGACGAACCCGGCGGCGCTGGACTCGCTGGCGGCGGTCCCCGCCTACGGCGGCACCACCCTGGAGGAGTTCGACGTCTGCTCCTACCGCTGGTTCGCCGGCCACGAGCTCGACCCGCAGCTGCTCGACCCGGTGCCCGACCCGCTCCTCCAGGGGGGCCTGATGCACGCCGCCCTCGACCGCCTCTACCACGAGCGACCAGGCGGCGACCCGCTGCCGCGGCCGGGTTCGCTCCCCGCCTGGACCGAGCGCGGCCGCGAGCTGGTGGCCGAGATCGTCGCCGAGCGCGAGCTCGGCGATCACCCGGCCGAGCGGGCGATGGTCCGCCGGGTCGAGCGCCTGCTGGAGCGCTTCCTCGCCGAGGAGGCCGAGCGGGAGACCGGTGGCTTCGAGCCGTGGCTGCTGGAGGCGAGCTTCGGCGGCTATCCCGACGCCGAGCGCCCGGTCCTGGACCTGGACGGCTGGGGCCTGCACGGCGCCGTCGACCGCGTCGACCGCTCCCGCGACGGCCGCGCCGTCGTCATCGACTACAAGCTCGCCGGCGCGGTGACGCCGCGCGAGAAGTTCGAGGAGCGGGCGAAGCTGCAGCTGCCGCTCTACCTGCTGGCGGTCGCCGAGCACTGGGGGGCGGAGCCGGCCGCGGCGCTCTACCACCCGCTGCGCGGGACCTCCTCGCGCCGGCCGCGGGGGGTCGTCTCGGCCGAGGCCGCCGGGGAGCTCGCCGGCTACGACCTCTACAAGGGCGACGTGGTCGAGCCCGAGGAGCTGGAGGAGCTGCTCGGCGACTCGCGTCAGCGGGCGAGCGCGATCGTCACCCGCATGCGCAACGGCGAGATCCGCCGCGACCCGGGCCCGCGGCCGGGGCTGCGCGGGCACGACGTCTGCCCCGCCTACTGCACCTTCGCCCCAATCTGCCGGCGGGACCGCGCGCCCAGGTACATCGAAGACGAGGAAGGGGACGAGCGGTGAACCCCGAGCAGCTCCTCGCCGCGCCATCGCGCGAGCCAACTCCCGAGCAAGCCGCCGCGATCGCCGTCCGCGGCCGCGACGTGCTGCTCGAGGCGGGGGCCGGAACCGGCAAGACCGGGGTGATGGTCGAGCGCTACTGCCGCCTCGTCTGCGACAGCGGCCTCTCCCCCGACTCGATCCTCGCCTTCACCTTCACCGACAAGGCAGCGGCCGAGCTACGGCAGCGGATCCGGGTCGAGCTGACGCGGCGGGCCGAGCGGGGTTCGGAGCGCGCGGCGACGGCGCTGACGGGGATCGGGGGTGCCTGGGTGACGACGATCCACGGCTTCTGCAACCGGGTCCTGGCAGCGCACCCGGTGGCCGCCGGGGTCGATCCCGGCTTCCGCGTGCTCGACGCGCCGGAGACGGCCCGGGCGGCACGGGAGGCCTTCGACGACGCCCTGGTCGAGTTCCTCTCCGGCGGCGACCCCGCCCGCGAGGAGACGGTCGCCGCCTACGAGCTGGAGGGGCTGCGGGCGATGATCGTCGCCGTCCACGACGAGCTGCGCAGCCGCGGCAGCGCCGACCCGAAGCTGCCCGAGTCGCCCCGGCCGGACCCTGAGGCGGCGATCCGCCGAGCCGCGGACGCCGCGACCGAGTGCCTGGAGGAGCTGAAGGAGGGCGACGGCAAACGCGAGCTGCTGGAGCGGGCACTGGCGCGGCTCTCGGCACCGGGGCCGCTGCCCAGCCTGTACGAGCTGGGGGCGCTGGCGACCAGCAGCAAAGCCAAGGCGATGGCTCCGTACAAGGAGGCGATCGAGGCGGCGATCGCCCGCGTCGCCGAGGCCGGCGAGGGCGGCGTCGTCTACGGCCACCTCGCCGAGCTGCTGGCGCTCTTCTCCGCCCGCTTCGAGGCGGCGAAGGAACGGCGCGCCGGGATCGACTTCGAGGACCTGCAGATCCTCGCCGCGCGGCTGCTGGAGCGGGCGGAGATCGGCGAGCACTACCGCGCCCGCTTCCGCCAGATCCTCGTCGACGAGTTCCAGGACACCAACCGGCTGCAGCTGCGGCTGATCGAGGCGCTGCGCGGGCCGCGGGCCGAGCTGGTCGTGGTCGGCGACGAGCTGCAGTCGATCTACGGCTTCCGCCACGCCGACCTCGACGTCTTCCGCCGCCGGCGCGAGGAGATCGACCGCCGCGCCGACGCCGAGCTGATGCAGCTGAGCGGCAACTTCCGCTCGCGGCCGGAGGTGATCGGCGCCGTCAACCTGATGGGGGAAGCGCTGCTGGGCGGCGCGTACACGCCGCTGCGCGTCGGAGCGCCACCCGCCGAGGAGCCACCAGCCGGCGAGGTGACCGCGGTCGAGCTGCTCCTCACCTCCCGTGACGACTGGGAGGGCGAGGAGATCGAGCTCGAACCGGCGATCGACGGCGCCACCCCGCTCAACTGCCTGGCCGAGGCGCGCTTCGTCGCCGAGCGCCTGCGCGAGCTCGCCGACCAGGGGGTGCCGCGGGGCGAGATGGTGGTGCTGCTGCGCGCCTTCACCCACCTCGACGCCTACGAGGACTCGCTCGAACGCGCCGGCCTGCGCCCCTACGTGGTCGGCGGCCGCGGCTACTGGTCCCAGCAGCAGGTGGCCGACGTCTGCTCCCTGCTGGCGGTGATCGCCAACCCCCTCGATGACCACGCCCTCTTCGGCGCCCTCGCCTCCCCCGCCTGCGGGGTTGCGCCGGACACCCTCTGGCTGCTGCGCCGGGCGGCGGGAAAGCGCCGCCACGTCTGGCCGGCGGTCGAGCGGGCTGCCGGCGCCGGCGAAGCGGAGCTGCCCGAGCCGGAGCGGCTGGAGGGAATCCCCGAGTCCGAGCGGGCGCTGCTGGTCCGGTTCGTCGCCCGGATCGTCTCCCTGCGCGAGCGCGGTCCCCAGCTTTCGCTGCCGGCGCTGGTCGAGTCGGCGGTGAGCGAGACCGGCTACGACCTGGCGGTGCTGACGCGGCCGGCCGGCGAGGCCCGCTTCGCCAACGTTCGCAAGATGGGCCGGTTGGCGACGGAGTTCGAGCAGCGCGAGGGGCGCGACCTGCGCGGCTTCCTCGACTTCCTCGCCGCCCGCGCCGAGAGCGACGCCGAGGCGCAGGCCGCGACCGCCGCCGAGGGCCACGACGGGGTGCGGATCATGACCGTCCACAACGCCAAGGGGCTCGAGTTCGGCGTCGTCGCCGTGCCGGACCTCTCGCGCCGGCTGCTGGGCGGCGGCCGCTCGCCGCTGCTGGCGATCGGCCGCGAGGAGCAGCCGCGGGTGGGCCTGCGGCTGGTCCGCCTCGGCAGCCCCAAGATCGACCTCTTCGCCTACGGCGCGCTCTGCGAGGAGTCGCAGGGGCGCGAAGCCGAAGAGGAGCTGCGGCTCTTCCACGTCGCCGCCACGCGGGCGAAGGAGCGCCTGATCCTCAGCGGCGTCGTCAACCCGAAAGAGGGACGGGAGACGAAGGGCAAGCCGGTGGTCGAGCGCCTGGTCGAGGCGCTGGGGGTGCCGCGCGACGAGGACGCGACCGTGCCGGTGGCGCCACCGGCGCCGCGGCCGGGACTGGAGGCGGAGTTCGCGCCATCGGAGATCGCCGTGCGGGTGAACCTCCCCTCCCCCGAGCGGGCGGCGGAGCTGCGGGCGCTGCGGCGCGAGGGCGCGGCCGCGCGGGAGCTTGGCGAGGGACCTCCCCCGCTGGTCGAGCGCCGGCCGCCGATCGTCCCCAGCCGCCCCCTCTCCTACACCGCGATCTCGGCTTACAAGGAGTGCCCCTACCGCTTCTACATGGAGCGGGTGCTGGGCCTGTCTCAGAGCGAGTCATGGGGGAAAACCGAGGGTGAGCCTTCCGCACGCGAAGAACGGACGGCACGAGGAGCAGCGGTCCACGCCCTGCTCGAGTGGAGCGAGGCGAACGGCTGGGCAGAGCCGCCGCTGGAGCTGGCCGAGCGTCATGCCGCCGCCAACGGGCTGCCGGAAAAGGCGGGACAAGAGCTGCTCGACCCGGTGCGGCAGTGGCTCGACTCGCCGCTGCGGGGGCAGATCGCGGCCGAGGCAAGTCGCACCCGGGCCGAGGCCCCGCTCCTGCTCGGCGTCGGCGGCACGGTCCTGCGCGGCTCGATCGACCTCCTGGTTGAGCGCGAGGGCGCCCCGCCGCTCGTGATCGACTACAAGACCGACCGCCTCGACGGCGCCGATCCGGCTGAGCGCGCCGCCCACTACGAGGTGCAGCGCTCGATCTACGCCCTGGCCGTGGCCGAGGCGCTGGGCGCGGAGGAAGTTGAGGTCGCCTACGTCTTCCTCGAGCGACCCGAGGAACCGGCGCTGGCAGTACTGGGAGCGGCCGAGATGGCGGCCGCGCGAGCCGAGCTGGAGACGGCCATCGCCCAGATCACCCAGGCCGAGTTCCCGGTCGCTCCGCCGCAGCAGCGCGACTGGTCCCTCTGCCGCGGCTGTCCGGCCCTGCGGGGGTTGTGCAGCGGCCCCGAGGTCAGCTGACCTCGGGCGTCTCCAACTTCGCTGCGAGATCGTCCAGCCGCAGCTCTTTCAGCCCGGCGCCGACCTCGTCCAGCTCACCCGCGCAGTAGTTGACGAGCTCGCGGCCCTCTTTGCAGAGGTCGAGCGTCTCGCGCAGGCCGGCCTGACCGGAGTCGAGCCGGTCGATGATCTCCTCCAGCCGCTCGACCGCGGCCTCGTAGGAGTCAGGCTTCGTCAACGCGCTCTGGCTTTGCTCGGACTCGTCCATCGCTGAAGCGAAGGCTAATGCGCTCCGCGGCGCCCGCCTCGGCGGCGCTCGTCAGCGGCTCGCCGGCCGGGTCCTCGACCAGGGCGTAGCCCCGCTCCAGCGTGCGCTCGGGTTCGTGAGCCCGCAGCGCCACCGTCGCCCGGCGCAGGGCATCCCGCCGTTTCTCCATGTCGGCGCCAACCGCTCGCCGCCGCGCCCGCTCCAGCACCACCGTCCCGATCCGCCGCTGCGTCGCCGCCCGCTCCGCCAGCCCGCGTTCGGTGGCGGCGCGGATCTCGCGGATCTTCTGGTTCAGCGAGCTGCGCTCGCGCTGCAGCGCCCGCTCCGGCCCCCGCGCCAGGGCGCTGAGGTGGCGCGAACGGGTCCCGATCGCCCCCTCGCCCGCCCGCCGCAGCGCCAGCGCGCAGCGCTCCAGGCCCCCGCGCGCCGCCAGGCAGTCGAGCGGCACCGCCGCCTCCGCCGCGTGGGTCGGGGTCGAGCAGGCGACCGCGGCGACGTCGTCGATCAGGGTGCTGTCGCGCTCGTGGCCGACGGCGCTGATCACCGGCACCCGCAGCATCGCCACGGTGCGGCAGAGCGTCTCGTCGCAGAAGGCCCAGAGGTCGGCGAGGCTGCCGCCGCCGCGGGTTACGACGATCGCCTCCACCTCCGGCCGCGCCGCCAGGTCCTGCAGGGCCATCCCGATCGTCGGCGCCGCGTGGCGGTCCTGCACCGGCGCGAAGGCCCAGATCACCGACCCGCCCCAGCCGCGCCGTTCCAGGCCGGCGCAGAGGTCGCGGCGGGCCGCGCCGGTTTCCGCGGTGACGACGCCGATCGCCTTCGGCAGCAGCGGCCGGTGCAGCTGCTTCTGCAGCTCGAACAGGCCCTCCGCGCGCAGCTGCTTGCGCAGCGCCTCCAGCCGGGCGATCAGGTCGCCCTCGCCGGCGAGGCGGACGTGCGTCGCCCGGAAGCAGAAGTTCGGCGAGGCCGCGCCGCCGCCGGGGTAGTAGTCGAGCCCGCCGGAGATCACCACTTCGGCCCCGTCGCGCAGGCTCTTCTCGTCCAAGCCCGCTTTCTCGAGATCGTTGAGCCAGATCGCGCAGGGAATCGCCCCCTCGCTGTCGCGCAGCTCGAAGTAGGCCTGGACTTTGCTGCGGCCGACCCCGGTCACCTCGCCGATCAGCTGCACCCGCTTGCGCTCGCGCATCCAGCCCTGCAGCTTGCGCGCATAGCGGCCGACCGCGAAGGGCCCGGGAAGGCCGGTCCCGACGTTGCTTGGAGCTATCCGGCTTTCTTCCACCGTCTCGCCCAGGACTTCAGCTCGCTGAGGACGGGGTCGAGCTGCTGGCCCGCCTCGGTCAGCGAGTAGGTGACCCGCACCGGCGTCCCGGCTTCGACCTGCCGTTCGACCAGCCCCTCCTCCTCCAGCTCCCGCAAGCGCTGCGAGAGCAGCCGGTCGGAGAGGCCGGGGATCGCCTTGCCAAGCTCGGCGTAGCGCATCGGTCGCTCGGTCAAAGCGCAGACGATCGCGCCGGTCCAGCGCTTGCCGATCAGCTCGATCGCGTGGTGGAAGTGCGGGCAAACCGCACCGGAAGCCTCCCCCTGGACCTGGGTCGAAGTGACCTGTTCCATCGCAATCGAGCTTACTGAACGTAAGTGATGGGCTTGCGGGGCTCAGGCGGTGCAGGCGCCGGTGTCGACCTCGTCGGCGGCACCCCGCAGCGCCTCCCGCACCTCCTCGGCCGGGATCGCGAAGCCGCCGCGAGGCCCGCTGGTGGTGGCGGCGAAAACGGTCCCGACCACGTGTCCCGCGGGGTCGACGAGCGGCCCGCCGGAGTTGCCGCTGCGGACGATCCCGCTCATCGCCACGATCGTCCGCTCCACCGGCCCGTTGCCGTAGGAGTCCTCGCTGATCGTCACCCGGGTCTCGCCGATCCGGGCCGGAGAGAGCGAGTAAGGCCCGTTTTCGGGATAGCCGAGAACCGCCCCGTCCTCCCCTCCCTGGCGGCGGGAGCTGATCGGCAGCGTCGGCAGCGCCGTTCCCACCCGCAGCAGCGCCAGGTCCCGTCGCGGCTCGTAGTAGATCGGCGTCGCCTCCAGCTCGATTCCGTTCTGGGTGGTGACGGTGGTGTCGTCGGAGCCGGCGATCACGTGGGCGTTGGTGACGATGACGCCGGGTTCGACCGCCCACCCCGACCCCTCGATCCCGAGCCCGCAGGCGGTGCTGAGGACGCGGACGACCGAGTCGCCGGCGCCCAGCACGTCCGGGTCGGAGGCGATCTTCGCGTCGGGCGGCGCGACCGGAGCGGCCGGCCCCAGCACCGTCGGCGCCGGGTCGACCCGGTTCAGGGCGTTCAGCACCGGCCCGGTCGGCGGCAGAACGTCGTTGAGGCTGCGCAGGATCAGCGAGCGCTGGATGTCTGAGCGCAACTGCGCCGTCGAGGGCGCGTGGAGGAGAACGGCGCCGAAGACCCAGGCCAGCCCGAGCGCGACCGAGGCGATCAGCGCCGCCCCGCCGGCGCCGTCGGCTGCAAGCAGGAAGGGACGCCGGACGATCTTTTCCCGCAGCCCCAGCGCGAAGCTCTCCAGCGTCACCGCCGTCAGCGCCCCGACCAGAAGTGCGCCCAGCGCCGCGCAGAGCGGCGCGTAGGGGGAGCGCGACCCTTCGGTCAGCAGCAGCGGGCCGATCCGGCTGCCGGCAAAAGCGCCGACTGCGAAGCCGGCGAGGGTGAGCGCACCGACTATCAGGCCCTGTCGGTATCCCCAAAGGGCCAAAGCGAGAGTGAAGGCGATGATCGCCCAATCCAGCGCGGTCACGCCTGAATAGAAGCATGCCGGGAATCGCTGCTTTACCTTTCGCTGGTGAGTTCATTCCCTGCCGAGGGGGAGCGCAGGCGCCGCCTCCTCACCCGCACCCTGCCACTGGCGATCGTCGCCCTGGTCGCCTTCGTCGTCGGCGCCGCCACCGGCGACCCCGGCGATCCCGAGAAGGACACCGCCAACCGCTTCGCCGAGGCCTGGGAAGCGCGCAACTTCAAAGGCATGTACGGGGAGCTGAACGATGCCTCGCGGGCGCGGGTCAGCCGCAAAGAATTCGAAGCGGCCTACCGGGACGCCCAGCAGGTGGCGACGGCGCGGGTGGTCGAGGCGGGCTCCGCCGGCGACAGCGAGGAGACCGGCGCCGGCAAGGCGGTGCCGATCGAGATGACGATCACCACCGTCGCCTTCGGCACGATCGAAGCCGAGGTCGAGCTGCCCTTCGCCGAGGGCGGGATCGAATGGGACGAGAGCCTCGCCTTCCCGGGCCTGCGCGAGGGCGAGGAACTGGCGGCGGACGTCGAGCTGGCCGAACGGGCGCCGATCCTGGCCCGGGACGGGTCGGTGCTGGCGGAGGGGCCGGCCGAGGAACGGGAACACCCGCTCGGCAGCGCCGCGATCGACGTCACCGGCGAGGTCGGCGAAGCCCCCGAAGAGGAACTGGCCAAGCTCGCCCGCCGCGGCTTCCCGCCGGAAGCCCCGGTCGGGATCAGCGGCCTCGAGCGCGCCTTCAACTCCCGCCTCGCCGGCAAGCCCGGCGGCTCCCTGCTGGCGGTCTCCGAAGACGGCTCCTCGGTCCGCACCATGGCCGAATCGAAACCGCGGCCGGGGGCGGCGGTGAAGACGACGATCGACCCCGACCTGCAGGAGGCGGCGGTGGCGGCGCTGGCCGGCCGCTCCGGCGGCGTCGCGGTGCTGGACACGCGCAAAGGCGACGTGCGGGCGCTGGCCGGGCAGGCCTTCTCCGCCCCCCAGCCCCCCGGCTCCACCTTCAAGGTCGTGACCACCGTCGCCGCCCTGGAAACGGATGCGGTCTCGATGGACGACGAGTTCGAAATATCCGACGGAATCAACGTCGGCGGCCGCTTCATCTACAACGCCAACGGCGAGTTCTGCGGCGGCACCTTCCGCGAATCCTTCGCCCACTCCTGCAACGCCGTCTTCGCCCCCCTCGGGCCCGCGGTCGGCAACGACGCGCTGGTCGAAACGGCGGAGAAGTTCGGCTTCAACCAGCCGCCCACTCTTTACCCGCCGCAGATCACCCGCGAAGTCGACCCCGAAGAATCGACGATCCCGACCGAGATCGGCGAAGAAATCGACCTCGGCGTCTCGGCGATCGGGCAGGGCGAAGTGCTGGCGACGCCGCTGGAGATGGCGAGTGTCTCCCAGGCCGTGGCCAACGACGGGGTCCGGCTGCCAAATGCGATCGCCCTCAACAAGAAACTGCGGCCCGAGGACGAGCCGGTGCGGGTGATGAGCAAGAAGACGGCCGACCAGCTGAACGAACTGATGGTCGGCGTGATCACCGAAGGGACCGGCGCCGCCGGGGCGATCTCCGAGGCGCAGGTCGCCGGCAAGACGGGGACCGCGGAGCTCGGGCCGAAACCGGGCGAAGAGGACGCCGAGAACCCGGTCCAGATCAAGGACGCCTGGTTCACCGCCTTTGCGCCGGCCGAAAAACCGCGGCTGGCGGTCGGGGTGCTGCTGATCGAAGCCGAAGCGTCAGGCGGCGAAGTCGCCGCGCCGATCGCCGCCGAAGTCCTCTCGGCCGGGCTTTGAGAAGGCTCGACCCTAGGAGGTCTTGGCGCAACCCGCGTGTGCGGCTGGCGAGCGCCGGACCGAGCGGGGCAAGGACGCAGGGAGGCCGAATAGCAGCGCTATTTGGCCGACTGAGGACGCCGCACCGCGAAGTGTCCGCCGCCGCCAGGCGTGCGCGGGGGTTTCGCCAAGACCTCCTAGAGGTCGAGAGTCACTTCGCCGCCCTCCTCGCCTTCCTCGGGGGGAGGGATGTGGAGGATCAGCGGCCGGTTCTCGGACGCTTCTTCGGGCAGCAGGAAGATCGCCACCGAGCCTTCGATCGCGCCCAGCTGCGCCGGTGAGTCGAGGACCGGGATCTGTTCTTCGGCTTCGACCTCGCCGCCGAGGGGCAGCGCGAGGATGCTCTCGCTCTCCTGCACCTCCCACTCCTGGTCGTCGGTGTCGGTGATGGTCAGCGTCTCCGGCAGCGGCTGGACGTGGTCGGTCTCGTTCTGGATCTGGAAGAAGACGCCGAAGTAGCTTTCGCCCGGGGGCGCTTCCGGCTGACCCTCCAGCAACGGCGCGTCCTCATTGTCGTTCGGGTTGAGGTAGCGCGAGAAGACGACGTTGTAGTGCAGCTCCCCGACCTCGACCGGGGCACCCTCCTCGACCTCGTGGGCGTGGCTCTCGTAGCCGCAGGCGGAGACGCCGACGGCAAGCGCGAGCAGCGCCAGGAGCGCGAGCAGCGACAGTGGGCGGCGAGGCAGGGACATCAGCGGCGGAGAGTCTATATAGCTCTAGGGGATGCCCGTCGCGTACCGGTTGCCGCCGGCGACGGCGATCCGCTCGACGACGGGCCGATCGGACTCGAGTTTCTCGCGGAGGCGGCGCAGGGCCTGGCGCCAGCCGCGCCCCTGCCAGAGCGAGGCCATGCTGAGCAGCTCCAGGCCGCGATCGACCGCGCTCGGTTCGGTCCAGTGGGAGACGCGAACGGCGGTCAGCCCCCCGGGCGCCTCGGTCAGCTCCCAGACGGTGTGGTTGCGGATCCGGTTGGCGCGCCCACCGCGACCTTTCTCGACGATCCGGAACGGCTCCTCCAGCGAGACGATCGTGGTGTCCATCCAGACCTTGCGCAGCGGGCCCTGGGCGCGGAATCGGGCCCCCGCCCCCACTCCCTTGCCGTCGATGCGGGTGAGGTGGAAGTCGGTGAGGAAGTGGTCGGTGAAGGAGGGCCTGGCCGCGAGGTCGGCGAGGGTCGCGAACAGCTCCTCGCGGGGGACGTCGATCTCGAGTTCGGCGCTGAGGGGACCCATGGAGGCGCGGATTCTATGGGTCGGGCCGCCGGGCCGGACCGGTGGAGGGATTTCGAGTGACAGGGCCTTGGGGCAGGTCTAGTATCGAATGCACCCCCCAGGAAGGAGAGTTTTCCCATTTTCGAAAGCGTCGGTACCAGCCCGGCCGGCGAGGCGCATGCCACCGGCTCCATGCCCGGGGAGGGGACGTACTTCTGCCTCCTCTGCGGCACCCAGCTCGCCCTGCACGAGACCGACCCCCTGCCGGAGTGCCCGCAGTGCGGGAGCGCGCGCTTCCGGCGCGATTCGATCTTCTCCTCGCTGCAGGAGCACGGCTCCCCCACGGTCGAATTCGCCCTCACCGCCGAGCGCGAGCCACCGGAGTGGCTGGACGAAGCGCGCGGGAAGCTGACGGCCCCCGGGTTCCACCTGGCGATGCGAGACCGCGGAGAGATCGCCACGTTCCCCCTGGGGAACGACTGGAGCCGGATCGGCCGCTGCACCACCGCCGAGATCTGCCTCGACGACCCGAGCGTCTCGCGGCGCCACGCGATGATCGCCACCGAGTCCGACAAGCTCCCCCGGATCCTCGACGACCGCAGCCTCAACGGAGTCCTGGTCAACGGCCGCAAAGTCGACTGGGCCGAGCTAGAGCCCGGCGACGAACTGACCATCGGCCGTTACCGGCTCTACCTGCTGCAGGCCTAGCTCGCGAATCTGTCTCAGTCCCCGCATATGGGGGTCAGAGACAGATTCGAAGGCAGGCTCCCCTTTTCCGGCCACCCCCACTCCTACGATGCGGGACGTGACCGGTGCCCTCCCTCCGGACGATCCTGGCCGCCCCACGGGCGAGGAGTCGATCGCGGCTTCGGCTGAGCGCGCCCGCGCCGAGCTCCACGCGGAGATCGAACGCGTCCGCCGCGGCGTCGAGCAGATGCTCGACGAGCAGAACGAACCCCTCAACAGCGACCTCCGCCGCGAGCTCGACACGATGCAGGAGGACCTCCGCCGCTACGTCAAAACCCGCATCCGCAAATCCCAAAAACGCACCGACCGCCGAGTCAAGCGCCTAGAGGACCGCACCACCACCCTCGAGCACCGTCTAGACGACCTAGCCGCCGAGCGCCGCCTAGCCGAATGGCGCATCCACTCCGACACCGAGCGCATGCTCGACGGATTGCTGCAAGAGGTGCGAGGGATCGCGGACCGGCTGGAGGGGAAAAACTCAGCGAGCGCTGAACAACGGCCCCTGTAGAGACCGAAACTCAGCGCTCGCTGAAAATCACTCGGTGCTGATGCTCGGGTCGGCCTGGACCTTGAGCGGGACGATCATGAGGAAGTTACTGGGGGCGTCGGCGGCCAGCTCTTGGACGCGGTCGGCCTCCTCGTTCTGGTCCGTGGCGCGGAGCTCCTCGGCGTAGCCGTTGAGGAGGTCGTCTACGTCGATCAGGCCCTCGGCGTCCAGGTCCTTGAGTTCGACTTTGGCGCCGCGGCCGAGGCGGTGTTCGATCGCGGCGCGGTCGATGCCGAAGGCGTTGGTGCGGACGTAGACGCGGCCGCCGGTCATCCCGGCGCAGGCCCAGGGGCCGATGTCGCCGAGGACGACGGCGCGGCCGCTCGTCATGTACTCGAAGGCGAAGCCCTTGGCGTTGGCGCGATCGGCCAACGCACCGCGGCTGTCGTCGATCGGTCCCTCCGGTTCGCCGCCCAGCACCACGTCGGCCCCCGAGAGGCGGATGCAGAAGCGCGAGTCGGCCGAGCCCTGGACGTAGAGCTTGCCGCGCTGGGCGCCGTAGGCGAAGGACTTGCCGACCGAGCCGTTGAGGCGCTTGCCCTTCGCACCCTTGCCCTTGAGGATCGAGATCCTCCCGCCCAGCATCGTCTTGCCGACGCCGTCCTGGGCGCCGCCCTCGATGCGGATGTTGACCCCGTAGGAGTTGAACGCGCCCAACCCCTGGCCGGCGACCGAGCCGCCGTTGAACTCGAGGCTCGCCAGCTCGTCGCCTTCGTCGCCGGCCGGGCCGCCGTCGAAGATCCGCCAGCGCGCCAGCGCCCCCGCCAGCTCGGTCCCGAGCACGCGGTCGTTGGCGTCGGTCGCGCGCGGGAACTGGCTGCGGACAGGGCCACGACCGCCGCCGCCGCAGACTTCCGGCGCCAGCGCGGCGATCTGGCTCGAGGCCTCCTTCGCCTCCATCCGGATCGGCCGGGCGACGACGAGACCGGCTTCGGCCCGCGCCTCGGCCTCCTCGGCCACCGGCAGGTCGAGCGGTTCGAGGTCGAGGTGCTCCTCCAGCGGTTCGATCAGCGGCGTCAGGTCGATCGTGTCCTTCATCGCCACCTGCTCGAGCAGGTCGTAGCGACCGACCAGGTCCTGGGCGCGGTCGTAGCCAAGCGAGGCGACGACCTGCTTGACCTCCTCGCCCATCGAGGCGAAGAAGCGGGCGCAGTTCTCAGCCGCGCGGTCGACCTCCTGCGGCGTGAACTTCTTCAGGCCGTGGGCCTCCGCCTCTTCGGGGGTCTCGATCTGGGTCGCGATGCCGACGTGGCAGGTGTCGAGCTGGCAGCCGCGACAGATCGTGCAGCCGATCGAGACCATCGCCAGGGTGCCGAAGCCGACCCGGTTGGCGCCGAGGCAGTGCAATTTGACGATGTCGTGGCCGGTGCGGTAGCCGCCGTCGGCCCAGATCTCGACCCGGTTGCGCAGCCCGGCCTCCATCAGCGCCCGGTGCACGGCGCGGGTGCCGATGTCGCTCGGCAGCCCGACGTGGCGCAGGGCGTGCTGGCGGGCCGCACCCGTCCCCCCCTCGAAGCCGGAGAGGGTGATGATGTCGGCGCCGGCCTTGGCGATCCCGAGCCCGATCGTGCCGATGTTCGGCACCACCGGCACCTTGACCGAGACCCGCACGTCCGGGTTGACGGTCTTCAGCTCGTCGATCAGCTCGGCCAGGTCCTCGATCGAGTAGAGGTCGTGGTTGTTGGAAGGCGAGATCAGGTCGGTCCCGGGCGCGGCGTTACGCGCGGCGGCGACCTTCTCGGAGACCTTCTTGCCGGGCAGGTGGCCGCCCTCGCCGGGCTTGGCGCCCTGGCCGATCTTGATCTCGGCGACGTAGGAGCTGTTCAACATCTCCGCTGAAACGCCGAAGCGCCCGGAGGCGACCTGCTGCCCGCGCCAGTTGCGGTACTGGCCGTACATGTCGCGGATCTCGCCACCCTCGCCGTTCATGCAGAGGATGTTGGTCGCCTTCGCCGCGTCGGCGTAGGCGCGGAAGGCCGGCTCGGACTGCGAGCCGAAGCTCATCGAGGAGATCACGATCGGGTAGTCGTGGTGGCCGACGCCGGCATCGACCGTGCTCGGCTCGACCGCCGGGCGGTCCCCCTTCAGCCCCATGATGTGGCGCATCGAGATCGGGTTCTGCTTCTCCAGGTCGCGGACTTTCTCCGAGTATTCCTCGTAGGTCCCCGACCCGTTCGCGGTCGCGATCGCCGCCTTGTAGACCTTCGGGTAGAAGCGAAACGTCTTCGCCGGTTTCGCCGCCGCGTCGTCGCCGCGCAGCGCGTGGGCGCGGGCGTCGGTGTCCTCGTCGAGCTCGGCGAACCCGGTCCCCGCCTTCTCGGAGGCGGCGTAGAGCTCGGTCTGGAAGATCTCCGCCAGCTCCGGCTTGATCCCGATCGAGCTGAACTGGCGCGCGTAACCGCGCACCTCGTGGATCCCGATCGTCGAGATCACTTTCTCGATCCCTTTGCGCAGCGCCGCGCAGAGGTTGGAGACGTCGGACTCGTAGTCCTCGACGCAGATCACCTCGACCATCGTGTAGGGGCAGACGCCGTTGGCGCCGAGCCCGAGCGCGAGCATCACGTCGTGGACGTTGCGGATCGCCGCCGAGCGCAGGACGATGCCGCAGCGCCGGCGCAGGTTGACTTCGCCGCGCTCGACCTTGAACTGCTTCAGCGCCTGGTCGACCGCCGAGAGCGCCAGGTGCGGGTCGAGGTAGCGCCGCTCGGCGTCGTAGACGGTGCGGTCGGTGAGGACCAGGAGCTCGCAACCGTTGCGGATCTTCTTCACCGCTTCCTGCTTGATCCGCTCGATCGCGCCGCGGGTCGTCTCCGACTCGAGCAGGGAGATGTCGACGGCGGCGTTGCGACCGGCGAACTCCTCCCAGAGGTCCTCCAGCAGGTAGGTGTCGTGCTCGCGCGCAATCGCCCGGTAGGTCTTGTCAGCCAGCGGCGCCAGCCCGTGGTGGCCGCCGAGGACGACGGGGAAACCGAGTTCGACGGTGCCGGTGTCCTCGCCCGCGTTGTCGGGCGAGGGACGGCGGCCGAGCAGGGTCCGGGTCGAGAAGTGCTCGAGCTCTCGTTCGCGGTCGAGGGCCGGGTTGGTGACGACGGCGACCGTCTCCTTGAAGTAGTCGGCGAGGTTCTGCCGCTCCGGCGAGAGCGCCGCCAGCGGGCCGTCGTAGCCGAGCGAGCCGACCGGCTCGGCCCCGTTCGAGGCCATCTGCTGGACGAGTTTGACGTCGTCGCGCTGCCAGCCGAAGCCGGCGAGGACGCGGTCGGAGACCTTGACCGGCTCCTCGGGGCCGGCGTCGGAGTAGCCGGGAACGTCCTGGCCCTCGAGCGGGCCGCCGGTCTCCAGCGCGCGCTCGTAGCCGGCGACAGCCTCGGCGCCGTTCCGCACCAGCCAGCGGTCGCGGACGATCCGCAGCATCTCGTCGTGCGGGTGCAGGGTCGAGTTACGCCCGGCGCGGTCGATCAGCACCAGCGCTTTCTCGCCCGGGGCGAGCGGCTTCGGCTCCGAGCACATCTTCGCGACCGAGACGACGCCCGGCTCGGAGCTGAACACGTAGTCGTCTTCGGTCTCGACTTGCCAGAGCGGGCGCAGCCCCATCGCGTCGGCGGAGAAGACGCACTCGTCGGACTGGCGCGCGATCAGCGCCACCGGGCCCTGGGCGAACGGCCCCATCGTCTGGTGCAGGTACATGTAGAAGGCGTGCAGGTCCTCGGGGAGGCCCTTGATCTCCTCGACGATCGGCGGCACGACCATCTCCATCGCCTCGGCGAGGCTGAAGCCCTCGCGGCTGACGAGGGTGTCGATCGTGCGGTTGAGGTCCTGCGAATCCGAGGAGTCGGGCTGGATCGGGACCGCCAGCATCTTCGCCTCCTGGCGCAGCTGCTGGATCGTGTTGATCTCGCCGTTGTGGCCGAGAACCGAGAACGGCTGCACCCGCTTGAACGAGGGCCAGGTGTTGGTCGAGTAGCGGTTGTGGCCGAAGCAGCCGATCGTCTCGAAGCGAGGGTCGCGCAGGTCCGGGTAGTACTCGCCGAGGACCTTCGGCGCGCCCATCACCTTGTAGACGCAGGTGGTGGCGGAGAAGCTGGGGACGTGGACCTCGAGCGCTTTCTCGAGGTCGATCATCAGGTCGAAGAGGACGTGGTCGCGGGTCTTCGCGTCGGGGACGAGGCCGCCGATCTGCCAGAAGACCGGCTCCTCCTCGCGAGCGGTCGGGCCCAGCGCCGGCGAGTTGACGACGCCGACGCGCTCGGCGAGGACGCGGAAGCCGCCTTCGGCGAGCAGCTCGCGGGCGTCGTGCTTGATCTTCTCGACGTCCTGGGAGCGCTCGATGAAGATGTGGGCGACGGCGAAGGCGTCATCGGTCGCCAGCGACGGGTCGTGACCGTCGGCGCGGACCTCCTCGGCCCAGATCTTGCGCGGGATGTCGAGCAGGAGGCCACAGCCGTCCCCCTCGCCGTCGACGTTGCCGGCGCGGTGGAGCATCTTCTGCAGGGCGGGGATCGCCAGCTCGATCGGTTCGTGGCTCGGCGTCGCGTCCTTGCGGACCGAGGCGTAGATGGCACAGGCGTCTTTGTCCTCGACGCTGGGCGGCGAGACAAGCGGCCGGTAGGGGCGCTCTGGCGAGTAGCGCTCAACGCGAGCGCCGCGATCGGACTGGGTCTTCACTTTTGACCTCCCGGGTTCCACGCCTTCTTCGAGCGGGCGCGCGACGGGTTAACGAGTTACGGGATTATAGGGGGCGGGGTCAAGCCCGCATAGGGCCTGGCTCAGGCCCAGGACATCGGCTCGTAGCCGCCCTCGGGCTGAACGCCGACGAGCAGCGCCGTAACCGGAGCCTCGGAGCGGTTGAGGATCGTGCGGCTTGCAGCGGGCTCGATCGAGGCGAAAGTTCCCGCAGGTGCAGGGAGATCGTCGCCGTCGAGCCGCAGCACCGCCTCCCCTTCGAGGACCACGTACAGCTCCGCCTGCCGGCTCTCGGCCTCGTCGTGCTCGGGGATCTGCCCCCCGGGCGCGATCTCGACCAGGTTGAAGCCAAAGGAGCTGGTGCCGAGCGCTTTGCGCGCGAGCAACCAGGTGCAGTCGCCGGACCCCTCCATCCGCTCGAACTCGTCGCGGTGCTTGATCGAGTAGTTGGCGGCCATTACGTTGACCTTCTCACCTATGGACGACCCAGGCAAGGACTCGGCCGAGGCGCTGCGGCAGACGATCGACCGCTACAACGCCGCCTGGAACGCCCAGGACCTCGACGCGATCATGTCCATGCACGCGCCCGACATGGTCTTCGAGAACCACACCGCGGGCGAGTCGGCGCAGGGCGAGGCGGTTCGCGCCCACGTCGGCTCGATCTTCGCGGCCTGGCCCGACCTCGAGTTCACGACGCGGCGGCTCTACGTGCGCGAGGGCCTCGTCGTCCAGGAATGGACCGCAGCGGCCACGCACACCCAGACGATGCGCCGCGGCGACCTCGTCGCCGAGCCGACCGGCAAGCGCGTCGAGTGGGAGGGCATCGACTCGATCCCGTTCGAGAACGGCCTCGTCAAGCGCAAGGACGTCTACTCCGACAGCGTCTCGATCCTGCGCCAGGTGGGGCTGCTCGACTAGCGGAGGCGTGTCGCTTTTGTAAGGCATAGCCGTACAAAAGCGACACTCCTCAGCGGCTCCAGTCGGGTTCGAGCGCGTTCTTCACCAGCACCTTCAGTTTGCCGCCGCCGTAGGGGACGGTCGCGACCTTGTGGCCGCCGCTGGGGTCGAAGCCGCCGGTGAAGCCGAGCACGAACTTGCCGTCGGCGGAGAGGGCAGTGCCGACGAAGCCGTTCTCCCCCGCTTCGGCGACCGGGCGCTGAGCGCCCGTCTTCGGGTTGACGGTGACGGCGTAGCTCGTGTCCTGGCCCTCGAACTCGGCGAGGAGGCGGGTGCCGTCGGCCGACCAGTCGGTCGGGAACAGGCCCTGCAGCAGAGGCGGCACCTTGGTGTTGGTCAGGCGCTTGACCTGCTTCCCCTGTGGGTTCATCAAGAAGAGCTCGTTTTTGGGGCCGTATCGACGCCTTTTCCCTTCCACGGTCTTGACGAAGACGATCTTCTCGGGACCCCAGAGTGGATCGGAGGAGCGATGGTCTTTGGTCAGGCGAACCGGTTCCGGGGCGCGGACGTTGACCACGCCCGGGATCGGGACCGGGAAGCGGAAGACGTCGCTGCGCGGCGGGTAGCCTTCGCTCGGCGACACCGAATAGGCGATTTCGCCGCTGTCCGGGGAGAAGCTGAAGCTGCCGAAGAAGCCCCGTGCGACGAACGTCTGCGTCCCGCTGGCGAGATCGATCAGAACCAGCCTGCGAGGGCCGAGTTCCGGGCCGACGACGGCGGCGATATGCGTCGAGTCGGGGGACCAGGCGAGGTCGAAGACTTCGGGGAAGCCGGTCTTCAGCGTCCTGCCGGGACCGCCGGAGGATGGGGCGAGCTTCAATTCCTGGGGGATCTTGCTGACTTCGCGCCGGTAGGCGACCCAGTTGCCGTCGGGACTGACATGCGCGTCGTACCCGGTGCCGATCTCGCGCGGGCCGTTGCCGTTGTCGTCGGCGGCGTAGATCGTTCCCTGGAAGGAGCCCTTGACGTATGCGAGCGTCGCCCCCGCGGCAGCGGGAAGAGCAAGCAATGCGGCGAGGACGAGGACGGGCAGGAGCAGCTTCGACTTGGTCATGGCGGCGATGCTAGCCAGGGCCGACGATGGCGGCGGCAACCAACCCGCCGCTCACCCCGATGAAGCTGACCACCGCCAGCGCCCGGTACCAGAGGCGCTGCTCCGCGTCCGGGTCGAAGGCGAGCGGGACGAAGAGGAACGGGTTGACGAGGGTGCCGAAGACGAGCGCGACCGCAACCACCGTCGGCAGGTCCGGCACCGCCAGCCCGACCCCGATCAGGATCAGGCCCATCATCACGTAGTCGAGGTGCACCTGGCGGATCCGCTGCGGGGCGACGACGCCGATCCGGCGCAGCCACTCCGGCCGCTCGCCGCGGATCACCATCGCCCAGCCCAGCAAACCCCCGAGCGCCAGCTCGACCAGCCCGATCCGCACCACCCAGTCCATCAGCGGCTCAAAGCTCCGGTACGTCGGCGCCGAGGGGGCTGAACGGGAGCCGCTTCACCTCGGCCCAGCCCTCGCAGCGCTCCTTCAGGGCGTCGGCGACGTTGCCGGCGTCCTGCCAGGTGGTCCAGACCAGCACCGTCGGGCCGGCGCCGGAGATCGTTGCCCCCAGCGCCCCCAGCTCCCGCGCCGAGTCGACGATCTCCATCGAGCGCGGGTAGAGCTCGCGGCGGCGGTCCTGGTGGAGGCGGTCGCGGAGGCCGCGGGCGAGCAGGTCGAGGTCGGAGCTGCGCAGGCCCAGCACCAGCATCGCCGCCGCGGAGACGTTGGCGACGGCGTCGCCCAGCGGCACTTCAGCCGGGATCGCCTCGCGCGCCCGCTTGGTCGGAACCTCGTCGGGGGGGATCACGACGATCCCCTCCAGCCCCTCGGGCGGGTCGAACCGCGCCGCCGTCGGCGCCCCGTCGTCATCGGTGCCGCAGACGACGAAACCGCCGTAGATCGCCGCGGCGACGTTGTCGGGGTGCCCCTCGATCTCCGTCGCCCGCGCCAGCATCTCCTCCTTGGTCAGCGCCAGCTCGTAGAGGTGGTCGGCAGCGAAGAGGCCGGCGACGATCGCCGCCGAGCTCGAGCCCAGTCCCCGCGCCAGCGGGATCTCGCTGCGCAGCCGGAAGGCGATCCCGTCCGCCGGCCGCAGGCTCTCGAACGCCCGCACGATCAGGTTGCTGCGCCCGGTCGAGACACCAAGACCGCCGGTGTCGAAGGAGAACTCCCCCGTCTCTTCCACCTCGAGTTCCAGGTGCATCGCCATCGCCGCCGCCAGCGCGTCGTAGCCGGGGCCGAGGTTGGCCGAGGAGGCGGGGACGCGGACCAGGCGGCGGCGCGCGGTCATAGCTCCGGCGAGAGCGTCGAGAAGCAGCCGATCCTGTCCGGTTCCGCGAAGTAGCCGCACTGAAGGGAGATCGCCCGCGACGGTTCAGAGGTGTTCTGGATCAGGACGAGGCCGGTGTAGGTGGTCGGGCCACCGAGGGCGATCTCCCCTTCGCCTCCCGGGCCCAGCGGGCCGGATTCGATCGGGGTGGAGATCCGCCAGGTGTCGGGACCGTCGTTGATGAAGTTGAGGACGAAGCCAGGACTGGGGCCGCCCCTCGTGGTCACGCTGACGCCGCCGGGTAAGTCGAACAGCTCTATCTGCAGGGCGCCGTTCGGGCGCGACTCGAAGCGAAAGCGCCCGGCCGGCGCGAACGCGGCCGGGGGGAATTTGCCGAGACGTTCGGCGCTCGCCGCGTTCTCTGCCTGCTCGGCGCTTTTCGCGGTCGCGGCGCTCTGGGCCTCAAGGGCACTCCGCGCCGACGGCACCTGGCCGAGGGTCGAGGCGTCGATGTCGGCGCCGCTCAGCGAGCCGTCCTTGACCTTGGCGCCGTTGACCGCGCCAGCCTTGATCTTCGCCGCCGTCACCGCGTTCTTCTTCAGCTGCTTCGTCCCGACGCTGTTCTTCGGCAGGGTCGCGGCGGCGTAGGCGACGCCGCCGAGCACGATGAAGGCGAGGATCGTCACCATCACATTGGCGTAGGTGAGGTGGGGACGAATCCGGCTCATCAGTCGAAGACCGCGCGCTCTACCGCGCTGAGGTCGTTCTCGCAGTTGATCACTGCGGGGGCTTTGGAGAGGGCGGTGTCGGGGTCCTTGAGGCCGTGGCCGGTGAGGACGCAGACGACGGTCTCCGGCGGGGCGGCGCCATCGACGACGGGCAGCCCGTGCGCCAGGAGGCCGGCGACAGAGGCGGCGCTGGCCGGCTCGCAGAAGACGCCTTCGTTGTCGGCGAGCCAGCGGTAGGCGTTCAAGATCTGCTCGTCGGAGACGGCGGCGACGCGGCCGCGGCTGGCGGTGAAGGCGGCCATCGCCTCCTCCCAGCGGGCGGGGTTGCCGATCCGGATCGCCGAGGCGACGGTCTCCGGCTTCTCCACCGGCGCGCCCTGGACCAGCGGCGCCGCGCCCTCGGCCTGGAAGCCGTAGAGGATCGGCGCCGCGTCCATCTCGGTGAAGCCGCGGTGGTAGGCGGTGACGTTGCCGGCGTTGCCGACCGGGATCGCCAGCGCGCCCGGCGCCTCCCCCAGGTCCTCGACCACCTCGAAGGCGGCCGTCTTCTGGCCTTCGATCCGGTGCGGGTTGACCGAGTTGACGAGCTCGATCGGGTGCTTCTGCGAGAGCTCGCGGACGATCCGCAGGGCGTCGTCGAAGTTCCCCTGCAGGGCAACTACGCGGGCGCCGTGCATCAGCGCCTGGGCGAGCTTGCCGATCGCGATCTTCCCCTCCGGGACGATCACCGCCCCGCGCAGCCCCGCCCGCGCCGCGTAGGCGGCGCAGCTAGCGGCGGTGTTGCCGGTCGAGGCGCAGATGATCGCCTCCGCCCCGCGCCCCTTCGCCCGCGAGACCGCCACCGTCATCCCCCGGTCCTTGAACGAGCCGGTCGGGTTCAGCCCCTCGAATTTGAAATAAGCACGCGCCCCGATGCGCTCTGAAAGGCGCGGGGCCTCGATCAACGGCGTCGAGCCCTCGTTCAGGGTCACCACCGGGTCGCTCGGCTCCAGCGAGAGCCGGTCGCGGTAGCGATCGATCAAACCCGCCGCCATCAGTGCGCCCCCCGGTTCACGCGGAGTACTCCTCCTCGATCACCCGTATCGAGCGCGGCGGCGCGCGCAGCTCGTCGAGCTGCGCCAGCGCCTCGACCGCCGCGGCGAAGCGCGACTCGAGGCACTCGTGGATCACCATCACCAGCCGCGCCTCGTCCCCGGCTCCCCGCTGGACCACGCTTTTGACCGAGACCTCATGATCGGCGAGCACGGCCGCGACCCGCGCCAGCACGCCGGGCTGGTCCGCCACCTCGAGGTAGAGGTAGAAGGAGGAGGTGACGTCGGCGACGATCGGCAGCTCGACCCGGGTCTCGTGCACGGGCGCGTCGCCGGCGAGGATCGAGACGACGTCGCCGAGGACCGCCGAAGCCGTCTGCAAACCGCCCGCCCCCGGGCCCGACATCGTCACCTCGGTGATCGCCGGCGCCTCGACCATCACCGCGTTGAAGGCGCCTTCGATCGGCGCCAGCGGGTGACCCGGGTAGAGGAAGCAGGGGAAGACGCGGACGCTGATGCCGCCGTCGCGCCGTTCGGCGACGCCGAGCAGCTTCAGCGAGAGCCCCAGCTCCTTCGCGTAGGCGAGGTCGTCGGGCTGGATCGCCTCGATCCCCTCGTAGGCGACCTCCGACAGCGTCACCGGCGTGTGGAAGGCGAGGCGGGCGAGGATCGCCATCTTCGCCGCCGCGTCGGCGCCGTTGACGTCGTCGGTGGGATCGGCCTCGGCGTAGCCGAGCTCCTGGGCGCGGGCGAGGACGTCGTCGTAGCCGGCGCCGCTCGCCGCCATCTCGGTGAGGATGAAGTTGGTGGTGCCGTTGACGATCCCGAAGACCTTGGAGATCTCGGTCACGCCGAAGCCCTCCTGGATCGTTCGCACGATCGGGATCACCGCCGCGACCGCCGCCTCGAAGCGCAGCTGCACCCCCGCCTCGCGGGCGACGGCGAAGAGCTCGTCGCCGTGCTGGGCGAGCAGCTGCTTGTTGGCGGTGACGACGGGCTTGCCGGCGCGCAGGGCGGCCAGCACGTACTCCCGCGCCGGTTCGGTCCCCCCGATCAGCTCGACGACGAGGTCGGAGCCGGCGAGGATCGAGTCGAACTCGCCCTCCTCGCGGGTGAGGACGCCGGCGACCTCCGGCCGCCTCCCGGTCGCCGCCTCGACCGCCTCGGCCCGCTCCGCGAGCAGGTCGGCGAAGGCGGCACCGACGGTGCCGCGACCCAGCAGCCCGATGCGGACGGGTTTGGAGCCCTCGGCGTTCACGTCTCAGACGTCCCTCGCCGTCAGGTCCTCGTAGGTCTCGCGCCGGACCACGACCCGCGCCTCGCCGTCGCGGCAGAAGACAACCGGCGGCCGCGGCACGCCGTTGTAGTTGTTCGCCATCGCGTAGCCGTAGGCGCCGGTCGCCGGGGTGACGAGGACGTCGCCGACGGCGGGCTCGGCCAGCTTCGCGTCGCGGACGATCACGTCGCCGGACTCGCAGTGCATGCCGGCGATCGTCACCAGCGTGTCGGCCGGAGCGGCGGCGCGGTCGGCGATCAGCGCTTCGTAGCGGGAGCCGTAGAGCATCGGCCGCAGGTTGTCCGACATGCCGCCGTCGACGGCCACGTAGGTGCGGACGCCCGGGATCTCCTTCAGAGTGCCGACGCGGTAGGCGGTGAGGCCGGCGTTGGCGACCAGCGAGCGGCCCGGCTCGACCAGGATCCGCACCTCGGGACCGAAGACCTCGTGGACGCCGCGAACCTTGACGTCGACGTAGGCGTCGATCGAGGGCGGCTCGTCCTCGGCGGTGTAGGCGACGCCGAGGCCGCCGCCGACGTTGACGACGCGGCACCAGTCGCCGGCCAGCTCGCCCAGCGCCTTGATCGCCAGCGTGTAGGGCTCGAGCTCGAAGATCTGGGAGCCGATGTGGGCGTGCAGCCCGACCAGCTCCAGCTTCTCGGAGGAGAGAACGCGCTCGACCGCCTTCGCCGCCAGCCCGTCCTCGAGGCCGAAGCCGAACTTGGAGTCGAGCTGGCCGGTGGTGATGTAGTCGTGGGTCGAGGGCTTGATCCCCGGGGTGACCCGGATCAGCACCCGCTGCGGTTCGTCGAGCAGCCGCTCGCAGCGCTCGATCTCGTCGAAGGAGTCGAGGATCAGGTGGCGGATCCCGGCGCGGGCGGCGAAGAGGATCTCCTCGTCGGACTTGTTGTTGCCGTGCATGTGGATGCGGTCGGGATCGAAGCCGGCCTTCAGCGCCATGTGCAGCTCGCCGCCGGAGGCGACGTCGACCGAGAGGCCTTCCTCGGCGAAGAGCCGGTAGGCGGCGGTGCAGGGCAGCGACTTGCTGGCGAAGAGGACCTCGAAGTCGTCGGTGTGGCGCTCGAACGCCTCGCGGTAGGCGCGGGCGCGGGCGCGGATGTCGTCCTCGGCGTAGATATAGGCGGGGGTGCCGTGCTCTGCGGCCAGCTCGACCACGTCGCAGCCGGCCACCTCGAGGTGCCCCTCCCCGTTGACGCGGCTTCCCTGCGGGAAGACCGCCGAGCCCGCGATCGGATCGCTCACTATCGAGCCCGCCTGTCCGCTCTCCGCCATTGGACGGGCATTTTGACGATTAAGGCCCACCCAGGCGGAACGCTTGGCCCGGCGCCTATTTTTTCGGTTTGAGGACGCCTTCGACGGTGCCGACGGTTTCGTCGACGACTTTGCCGACGGGCGATTCGGGGCCGGCGACGCCGCTGACGACTTCTTCGGTCACTTGGGTGACGCCGGTTTCTTCGAGCGCGCCGCCGGTGACCGTCTGATCCACCTGGTTCACGGTTTCGTTGACGGTGCTGGTGACTTTGCCCGAGGTGGTGGAAGCGGTGGTGCTGCCACCGCCGGAACTGCCACCACCGCCGCCGGTCCCGCCACCGCCGCCTACGTTGGAAGCCGTACCGCCACCGGAGCCGCCTGGCGATCCCGCGGGTGCCGAAGCGGGCGTGGAGTCACCGCCGTTTTGCGCACCGCCCCCGGGCTGGGCGCCCCCTCCGTCGTCGCCGTCTGAAGGTCCACCCGCAGCTCCGACTCCTTCACCCCCGCCAGCCGGTCCGCCGGGACCCGATCCACCGCCGTCCCCTGGAGCGCCGTCCCCGTCGGCCGCCCCGGCTCCTGCATCCGCACCACTCGCCACCGATGCCGACGCCGCTCCGGCGCCGGCGGCGGCTGGCTCGGCGGCGGAGACGGAAGTCTCGTCTCCATTCCCGACCAGGCCGGCGATCGGCCAGTCCTCAAAGACCTGAGCCGAGACCAGCAGGACGAAGGCGACCACGGCAGCCGCGATCAGCCCCGCCCCCGAGGCCGCTCCCACCAGGTAGTTCCGCGTCTGCCTGATCATCCGTAGTTCGCCCTACCCACCGTAAGTGGCGAAAAACGACAGGGCAATAGGAACTACTAAAATTAAGTAGACGGAGGATTTAGGTGGAGCAGGCCCCGGTCGGCCTCCTCCTCCATCTGCAGCGTCGTGTGCTCGATCCCGAACCGCTCGCGCAGGGTCAGCTCGAGGCGGCGGCGGATCAGGTCGCGGTCGCTCCCCTCCGCCACCACCACGTGCGCCGCAATCGCGCCAAACCCGGCGGTGACCGTCCAGACGTGGAGGTCGTGGACCGAGCGAACGCCCTCCTCGCCGCAGATCGCCGCCCCCACCCCGTCGACGTCGACGCCGGCCGGCGCCGCCTCCATCAGCACGTCCACCGGCTCCTTGATCAGCCGCCAGGAGGAGGCGAGGATCAGCAGCGCGATCAGCAGGCCGACGATCGGGTCGACGATCGGCGAGCCGCCGAGCAGGACGACGGCGCCGGCGACGATCACGCCGACCGAGCCGAGGGCGTCGGCGACGGAGTGCCGCAGCACCCCCTCGAGGTTGATGTCCTCCCGCTGGCCGCGGGCGAGGACGACGGTGGCGGCGATGTTGCCGGCGAGGCCGAAGACGCCCAGCGCGAGGACGCCCCAGCCGTCGATCTCCGGGGGGTCGCCGAAGCGGCCGATCGCGGCGACGGCGATCGCGATGCTGACCGCGACCAGGGTCAGCCCGTTGACCAGCGCCGCCAGCACCTCCGAGCGCTGGTAGCCGAAGGTGCGGCGCCCGGCCGCCGGCAGCGCCGCCAGCCGCACCGCGATCAGCGCCAGGACGATCGCGCCGGCGTCGGAGAGGACGTGGCCGGCGTCGGCGAGCAGGGCCAGCGAACCGGTGACGAAGCCGCCGACGGCCTCGGCCACCAGCATGCCGAGGTTGATCGCCAGCGCGATCCACATCCGCCGCCGGCTGTCCTCGCGGCGGGCATCAAGCGCGTGGTTGTGGTCGTGCGGCCCGTGCACGAGCCGAGCTTAGTCGGCGGTTACGCCGCGACCGGCTCCTTCTTCATCGCCTCGTCGGCGACTTCCGCCGCGTAGCCGAGGCGCTCGGCGTATTCGCGCGCCTGCATCCGGGAGATGACCATCCGCTGGATCTCGGCAGTGCCCTCGAACAGCTGGTAGATCTTGGCGTCGCGGAACCACTTCTCCAGCGGGCACTCGGTCGACTGCGCGTAGGGGCCGACCAGGTCCATCAGCGTCGTCGTCGCCCACATCGTCACGTCGCCGGCCTTCAGCTTCGACATCGAGCCCTGGCCGCCGGTCATCGGCACCCCGTTGCGGCCCATCCAGGCGGCGCGCTGGACCAGCAGCCGCGCCGATTCGATCTCGGTGGCGACGTCGGCCAGCGTCTGCTGGATCCGCTGCGCTTTCAGCATCGGCACGCCTTCGTAGGACTGGCCATCGAGGTACTGGAGGGTCCACTCGTAGGCGGCCTGGGCGATGCCGAGCGCCGAGGCGCCGACCAGCGGTCGGGTCACCTCGAAGGTCGCCAGCGCGTCGGCGCCGCGCGATTTCTTCCCTTCGCGGCCGCGCTGCAGCTTCTTTTCAAGCTTCTCGTCTCCGCCCAGCAGGCAGTCGCCGGGGATGCGGCAGTCCTCGAGTACGACCTCGGCCGTGTGCGAGGCGCGGATCCCGAGCTTCGACTCCTTCTTGCCCTGGGAGAGCCCGGGGGTGTCCTTGGGGACGATGAACGAGGCCTGGCCGCGGGTGCCGAGGGCCGGATCGACGGTGGCGACGACGACGTGGACGTCGGCGATGCCGCCGTTGGTGATGAAGACCTTGGTGCCGTTGAGGACCCACTCGTCGCCGTCGCGCTTGGCAGTCGTTTTCAGGCTCTTGACGTCGGAGCCGGCCTGCGGCTCGGTGACGGCGTAGGCGCCGAGCTTGATCTCGTCCTCGGTTCCGAAGCAGTCGGGCACCCACCTCATGATCTGCTCGGGGGTGCCGGAAGAGGCGATGCCCGCGGCGGCGAGGCCGGAGCCGGAGATCGCCAGCGCGGTGCCGGCGCACCCCCAGTGGAACTCTTCGGCGGAGATCACCTGGAACTGGCCCTCGGAGTCGGCGGCGGAGCGCTGGATCGACTCGAGCGTGCCGAAGCCCTGCTTCCGCGCCTCTTTGATCACCTCCCAGGGGATGCTCTCCTCTGCGTCGTGCTTGGGCGCCGCCGGCCTGATCACCTCGCGGGCGAACTTCCGGCAACGCTCCTTGAACTCCTTCTGCTCCTCGTTCAGTGCGAAATCCATCTCGTTCCTCTCTCCGCCTACCGATTGACTGGTCAGTCAGCCAGTCGCAGACTCTACTCCTCCCGACGGGAGGTGACCGATACGTTTCCCCGTGATGCCGAAGCGGCCGATCAACGCCGACGTGCCCGCGCCGGAGGGAGAGAAGCCGAAAGAGGCGCCGCCGGAGCCCGAGGGTCCACAGCGCCAGAAGAGCGGCACGCCGAAGCTGCTGGCGGCGCTCGTCGTCCTCGCTTTGGCCTTCATCGCCGCCGCGATCGTCTTCGGCAGCGGCGACGGCGGCGAGGAGGACTCGACCTCCGCCGCGCCTGCCCCCGCCACGGCGCCGGCAGAGGACACGGCCGCCGCGGACGCGCCCTCCGCCCCCCCGGCCGCGGAACTCGGTTATCCGACCTTCGCCACCAACAACACCGTCCGCATCGGCGGCTCCGACCCGGTCGCCAACGCGGCCGGCGCCGCGCTCGCGGTCTTCCCCTCGACCACCCCCGAGCAGCAGCCGAGCGCGGTGACCGTGGTCGGCGAAGAAGACTGGGCCGGCGCGATCGCCGCCGCCGTGCTGATGGCGCCCCCGGTGCGATCGCCGATCCTCTTCTCGACCCCGGACGAGCTGCCCGCGGCAAGCGAGGAAGCACTCGCGGCGCTGGACCCGCAGGGCGGCGAGGCAACCGGCGGCGCGCCCCTCTTCGCGGTCGGCACGGTCGCCTATCCAGGCGAGGCCGCTCCGGTCGACTCCGGCGACCCCGCCGGCACCGCCGCCCAGATCGCCAACCTGCGCGACCGCCTCGCCGGCAAACCGCCGCAGCACATCGTCGTCGCCTCCAGCTCGGATCCCGACTTCGCGATGCCAGCCGCCGCCTGGGCCGCCCGCTCCGGCGATCCGGTCCTCTACGCGGAGGGGGAGAAGTTGTCCCCGCAGACCGCCACCTACCTGGAGCAGCACCCGAAAGTGCCGGTCTACGTGCTCGGTCCCGAAGAGGTGATCTCGAAAGAGGTGGTCGGCGAAATCGGGCAGATCTCGAAACGGGTGAAGCGCGTCGCCGGCGAGGACCCGGTCGCCAACGCCATCGCCCTCGCCCGCTACCGCGACGGCAGCTTCGGCTGGAACGTCAACGACCCCGGCCACGGCTTCGTCCTCACCCGCAGCGACTCGCCCGCCAACGCCGCCGCGGCGGCGCCGCTCTCGGCCTCGGGGACCTGGGGTCCCCTGCTCCTCACCGACGACGCCGAGACGCTGCCGCCCGAGCTGCGCAGCTACTTCCTCGACGTCAAGCCCGGCTACACCGACGACCCCACCCGCGCCTTCTACAACCACGTCTGGGTGGTCGGCGACGAAGATGCGATCAGCGTCGAGCAGCAGGCGGAAGTCGACGCGCTGGCCGAGCTTGCCAAGATCGGGGACGAAGAATGAGCGAGTCGGAGAACCCAGAGCTGCTCGGCAGGGCGAAAGAGGTCACGGCGGAGGACATCCGCGCCCTCGCCGGTCCCGTCACCCCGCACTTCGCCCTGCAGGTGCGCAACCGCATCCGCCGCCTGATCGAGCCGCTGCCGGCCGATCACCCGGCGCGCCAGGAAGGCGAGCGGCAGATCAAACGGCTCGAAGAGCTCTCCCAGCACAGCGGCGAGCCGCGCGAGGGGCTGGGGATCTCGCATTGAAGTACCTCGCCCCCGGCGTCTGGCGGCTGAAGGAGATCCCGGCCCCGACGATCAACGTCTACCTCGCCGAGGACGTCCTCATCGACGCCGGCCGCACCTGGGACAAGCGGCGGATCTTCTCCGAGCTCGACGGCCGGGAGATCTCGATGCTCGCCCTCACCCACGTCCACCCCGACCACCAAGGGGTGGCGAAGGACGTCTGCGAGGCGCGCGGGGTCCCGCTCGCCTGCCATGCCGAGGACGTCGACGCGATGGAGGGACGGCGGCCGGTGCAGGAGGCCTCCGCGACGAACCCGGTCAACCGCTTCATCGCCAAGATCTGGCAGGGACCGCCCTATAAGGTCGACCGCGTCCTCCAGGAGGGCGACGAGGTCGCCGGCTTCCGCGTCGTCCACACCCCGGGCCACGCGCGCGGCCACGTGGTCTTCTTCCGCGAGAGCGACCGGGTGGCGATCTGCGGCGACGTGATCCGCAACATGAGCTACGCGACCGCGCTGCCGGGGATCAAGGAGCCGCCGCCGGTCTTCACCTACGACGTGGACGAGAACCGGCGCTCGATCCGCAAGCTCGCCGAGCTCAACCCCTCTCTGATCCTGCCTGGGCATGGTCCTGCAGTGACCGACATGGCGGCCTTCGAGCGCTTCGTCGCAGCGCTTCCCGGGTAGCCCCACCGCACCGACTCGCCTTCCGGCGGGTTACTTGATTTCGGGTACTCGATCACGACTGAAGGGAGTCCGGGATGAAAACGCTGAAGAAGGGGCGCCCGTCGCCGGCGATGGTGGTGGCGCTGATCGCCCTCGTCGCCGCCCTGGCGGGGACCGCCTACGCGGCGCAGACGATCAACGGCGGCGCGATCAAGAAGCAGACGATCGGCGGCGGCAAGCTGAAGAAGGACACCCTCACCGGGTTCCAGATCAACAACAACAAGCTCGGCACGGTGCCGACGGCGCAGGTCGCCACCCACACCTTCTGGGCGGTCGTCAACAATCCGGCCAGCCCCGGCAACGCCGCCCTGGCCCGCGCCAGCGGCCCCAACATCTCGGCCGTCGAGGGCGGTGGCGCGGTCAGCGTCGTCTTCCCCTTCAACGTCTCCGGCTGCGCCAACGTCGCTTCCCGCAACAACGCCGGCACCACGGTCCCGAACTCCGGCTACGCGCAGACCAACACCTCCCCCGCCAACCCGAACGCGATCGAGGTGCGGACCAAAGGCAAAGACGGCGCCCCCGAGGACGCCGACTTCCACCTGATCGTCATCTGTCCGTAGCCAACCTTGGCGACGACCTCGACCATGGCGGTTAGGATGCCGCCATGGTCGAGGAAGGCATCGACAGGCCCGAGCAGGCGCGCGAGCTCGCCATCCAGCGCCTGAAGCTGAAGCAGGACTTCAAAGGGATGGCCGCCGGCGGCGCCTTTGCCGTCCTCGTCTGCATCGTGATCTGGGCGATGGGAGACGGCGGCTACTTCTGGCCGGTCTGGGTGATCCTCGGCATCGGCATCGCCGTCGTGGTCCAAGGCTGGAAGGCCTACGGGCCCAGCAACCGCATCACCGAGGCCGACGTCCAGCGGGAGATGGAAAAGGGCTAGCCGGGGACGCGGGCGCGGCTCATGTCGACGCGCCCTCCCCTGAACGGAACGCCCTCGGCCCGCAGCAGCGCTCGCTGCCTGTCGCCCTTGGCGAGCGAACCGTCGGCGCGGACGACGCGCCACCAGGGCAGGTCCGGATCGTCAGCGTGGAAGAGGACGGTGCCGGCAAACCGCGGCGCCCCCGGCGACACATCCCCGTACGTGCGCACAAACCCCTCCGGGATCTCCCGCACCCGCTCCAGCACTTCCAGCTCGCGAGACCGCAAAAAAGCACCCTCAAGGTGCTTTTTTGCGGTCTCGGCGCTCACGCCTCCGGGCCGAAGGCGTCGATGATGCGGTTCTGGAACTCGCTCAGCTCCTCGGGGGAGATGAAGTAGGTGGGCGGGGTGAGGAAGAGGCCGTCGGCGCGCTCGGCGGTGGCCTCGACCCGGGCGCGGACCTTGTCGAGGGGGCCGGCGGCGCAGTAGGCCTCGACCATCTCGTCGCTGATCGCCGCCGGGACCGCCGCCAAATCGCCGCGGCGGAACGCGTCGCCGGCCTCGACCGCGTGGTCGGCGAAGCCGTGCAGCTCCCAGAGCGGCATGTAGGTCTTCACCGTCGCGTAGAAGGAGATCGTGCGGCGGGCCATCTCGATCGCCCGGCCCTCGTCCTCGTCGATCGCGCAGCAGACGGTCGGCAGGTAGTCGAACGCGGAGTGCTCGCGACCGGAGCGGCTCAAGCCCGTCTCGAAGGCGGGGACGATCACCTCGTCGATCCACTTCAGGCTCTGGATCGGGTGGCCGATCAACCCGTCGGCGACGTCGCCGGCCATCCGCGCCATCCCCGCCTGGACGGCTGCGGTGTAGATCGGCACCGCCTCGCGCGGCGCCGGGTGCGGCCGGACCCAGCCCTTGATGTCGATGTCGTAGTACTCGCCCTCGTAGCGGATCGGTTCGCCGACGCTCGCCTGGCGCATGATCAGCCGGGTCGCCTCGATCGCCTCGCGCAGGTGCGGCGCCGGCCGTCCGTAGTCGGCGTTGTGCCAGGTCTCGTTCAGGCGTTTGACCCCCGCCCCCATCCCCAGCCGGAAGCGCCCGCCGGACATCTCGTCGACGTCGAGGGCGCTGATCGCGTGGATGAAGGGGCTGCGGGTGAAGGCCCAGACGATCCCGGTCGCGACCCCGATCCGCTCGGTCTTCGCCGCCAGGTAGCTGGCCTGGGTGACGGCACTGCGGAACAGCTCCGGCGCCCAGACGCACTCCACCCCGGCCGCCTCGGCCCGCAGCGTCTCGGCCTCGAGGTCGGCGACGGAGGTGCCGATCGCGGCGACGGAGATGCGGTCGAGCGCACCCACGACTGCCAGCCTCAGGAGGTCGCCGGAGCGGTCTCGCCGGCGAGTACGGCCTCGGCGACCTGCTCGCGGTGCCACTTCGCGCCGCCGAACATCGCCGCGTTGGCGCGGCCGCGCTTGAGGAAGAAGTGGAGGTCGTGCTCCCAGGTGAAGCCAATCCCGCCGTGGACCTGGATCGCCGCGTCGGGCACCCGCCAGCCGGCGTCGGAGGCGTAGGCCTTGGCCATCGAGGCGGCCAGCGGCAGCGACTCGGGCTCGGCGTCGGCGGCCCAGGCGGCGCCGTAGACGGCGGAGCGGGAGTTCTCGGTCTCCAGCAGCATCTGCGCGCAGCGGTGGGAGACGGCCTGGTAGGCGCCGATCGGCCGCCCGAACTGCTGGCGGTCTTTGGCGTACTCGACCGACATCTCCAGGGCCCGCTGGGCGATCCCGGTCGACTCGGCCGCGATCGCCACGCAGGCGCGGTGCAGGACGGGGAAGTAAGCGGATGCCTCTCCCGGCAGCGTCGCCTCCGGGGCGACCCGGACTCCATCGAGCCGGACCGAGGAGAGGCGGCGGGTGGGGTCGATCGACTCCTCGGGGATCACCGTGACGCCCTCCGCCTCCTTCTCGACCAGGTGGCGGCGGCCGTCGGAGGTGGCGACGAGGAAGAGGTCGGCGCTTGCCGCGTCCATCACCAGCGTCTTTTCGCCGTTGAGGACGACACCGTCACCGTCGCCCTCGGCGGCCATCGAGAACTTCCCCGGCTCCGCCCCGGAGCCGGCGTCGACCAGGGCCGGCGTGGCCCGCAGCTGACCCTCGGCGAGCGGGCGCAGGTAGCGCTCGCGCTGCTCGTCGGAGCCGGCGGCGGCGAGTGCCAGCCCGACGATCGTGTTGGAGAGCAGGGGCGAGGGAGCGAGCGCGTAGCCCATCTCCTCGAAGAGGATCGCCAGCTCGACGGTGCCAAGACCCTGACCGCCCCACTCCTCCGGCAGCGCCAAGCCGGCCCAGCCCAGCTCGGCCATCTCCTTCCAGCCGCTCTCATCGAAGCCGCTCTCGCTCGCGGCGACCTCGCGGATCCGCTCCGATTTGAAGCGCGAGGCGAGGAAGTCGTGGGCGGTCGACTTGATCGCCTGCTGCTCGTCGGTGAGGTCGAAATACACCGTCGGTCCTCTTAGCGCAGCCTCGGCAGGCCGAGCACCCGCTCGGCGATGATGTTTTTGAGGATGTCGGTCGTCCCGCCCTCGATCGAGTTGGCGCGGGAGCGGAGGAAGCCGTACTGCCAGGCGCCGCCGGCGACCGCGTGCTCGGAGCCGCGCGCCAGCATCGAGTAGGCGCCCTCGATCTCCAGCGCCAGCTCGGTCAGGTCCTGGTTGATGTCGGCCCACTGCCACTTGCCGAGCGAGCCCTCCGGCCCGGGGATGCCCGACTGCATCGTCTTGGTCAGGCCGCGGTAGGCGTTCAGCCGCATCGTCTCCACCTCGATGTGGAGCTGCGCGATCCGCTGGCGGAAGTAGGGATCATCGGCCGCGGTGCCGCCGTTCGCCGGCGTTTCCTTCGCCAGTTTTCCGAGGCGACCGAGGCTGTTCTGGATCTGGGAGATCGCGCCGAAAGCGAGGCCGGCACGCTCGTTCATCAAGGTCGTGATCGCCACCGACCAGCCGTTGCCGACGCCGCCGACGACGTTCTCGTCGGGCACCCGCGCCTCTTCGAAGAAGACCTCGTTGAACTCCCCCTCGCCGGTGATCTGGACCAGCGGTCGCGTCTGCACCCCCTCCTGTTTCATATCCATCAGGAAGTAGGTGAGGCCCTGGTGCTTGGGCGCGTCGGGGTCGGTGCGGGCAACGAGCATGCACCACTTCGCGTACTGGGCGAAGGTGGTCCAGACCTTCTGGCCGGTTACCACCCATTCGTCGCCGTCCTTGACCGCGCGCGTCTTCAGCGAAGCGAGGTCGGAACCGGACTCGGGCTCGGAGAAGCCCTGGCACCAGATCTCCTCGCCGGTCAGGATCGGCTCCAGGTAGCGCGCCTTCTGCGCGTCGGTGCCGTGGGCGATGACGACCGGGCCGCCCATCGCCAGGCCGAGCACGTTTGCCGGGCTAGGAGCTTCCTGGCGCGTCGCCTCGGCGGCGAAGATCGCCTGCTCGATCATCGTCGCGCCGCGGCCGCCGTACTCCTTCGGCCAGGAGATCCCGGCCCAGCCGGCCTCGTGCAGCTTGCGCTGCCACTCGCCGCGAAAGGCCATCACCTCGTCGAGCCCGGCCTCGGGCTCCGGCCCAGGGTGGTTCTCCTGCAGCCAGGTGCGAACCTCGTCGCGGAACTCCTCCTCCGATGGCGACAGCGTCAGGTCCATCGAGAGCGGAGCATATAGAGGTCTCCTGGCCGGCTGGCCAGGAGACCTCTAAGGATCATTCTTCGCCGCAGACCTCGAACCCGTAGGACTCGGCCAGTTTGCTCGGCTCTTTCAGGACCTCTCCCTCGAAGACCACGCTCGGGTCGTCCTCGATTTCGTCCGCTGCGCCTTCCAGCGAAACGAGGATCTCTTCCACCTGCTCCTCGTCTCCCTCAGGTGCTCCAAGCGCCCTGATGTCCTCGATCTGCCCGTTCAGGTTCGGGACCAGCACCTCGGCGACGGCTTCTTCAAGCTGCTCCTCGCTGGCTTTTTCGAGCGTGAAGTCGTTTTCCTCGGCGAACTCTTCGGCTTCGGCTTCGCTCTCCTCGTTGGCTTTCTCGCAGATCTGATCGCCCTGTTTGATCAGCTCCGCTTTGGTGATCGTCGCGGTCGTCTCACTGTCGTCGTCGCTGCCGCAGCCCGCGACGACCGCCGCCAGCAGCGCGAACGCCGCCAGCACGGCAAGCAATGCCTTGTTCAAGTTGTCTCCTTGCTTGGGGTGGACGAGAGGCAGGGGAACCTATCCCCTGCCTCGGTCCCCTAGACCCGCTGGATCAGCGTGCCGGTGCCGAGGCCGCCGCCGCAGCACATCGTCACCAGCCCCATCTCCTTGTCGGAGCGCTCCATCTCGTGCAGGAGGGTGGTGATCAGGCGGGCACCGGTCGAGCCGAGCGGGTGGCCGAGGGCGATCGCGCCGCCGTTGACGTTGACCCGGTCCATATCGGGGTCGAGCTCCCGCCGCCAGGCGCCGACGACCGAGGCGAAGGCCTCGTTGATCTCGACCAGGTCGATGTCGTCCATCTTCATCCCGTTGCGCTCGAGCAGCTTCTGCGTGGCGGGGATCGGGCCGGTCAGCATGATCACCGGGTCGACCCCGACCGTGGTCTGGTCGAAGATCCGCGCCCGCGGCTTCAGCCCCAGGGCGTCGGCCTTCTCGCGGGTCATCAGCAGCACCGCGGCGGCGCCGTCGGAGACCTGGGAGGAGTTGCCGGCGGTGATCTTGCCGTCCTCCTTGAAGGCCGGCTTCAGGTTCGAGAGCCCCTCGATCGTGGTCTCGCGCAGGCCCTGGTCGGTGGCGTAGGTGTCGCCGTTGACCTGCATCGGGACCATCTCGCGCTCGAAGCGGCCTTCGTCGGTCGCCTGTTTCGCGAGCCGCTGGGAGCGAACGCCGAGCTCGTCGAGCTCGGAGCGGGGGATCTCCCATTTGTCGGCGATCATCTCCGCCGAGAGGCCCTGCGGGATCAGGTTGTACTTCTCCATCAGCTCGGGTGAGAAGGCGAGCCCGTGCTCCTCCATCACCGAGTAGGAGTCGGCGAAGGAGATGTGGCCCATGTGCTCGACCCCGCCGCCGATCGCGACGTCGTGGACGCCGGCGGCAACCAGGGCGGCGGCGAAGTTGACCGCCTGCTGGGCGGAGCCGCACTGGCGGTCGACGGTGGTCGCCGGGACCTCCTGCGGCAGGCCGGCCTCGAGCCAGGCGTTGCGGCCGATGTTCAGCCCCTGCTCGCCGAACTGCTGGACGCAGCCCGCGATCACGTCGCCGACCTCGTTCGGGTCGATCCCGGCGCGCTCGATCAGCTCCTTGTAGGTGCGGGCGAGGAGGTTCGAGGGATGCAGGTCCTTGTAGTAGCCCTTCTCCGGATGGCCGCGCCCGATCGGGGTCCGCACCGCCTCGACGATGACGACTTCATTGCCGCCGAACCTGCCGTTGCCGTTTTCCATCGCCAGCCTCCGTTCTGAAGAAGATCTTCCGAGCCGCGCAGCCACGGCCTCTCCTTTGAGAGTAGCCGACTGACTGGTCAGTCAGCCAAGGTTCGCTGCTCGCCGAACCCGCACGTCATCGCGGCGTTGATGCGTGATAGAAGCCCCGGCCAATGAGCGCTAACCAGGGTTACTCGAGTCCGGGGATCGCGGGCAGCGGGGCAATTGCCACCGGTCTTGCCGCGGTCTCGACCACCACCGCCGACACGATCCTGCTCGCGCGCAGCGAGGCTTCGGCCTGGCGCGCCGAGGAGAAAGTGGTCGCCGCCTGCGCCAAGATCGAGGGTGCCGAGCCCTCGCGGCTGCGGGTCACCACCGACCCCAAGGACCTGGCCGACTGCGACGTCATCGTCGAGGCGATCGTCGAGGAGGTCGGGCCCAAGGGGGATCTGCTGCGGACGATCGCCGAGGCCTGCCCGAACGCCGATCTTGGCACCACCACTTCGTCGCTCAGCATCAAGGAGATCGCCGAGGCCGCCGGCACTCCGGGCCTCTTCGGCTTCCACGTCTTCAACCCGGTGCCGCGGATGAAGCTGATCGAGGTCTGCGTCCCCGACGGCGCCGCCGACTCCCGCGAGAAGATCCTCGCCTGGGCCGCCGCCCTCGGCAAGACTGCGGTCGAGGTCCCCGACGAAGCCGGCTTCGTCGTCAACCGCCTCCTCTTCCCCTACCTCTTCGACGCCGTTCGCCTGATCGAACGGACCGGGATGGAGCCGGGCGAGGTCGACACCTGCATGAAGCTCGGCGCCGGCCACCCGATGGGCCCGCTGGCCCTGCTCGACTTCGTCGGCTTCGACGTCTCCAGAGCGATCGGCGACGCCCTCTACGCCGAATCGAACGAGCCCAACCACAAGCCGCCGGAGCTGATGGTCAAGATGGAGCAGGAAGGGAAACTGGGGCGGAAGTCCGGTGCGGGTTTCTACTCGTACGACTGAGGGACCAACCGCGTTGCCGGTAGAGGGTGCCGGTATCCCTCTCCGGAATTGACCTCCCCTCCGCTTCGCTCCCGGGGAGAACATGCTGCGCGCTTCGCGCGCAGACCTCAGATTGCATATCGCCGAACATTCCTCCGAGGGACACCGGCACCCTCCTCCAATCGAGCTCCGGCAGACGCCCGAGGTGCGGCAGCTTTCTAAATAGAGAGATGCCGAACCCTCGGCCGTCCCGATGCTGCGTGTCGCAGGAGGAGGCGGGATACCTCCTCCAGACACTCAACCACGAGCCATAGCGAGTGGTGTCTGGAGGAGGTATCCCGCCTCCTCCCCACCAAACAAGCCCTAAGCCGCCTTGCTCTTACCCGAGACGTCCCAGATCACGTCCGCCTCCGAGATCCCCTGACGACGGGCGGAAATCTCGATCTCGTCCCAGGGAAGCTCGGCCTCGGGCAGGTCGTCCCAGCGGGCGAGGTCCAGGGCCTCGAGCGAGCCCTTCAGTGCCGGGCCGAGGTGCTCCTCGGAGCGCAGCAACGCCCTCAGGACCTCGAGCTGCTTGTCGGTCAGGCGTACAACCCACATGCGGTACCTCCGAAGGTTTGGGGAGCGGAAGCGGGTTGCCCGATGAAGTTAGGCGGGGGTGCGGACGGAACCGTTGCCGCCGCCGCTGATCCGCACCGCCTCGATCCGGTTCTCCCGCACCGACTCGACCCGGATCGTGTAGCCGTTGGTGACGATCGAGTCGCCGCGCTTCGGCAGCCGGCCGAGCTCACCGAAGACGTAGCCGCCGACCGAGTTGTACGTTTCGGTGTCGACGGGGAGGTCGATGCCGGCGTCGGCCAGATCGCCGAGCGAGACGTGGCCGCGGACGAACCAGTCGCCGTTGGTCAGCTTCCGCACCGCGGCGGCGCGGGGGTCGGTCTCGTCCTCGATCTCCCCCACCACCTCCTCGAGGATGTCCTCGACGGTGACGATCCCGACCGTGCGCCCGTACTCGTCGACGACGACCGAGAGCGAGGTCCGCTGCACCTGGAGGTCGTGCAGGAGGTCGTCGAGCGGCCGCGTCTCCGGCACGATCAGGGCGTCGCGGGTGACGGTGTCGAGCGGCGCCTCGGGGCCCTCGCTCATGTAGAGCCGGGCGAGGCTGTTGTTGTGGACGACCCCCTTCACCCGGTCGGGGTTCTCGTCTTCGATCACGACCAAGCGCGTGTGGCCGGAGGTGACGCAACGCCGCAACGCCGCCTCCACCGTGTCAGAGGCGTCGACGGTGACGACCGCCGGGATCGGGGTCATCACCTCCCGCGCCTCCTGCTCGTGCAGGTGGAAGACGCCGCCGAGCATGCCGGCCTCGCCGGGATCGAGCCGGCCGCGCTGGGCGCCGCGGGAGATCAGCAGCCGCAGTTCCTCCGGCGAGGTCTCCTCGCCGTCTTCGACGTCGACTTTCAGCACCCGCCTGACGAGGAAGTTGGCGGGGACGTTGGTGGCGACGATCAGCGGATGCAGGATCCTGCGGAAGAAGGCCATCGGGCCGGCGATCCACATCAGCACCCCCTCGGCCTTGCCGATCGCCAGCATCTTCGGTGCCTGCTCGCCAAGGATGACGTGGAGGAAGGTGACGATCGTGAAGGCAGCCGCGATCGCGATCGCAACGGCGGCGGCGTGGCCGAAGAACTCGCCGAGCAGCGGCTCGAAGAGCTCAGCCAGCGCCGGCTCGCCGAGGAAGCCGATGCCAAGCGAGGCGAGCGTGATCCCGACCTGCGAGGTGGCGACGTACTGGTCGACGTTGTCGACCTGGTTCAGAGCCTGCGTGGCGCGCTTGTCGCCCTCCTCGCGCAGCTGCTCGAGGCGCGAGCGGCGCGAGCGCACGATCGCGAACTCGGCCGCGACGAAGAAGCCGTTGACCGCGATCAGCAGCATCAGAAAGACGAGCAGCAGGATGCTCATCGGCTATGTGCCCCGGTACTTCGGGCTGGGACGTCTTCGGCCATTCGGCACCGTGAATATAGCTACCCGCCCCGGCGTGAGATATTGAGCGGGATGCGAGTCGCCACGCTCAGCGAGATGCTCGAAGAGGTCGTCAGGCTGGGCGAGGCGACGGGGATGGAAGAGCACGCCCACGAGATGCGGGGAGAGCTCGAGGGTCGGCTGGCAACGGTGCGGGCGGCGGTGGCGGGGGCCGGCTCCCCGCGGGTGATCGCGCTGCAGCGCCTCGAACCGCCGCGGGTCGGCGGCTTCTGGATCCCGGAGATGATCTCGATCGCGGGCGGCGAGGACGTTGCCGGGGATCCCGGGCTCGAGCCGCCGGCGGTCGGCTGGGGAGAGCTGGCGAGCCTGGGCGCCGACGTCGTCGTGGCGATACCCGAGGTCTCGCTGGAGAGCGCCCGCGCGCTGGCGATGGAGTACTGGGAGAGCATCGCCGGGCTCGGTGCCACCCGCCTCTACGCACTCGACGGCGAGGTCTTCGCCAACCCCGGCCCGCGCCTGGTCGACGGCGTCGAGTTGCTCGGTCACGTCCTCCACCCCGACCTGATCGATCCCCCGGGCAACGTCGGCTTCGTGACGCTGCGGGCGCCGGCGCCGCGGCCCGCGCCGAACGCCGAGTAGCGCCGGCCCTCCTAAACGACGGAAACCGCGCCGACGACCGACGCGGCCCCGATGGCGACCATCGCCAGCAGCTCCAGCGGCAGGCGGTTGCGGCCGAGCATGCCGCGCTCGCCGGCGACGATCACCAGCGCGCAGAGAGCGCCGCCGATCAGACCGCCGATGTGGCCGCCGACGCTGATCCGGGGGACGACGAAGCCAAGGACCAGGTTGAAGAGGATGAGGAAGCCGATCTCTCCGGCGAGAGCGTCCATGCCGCGACCGCGGGCCATGATGAAGACTGCCCCGGCAAGGCCGAAGACCGCGCCGGAGGCGCCGATCGTGAGGGCGTTGGGCTCAACCGCCAGGGCGCCGAAGGAGCCCGCCAGCAGCGAAGCGAAGTAGAGGGCTACGAAGCGCGGCGTCCCCAGCGACGGCTCCAACAGCCTCCCGAGAAAGAACAGCAGGAACATGTTGAAGCCGATGTGGATGAGGCTGGCGTGGAGGAAGCCGCTGGTGAGGAGGCGATACACCTCCCCTTCGGCGACGAAGGGGCCGAACAGCCCCCAGTCGACGACGAACTGGCTCGTCCCGACGTCGAACAGGCCACCCGCCCCGTTGGCGATCTCGATCAGGAAGACGACCACGTTGAGCGCGATCAGGACGTAGGTGGCCGGGGTCTGGGCGAAGCCCTCCTGTTGGCCCACCCCCCGCACCACCTTGGTCCGCTGGCTCGCGCACTCGGGGCAGCGCATCCCGACCGGGGTCGGCGTCATGCACTCGGGGCAGATCGGGCGCCCGCAGGAGGAGCAGGAGACGCGGGTCTCGCGGTTGGGGTGGCGGTAGCAAGTTTCTGCCATCGGGCAGGGGAGCCTACAATCGCCGCCGATGGAGGCCGCCAGCCCCGCCCGTCTCTACGCCAGCGTGGCCGGCGCCCTGCTGGTCAGCCTCGGCATCCTCGGCTTCTTCTACGACGCCTCCTTCGGCGAGGTCGACCGCTACGAAGAGGCCCTTGGAGCGCTGCAGGTGAACGGCTGGCTGAACCTCTTCTACGTCGCGACCGGCGCTCTCGGGCTGCTCGTCGCCAGCGCCAGCTCCCGCGGCTACTCGCTGGCGATCGGGCTCCTCTACACGGTGCTGGCGATCACCGGCTGGGGGACCGGCTGGCTGCACCTCGTCGTCGGGCTGCTCGGCCTCGCCGCCTGGGCGGGAACGCCCTCCGGGAAGCGCAAGCGTCCTGCCGGGAAGTCGCGGCGGTCAGAGCCGCGAGCGAAGCGCGCTCGTCAGCGCGCTTAGGCCGCTCTCGCTTTTCCTGCGGCTGCGGCGTCGCAGCTCGAGCAGGACGAGGGCCCCCGTCGCCGCTCCGCCCGCGGCGGTGGCGACCACCGGCCGCACCCAGTTGCGAGGGTCGCGCAGCGCCCGCAGCTCTTCCTCGGAGAGTTCCTCGGCCCAGTCGGAGAGCTCGTCGGCGGCGGCCTGGGTGATCGCGGCAAGCGTGTCCTCGACCCGCCCCGAAAGCCGCTCGGGCGGCTCGATCGGCCGCAGCGCGTCGGTCAGCAGCGCCTCCACGTCCCAGGTCGACCCGCTCAGTCGTTCACTCGCTTCGCTCATCTTCCATCTCCTCTTGCAGCTGTTTGATCGCGCGATGGATCAGCACCTTGGTCGCCCCGTCCGTGCGCCCCAGGGCGCGGGCGATCTCGCGGTTGTCCATGCCGAGGGCGAAGCGCATGATCAGCGCCTCGCGCCGATCGTCCGAGAGGTGCTCGAGGTGCGCCATCACCCGGCGCAGCTCCTCGCGGCCCTCGGCGATCGCCTCGGTGTCGTGGCGGGCGGCGATCGGGTCGGCGTTTTCCAGCGGCGTCTGCGGCCGCCGCGAGCGGTCGCGGTAGTAGTTGGAGGCGAGGTTGTGGGCGATCCGGATCACCCACGGCCGCAGCGGCCGCCCGTCGGACTCGCGCCGGGCCCGGTCGAAGTGGCGGTAGGCCTGCAGAAAGGCCTGCTCGGTCAGATCCTCGGCGTCGTGGTGGTTCCCCACCCGGTAGTAGGCATAGGAGTAGACGTCGCGCAGGTGCGAGCGGTAGAAGTCCTCGAAGGCACGGTCGAGCTCCGCCTTGGCCGCCGGAGCCAGCTCGGCCGGCTCGACGTTTTGCTCGGGGCCGCTCACCGATCAAGCCTACTCCGGCTGCCATCAGGCGGCCCGCCTCTGGCGCTCGACCTGACGCAGGGTCGCCAACCACTTCTCGACGTCGCAGTCGCCGCGGATCAGCGCGGCCAACGCCGCCAGCGCCTCGGCGTCGATTCCGGAGGCCGCGACCGCCTCCGCCAGCAGCGGGACGGTGTCGAGGCCCTCGGAGGCCTGGCCGATCTTCTTCGGGATCTCCTTCGCCGGAGTCCCGGTCCCGAGCAGCTCGCCGGCGCGGCGGTTGCGACCGGAGGGGGCCATCATCGTCGCGGTCAGGTCGCCGACCCCGGCGAGGCCGGAGAAGGTCTCGAGGTCGGCGCCGCGGGCGACGGCGTGCTCGATGCACTCGCGCCAGATCGCCGCTACCGCGATCCCGGCGGCGTTGAGCCCGTGCGGCTCGGCTGCGGCGGCGGCGAGCGCGGCGGCGTTCTTGGCCGCCCCCGCCATCTCGACCCCGGCGACGTCGCGGGTGCGCTCGCAGACCAGGCCGGCCTGGTCGAAGACCTCGCCGATCTGAACCCGCAGCTCCTCGTCGGCCGAACCGAGGACCAGCGCCGCCGAGCCCGAGACCGCCTCCCGAGCGTGGGCGGGCCCCCCGAGCGAGGCGATCGCCCGCGCCCGCACCCGTTCGCCGACGTACTCGTTGGGCAGCTGGCCCTGGGGAGCGATCAGGCCCTTGGTCAGCAGCAGCACCGCGCTGCGCGAGCTGACCCGGTCGGCGATCGCTCCCACCGCCTGTGGGAGCTGAGCCGATGGGATCGCGAGGCAGATCAAGTCGAGGCCGGCGAGCTCGATCGCCGAGGCCGGGCGCACGTCGATCGACTCCGGCAGCGGCACTCCCGGTAGGTAGCGCCGGTTCTCGCCGTCCTCGATCAGCTCCTCGGCCCGCTCCGAAGTCCGCGCGCCGAGCTGGACCTCCAGACCTCCGCGGGCGAGCAGAACCGCGACCGCCGTCCCCCAGCTGCCGGCACCGATCACCGCGGCGCGGCGCATCGGCGGCAGCCCGCCGAGGTCTTCCCACTGCAGCAGGACGTTCGGCCAGATCCGCGCCGTCACCGTTTCCGCCAGCGCCGGCGAGGGCTCCTCGGCACGTGGGAAGGTCATCGGCGGGCCCAGCCGCACCTTGCACTTGCGGGGCCGGATCCGCCAGCCGTTGCGAACCTCTTCGGTGCCGAGCACCGCGGTCGGGATCACCACCGCGCCGGTCTGCAGGGCGAGCCGCCCCACCCCCCGCTTCGGGTTGGCGAGGGTGCCGCGACGGATCCGCGTGCCCTCGGGGAAGACGCAGACGGCGCCGCCCCGTTCGGCGATCATCCGCGCGGTCAGCATCGAGTCCTCGTCGGACTCGCCGCGGCGAACCGGGAAGGCGCCAAGGCGGGAGAGCATCCAGCCCTGCCAGCGCTTCTCGAACAGCTCGACCTTGGCCATGTAGTTCATCGGCCGCCGCCAGGGCAGGCAGGCGCCGACGACGAAGGGGTCGAGGAAGCTGCGGTGGTTGGCGGCGACGATGATCCCGCCCTTCGCCTTGCCGTACTCGCGACCGCGTCGGTCCAGTCGGAAGTAGAGAAGGAAGAACGGCAGCAGGAAGACCCTGGCGAGGTGGTACAGCGGCCAGTTGACGCTGTGCTTGCGGGTGTAGGCGTGGTAGGCGGCGAGACGCTCAGCGGTCACGCAGAGCGCTACACAGGCTTTTGACTCCGGTTACAAACCGCGCGCCACACGCGCGTTGTTTCCGGGCAGGCTCAGGGCGTGCCCAGCGAAACCGTCTCAGCTACCGCCATAGGGTCATCGAGACGGTCTCGCGGTGACGCGAAGGTCGGGGAACTCGCCGGACGCCTGGATCCTCCTCGGCGAGAAGCGCTACAGGGTCGACTGCCACTGGCCCGGCACCAGCCAGATCGTCGAGCTCGATGGCTGGCAGGCACACAAGAGCCGCACCGCCTTTCGCGAAGACCGCGCGCGCGACCGCAGACTCCGCGTCGCCGGCTACACGGTCACCCACGTCACCTGGAACCAGCTCGACGACGAACCGGAGGCCGTTGCCGCTGACCTGCGGGCTCTCCTGCTACCAGGCGCCGCGAACTAGCTCCGTCAGATCATCGCGAGAAGGGGAACCGGGGACGCGAGCCAGCTCCGGGCGCTTCAGCATCGCCTCGATCGCCTCGTCGAGCTTCGACTCGTCGCCGCCTAGCTCGCCGAGCGGCCGCGGACGGCCCAGCTCCTCGACCCGCTGCCGCAAGTCAGCGCGATTGGCTCCCAGCGCGGCTGCAAGACCCTCGTACGACTCCGGCGCCCGTTCGGCGAGGAAGGCCAGCGCGTGCGGCAAGATCGCGGCGTTGGTCTCAGCATGTGGAGTTCCACAGACGCGGACCAGGGTCTGGCAGACGAGGTGGTGGAGGCCAAGGCCCGCCGAGTCGATCGCGTAGCCGCAGAGGATCGAGCCAAGGGCGAGGGCGGCGCGGTCGCGTCCCTCCCGTTCCTGGTCGAGAGAGGTCGCAATCAGCTCCGCCCCTCGCAGCGCCGCCATCTCCGAAACCGGGTTCGAGCCCGGCAGGTAGAGCGTGTCCGCCCCGTGAGCGAGCGCGTTCATCGCGCTCGCTCGCAGATCGACCTCCGGCTGGCTCGCCATCGCCTCCGGGTCGGCAATCACCAATGACGGCCGCACCATCCCCCGCGCCCGCTCCTCCGCCCCCGCCGGCAGACGATGGATCGCGGTCATAGGCGCGCCCGACAGGGTCGTCGGGATCGCGATCACATCCGCCCCGGAAATCGCGGCTATCGCCTTGGCCACGTCGATCACCCGGCCGCCGCCAAGCGCCACGAGCGGTCCCTCCCCCACAGCCTGGAGTACTTCAGCAGCAAGGGGAGGCACCTGTCCCGAAGGAATGAGGTGAGCTGCGGCCGCCGTGCCGGCGAGACCTTCAGCCTCCCCAAGCGCCCGCTCGGTGCTCAGCAGCTCGAACTCCTCAATCCCCCGCTCGCGCAGGATCTCAACGGCCGCACCGACTCCGCCCCGCCGGAAGACGACGGTGCGCCCGGCGTCGCGCCAGGTGAAGTCCCGCGTCAACCCTGGGCTTGGACGCGGGGATTGACGACCGGCCGCAAGCGCGGCTCGACCTCCTCGCGCAGGTGCTCGAAGTCCGGCGGCAGCGAAAGCTTCTCGCCGAGGCTCTCGAGCGGCTCGTCGACGGTGAAACCGGGACCGAGGGTCGCGATCTCGAACAGCACGCCGCTGGGCTCGCGGAAGTAGATCGAGCGGAAGTAGAAACGATCGATCTCGGGCGTCGGCTGGGCGCCGCCCTCGACCGCCTTCTCGCGCCAGTCGAGCAGCTGATCCGGAGTCGAGGCCCAGGCGACGTGGTGGACGCTGCCCGCGCCCTGAATCCCGCGCTCGGCCGGCGGCTCGTCATAGACGATGAGACTGCCCCGCTGGTCGCCGCGCGCTTCCCAACCCCCCTCCACCTGCTCGAACTGGAGCGCCTCGAGCAAGCCGCTGCTCGCCTTCGGCGAGGCCGAGTAGGCGCGGACGGCGTGGAAGCCCTGCAGCGCCAGCTCGCCCGGCACCTCGGGGTGGTCGGCGATCAGCGGCCGGTCGGGCACGTCAATTACGAGCAGCTCGTGGTCGAGCCCCTCGGGATCGGAGAAGACGAGGCTGTCGCCGTCGCGCTCGGACTCGGTGTCGTGGGCGCGCAGGCGCTCGGCCCAGAAGTCGAGGGCCTCGGCGGAGGCGACCCGCCAGACGATCCGGTGCACCATCCCGGCGCCGGGCCGCCCCTGCGCCGCGCCGGGGTACTCGAAGAAGGTGAGATCGGAGCCGGCGTCCCCCTCCTCGTCGGCGTAGAAGAGGTGGTAAACGGTCGGGTTGTCCTGGTTGACGGTTTTCTTGACCAGCCGCAAACCCAGGACGCCCACATAGAAGTCGACGTTGCGCTGGGCGTTCTCGGTGATCGCGGTGATGTGGTGAATGCCCTCTAGCTTCATTGTTCACGTATACCATCCGCCGATGAGCCGCGGACGACGACGTATCGTCAGAGCCCTCGTAATTCTCGGCTCGATCCTCGCTTTCCTCAGCGTGCTCGCGATCTGGACCGAGCGCCAGGCGCTCAACACCGACGACTGGGTCGAGACCAGCGGCCGCTTCCTGGAGAACGAGACGATCCGCGAAGAGCTCGCCGATTACCTGGTCGAACAGCTCTACGAGAACGTCGACGTCCGCAAAGAACTCGAGGAAATCCTCCCCGGTGACACCAAGGACCTGGCGGGGCCCGCCGCCGGCGGTCTGCGCCAGGTCGCTGGCGAGGGCGCCGAAAAAGCGCTGGAAACTTCGACCGCGCAGGAGCTGTGGGAACGAGCGAATCGAACCACGCACGAACAGCTCCTCGCCGTGCTCGAAAACAAGAAAGAAGCGGTCGAAACCGACGAAGGAAACGTCAGGCTCAACCTCGGCGAACTGCTTCAGGACCTCGCCGAGCAGGTCGGGATCGGCGAAGACCTCGCCCAGAAACTGCCGGCCGACGCCGCCCAGATCGAGATCGTCAAGTCAGATGAGCTGAAAACGGCGCAGGACATCGCGATCGCGATCAAGGGGCTAGCTCTTTTGCTCTCGATCCTCACCTTCGCCTGCTTCGGAGCGGCGATCTACCTCTCTCGCGACGGCCGCTGGGTCACGGTTCTGCTCAGCGGCGTCGGCCTGATCGCGGCCGGCTTCGCGGTGATCGTCGTGCGCCAGATCGCCGGCGGCATCGTCATCGACCAGCTGGTGACGACCGAGAGCGTGAAGCCGGCGGGAGAGGCGGCGTGGTCGATCGGCACCTCGTTGATGGTCAGCATCGCCACCACCGTGATCATCGCCGGCGTCCTCCTCCTGATCGCCGGCTGGCTCGCCTCCCCCACCCGCGGCGCCAACGCGACCCGCCGCTACCTGGCGCCCACCCTGCGCCTTCACACCGGCTACGTCTACGCCGGGCTGGCGATCCTGGTCGGCTTCTACTTCCTCACCGCCCCCAGCCAAGGCCTGCGTTCGTTCATCACCACCTTGCTGATCGCCGCGATGGCCGCCTTCGGGATCCACGAGCTGCGCAAGCAGACCGAAGAGGAGTTTCCGGACGCGAGCTATGACGACGTCTTCGGTCGCACCAAGGACAAAGTCGTCACCGCGGTCAAAGACGCAAACATCTCCGAGAGGGTGAGCGAGGGAGCGTCGAAGCTGCGACTGCCGGATGTACGTCGTTCCGAGAGTGGCGAGCGGGGAGCAGAGGAGAGGCCGTCCGCTCAGGCCGAGGCCCCGACCGCGGCGCTCCCCACCAACGAGGAGGACGCGCGGCTGGAGCGGCTGGAGCGGCTCGGCTCCCTGCGCGAGAAGGGGATCCTCACCGAGGAGGAGTTCGCCGCCGAGAAGGCGAGGCTTCTCGGCGGCGGGTCCCCTGGCTCCTAGCTACTTGCCTACGTTGACGCGAACACGCGCTCCCGGCGCCAGGATTTTGCCCGGGCGCGGGGTCTGCTTGAGGATCTTGCCCTCTTTCTTCGCCGACGCCTCGACCTTCTTCACGCGGCCGAGCTTGCAGTCGCGGTTGCGCAGCTGCCGCTTCGCCACTTTCAGCGTCTTGTTCTTGATCGACGGCACCACGCAGGCCTGGTAGAAGAAGTCGTCGAACCGGGTGTTGGCGTTCTCGCCGGCCCCCGTAGTCACAGTCACGTCGACTTTGCCGGGTCGCAGAACCCGCGGCGTGGTGACGGTGATCTCGGTGTCGGAGTCGACGGTGACGCTGGCAGCCGGAGTAGAGCCGAATTTCACCGAGGTGGCACCGGTGAAGTCACTTCCGGTGATCGTCATCAGGGTCCCCCCGGTGATCGGCCCGAAGGACGGGGTGATCGAGGTGACCGTCGGGACGGGCTGCACTTCGGCCACGAGCTCCAGCTCCTCCCCCGCAAACGTTTTGCTGGGCGGGCTTACGGTCCCTTCGAACGGACTCGGGAAGATCGACGCATAGGCGGCGCCCGCTTCGGTTTTGACGCCGATTTCGTCGGTCGCGTTGGTCGGGTCGATCCCGATCACGTCGCCCGCTTTGATCTTCAGGTTCGTCTCAAAGGTCTGAAGACCCGGCCCCGGCGGGGTCGCGGGAGCGCTTTTGCCCACCGCTTCGTAGGCCCCTTTGCCGTTCGGCCGCAGGACCCTCAGGTAGAACGGCCCGCCGACGGCGCCCTGGACGCGCCAGCGCACGATCGCTCCGTCGACCGGAGAAGCGAGAACAGCGCCTGCCTCCGGAAGGGCGGTGTTGAAGAGGGTTTCGACGCGTTCGAATTTTTTCGAGACGAAACCGTCGGGCAGCACGCTGCCGACGCGAATCACCGACGCCTGAGCCGACGCCGCGAACATCAGCATGCAGGCAATCGCCATGCCGGCCACGGTCGTCGCCCGGCGTCGCGATCGCCTTCCCGTTCCTTCTCGAACAACACTCCCCAGTTGTTGCCGCATTTGTCCTGTCCTTCCTTGTGGATTTCCCTTGCCTTCAGCGCTGAGCGCCGTGTGCCGCTAAAACGGACAGGCCGAGGAAAGTTGCGGAAGGACGAAAAGCCCGCCGCCGGAATCGAACCGGCAACCTCCTCATTACAAATGAGGTGCTCTCCCAGGTTGAGCTAGGCGGGCGAGGTGGCGATGATGTCCGTAATGGACGTGACGTTCAGGCTGTTGGAGCCCGACGAGGGTACTTTGCTGTCGGGCGCAATCGAAGCCGCATACGGACAATCTTACGACGTTCGGTGGGTCTACGACCCGGCCGAGGTCGGAGCACGAATTGCTGCCGGCGCCTACGTCGCCTGCATCGCCGAAAGCCCTGCAGGAGAGCTGCTTTGCCACATCGGGATGAGCTTGGCCGCGGCCGGCGACGCGGTCGGTCACTCCGGGCAGGCGGTGACGCTTCCGGCCGCCCGCGGGCAGCACCTCTTCACCCGCACCAAGCGCTACCTGATGGACTGGGCGCGGGAGCGCGGATTGGCCGGCATGTACAGCGAGGCGACCGCCGCCCACCCCTACAGCCAGAAGGCGAATATCGAGCTGGGCGCGCACGAGACCGGGTTCCTGCTCGGCTGGATCCCGGCTTCGGTCAGCAACGACGCCGCCGAGGGGCGACAGGGGCGCCAGTCGGCGGCGCTCCTCTACCTGAAGCTGAACGACGGACACGAGCGCAGCGTCTACGCCCCCGAGCGCCACCGCGAGATCGTCACCCAGACGATCGAGCTCTGCGAGCTGCGGGGCACGGTCAGCGACCCTCCGGCCGACACCGCACTCCCTGCGCGGACCGAACTGCACGTCGAGGTCGATCACGACCACAACCTCGCCCTGCTCACCGTGCTCGAGCCGGGGGCGGACCTGGAGGAGGCGCGCGGCGCCCCGCGCCCCCCCCACGTCCACCCCGCCCACCACGACCCCCGCTAAAAAGATCAACCCCGGGAGCAGCCGGCCACGGCGCTGCTGGCCGACCAGCTCGAGCGGCTCGGCGTTTCCTACGCCGGCGTCTTCCCCAACCAGCGAACCGACGGGGACGTGCTCCGCATGCAGTCGCTGCACCGGGTCCGAGTCAAGGCCGACGACGTTGCCGTCGCCTCGGACCACGGGCGCGAACTCTTGGAGTACGTCCTCGCCGATCTGCCGCAAACGGCCTAGACCGCTACCTCCCGCGAAGACAGGTGGGCGCCGACCTTGCGCTTGACCCGCTGCAGGGCATTGTCAACGGTCTTGGTGTCGCACTCCAGGCGCTCGGCGATCAGCTCGTAGGAGTGACCGTCGAGGTAGAGCGAGAGGACCCGGCTCTCGAGTTCCGAGAGCACTCCCGAGACGCCGGAGAGGCAGGAGACGAGGCTCGCCAGCTCTTCGGTGGCGATCACCTGGTTGACCGGATCGTGAACGCTCGGCCCGGGCAGGATCTCGTCGAGGGTGGTTTCCGAGTCGCCGGCCGCGGCCGGGGTCTGGCTGAAGGAGACGTACTGATTCAACGGCGTGTGCTTGTTGCGGGTCGCCGTCTTCACGGCGGTAATGATCTGCCGGGTGATGCAGAGCTCGGCGAAGTTGCGGAAGCTCGACTCGCGGTCGGTGCGGTAGTCGCGGATCGCCTTGTAGAGGCCGAGCAGGCCCTCCTGGATCAAGTCATCCGACTCGCCTCCGAGGAGGAAGTAGGACGAGGCCTTGAGGCGGACGAAGCCGCGGTAGCGGCGGACGATCGCGTCGTAGGCGTCGGCGCGGCCGGCCTTGGCCTGGGCGACGAGATAATGATCATCAAGCTCAGCTTGAGGGTTAGAGGTGGGGACGCGACCGGATGGCTGAGCGACCGGTAGCGGCAGTTCCTGCGTAGGCGTCGATAGAGCCACAGATCCTTCTCCTTGCTGAAGGGTCGTGGCGCCGCTTACCTCCCCAGAGGCGCCCTATTCACAGGGCTTACCTCAACCTGAGGTTCACCCTTATTGCGCCGCTAGTTTACGTGCGCGCGGAGTTCTGTCAACCCCAAATTGCGACTTTTGCAAACGCCGTTGCATTTGCTGGGGTTCCGCAGGATCTTCAAGCGCGCTGCCGGAGCGCCTCAAACAAGAGCGCCGTGGCCGCCGCCGAGACGTTCAGGGACTCGACTCGGCCGCGCCCGGGGAGGGCGACGATCCCGTCGCAGGAAGAGGCCACCCGCGGACGCAGGCCCTTCCCCTCTCCCCCCAGGACGATGATGGTCGAGCCGGTGAGGTCGACCTGCCAGGGGGCCTGCTTCGCCTCAGCGTCGGCGCCCCAGATCCAGAAGCCGGCCTCCTTCGCCTCCGCCAACCAATCGGCGAGGTTGCGGACGTGGGCGACCTCGAGGTGCTCGACGGCACCGGCCGAGGTCTTGCAGGTGACCGCGGTGACCGCGGCCGAGCGCCGCTCCGGAATCACCACTCCCGCCGCGCCGGCGAACTCGGCCGAGCGGCAGACGGCGCCGAGGTTGCGCGGGTCCTGCACCTGATCGAGGGCGACGAGCAACGACCCCTCCCGCCGCAGCATCGCGACGGGGTCTCCGTAGGGATAGGGGTCAACCTCGGCCACCACCCCTTGGTGATCGGGCGACCCGCAGAGCCGCTCCAACTCCTCCCCCGAAGTCTCCGGCGCCCGCCAGACCCGGTGCACCCGCCGCCTCCCCCGCTCCGCCTCGGCAACCGGGTTGCGCCCGTAGATGAACTGGTTCGCCATCTAGCCCTTCGGGACCAGCGACGGGCCATCAGCCGAATCGCGCACTTCCCAACCCATTCCAGCCAACTGATCCCGCAGAGCATCAGCCCGCTCGAAGTCCTTCGAAGCCCGCGCCTCCTCGCGTTCCTGCATCAGCTTCGTAGCCTGCTCGTCGACCTCAGCTCCCTCTTCCGGCTGGGTGAGGGAGCTGAGCCCGACGAGCTCCAGCATCTCGGCGACTCCAGCAGCCGCAGCGTCCCCAGGAACCTCCCCTCGATTCGCTTCCCCCACCAGCTCAAACACCTCGGCAAGAGCCCTGGGCGTGTTGAAGTCATCAGCGAGGGCTTCGCGGAACGCCTCGAACCTGGCAGCGGCCCCGCTTCCGGCCGTCGGGGAGAGGTTCGCCGGACCCTCCCCGCTGTTGTCCGCCGAACCTCTCCCCGACGGCCCCAGCGGCTTGTCCCTAAAGAAATTTCTGAGGCGCTCCACGCGAGCAACGGATTCCTCCATCTGCTCCTCACCAAAAGCAAGCGGCTGTCGGTAATGCCCCGAGATCAAGTAGGCGACGACCGCCTCACGCCCGTAGGTGTCGAGCGCCTGCGACAGCTGGAAGATGTTGCCTTCCGATTTCGACATCTTGGCCGCATCGGTCTCGATCATCCCGTTGTGCATCCAGATCTTGGCGAAGGGCCGGCCCGCCGCCTCGGACTGGGCAATCTCGTTCTCGTGGTGGGGGAAGACGAGGTCGGAGCCGCCACCGTGGATCGCGAAGCTGGCGCCCAACTCCTGCTCGGCCATCACCGAACACTCGATGTGCCAGGCGGGGCGACCGGGGCCCCAGGGCGAGTCCCAGCTCGTGTCCTCGTCGGGCTTGTGGGCCTTCCAGAGGGCAAAGTCGAGCCGGTCCGCCTTCAGCGTGGCCGAGCCCGCGTCCTCGCCCTGGTCCATGTCCTCGGGGCGGCGGTTGGAGAGCTTGCCGTAGGGGTCGAAGCTGCGGACCCGGAAGTAGACGTCGCCGCCGGACTCGTAGGCGTGGCCGCCCTCGACCAGCTCGGCGATCAGGGAGACGATGCCGGCGACGGTCTCGCTTGCCAGCGGCTCTGAATCGGGGCGGCCGAGGCCGAGCCGTTCGGTGTCCTCGAAGTACAGATCCCTCATCTCCGCGGCGAACTCCTCCGAGCCTTTACCCGCCTCGCGCGCGGCGACGTAGATCTTGTCGTTGATGTCGGTGACGTTGACGACCAGCTTCGGCCGGTAGCCCTCGGAGCGGAGGAAGCGGGCGAGGAGGGAGAAGACAACGAACGGGCGGGCGTTGCCGATGTGGATGCGGCTGTAGACGGTCGGACCGCAGGCGTAGATGCCCACGTCCTCGGAGTCCAGGCTCCGCAGCTCCCCGGTCAGGGTGTCCCTAACTCTCACCTCCCTCATCGCGAGGCGAGGTTACTTGACTAAAAGGTACGGTAGCCGGCCGTCGAGGCTTTGGACTCTTTGCCGCTCAACCAGGAGGGGGTGAGCTCCTCGGCCGCCGCCTGCGCCTCGCGCCGGGCTTTGCCGACGCTCGCCTTGATCTCGTCCTCGGTCGCCTCGCGGACGCGCTCCTCGCGCCGCTGCGCCTGGACGCGGATCCGGTCCGACTCGATGCGAAGCTGGTCTTCGGCGCGGGCCCGGGCGGCCTCTTCGGCCTCCCGTTCGACCTTTTCCATCAGCTGACTGACGCTTTCCTCGGCTTCCCGCCGCACGTCCTCGGTCCCCTCCATCACCCGACGCTCGATCTCGGTCTCGAGCTTGACGGCGGCCTCGTGGGACTCTGCCGCGGCGGCCTCCGCTTCGGCGGCACGCTGCTCGGCTGCCGCGATCCGTTTGTCAGCCTCGGCCTGAATCTGCTGGCGCGCCTCCTCGAGTTTCTCCTTGAAGTCCTCTTCGGCTGCCTTCTGGGCCTGCCCGACGGCGTTCTCGGCCGCCTGCTGGGCCCGCGAGACCGCGTTCTCAGCTTCGGCCTTGGCCTCGGTCGCCTGAGCGACGATCTCCTCGCGCTCCCTCTGCGTTCGCTGCTGCAGCTCCTCGAACGCCTTCTCAGCGCGGTCGCGGGCCGCCTCGGCGGCAGCGGCGCGAGAGGTTGCCTCCGATGCTGCCTTGCGTTCAGCGGCGATCCGCTCGCGCGCCTCGGCGGTGACCTTGCGCAGCGTCAGCAGCGCGCCCTCCTTGGCCTGGTCCTTGACAGCCTCGGCGCGCTTTTCGGCCTCCGCCACGCGCTCCTCGCTGACCCGGACCCACTCGAGGGCCTGATCGGCCACGCCGCGCATCGCACGCGTCGCCTCCCCCACCTGCTGCAACTGCCTAGCTGGCTCACTCACTCCGGCCAAAGCTACTACGACCGCCGGAGGGGAACCCGCCAGCGCCCCACCGAACAGCTCGCAATTTGCGCGCGGCTCGGGTGGGCACCGGGAGAGGGGTCCGCCGGACCCTCCCCGCTGTTGTCCGCCGGACCCCTCTCCCGGTGCCCTAAGCGGACTGCTGGCTCTCGCGGGCGCGCAGGTCCTTCTTCAGGACCTTGCCCGTCGCGTTACGTGGCAGCTCGTCGAGGAACTCGATCTCGCGCGGGCTCTTGTAGGAGGCGAGGTTGGCCTTCACGTGGGCGGTCAGGTCCTGCGCGGAGACCTCGATCTCGCTGCGAACGACGACGAAGGCCTTCAGCCGCTGGCCGAACTCATCATCCTCGACCCCGATCACCGCCACCTCCTCGACCGCATCGTGGTCGGCGAGCAGGTCCTCGACCTCGCGCGGGAAGACGTTCTCGCCACCGGAGACGATCATCTCGTCGTCGCGGCCGTCGATGAACAGGCGCCCATCGGAGTCGATGTGGCCGACGTCCCCGCTGGAGTAAAGGCCGTCGAGCATCTCCTTGCCGCCACCGCCGGTGTAGCCCTCCATCGCCATTTCGTTGCCGACGAAGATGCGGCCGACCTCCCCCTGCGGCACCTCCTTGCCGTTCTCGTCATAGAGGCAGATCTTGGTCCCGCGCGGCGGCTTGCCGGCGGTACCAGGGGCGGCCCGCAGATCCCCTGGCGTAGCGACGGTCGCGTAGGCGACCTCGGTCGAGCCGTAGAGGTTGTAGACGTTGTCGCCGAAGCGGTCCATCCAGGCGATCGCCAGCTCGCCCGGCAGCGCCGAACCGGAGAGCGAGGTGATCTTCAGCGAGGGCAGGCTGTACTTGTCGAGCGTCTCCGCCGGGAGGGTGAGGATGCGCTGGATCATCACCGGCACCGCGGCGAGCACGTCGGCGCGACTCTGCTCGATCGCCTGCAGCGTGTCCTCGGGGTCGAAGCGCCGCCGCAGGACCATCGTCGAGGCGGTCGGCAGGCTCATCACGAAGTGGAAGAAGCCCCAGGAGTGGAAGAGAGGCGCCGCGATCATCATCGTCATCCGGCTGCGGAAGGGGATCTTGTCGATCAGCGAGGCGATCGGCAGCAGCCCTTCGGGGCTGGAGCGCTGGGCGCCCTTCGGGGTGCCGGTGGTGCCCGAGGTGAGGATCACGAATTTGGGCTTCTCCGGCGGCGGCTTCAGGTTCGATTCGTCGCCGCCCTCGATCAAACCGTCCAGCGTCGGCCCGGAGACCTCGCCGTCGCGCCAACCGACGATGCGGGTGACGGAGTCGTCGACCCCGGAGAGCAGGTCGCTGAACTCCTCGTCGTAGACGAGCGCCTTCGGCCCCTCGCGCTTGGTCACCTCCGCCAGCTGCGGGCCGGCGAACATCGTGTTCAGGTAGAGCGCGCTGGCGCCGAGCTTGGCCGAGGCGAGCGTGGCCTCGAGGAAGCCGCGGTGGTTGCGGCACATGATCCCGACCCCGTCGCCGGGGCCGATCCCCATCTCGGCGAAGGCGTGGGCGAGGGCGTTGGAGCGGCGGTGCAGGCGCTCCCAGGTGAGGGCGCCGCGCTCGTCGACGACCGCCAGCTCGTGCGGGTAGTGGATCGCGGCGGTGGTGACGCCGGTCGCCGGGGAGGCTCCCCAGCGGAGGAAGGTGGCGCCGATCTTCAGCGCTTTGTCGGGACGCATCGGCGCCACGATCCCGGCCTCGCGCAGGACCTTCCCCTCGAACTTCAGATCGGCGAGCGAGCTCTTCAAACCCCCCGCGTTGCCTTTTGCTTTGCCCATCCCGCCGGAAGCCTATTCGGTATCGACGCTTGCGACCGCGATGCAGGCGATTCCCTCGCCGCGGCCGACGAAGCCCATGCCCTCGTTGCTGGTCGCCTTGACGCTGACCCGGGCCGAGGTGGCCTCAGCGAGGATCCGCTCCATCTCCGCCTTATGGGGGCCGAGCCGCGGCTGCTCGCAGATCAGGGTCGCGTCGATGTTGACGATCGGGCCGGCGATCGTCCCCACCACGGTGCGCAGCAGGTCGATCGAGTCGGCGTCCTTCCAGGCCGGATCGTCGTCGGGGAACATCGAGCCGATGTCGCCGCCGCCGGACGCCCCGAGCAGGGCGTCGATCACCGCGTGGGTGAGGACGTCGGCGTCGGAGTGGCCCTCCAGGCCGTGGGTGTGCTCGATCTCAACCCCGCCGAGGACGAGTCGGCGGCCGGAGGCGAACCGGTGGCTGTCATAGCCGAGCCCGACCATCGTCAGGGGACCCTGCTGCCCAGCGGCGCGAGGCTCCGTTGGCGCTGCTCGAAGACGCATATCTCGTCTATTCCCAGTTCCTCGAGGAAATCGACCGCCCGGTCGTATTCGAAGCCGACCTGCTCCGGCAGGTGGGCGTCGGAGGAGAGCGCGAACACCGCCCCCGCCTCGATGCACATCTCGGCGAACTGGCGGGATGGGTAGAGCTCGCCAACCGGCTTGCGGATGCCGGCGGTGGAGATCTCCACCGCGATCCCGCTCTCGGCGATCGCTTCGACGGCGGGCTCGTAGAAGGCGCGCAGATCGCGGTCCGGGAGCGGCCGGGCCCGCCCCCAGACCTTGACCAGGTCCGGGTGGGCGAGGATGTCGTAGAGGCCCGAGCGGGCGCAGTCGGCGAGCGCCTCGAAGTAGCGGCGCCAGATCTCGTCGGCATCGCCGTCGCCCTCCCAGACGTCGAAACCGTCGTGGTCGACGGCGGCGTCGCCCTCGCCGATGAAGTGGACCGAGCCGACCACGTAGTCGAAGTCGCGCGGCTCCAGCAGCGAGGCGATCCGCTCCTCGGCGCCGGGGACGTAGTCGCACTCGATCCCCAGCCGCAGCGGCGTGCCGCGGACGAACTCGCAGTAGGCGTCGATGTCGTCGAGCGCGTTCTCGATCCAGAGCGGGTGGCTCCAGATGTCGAGCGCCTGGCGGAAGCGGTAGACGTGCTCGGAGACGCCGAGCTCCTCGATCCCCGCCTCGGCGGCGGCGGCGAGGTAGCGGTCGACGTTCTCGGCGGTGAAAAAGCCCTCGAAGGTGGTGCCCTCCTCGTCCGGGCGCAGGTGCAGGTGGTAGTCGGTCAGCATTGGATCGAGCCTACCGACGGGACTGCAGCAACAGCTCGGCGACGCGCAGGTCGAGCGGGGTCGTCACCTTCAAGTTCTGCCCTTCGACGGGGTGGATAAGCACGGTGCCTCCCGCCCGCTCGACGAGCATCGCCTCGTCCGTCGCCTCCTCCGGCCGCTCGGCGGCGGCGAGGGCCTGGCGCAGGGCGTCCGTGCGGAAGACCTGCGGCGTCTGCGCCGCCCAGAGCTCCGACCGGTCGACCGTTTCCATGATCTGTCCAGACCCGCGCTTGATCGTGTCGGTGACGGGGGCGGCGGCGATCACGCCGGCCGCCTCGGGGTCGGCGACGAGGTCGGCGACCAGCGCCTCGACCAGCTCCGGCGTCAGCAGCGGCCGCGCCGCGTCGTGGATCGCGACGTACTCGGTCTCCACCGCCGCGAGCGCGTTGGCGACCGACTGCGCTCGCATCGCTCCGCCGGCGACGACCTCGATGCCCTCCCCGGCGATCTCGTCGGTATGCCCCGGCGGCGCCGCGACGACGATCGAGCGCACCGAGTCGGACGCCCGGAAGGCGTCGATCGACCACTCGATCATCGGCCTCCCCCCGACTGGGACGAAGGCCTTCGGACCGCCGGCTCCGAGTCTCTCTCCGGAGCCGGCGGCCGCGATGACCGCGGTGACTGCGGGCCGCTTAGGCGGCCGCGGTGGCGGCGAAGCGCTCCTCCAGGAGACCGTCGAGGTATTCCTCGGCGCCGTCCTCGTCCTTGTCGAGCGCGTACATGAACTCCGAGGCGAGGATCTTCTTCGCCCTGGTGTACATCTGCTTCTCTCCGGTGGAGAGACCCTTTTCCATCTCGCGGATGGCGAGGTTGCGAACGACCTCGGCCAGCTCGAAGACGTCGCCGGTCTTGATCTTCTCGCGGTTGTACTTGAAGCGCCGGTTCCAGTTCTTCGGCATCTCCGAGACGTCGTCGGTGAGGACGTCGGTGACCTTCTTGATTTCTTCCTCGTCGATGATGCGCCGCAGGCCCGCTTTGCCGGCGTTTTCGCAGGGCACCATCACGGTGAGCTCGTTGTGGAGGATCTTGATCGTGAGGTATTCACGCTTCTCCCCCATCAGCTCGCGGGTCTCTTTGGTCATCACCAGGCCCGCACCATGATGCGGGTAGACAACCTTGTCGCCCTCCTCGAAGTCGCAGACGTACTCCACGTCCTCGAAGACAGCCTCCACAGTGGCCTCGTCTAGCTCGGAAATCGGTGACTCCTTTCGTTTGTCGACGGCGAGTGGGCCGTCAGCTCTGCAAGTACCGGTCGACCAGATCGACCTCTTGGAGCCGTCGCAGGCCCTCGCGGATGTCCTTGGCCCGCGCGGGGCCGACTCCGTCGACGGCGGCGAGCTCTTCGTCGGAGGCCGCAAGGACCTCGTCCAGCCCGCCCAGCTCCTGGGTGATCTTCTGAACGACAAGCTTGGGAATGCGTGGGACCCGGCCCAACACCCGGTATCCGCGCGGCGCGACCGGGAAGTCCAGGGTGTTGACCTTGCGGTCGTAGCCGAGCAGCTCGGCGAGGCGGCCGAAGTCGAGCACGTCCTGATGGGGCATCCGGCCCAGCGCCTGCAGGACCGCGGTCAGGCTCTGCTCGGAGTCCTCGACGCTGTAGTCCCGGATCAACGCGGTCTTGTCGGCGGCGACGCCGACCATCGTCTCCTCCAGCTGCATCTCGATCAGCCGGCCCTCGGTGCCGAGCTCGACGATGTAGCGCTCGACCTCGACCGCCATCCGCGTCACCAGCTCGGCCCGCTGCAGGGCGGAGAGCGCGTCGTGGAGGACGCCGCCCCCCTCGAACTCGAGCTGGGTGAGGCGGGCGGAGACCTGGTCGAGCCGCTGGCGGTACTTCTCGAGGGTCGCCAGGCCCTGGTTCGCCTTGGCGAGCACGGCTGGGATGTCCTGAAGGATGTACTTGGTCCCCTCGACGTAGAGGGAGACGACGTCGCGGCGCTGCGAGATCGCGATCACCAGCGCCGTCGTCTGTTTGGAGACGCGCTCGGCGGTGCGGTGGCGGGTACCGGTCTCCGAGCTGAGGATCGTCGGGTCCGGCATCAGCTGCACGTTGGCCCAGGCGATCTTCGTCGCCTCGCCGTTGAGGACGATGGCGCCGTCCATCTTTGCCACCTGGTAGAGCATCGCCGGGGTGTAATCGACGTCCAGCTTGATCCCGCCGGAGAGCAGGTGGGAGATGTCGTCGAGGTCGCCGACGACGAGCAGGCCGCCCGTCCGCGAGTGGACGATGTTGTCGATTCCCTCGCGCAGGGCACCGCCGGGCGCTACTACGTCGAGAGCTCTGAGGAGTCGGGGATCTTGGCGTTCTGAAAGCTCTTGGAGCTCATCCCCAGACAAAGAAGGCATCCCCTAGAGGATGGCAAATAGCGCTCTGGAATGCGGTCTGGGCATATCCGACTTGATAGGTCGGATAAGCGTTTGTCAAATCCGCGCCAAAAGCGTGCCTGAAAGTCTCACAAGTGGAAGCGCTTGTGGTGCATCTGGTGCTGCGGGTGTCCTTCGGCTGGTTTCTCCGGGTCGCGGACGAACATCCAGGTAAGGACGGCGCCGACCGCGCAGAGGGCGACAACCACCCAGGTCGAGTCGGCGATCGCGGCGGCGAAGGAGTGGCCGTCGCCGAGCAGGGCGTGGAAGACGGCGCCGGTGGCGGCGAGGGCGACGGCGCCGGCGAGGACGCGGTCCATCGCCAGGACGCCGGAGGCGATCCCGACCTTCTCCCCCGGCATCGCCGCCATCGCCGCGGTCGACATCGGCGCGTAGACGAGGCCGAGCGCGATCCCGAACAGCAGATAGCCGGCCAGCAGCACTACATAAGGGCTGTCGGCCTCGACCCGGGTCAGCACCAGCAACCCGAGGACACCGCAGAGCATGCCGGCGGTCATCAGGCGGCGGACGCCGAAGCGGCCGATCAGCCGCCCCGAGAAGGGCGAGACGAAGACCATCGGCGCCGTCACCGGCAGGATCATCAGGCCGCTGAGGATCGGCGAGTGGTCGCGCACGTCCTGCAGGTACTGGGGCTGGAAGAACATCACCGCCCAGTAGGAGCCGACGAGGGCGAAGGCAGCGGCGCTGGCGCCGAAGTAAGGGCCGTTGCGGAAGAGGGCGAATTCGACGATCGGCTCGCTGACGCGGTGCTCGATCGCCCAGAAGGCGAGCAGGAGCAGCAGGCCGATGGCCGCGAGGGCCACAACGGGGCCGGCGGACCAGGACTGCGACTGGACCAGGGCGAGGACAACGGCGGTGAGGCCGGCGCTGAGCGCGGCGAGGCCGGGCCAGTCGATCCGGGTGCCGGCGGCGGGATCGGTCGACTCGGGCGCCGCGGCGAGGGTGATCGCGATCCCCAGCGCGCAGACCGGCAGGTTCATCCAGAAGATCACCCGCCAGTCGAGTTCGATCAGCAGGCCGCCGGCGAGCGGCCCGACCGCCAGCGCCACCGCCGAGACCGCGGCCCAGATCCCCAGCGCCCGCGGCTGCTCCTCGGAGGGGAAGACGTTGCAGACGAGGGCGAGCGAGAGCGAGAGCATCGGCGCGGCGCCGGCGCCCTGCAGCACCCGGCCGAGGATCAGCGTTTCCTGGTCGCCGGCGGCGCCGGAGACGACAGAACCCACGGCGAACAGAACCATGCCCGCCAGGAAGACCCACTTGCGCCCGAACATGTCCCCGAGCCGCCCCGCAGTCACCACGAGCACGGCGATCGTCAGCAGGTAGCCGTTCATCACCCACTGCAGCCCCTCGGCGCTGGCGCCGACGTCGTGCCGGATCTCCGACAGCGCCAGTGCGACCACGGTCGAGTCCAGCATCAGCACGAAGAGCCCCGCGCAGGCCCCGGCCAGCGTCCACCACTTGCGGTTCACGCGCGCAGACTACGAAGCGACCAGGTCGCGACCGGGGTCGATGCCCCAGCGGCTGCCGACCTCGGCGAGGTCGTCGGTGAGGGCCCAGCGATCGGGCCGCTCCTCCCCCTCGTGCTGGGGGTTGGCGCCCTTCAGCGCCATGGAGCCGGTGTTGTCGCCGATCGCGCGGATCGCGGCAACGTCGTCCTGGGAGAGGCGCAGCTCGACGGGTAGCGCTGCCAGCTCGGCCCGCTTCTCCTCGATCGGCCGGGCCTCCGGGCCGATCTCCTGGATCAGGGTCGGGGCGCAGCTCTCGACGGCGGGGTGGCCGAGGTTCCACTGGCAAGCGAGCTGCATCGGGGTCAGCTCGGCCCGCTCGGCGAACGGGCGCAGCCGCTCCAGCTTCTCCATCCCCGCCTCGATCCAGCCTTCGGGGCGGAACTTGCGGTGGTCGTACTGGGCCATCTCCATCCCCGGCCGCACGTCGCCCCAGAAGAGGCCGCCGTAGTCGACGACCCGGGTCAGCACCTGGACCTCGTGGCGGGCGGCGGCGTCGAGGCAGAGCTCCCCGGGCCAGGGCTCGAGCGGGTTGAGGATCACCATCGCCCAATCGATCCGGTCGCCAAAGCGCTCGAGGCAGTCGATGACGTCGAGCGTGAACCCGTTGGCCGGACCTGGAGCGACCCCGATCTGCGCCGCCAGCCCCACCTCGCGCAGCGCCGCCATCCCGTCCCAGACCACCTCGCTCGAGTAGCCGATTCGATCGGGGTTGTGGAGCAGCAAAAGATCAAACGAGTCAGCACCGATCCGCTCCAAGCTCTTCTCCGTCGCCATCCGCAGGTAGCCCGCGTACTGGTCGGGCCCGCGCAGCCGCGGGTCGGTGAAGCGCGGAAACCCTTTCGCCCCTTCCCGCTCCCCCTCGTAGAAGTCGTGGCCGACCGCACCGATCAAGCAGTAGTCCTCGCGGGGAACGCCTCCGAGCGCGCGCCCGAGAACCTGATCGGCCTCGCCCTGCCCATAGGCGTCGGCAGTAAGCACGGTCTCGATCCCCCCACCCGGCCGCAGCAACGCCTCCAGCCGCTCCTCCTCGATCTTCTCGCCGAAGTGCAGATAGCGCCCACCGCTCCAGGTGCCGATCGCCGCTCGCCCAGGTTCACGCATGAAAGAACCGTATCGATGCCTCTCCGCCAGGACCGCCAACACCGCGCTAGAGCTCGTCGACCAACCTGACCACATGCACGTCGTAGCTCAAATCCCCTCCGTTCAGATCAGTCATCCGGTCGGCCTCCTCCAGCGCAGCGGCATCCGTCAGAAAGCCTTCGTCAAGGTGATGTCCTGATGACCTACAGGACCTTCGTCATCGTCCCCATCAGGCTTCCACAATCGGCTTACCACGAAGATGTGCCGATAGCGAGAGTGCAAGAGTCTGGTAGCGCGGCACTGTCTAGTTCACCCCGAAGGGTTTCCGGACACGGCTTCAAGCTCTTCGCAACGCTTGACGCCTGCTTTGGTGAACCACCATAGGAACCAGTCGGGATCATCGCCCCACGGCTTCTCCTCGGCATAACCAGCCTCGACCAGCGCGGGAACAAGCGCGTTCAACTCAGCTTCAACAGCGTCCGTGAAGTCCTCCAAAGAAAGCTCCCAAGCCCGCATCAGCTTTTCATCTAGAGGATCCACGGCATCGAGAATTAGCATCAAAGTGAGCCACTCAGCTAGCGACGCCTCCCGCTCGCCGATTCAACTCCGAGAACCTCCCAATCATTCAGCCGAAGCAATCTGCCTCTGGTAGATGCCCAGCCTCCAGAACTTCCGGTTCGGTGGCGCTCATGGCTACTCATTATTCCCGGCCAGCACCTCATCTGAGGCCGAGCAGATTCATCTATCAATCAATCATTCGCGATCCAGATTAGAAAGGACTCGCCATCAAAAGCGGAGACCACCACAGCGACTAAACTTTCCACCAGCAACCGCGGAAGATCCTCGGGAATCTGCTGTCGATCCGCCAAGCCGAGTTCGGCAGAAGTACTTTTAGTCAAAAAAGCATTAAGAGGATGCCCATGTGCCCCCCTGATGATGGTCTTTGCGCCCGCTCGTGCGCCATCCCGGAGATCGCACCAATGGAGCACACGCTCACCGATAAGTGCTAATGGCTCAGTCTCTTTGACAAGCACAGGATCGGAAGCCCTCGCCATGTCGTGCTCTACCACAACCGACGCCGCACCCCGACCGGCGACTTTAGCCAAGAAATCGCCAAGCGCTTCAGCGGAAGCTCCCTGTTGGGTAACTCCACCAGCCGCAAAATTTAGAGGCCGAGTTTTTAAGCCAGTCGGAATGAGCGCCAGAAAGTGACCTTTGTCAAACGGTTGCTCAGCGAGTACCGCCGACGATAGATCGAAGCCTTGCCGGAGGGACCTCACCATCCAATCCCTCGCCTCGTTTCTTTCGACCTCGACGGTCCGCAGTTCAACAGTCACGGCTAGTTCGATTCGACTCTTCCATCGGGGTAGATGCGGAACCGCTCTCCAGAGGGCGACGTCCAATCATAGTGAGGGTCTACCGGTCCTGGGTGATCTAAATCCGGATGAAGACTTTCTCCCGTCTTTGGGTTATACCAAGCGCCTTCATCGCTACCTGGTGGGCCATTACCCCTCCACTCCCACTCAGCACCAGGGGCTTGAGCGGGATCGTCGAAGTTTGGTAGGTCGGTTAACCGTTCAGCAGGACACACTTCGCGTGCGGCGTCGTATTCCTGTTCAGCACGGCTTCTTGGCGACACTTCAGTGCTGTCGCTAGCGTCGTCGCCAAAGATGCTGCTCACGAAATCCTCTGCCTTGCTGGCCACTTCAGAGACGGCATCGCGGCATGCCGCTGAAGCGGCACAAGCAGTCGCAGCGGCACCAGCCGCAGCACCCGCGGCACATCCTGCTGGTCCCGCTGCGCAGCCAGCAGCCCCAGTAGCCGCTGCCGCCGTCATCCCAGTGGGATCGCTGTAATGCAGGGGATTGCTGGATGCATAGGCGTATGGCTGCCCCGTCAGCCCCTCCATGGGATCCCGGGTTAGAAGTTGCGCCGTTGCGGGGTCATAGAACCTCGCCCGCAGGTACTGCAGGCCGGTCTCCGCGTCGGTGTATTGGCCGGCGTAGCCGAGAGGCGTGGCCGCCGTGCCCGCTTTCGCTGCCAGCTGGCCATAGGCGGTGTAGGTGAAGCTGGCTGAAACTTCTCCGGCTCCGTCGGTCAGCAACCTGGTGCTGCCGAGCTGGTCGTGGTGGAGGTAGGTCGGTTTTTCTTCTCCGTCGATTTGGGTGATTGGGAGGCCGTAGGGGCCGTAGACGTAGCTGTTGACGTCGTCGTTAAGCAGCAGCGGCAGCGGGACGCTGACGTCCCAGGTCGTGTACCGCGTGGTGAGGCCGCTCGTGTGCGAGGTGAGAAGGCCGCCGCCGTCGAAGCTGAAGCCCTTGTCGATTGCCGGGACTTCGCCTTCAGCGGCGCGTTTGACCGAGGTCAGCCTGCCGGCCTGGTCGTAGCCGTAGTTGGTCGGAGGACCGGATGAGGGAGTCGCTTTGACCCGCTCCCCCACCGGGTTGTATTCGTAGGCGACGCCGGTACCGGTTTCGAGCTGGCTGGCGGCATCGAAGGCGTTGGTCGAGCCGGGGAGTTTGGTCGGGTTGTCGGCGTTGTCGTATTCGAAGGCTTCGGCGCCGGCTTTGACGAGGCGATTGTTGTCGTCGTATTCGTAGGTCTCTTCTTCGGGACCCGGCAGGCCCGCGCTGACCATCGCTTCGACCTGCCCCAGCGGGTCGCGTTCGTAGGCGATCGAGGCGAGCGATTCCGCGCCTTTCTTGAAGTTGGCGGAGATCATCTGGCCCGTCCGGTCGTAGGCGTATTCATCGACGTTGCCGGTCGCGGTCGGGAACTGGATCTCCTCGAGGTTGGAGTCGGCGTCGTAGACGAAGGTCGTCGTCTTCCCCAGCCAATCGGTCACGCTTTCGAGACGGCCGGCGTCGTCGAAGGCCCGATCGACGTCTTTGCCACTGGGGTAGACGATCTTCTCCTGTTGGCCGGCGAGGTCGTATTCGTAGGAGACGGTGTCGCCGTGGCCGTTCGTCATCTCTTCGAGCCGGCCCAGCTGGTCGTAGACGTAGGTCGATTCGCCGCTGCCGTCGACCATCCGCGTCAGGTTGCCGTCAGCGTCGTATTCGAAGTTGACGTCGGCGGTGGCTTCGCCTGAGTAGGCGACTTCCTCGAGCCGGTCGGCGTCGTCGTATTCGTAGGCGGTGACCCGTTCCATCGGGTCGATGACCGTCAGCAGGTTGCCGGCATCGTCGAACTGCTGGATCGTTTTCCGGTTCAGCGGATCGATTACTTCGATCGGCTCGCCGAGGACGTTGCGGACGTAGGTCGTTTTCTCTTCGTTGCCGTCGATCTGCCCGACGACTTGACCGTCGTCGTCATATTCGGTTTTGACCACGACCCCGTTCGGCTTTTTGGTTTCGATCAGATCATCGACGCCGTTGTAGGCGAATTCCGTCGTTTTCCCTCTGGCGTTGGTGACGCTTTCGAGATTGCTGTTGCCGTCATAGGCGAATTCGCTGTCATTTCCGAGGGGGTCGATGACTTTTTCCGGCCTGCCGCGCGGGTCGCGCTGGATCGTGGTCGTGAATTCGCCCGGTTCGGCGCCTTCCTCGTTGCCGCGCGGGCTGACGATCGAGGTCACCTCCGAGTTTTCGTCGTAGGCCCAGCTGCGCGTATCGCCCTCGGGATTGATTTCCGCTTTCAGGTTGCCTTTTGCGTCGTATTCGAAGGACCAGGTCCGTTCCAGCGGGTCGGTCAGGCTTGTCAGCTGGCCGAGAGGATCGAAGTCGAAGCTGATCGTCTGGGTGGTTTCTCCCAGTGCCGGCTGCGAGATCGTTTCCGGATTGCCGGCGGCATCGCGGACGATCGTCGTCGTCTGGCCTTTCGGCGTCGTTTCCGAGATCACGTCATGGGTCGCGTTATAGGCCCATTCCGTTTTGTTTTCCTCGGCGTCGGTCACGCTCGTGCGGTCGCCGGCGGCGTTATAAGTGTAGGCGGTGGCGTGGCCATTGCCATCCGTGCGGCTGAGCTGGCGACCGGAGTCGTCGTAAGTGAATCGTTCGGTGGTGGCGTCTTCGGTGCCGTAGCCGCGGGTGATCGAGGTCGGCTGGTTGTTGCTGTTGAACCAGATGTCGGTGATCGCGCCGGTGCCTTCGTTGGCGTAGCGCGTGTGGAAGCCGTCGTAGAGGAAGTTCAGGGTCCGCCCCGCCGGATCGGTCTGGGAGAGAACCCGGCCTTCGGCGTCGTATTCGTTTTCGACTTCTCCTCCGCGCCCGTCGATCATCGTCGTCATCCGGTGCGAGCCGTCGTAGTCGTACTGCCAGCGCGGTTCTTCTTCGCCCTGCATCGTCACGCTGGCGAGCTCTTTGCCTTCGTAGCCGTACTGGACGAGGTGGCCCATCGGGTCTTCGGCTTTTTCGACCAAGCCTTCGCCGTTGTAGGAGAGGGTGATTTTCCGCCCGGATGGGTCTTCGATCGTTTTCAGCTTCCCCGCTTCGGTGTAACTGAGAGTCGTTTCGTTGCCGTTGCGGTCGGTGACGCTCTGCAGCGCTCCGCTTGGCGCGAAGCCGTATTCGATCTGGGTCGCCCCCTTGTAGACATAGCCGGCTTCCGCGTTCCCGGTCAGCGTGTCCTCGCTCCAAACGGGAGGATCGAAGCCGCCTTTCCCATCGCTCGTGAAGGGCACGGTGTTGCCCTTCACGCGGACGAGCGTGATCCGTTTGCCTTCTTCTTCGAAGTCGAGACGGTCGCCGAAAGAGTTGAACCAGCCGTAGCCGAAAATCCCCGGTAAGGTCGCCGACGCGGCCGCCAGGGCGCTGTAGCTCCTGGTCAGCTCGAGGCCGACGCCGAGGCCCCCGACCGCGATGTCCGTCTGGCTCTCGCCGAAGTCGCCGGTCGCGACTTCGATCGGGTCGCCGCAGTAGCCGCGGCAGCCGAACCGCTCGCTCGCGGGCACGCCGAGTCGGTTGACGATGTGGAGCGTGCCGCTGAACTGGTTGATGGCACCGTTGTTTTCGAAGGGGACGGTCACGGTGGTGGTGCCGGTCCCTTCCTCCTTGTTGAATTCGGATTTGTTGATGATCCGCGGGTTGGTCGTACTTGATTCCGCAATCCCGATCTGGGCAGTAAAGCTCGGATCCTCCGAGCTGGCGTTGAACTCGGCTTCGTTCTGCAACCTCGCCCCGTTCGCCATCATCAGCGCCGCGTCTTTCACCGAGAAGAGACCCTGGGTGATCAGCCGGCGCTGGTCCAAGGTCGCGAATTCGGATTCGTTGCCGAAGATTCCGCCGACTTCGGTGACTTTGGTCAAGCCGCTGCCCGACATCACCGTGCTCTCCCAGCCCAGTTTTTTAGCGACCAGGTTGCCAGCTCCGCTGAGGGTCCCGGCCTGCAGATATCCGTCGAGGGCATTGATGGTGGCGCCGGTCGAAACGTCTGCGGAACCTTCCTCGATGTAGAAGTCGTCTTCGATCGAATAGGTGACGTTTTCGCCGACGTCAAGAGAGCCGACGTCCAGATAGGTGTCCTCGGCGTCGAGCGACGAACCGACCCCGACGGTCACTGCACCTTCCTGGATGAAGAGCCTGCCGAGGTGGCCGGTGCTGTTGGTCCCGACTTCGAACGGGCCCTGTTCCACGAAGGGCGATTTGGCTTCGACGTGGGACCCCGCGCCGATCGTCGTTTCGCCTTCTTCCTGGTAGAACCATCCGAGATCGGCGTCGCTGTTCGCGCCGATCTGGAACGGACCACGACCTACGTAGGGGCTGCTGGATTCCACCGACGAACCCGCACCGATCGTGGTCGTGCCTTCTTCCTGGTAGAAGCTGCCGAGGTCGACGTCACTGCCGACCCCGATTTGGAGCAAGCTGCCTTCGTAGAGTTCCGACCACTGGAAGGTCAGGTTCGTTTTGTCGCCGGCGTCGAAGCTGCCTTTGCCTTCGAGGGACAGGGATTCGACAGCCAGCACGCCTTTGTTGATCAGGTCGATTTCCCCGCCCGTCGTGCCGAGGAAGCCGAAGTTCGATTCTTCTTCGGCGCCGGTGATCTCGAAGCTGCTTTCGTCAAGCCAGACTTCGGCTTCTTCGGCTTCGAAGCGATGGCCTTTGAGACTGGCTCCTTGTGAACCGAGGATCGTTCCGCTCATCGCTGCTTTTTCGCCGAAGGTAAACGCGCCTTCGGCGAAGGCGATCTGAGCTTCTTCCGCGCTTACCCACCTGTCGAGTTTTTCCTGACCGGAGTTGCCACCGGCGAAGAACGTCAGCGTTCCCGATTTGGCTTCGACCAGATCCTCGTTGTCGATTTTGAATCCGACCAGCGAGATTTCACCGCCTTCGTCCTTGAGGACGGTGCCGGTGTTGACCAGTTTCGGAGTCGGAGCGGGACCGGCGGGTAGGCCGTTGCCGGCACCCTCGGCATTGACGACCAGCGTCCCGGAGTTGTCGATGTCGGCGCCTTCGCTGCCGCGGATCTCCGCCGCCGGACCTGCCACGGACACCGTCGCGGAGTTGTCGAGCGAGGTGCCGACCAGAGCGACGCCGCCTTCAGGCCCTTTCACCGCCAACTCGCCCGTGTTGAGGACTTCGACAGATGACCCATCGATCGCGTTCATCTGCCCACCGAGGCCTCCGACCTCGAGCACGCCTTTGACTTCCAGATCACGGCTTTCGGTCAGGCGCAGTCCCGGGCCTTCTTCAATCGGATCCACATGCCCGGACGCTTCCGCCCCGATCACCGTCTTGCCGGCACCTTCCATCGAGCCGCCGTCGGCGTGGAGAAATTCGGTCACCAACAGCTCCCCTGGTCCCCGTAGGGCGCCGCCGCCGACTCGAAGTCTTTGGATGTGGGACTGTTCGCCCCCCATAACGGCAAGCGAGCCGGCAAGGATCGCCACCCGGCCTTCGCCTTGGAGCATTTCGACGAAGTTGGTGCCGCTCACCACCTGCGCCGTTTTTTCTTTCGGGATGCAGGCGACATCGGAGGAGTTCGGAACTTCTTCCGGGGACCAGTTTTCAGCGACCTGCCATTCGCCGCTGGTGGCGCCGGTCCAGGTGCTGGTGCATTCAGCCGCGAAGGCGACCCCGGGGATCGCAAGCACCCCGATCAGCATGCAGATCCCCGCCAGCGCGCGCCCGAGCGCCTTCCTCCCCATGATGCACCGCCCTCTCCTCAAATCCCGATCGGGACCCGAAGCAGGACGTCAACCGGAATGCTCAACTGGTTATGGAGCATTCATAACGGGTTCTCAGCGAACCCGCATGTAGGAGCTGGCGCTTATGGACGAATGATCAGGACTCGTCGTCGCCGGCGGCCTCGGGACCCTCGTCGTCGGGGCCTGACTCGCCGTCGTCGTCCTTCTTCGCGCCGACGCCGACCTTCTCGCGCTTGGGCTCGATCGCTTTCGGCTTCTTCGGGGCGATGATCTCCAGGTCGAGGGGTTTGTCCTCCTCGTCCCCGGCGGGGTTGCGGGAGACCATCACCGTCGAGCCGGGGGTCATCTCGCCCTGGCGCAGGACTTCGTCGGCGAGCGGGTCCTCGACGTAGCGCTGAATCGCCCGGCGCAGCGGGCGGGCGCCCATCGAGGGGTCCCAGCCTTTGTCGACCAGCAGTTCCTTCGCCTCGTCGGTCAGCTCCAGCTGCAGTTCGTGCTCGGCGACCTGGACGCGGACGCGGTTGATCATCAGGTCGATGATCTCTTTCACCTCGTCCTTGGCGAGCTTGTGGAAGACGATCACCTCGTCGATCCGGTTGAGGAACTCGGGCCGGAAGACTTTCTTCAGATCGCTCATGATCCGGTTCTTCATGTCCCCGTAGGACATGCCGGTCTCGTCCGCGACCGTGAACCCGATCGAGGTGTTCTTCGAGATCTCAGAGGCGCCGATGTTCGAGGTCATGATCACGATCGCGTTGCGGAAGTCCACGGTGCGACCCTGGGAGTCGGTCAGGCGCCCGTCCTCGAGGATCTGCAGGAGGATGTTGAAGACGTCCGGGTGCGCCTTCTCGATCTCGTCGAGCAGCAGCACCGAGTACGGCTTGCGGCGCACGGCCTCGGTCAGCTGGCCGCCCTCGTCGTAGCCGATGTAGCCCGGGGGTGAGCCGACCAGGCGGCTGACCGCGTGCTTCTCCATGTACTCGGACATGTCGATCCGGATCATCGCCTCCTCGTCGCCGAAGAGGAAGTCGGCGAGGGTGCGGGCGAGCTCGGTCTTGCCCACCCCGGAGGGGCCGAGGAAGATGAACGAGCCGGCCGGCCGCTTCGGGTCCTTGATCCCGGCGCGGGAGCGGCGGATCGCTTTCGAGACGGCGGTGATCGCGACCTCCTGGCCGATCACGCGCTTGTGGAGTTCCTCCTCCATCCGGATCAGCTTCTTGGTCTCGGCCTCGGTCAGCTTGAAGACGGGGATGCCGGTCCACATCGAGACGATGTCGGCGATCTCCTCCTCGCCCACCTCGGGCCGTTCGCCGTTCTCACCCTCCGCCCACTCGTCTTCGAGCTGGCGCTTGCGGGTGGTCAGCTGGCGCTCGGTGTCGCGCAGGTTGGCGGCCTTTTCGAACTCCTGGGCCTCGATCGCGGTCTCCTTTTCGCGCCGCGTCTTCTCGATTTCCTCCTCGAGATCGCGGTAGACCGGCGGCGTCGACATGCTCTTGATCCGCATCCTCGAGCCGGCCTCGTCGATCAGGTCGATCGCCTTGTCGGGCAGGAAGCGGTCGGAGATGTAGCGGTCGGCGAGCTCCGCGGCCGCCTCCAGGGCGTCGTCGCGGATCGTCACTTTGTGGTGCTGTTCGTAGCGCTCGCGCAGTCCCTCGAGGATGCGGACGGTGTCCTCCGGTGAGGGCTGGTCGACCCTGATCTGGGCGAAGCGTCGCTCCAGCGCCGAGTCCCGCTCGAGGTACTTGCGGTACTCGTCGAGGGTGGTGGCGCCAACCGTCTGCAGCTCACCGCGGGCCAGGGCCGGCTTCAGGATCGAGGCGGCGTCGATCGCGCCCTCGGCGGCGCCGGCGCCGACCAGGTTGTGGAGCTCGTCGATGAAGAGGATGATGTCGCCGCGCTGGGTGATCTCTTTCATCACCTTCTTCAGGCGCTCCTCGAACTCGCCGCGGTACTTGGAGCCGGCGACCAGCGCGGCCAGGTCGAGGGTGTAGATCTGCTTGTTCTTCAGCAGCTCCGGCACCTCGCCTTTGTTGATCCGCGCGGCCAGGCCCTCGACGACGGCGGTCTTGCCGACGCCGGGCTCGCCCAGCAGCACCGGGTTGTTCTTGGTCCGGCGGGAGAGGACCTGCATGATCCGCTCGATCTCGGTCTCGCGACCGATCACCGGGTCGAGCTTGCCCTCCTCGGCGAGGCGGGTGAGGTTGCGCCCGAACTGGTCGAGCAGTTTCGAAGACTTTTTGCCCTCGCCCGCAGCACCTCCACCGCCGCCGCCCTGACGGCGGCCGCCGGGACCCGACAACATCCGGATCACCTCGTTGCGGATCTTGTCCGAGTCGGCGTCGAAGTCGAGCAGGATGCGGGCGGCGACGCCCTCGTTCTCACGCACGAGTCCGAGCAGGATGTGCTCGGTGCCGATGTAGTTGTGGCCGAGCGAGAGGGCCTCGCGCAGCGCCAGCTCCAGGACCTTCTTGGCGCGCGGCGTGAACGGGATCTGGCCGGAGGTGACCTCCTCGCCTGAGCCGACGATGCGAACGACCTGCGAGCGGACTCGTTCCACCGTGATGTCGAGGGACTCGAGGACGCGGGCAGCCAGTCCCTCCTCCTCGCGCAGCAGGCCGAGCAGGATGTGCTCGGTGCCGATGTAGTTGTGCTTGAGCGTCCGGGCCTCCTCCTGCGCTAGGACGACGACCTGGCGAGCCCTCTCAGTGAATCGCTCGAACAAATGAAGACCTCTTCCTGGTTCACAAACCCGGGACACCCCGGTTTGTACCGCCGAACGCCTTGATCCCTCTATCGGGAGGCGCCCATCTGTCCCTTAACTCTACCGGGGTCGGTGGTCCGGCTTCCGAGCGGTTGAGCACGCTAGGAGCGAGATTTCACGCGTCAGTTGTGACGCTTCCGTTGCGATTACGTGCGCATCGCGGGGAAGAGCAGCACTTCCCGCAGGGTTTTGGCGCCGGTCATCATCATCACCAGGCGGTCGATCCCGACCCCAACGCCGCCGGTCGGCGGCATCCCCTGTTCCAGCGCTTCGACGAACGCCTCGTCGAACTGGTGCGCCTCGTCGTCGCCCCGCTCCACCTCGGCGACCTGCTGTTCGAAGCGGCGCCGCTGCTCGTCGGGATCGTTGAGCTCGGTGAAGGAGTTGGCGATCTCGACGCCGCCGGCGAAGGCCTCCCAGCGCTCGACCACCCCCTGCTCGGAACGGTGCGCCTTGGCGAAGGGCGAGAGCTCGGCCGGGTAGTCGAAGATGAAGGTCGGCTGGATCAGGTCCGGCTCGACGTCGCGCGAGAGCAGCCCGTCGACCAGCTTCCCCCAGCCCTCCTTCGGGTCGGGCTCGGTCCCCATCGCCTGCGCCAGCGCCTCCCGCGTCGGGTGCTCGGCGATGTCGATTCCGGACTTCTCGAGGATCGCCTCGCGCAGGGTGATCCGCCGCCAGGGCGGCGTGAAGTCGATCTCCACCTCGCCGCGCGGAACCTTGGTCGTCCCCAGCACCCGCTCGGCGACCTCGGCGACCAGCCGCTCGAGGTCGTGCGCGGTTTTCTCGTAGTCGGCGTAGGCCTCGTACCACTCGAGCATCGTGAACTCGGGGTTGTGCTTGTGCGAGACCCCCTCGTTGCGGAAGTCCTTGCCGAGCTCGTAGACGCGGTCGATGCCGCCGACGACGAGGCGCTTGAGGTAGAGCTCGGTCGCGATCCGCAGGTAGAGGTCGCGGTCGAGCGCGTTGTGGTGGGTGGTAAATGGCCGCGCCAAGGCACCGCCGTAGAGGGGCTGCAGGACCGGCGTCTCGACCTCGACGAAGTCGTGCTCGTCGAACCAGCGGCGGATCTCGGTGATCGTGCGGGCGCGGATGCGGAAGGTGCGGCGGCTCTCCTCGTTGGCGATCAGGTCGAGCTCGCGGCGGCGGAAGCGGGTCTCGGTGTCCTCGAGCCCGTGGAATTTGTCGGGCGGCGGGCGCAGGCTCTTGGCCAGCAGGCGCCAGTGGTCGATCGCCAGCGAGAGCTCGCCGCCGCGGCGGGTCGCCATCGCCGTCCCCTCGGCGCCGATGATGTCGCCGAGGTCGAGGTCGACGAGCAGCTCGTAGGCCTCGTCGCCGAGCACGTCCTTGCGCGCGTGCAGCTGGATCTGGCCGCTGCCGTCGCGGATGTCGAGGAAGCAGGCCTTGCCGTGGCCGCGGCGGGCGACGATCCGCCCGGCGATCCGGTGGCGGGAGTCGGTTTCCATCCCCGCCGCCAGGCCCTGGTGCGCCGCCCGCACCTCGGCGATGTCCTCGCGCTCGGAGAACTCGTGCGGGAACGGCTCGATCCCGGCCTCGCGGATCCGCTCCAGCTTCTCGCGGCGGTCCTCGAGGACCTGGGAGAGGTCCTGCTGCTCCTGATGCCGATCGGGCTCGCTCATCGAGGGGCGAGCCTACCGGCCCTTAGGCCTTCTCGATCTTCGTGATTTTCAGTTTTTTCTTGGGGCCCCGCGGGACCTCGACGGTGACGATGTCGTTGCGCTTTTTCCCGATCAGCGCCTTGCCGATCGGCGACTCGTTCGAGAGCTTGTGCTCGAGCGGGTTGGCCTCGGTCGAACCGACGATCTGGAATTTCTGCGAGTTGCCGGTTTTCTGGTCTTTGACGTGGACGATCGAGCCGAAGCCGACCTCGTCGGTGCCGATCGACTTCTCGTCGATCACCTGGGCGCGGCGCAGTTTCTCTTCCAGCTGGGCGATCCGCGCCTCGAGCAGGGCCTGTTCGTTCTTGGCGTCGTCGTATTCCGCGTTCTCGGAGATGTCGCCGAATTCGCGCGCCTCCTTGATCCGAGCCGCGACCTCCCGGCGTTTGGTCGTCGAGAGGAACTCGATCTCCTCTTTAAGTTTCTCCAGCCCCTCGGGGGTGATGACGGCCTGACGCACGGTACGACCTCGCTTTGGATTGGAAAAGGGAGCCTGGCCGGTCTCCCCGGACCTAAAAAAACCGCCCTGGCGCACCCAACGGACGGCGGCACACCCGGGCAGGGAGCCGGCGATTATAGCGCTGGCGGCCAGGCGGCCAAAGGGGCTGTTCAGGCAGGGACGGCCGGGGTCGCCAGAGAGGCGATCAGCTCCCGCGCGCGAGCCAGGTCGGCGCTGCGCTGGAGCTCGTCGGCGACCTCCTTCGGAGCCTCCAGACGCTCGACGTACCAGGGGTGGAATTTGCGCAGGTAACGCGCCGCCCGCTCCGTTCCCAGGTGCTCCTCGGCGCGATCGACCACCCACAGCCACTCGGCGACGATCTCCTCGCGGCGCGGCGGCGATGCTCGCCCTCCCGTCAGTTCCTCGAAGACCCAGGGGTTGCCGAAGGAGCCGCGGGCGATCATCACCGCATCGGCGCCGGACTCCGCGTAGGCGCGGCGCGCCGCCTCGGCGCTGGAGAGTCCGCCGGAGACGACCACCGGCACCTCGAGCCGCTCGACCAGTTCGCGGGTGAGGGCGTAGTCGGGCTTGCCCGTGTGGCCTTTGGTCGCGGCACGGGGGTGGAAGGCGATCGCGGCGACCCCCGCCTCCTCGACCAGGCGGATCGCCAACTCGAAGCCGGAGCGGTCGCCGGCCTCGATCCCCGAGCGCAGCTTCACCGTCACCGGCAGGCCGCTGCCCTCGGCGGCGCCGCGGGCGAGGGCCAGCGCCAGCTCGGGGTCGCGCAGGAGCTGGGCGCCGGCGCCGGTCTTGCGCACCTTCGGGACCGGGCAGCCCATGTTGATGTCGATCAGGTCGGCGCCGGCTTTGGCGGCGATCTCGGCGCCGGAGCGCATCACCTCGGGGTCGTGGCCGAAGAGCTGGATCGAGACCGGGTGCTCGTCGGGGTGGATCCGCATCAGCTCCCGCAGCGTGCGCTCGTTGTTGTAGTGGAGGGCGAAGCTGGAGACCATCTCCGAGATCGCCAGCCCGGCGCCGTGGCGTTTGGCCTGCAGACGGACGAACCAGTTGCCGATTCCCGCCAGCGGCGCCAGCAAGACCCGGTTGGCGATCCGGATCCCGCCGATCTCGAAGGGGTCGGTCAGCGCCGGCTGCGAGGCTCCATGCTCAGCGGTTGCGCTCATAGATCAACCGCAGTCCCTTCAGGGTCAGCAGGTCGTCGACCTCGTCGATCGTCTCGGTGAAGGGGACGACGACCGAGGCGTAGCCGCCGGTGGCGAGCAGCCGCGGGTTCGGCAGTTCCTCTTCGACGCGGCGGACGATGCCGTCGATCAGGCCGGCGAAGCCGAAGATGAAGCCGGAGTTGATCGCGGCGCGGGTCGAGCGGCCGATCGCTTCGGTCGGCTCTTCCAGGTCCATGCGGGTGATCCGGGCCGCCCGTTCGATCAGGGCGCTGAGCGAGGGCGCGAGGCCGGGGCCGATCGCGCCGCCCAGGTACTCGCCGTCGGCGGAGACGGCGTCGATGTTGATGCCGGTGCCGAAGTCGACCGAGACGCAGGCCTCGCCGAAGCGCTCGTAGGCGGCGATCGCGTTGACCAGCCGGTCGGCGCCGACCTCGAGCGGATTCTCGATCCGGATCGGCATCCCGGTCTTCACCCCGGGGCCGATCGTCAGGCAGCTGGCGTCGAGGTAGCGCTGCGCCAGCTCTTCGAACTGGCTGCCGAGCGGCGGCACCACCGAGGAGACGCAGACCGCCTCGACCTCGTCGAAGGCCATCCCGCAGAGCGAGAAGAGCCCGGCGATGCGCTCGGCCAGCTCGTCTCCGGTCGCGCCCGAGCGGGTCTGGAAGCGCCAGTGCTGGACCAGGCGCTCGCCCTCGAAGGCGCCCAGGTGCGTCTGCGTGTTGCCGACGTCGACCGCGAGAAGCATCGGGGGATTATCGCGGGCGGGAACTGGCTGGGTAGCCAATCGGGTCTTTTCCGCTTAGGATCGCCCGATGAACGCACGCCTCTTCATCATTCCGGCCTCCCACCCGAGCATCGCCGTCGAGCTGATGCTCAAGCACAAGGGCATCCCCTACAAGCGCACCGACCTGCTGCCGGTGATCTCCAAGGGGGTGCTGCGAGCGGTGGGCTTCCCCGGGATCACGGTGCCGGCGCTGAAGATCGACGGCGACAAGGTCCAGGGCTCGCGGCAGATCGCGCGGGAGCTGGAGCGCCTGCGTCCCGAGCCGCCCCTGCTCCCCAGCGAGCCCGCGCAGCGCGCCGCGGTCGAGGAGGCCGAGCGCTTCGGCGACGAAGAGCTGCAGCACCCGATCCGCCAGATCCTCTGGTGGGGGATGAAGCAGGACCGAGCGCCGCTGCGCAGCTACTCGGAGGGAGCGAAGATCGGGATGCCGATCGGGCTGGCGGTGAAAACCGCGGCCCCGATCGTCGCCCTCTCGGCCCGCTTCAACGAAGCCAGCGACGAGAACGCCCGCGAGGCGCTGGCGGCGCTACCGCCATTGCTCGACAAGGTCGACGGCTGGATCGAGAGCGGCGTCCTGAACGGCGAGCGAGCGAACGTCGCCGACTTCCAGATCGCTCCCAGCATTGGCCTGGCGATGACGCTCGACGACCTGCGGCCCTACATCGAGAACCGCCCCGCGGGAGCGCTGGCGAGGCGCTTCGTCCCGAACTACCCGGGCAAGATGCCGCCGGTGCTGCCGGCCGAGTGGCTGGCGCCGCTGCGCAGCGAAGCGGCAACGGCCTAGCCGGGCCCTTGCTCCAGGCCGGAGCGGTGTTCGCTGCGGTCGCCGGCGAGCATCGCCAGCAGCGCGACGCCGACGATCATCGCCGTCCCGAGCCCGAAGCTGAGGGCAACGGCGGCAGTGGGCTCGGAGTTGTTCCAGCCGGTGGCGATCACGAAGACGAGCTGGAATAGCAGGCCCCCGATGAAGCCGGCAACGAAACCGGGCCCGGTGCGGCGGGGGCGCCAGAGCCAGCCGATCAAGGACCCGAGGATGCCGCCGCTGACGGCAGTCGCAACCAGGTCGACGCGGGCCTTTTTCTCGAAGCCGTAATCCGGGTTCGGCAGATAGGACCAGAGCCCCAGGATCAAGCCGCCGAGAAGCCCGGCGAGCCCGCCGATCAAGAAGCCGCGGGCGATGTGGCGAAGCGGATAGGTGTGCCAGATCCGGCGCGCGAGCCAGACCGCCAGAACGGCGCCGACCAGCGCCATGGTCTCGGTCCTCCTCAGGGTGATGAAGGCGATGACCTCGCCCTCATCTTTGCCGTTGCCGAGCGCCTCCCCGAGGAAGCGCGCCACCGTCGCGGTGACGCCGCCGACCAGCATCCCCTCCAGGATCATCCGCCAACCAAGGGGGACGGGTTCGCTGGGCTCGGGCGGAGGCATCGGCCGCCGGGCAGGCGGCGAGCCCGGCATCAGCTCGTCCAGCGCCGCCATCAGGCGGCCGACGTCGTAGCTCCAGCGCCCGTCGCTGAGCTCGATCGCGTTGCGACGAGCGATCGGCTGGATCCCCGGCGGCAGGTCTTCCCGCCGCGGCATCCGGGCGCCGCCGACGAGCACCGGGATCGGCGTCACGTCGGGCCGGTCGAGACCGGTTTCGACCTCCAGGCGGACGAAATCAGCCGGGTTGTCGAGGCGCCGTCCCCCGTCCTCTTCGGTGGTCTCCGCCCACCGCGGGCCGATCACGACGAGGAGGGCGACGCAGCCGGAGACCACCTCGGTGATCAGCCGTTCGAAGTCCGCGCCGGGGGCGATGTCGACGTCCATGAAGACGTTCTCCTCCCCGAAGCGCGAGACCATCGCGTCATAGAGGCGCCCCGCGTGGGCGGCGGTCTCCTGGCGCCGGTAACAGATGAAGACCTTCTGGGCCTGTGCACGCGAGGTCTCGGCGGCGAGGCTCATCCCTCTCCCTCCACCTGCTTCCCGGCTTCTTCGCGATGCGAAGTCCAGGCCGCGTGCTCCTGCGAGACGAGACTCTCGACTCGCTCGGCAAGCAAGGCTTCAGGGTCGAGAGCTGCGGCGTAGGGACCGGCGTGCGCCAGGAAGAGGAAGTGCTCGTGCTTGAGCCGCTCGCAGGTGGCCCGATAGGTGATCCAGTTCTGCTGGTACTGCTGCAGTTGCTGCAGGCCCTCGAGGACGACGATCAGCGCGCCGCCGCCGCCGGCGACCCAGACGGGCGCCGAAACGCTCGCCACGAACGGGATCGCCGCTGCGGTGACGAGCTCGCTGACCTTCAGCCGTTTGAACCAGCGCTGGTTGTGCTGGCTTTTTCCGTCATACCAGGCGATCTGTTCGCGCAGTCGCGCCTGCGCAGCAGCGCTCGGCTCCCCCACCGGGGCCTCGAGCTCCAGCTCACCAGTTTGAATCTCCACAGCGATCGCTCCAGAGCCGGTTTATCCGCCCCCGGAGTTGCTGTCAAGAACGGCGTGGTACCTAAACGACTCAGGCGCCGGGAAACACGCGGCGGACGAAGCGGAACCGGCCCGACCGGAAGAACTCGGGTTCGACCGGACCGAGCAGCAGTCGCACTCCCGCGTAGAGGAGGACCAAGCCGCACAGGATCAGGGCCAGCCAGGGAAGGCCACCGGAATCCTCGGTGACGGTGCTCGCGACCTGCTCGGCCGCCGCCGAGACCGCAAGCTCCCCCTCCACTCCGGAGGTCGGTCGCGCGACCGCATCCGCTCCCCCGACGGACGGAGGGACGGTGTTCTTCGGCTCCGCCTTCGCAACCGGCTCCGGGGCGGGCTCGGGAGCCGGCGCAGCATTGACTTCGGGTGCGCTCGTGGATTCTTCCGTAGCCGGCGCGGCCGACGTTTCCGGTTCGTAATAAGAGTCGGTCGGGGCGGGAGCCGGTGAGGACGGCTCGGGAGCGGGGTTCGGCTCGCTGCCCGAAGGAGCCGAGCTCGAGTTTTCCCCGCTGCCCAACGAGCTTCCCTGCTGGGCCGAGGCGGGCGCGTCGCCGTCGCCTTCCGGCGCCGGAGTCTGTGGGACCCAGCCCGTCGAAGGCGGCGGAGTTTCAGCTGCGGGAGCTTCTCCCGGAGTTTCTTCCGCAGCCGTGGCGCCGGTCGGAGCCGCGGCCAGCAGGACCACTACCAAGGCGATCAGGGAGAGGGGGGGCCAGCGCATGGACGGATATTCTAGTTCGGCATGCGCAGGGTGTGTTTAACGGCCGTTACGGCCCTCCTCCTTTTGCTTTTCGCCGGCGTCGCGGCGGCCGCGCCGATCCTTACCGTCGGAGCCACGGACGCGGTGGTCGGCGGGGAGATCCAGGGCACCGCAGACCTCTCCGAAAGCCCAGGTGCAACCGGCGAAATCACCTTCGAAGTCTTCGCCGCCGACGACCCCACCTGCTCCGAACCCCCGCTGGACACCTCGACGGTCACGGTCTCCGGCGAAGGGCAGTACCTCTCCGAGGGGTTCGTCCCACTCGCACCCGGCACCTACAACTGGAGCGCCCACTACTCGGGCGATGGCGAAAACGAACCTGCCGAATCCGTCTGCTCCGCGGGCTCGAAAGTCGCCAAAGCAACGCCAAGCCTGACCGGCAACGCGAGCGACGGCGTCGTCGGCACCGCCATCCACGACGAAGTCACCGTGAGCGGTGGCTACTTCCCCACCGGGGAAGTGACCTTCTCGGTCTACGCGCCAAGCGACACCACCTGCTCGACGCCGCTGGAAACGGCGACCTCGCCGATCGCAAGCGGCCAAGCCGTCTCCCCGAACTTCTCCCCCCAGCAGAGCGGAGAGTTCCGCTGGACGGCGAGCTACTCGGGCGACGCCAACAACAAAACCGTCAGCCTCGCCTGCGGCGCCGTCGACCAGGCCTCCACCGTCAGCAAAGCCTCGCCGAGCCTGTCGGGGACGGCGACCGCCGCAGCGGTGGCGGGCAGCCCGATCACCGACGAAGTCACCCTCAGCGGCGGCTTTTCACCCGGCGGCGAGATCGTCTTCCGCGCCTACGGCCCCGATGACGAGACCTGCGGGGAAGCCCCCGCCTACGAAGAAACGATCGCTGTCAACGGCAACGGCTCCTACTCCCCGTCGGGATTTTCCCCGGGGGCCGGGGTGTATCGGTGGACGGCGAGCTACTCGGGCGACGCCGACAACGAGGCCGTCGGCTTGACCTGCGGCGCCGCCAACCAAACCTCCACCGTCGCCAAAGCAACTCCAAGCCTGACCGGCAACGCGAGCGACGGCGTCGTCGGCACCGCCATCCACGACGAAGTCACCCTGAGCGGTGGCTACTTCCCCACCGGGGAAGTGACCTTCTCGGTCTACGCGCCAAGCGACACCACCTGCTCGACGCCGCTGGAAACGACGACCTCGCCGCTCACGGGCAATAAGGCCACCTCCGCGAACTTCCTCCCCCAGCAAGCCGGGGAATTTCGCTGGACGGCGAGCTACTCGGGCGACGCCAACAACGAAGCGGTGAGTCTCGCCTGCAGCGCCGCCAATCAGGCGTCGGTGGTCAGCAAAGCCTCGCCCGGCCTGTCGGGGATAGCGACCTCCACCGTGATCGTCGGCAACACGATCACCGACGCCGCCACCCTCAGCGGCGGCTTCGCGCCGGGCGGCGAGATCGTCTTCCGCGCTTACGGCCCGGGGGATCAGACCTGCGCGAGCGCGCCGGCCTACGAAGATTCGGTCGCCGTCAGCGGCAACGGCCCTTACTCCCCGCCTGGGTTCGCTCCCGGACCGGGGCTGTACCTGTGGACGGTCGAATACACGGGCGACGACGACAACGCCGCGGCCAGCCTCGCCTGCGGCGCTGCCAACCAGGCCTCGGCCGTCGGGACGATCGACGTGGCGCTGACCAGCGCCGCCACCGGCGGCACGGTCGGCAGCCCGGTCACCGCCACCGCGACCCTGCGCGAAGGTGCAATCCCCTCGGGACAGATCACCTTCAAAGCGTTCCCGCCCGGTGACGCGAACTGCGCCGGCGCGCCGGCTTTCAGCTCCTCGGTCAAAGTCTCCGGCAACGGCACCTACCGCTCGGCCGCCCTGGTCCCCACCAGGGTGGGGGCCTACCGCTGGACCGCCGCCTACTCCGGCGACCCGAACCACGCCCCGGCCGTCACCGGCTGCGGCGCGGCGGCCTCGCAGATCGCCCAGGCACAACCCTCGATCTCCGGCTCGGTCCCGCCCCGCGTCACGGTCGGAACCGCGTTCAGCGACATCGTCGCCCTCCAGGGCGGCTTCGCGCCCCGGGGCACGATCACCTTCCGGATCTACGGCCCCGTCTCCTCGGGGTGCGCGAAGCCGGGCTTCGTCAACACCGTCGCCGTCAACGGGAACGGGACCTTCAGCTCGGATCCGTTCGTCGCCCTGCGGCCCGGGAGGTACAGCTTCGTCGCCAGCTACTCGGGCGACGCCGCCAACAAGAGCGCTTCTGAGCCCTGCGACTCTCCGACCCAGATCGTCCAGGTCGGGAAGCGAAAGCCACGGGTGAAGCCCCGCGCCGTCCTGGTCGGCGCCAAGCAGATCTCGATTCGCGCCCGCCTGTCCGGCAGCATCGCTCCCGCCGGGGCACTCACCTTCCGCCTCTACGGCCCGGGCGACCGGCGCTGCGCCCGCAAGCCCGCCTTCAGCGGCGGCATCTCGGTCAAACGGAACGGCACCTTCTCACTGGGGCGCTACCTCGCCACCAAGCCGGGCACCTACCGCCTCAGCGTCGGCTACTCCGGCGACAAGCGCAACCAGCGCTACAAGGCCAGCTGCAGCGGCGCCCAGCTGATCCGGGTCAAGTGAGCTCGATGCTCCGCTCGACCCGCTGACCCGGGCCCAGCGCCGCCAGCGACTCCGCGAGCCGGGTGCCGTCCGGCAGCGTCAGCTCCGGATCCAACTCCAGCAGCGGCACGAGGACGAAGCGGCGGATCGTCACCTCACGATGGGGCAGGGTGAGGCGGTCGGTGCTGAGCTCGAGGTCGCCGAGCAGGAGCAGATCGACGTCGAGCGGGCGGGGGCTGTGGCGGGGGGCGTCGAAGGAGCGGCCGCGCTCGGCCTCGACCCGCTTGCAGGCGTCCAGCAGCTGCTCCGGCTCCAGCTCGGTACGGATGCGGACGGCGGCGTTGAGGAAGTCGGGCTGGTCGAGGACCTCGCCGACCGGCTCGGTCACATAGGCGGAGGAGACGGCCTCGACCTCGATTCCCTCGGCTTCCAGCAGTTCGACGGCAGCCCGCAGGTGGGCGGTCGGATCGCCGACGTTGGAGCCGAGGCCGAGGTAGCCGGTCCGCCCCTCCGCGGCCACCGGGCTATTCCTCGCTCTCGTCGTCTTCGTCGGCCACCCGTTCCTGGGTGACCTCGACCGCGACCTCCTGGATCGCCAGCGGCAGCGGCGGCTCCGGCTTCGCGGCTCTCACCCGGACGGTCTCGCAGCCGTAGCGCTCCATCAGCCGCTCCCCCACCACCTGCGCCAGGCGCTCCAGGGTTTTGTAGCTGCGCTCGGTGGCGGCGAGGGTGACGATGTCGCAGACCGCCCCGTAGTCGACGGTGTCCTCGAGGCGGTCGGTCAGCACCGCGTCGCAGTCGGGGACGTCGAAGGAGATGTCGAACTCCAGTCGCTGCCCCACCTCCTGCTCGGCTTCGGAGACGCCGTGGTGGGTGTAGATCGAGAGCCCGCGCAGCTCGATTTCAGCGCTCGACTCGATCCCGTTGCCGTGGTTCTCCATGGGCGCTCAACTATCCCAGGATCGCCGCCGCCACCGCCAGCGCCTGGCGCATCTCGGCGACGTCGTGGACGCGGATGACCTCGGCGCCCTCGGCGGCGGCGATCACGGAGGAGGCGATCGTCCCGCCCAGCCGCTCGTCGGCGGCGGAGCCGTCGACGCGACCGATGAAGCTCTTGCGAGAGGTTCCGACCACCAGCGGCCGGCCGAGCTCGCGCAGCTCGCCGAGGCGGCGCAGCAGCTCCATGTTGTGAGCGGCGGTCTTGCCGAAGCCGATCCCGGGGTCGAGCCAAATTCGCTCCTCGGCGATGCCCGCCGCGCTCGCCGCCTCCGTGCGCTCGGCGAGGAACCCCTTGACCTCGGCGACGACGTCCTCGTAGCGCGGGTCGTCCTGCATCGTCCGCGGATCGCCCAGCATGTGCATGAGGACCACGGTGGCGCCGCGCTCGGCGCAGAGCGCAGCCATCGCGGGATCGCCGCGCAGAGCGGTCACGTCGTTGACGATCTCGGCGCCGGCGTCGAGGGCCGCCTCGGCAACCGCGGCCTTCGAGGTGTCCACAGAGATGCGACAGTCGAGGTCACTCAGTTCCCGGATAACGGGAACAACTCTCCTCAGCTCCTCCTGGTCAGCGACGACCGCAGCTCCAGGCCGGGTCGATTCGCCGCCGACGTCGAGGATCTCGGCCCCAGCCGCCGCCAGCTCGCGCCCGTGCGCGATCGCCGCCTCCGGATCGAGGTAGAGCCCCCCATCGGAGAACGAGTCGGGCGTCACATTGACGACGCCCATCAGCTTGGTCATGAGGAGGCTCGCTAGGAGGCGTCGCCACCCGCGAAGCCCGGACGGGGCCGCGGGTTGGGGCGGGCGCCCTCGCGCGCCGCTTTTTCCGGCTCGGGCGCCGGCTCGGCCGGAGCCGCCGGGTGCTCGTCGTCGTCGACGAAGACCTCCTCCGCCGGCTTGCCTTCCAGCAGGGCGACGAACTCCTTGGCGTCGATCGTCTCCCGCTCCAGCAGCAGCTTCGAGATCCGCTCGAGGTCGTCGCGGCGCTCGCTGAGGAGCCCCTTCGCGCTCTGGTGCGCGCTCTCGACGATGCGGCGGATCTCGTCGTCGATCTCGCGGGCGATCTCGTCGGAGTAGTCGGGCTCGGAGTTGAACTCGCGGCCGAGGAACGGCTGGCCGCGGTCGTGGCCGAAGACGCGGGGACCGAGGCGCTCGGACATCCCGAAGCGCATCACCATCTGCTTCGCCGTCGCCGTCACCTTTTCGAGGTCGTTGGAGGCGCCGGTGGTGATCTCGCCGAAGACGATCTCCTCGGCGGCACGGCCGCCGAGGGTCATCGCCATCGTGTCGGTCAGCTCGGCGCGCGTGGTGAGGAACTTGTCCTCGGTCGGCAGGCTGATCGTGTAGCCGAGCGCCTGGCCGCGGCTGATGATCGAGATCTTGTGGACGGGGTCGGTGTTCTCGAGCAGCTGGCCGACGATCGCGTGGCCGACCTCGTGGTAGGCGGTGACGAGCCGCTCCTTCTCGCTCATCACCCGGGTCTTCTTCTCGGGGCCGGCGATCACCCGCATGATCCCCTCCTCGAGCTCCTTCATCGTGATCTCACGATTGCCCGAGCGGGCGGTCAGCAGGGCCGCCTCGTTGATCAGGTTGGCGAGGTCGGCGCCGGTGAAGCCGGGGGTCTGACCGGCCAGCGTGTCGAGGTCGATCTCGCGCCCCAGCGGCTTGCCGCGGGTGTGGACCTCGAGGATCTTCTTGCGGCCTTTGCGGTCGGGCCGGTCGACGACGACCTGGCGGTCGAAGCGGCCGGGCCGCAGCAGCGCCGGGTCGAGGATGTCGGGCCGGTTGGTGGCCGCGATCAAGATGATGTTGTCCTTCATTTCGAAGCCGTCCATCTCCACCAGGAGCTGGTTCAGCGTCTGCTCGCGCTCGTCGTGGCCGCCGCCCATGCCGGCGCCGCGGTGGCGGCCGACGGCGTCGATCTCGTCCATGAAGATGATGCAGGGAGAGTTCTGTTTCGCCTGCTCGAAGAGGTCGCGGACGCGGCTGGCGCCGACGCCGACGAACATCTCGACGAAGTCCGAGCCGGAAATCGAGAAGAACGGCACCCCCGCCTCGCCGGCGACGGCGCGCGCGAGCAGGGTCTTGCCGGTGCCAGGCGGTCCATATAGAAGGACGCCCTTCGGGATCCGCGCCCCGAGCGCCTGGAACTTCTTCGGGTTCTCGAGGAATTCTTTGATCTCCTCGAGCTCCTGCACCGCCTCGTCAACGCCGGCGACGTCGCGGAAGGTGATTTTCGGCGCGTCCACGGACATCCGTTTGGCTTTCGATTTGCCGAAGTTCATCACCCGGCTTCCGCCGCCCTGCATCTGGTTCATGAGGAAGATCCAGAAGGCGAAGAAGAGGACGAAGGGCAGGATCAGCGTCAGCAGCGAGAGCAGCCCGTTGCTGCCGGAGGGGTGGACGTCGGTCTTGACGTTGTATTTGTCCAGCTGGGCGATCAGCGCCTCTTCGCCGTCGGGCGGGTAGCCGACCGAGAAGTTCTCGTCGTTCGTCCGCTTGACGTCGATCTTGTTGTCCTTGGTGTGGACGTCGACCTCCTCGATTTTGCCTTCGACGATCAAGCCGGTTTTGGCGTTGATCAGTTCGTTGTAGGCAGGGGAGGGCGTGTCGTCCCCACCGCTGATCACTTTCGAGGCGACGAACGCCAGGATCACGACCAGCAGGATCGGAAAGGCTGCGCTTTTGAAGAAACGCCTCAAGAGTGGGAATCAGCGTACCAGGGCGGAATTTCCGGACTACTCGGCCAGCGCGGCGACGAAATCGAGGTTTCGGTACTTCTGCGCGTGGTCGAGGCCGTAGCCGATCGCAAACCGGTTAGGAATCTCAAAGCCGACGTAGTGGGGAGAGAGGTCCACCCGCAGCCGGTCGGGCTTGGTCAGCAGCGCGCAGGCGCGCAACGACGACGGCTCGCGGGCGTTGAGGTTGCGCATCAAGTACTGGAGGGTGAGGCCGGAATCGACGATGTCCTCGACGATCAGGACGTCGCGATCCTTGATCGGCGCGTCGAGGTCCTTGAGGATCCGCACGACCCCGGAGGAATCGGTCTGGGAGCCGTAGCTGGAGATCGCCATGAAGTCGATCTCGCAGGGAACGTCGATGTGGCGCATCAGGTCGGCGAGGAAGAGGACGGCACCCTTCAGCACCCCGACCAGGATCAGCTCCCGCCCCTCGTAGTCGCGGCTGATCTCCGCCCCCAGTTCGGCGATGCGGCGCTGCAGGTCCTCTCTGGCGACGAGGGTCTCGCCGATCGCGGAGTCCGACACGGCGCGCAGTCTAGATATAGAGCGGCTAGGAACGCTCTGCGCGGAGGCTTCCGTTTTCGAGCACCGCCTGGATGCCGCTTCCGAGGTCGAGCCGGGAGCCGCCGCGGTGCAGGCCGGCGACCTGCTCGGCGAAGCGAGCGGCACCGGCGACCGGGCGGCCGGCGGCTTCGTCGGCGAGACGCTGCAGGACCAGGCGGCGCAGCGCCGGGTGCAGCCCGGCGAAGCGCTCGTGGGAGATCGACGGCCCTCCCTCCCCCGCTTCGCCCAGCTCCGCCTCCACCAGCGAGTCGAGCAGCTCCGCCTCCTCGCGCAGCAGCGCCGCCGTGCGCAGGATGTTCTGCGGGGCCGCCGGGTGGATCTTCGTCAGCTCAGGGATCAGGTCGCGGCGCAGGAGGTTGCGCTTGTAGTCGGCCTCCTCGTTGCTGGCGTCGTCGCGCCACTCCAGGCCCCGCGCTTCGCAGTAGGCGGTGGTCTCCTCGCGGGTGGTGCCGAGCAGGGGCCGGGCGAGGCGACCGTCCCTGGGACGCATCCCGAGCAAGGCCCGCCGGCTCGGCGAGGAGGCGAGGCGGTAGAGGATCGTCTCCACCTGGTCGTCGGCGGTGTGGCCGGTGACGATCGTCTCCCCGGCTTCCTCGGCCAGCCGCGCCGCGGCCGCGTAGCGCTCGTCGCGTGCCCAGGCCTGCAGGTTGCCGGCCCCTTCCGGTCGCTGCGGCCGCCCGACCTCCAGCGCCACCCCAAGCCGTGCACAAAGCTCGAGGCAATGGCGTTCGTCCCCCTCGGCGTCGGCGCGCAGCCCGTAGTTGACATGGAGCGCTCGCACCTCCCCCGCCCCACGCACCCGTGCCGCGAGGTCGACCATGCAGACCGAGTCGCGCCCCCCGGAGAGCAACACCAGCACCGGCCCCGGGCCGGCGAGCAGACCACCGGCCTCGACCCGCCGCAGCAGCTCCTCGCCGATCATGCGGGGCGGACGACGAAGAGCGAGGTCGGGGTCGGGAACCCCTTGAGGCTGACCTCGCCGATCGGCTCGAAACGGAGCCGCTCGCTGGCGGCGATCGCGCCGCAGACCGAGTCGGTGACCAGCACCTCGCCGGCCAGCGCCCGGTTGACGACGCGGTGAACGAGGTTGACCTGGCTGCCGAAGTAGTCGCCGTCGCGGTAGACGGCGTCGCCGTAATGAATCCCCACCCGCGGTTGCGGACGCTGCGGGAAGCGGGAGAGGAAATCGACCGCCCACTCGGTCAGCGAGGCGGGGTCGGGAGACACCACCATCACCTCGTCGCCGATCGTCTTCACGATCGTCGCCTCCCGCGGCAGCGTCGATTCGACGTTGACGACGAAGTTCTCGACCACGTCGAGCGCCTCGATGTCCCCCTCCTCCTCGGTGTAGCGGGTGAACCCGGTGAGGTCGATGAAGCAGAGGGTGACGTTGACGTGGCCGAGCTCGATTTCGGCCGTGTCCATGGCGGTGCCCGCCTCCATGTGGCCGACCACGTCCTGTTCGACGAAGAAGCGCAGGTAGCGCTGGTGCAGGTACTGGGTCAGCGGCGCCGCCAGCGGCAGGATGTCGCCGGCCAGCTCGCCCATCTCCTCCGCCATTTCCAGCTCCGGCACCGCGTCGCGAATCAGCGGCTCGTGGACGTAGAGGTGGAAGAGCCGCACCTCGGCGTCGGCGATCCGCCGCATCGACTGCGCGTAGACGCGGACCAGCTGCAGGAAGGCGACGAGGGGGAACCCCGCCTCGAGAACTCGTGCGCAGTGCTGCAGCGCCGCCAGGTCGTCCTGGCTCAGCTCGCGCTGGCCTTTCGGGGTGCCGAGGATGACGAGGATCCGCTCGACCAGTTCCGGCTCCAGGCCCGTCTCCGCCGCCGCCTCCTCGATCGTGAAGGTCTCCTGCGAGCCGGCGAAGAGCTCCTCGGTGAAGCCGAAGGCGAGTTTGCCCTCCCGTCCCGCCTCCTTCAGGTCCTCGAGCGAGTAGCCGCGCTCCCGCATCCGCGCCACCACCCGAGCCTGCGCCGCCGCCGCCGCGGTCCAGCGCCCTTTCCGCACCGGAACGATCTTCTCTTCGGCCCACCGTTTCAGCGTGCTGACCGAAACCCCAGACCGCCGCGAGGCCTCATTCAAGGAAATTCGTTCGTCGGCCATGCCGCGAGGCTAACTGGCTTGCCGGTAGGGAGGGACTCCGTTCACTGAAACCGTGAGAGACACCCGCATAGGGGGACTATCACGGTTTCGTGGTGCTCTCTCAAAAGCTGCCTCACCTTGAGTCGTCCCGCCACTGCGTGTCGCAGAGGGGTCCGAGGTGCCCCCTCCAGACACTCAACCACGAGCCATAGCGAGTGGTGTCTGGAGGGGGCACCTCGGACCCCTCCCTACCGACAGACAAAAGAGCGGGGCGACCCGGAGGCCGCCCCGCTGGCTCTTGTCCTGGGGATATGTCGGAGTGCCTACAGGGGTTAGGTGGGAATCTCCGACTCCTCGTGCAGTTGGAGCACGGACTGTCCGTCCTCCCCGGTGCGGATGCGAATCGCCTCCTCCACCGGCAGCACGAAGATCTTTCCGTCGCCGACCTCACCCGTGCGGGCATGCCTGAGGATCGTCTCGACGACGACGTCTTTGTCTTTGTCCTCGACCACGACCTCCAGCTTGATTTTCGGCCGGACGTTGACGGTGAGGGTCGAGCCGCGATACCGCTCGACGATGCCCTTCTGGCGGCCCGAGCCCTTGGCCTCGATGATCGACAGGGACGGGAATCCCTTGTCGAGCAACTCGGCCCGGATCGGCTCGAACGCCTCGTGGCGGATGTACGCCTCGATCTTCTTCATGCGCTCACACCTCCTCGGGTGGGCTCACTTGCCGTCATCTGGGCAGGCGCCGGAGTCGCCACCGGCGCACTCCCGTGAGACACCGTGCTCGGCAAGCCCGTCGAGTACTCCGGCTGTGGGATGAACTGCTCCGGGTACCCGTACATGCCGTGCGAGCTGATGTCGAGGCCGGCGTCCTCCTCCTCGGCCGGAACTCTGAGGCCGATCGTCGCCTTGATGATCGCGAACGTGGTGATCGAGATCGCGAAGACGACGATGAAGGTGAACAGGACCGCCAGGCCCTGGACGCCGAGCTGACCAACGGTGGCGCTGAACGAGGCGTCGTCGAAGAGGGAGTACCAGACCCCCGGCGCCGCCCCTTCGACGATCAACCGCGGCGAGGCGAAGATGCCGACCGCGAGGGTTCCCCAGATTCCAGCCAGGCCGTGAGCCGAGAGGGCGCCAACCGGGTCGTCGAGGAGCCGGTCGATCGCCAGCACGGCGTAGACGACGATCAGGCCGGCGATGAAACCGATGATCGGCGCCGCCCAGAACTCGACGAAGCCGGAGGGGGCGGTGATGCCGACCAAACCGGCGATCGCGCCGTTGCCGGCCATGCCGACGTCGAGGGTCCTGCTCTTCATCCAGACGGCGAGACTGGCGCCGATCACGCCGGCGGCCGCGGCCAGCTGCGTGTTCAGCATCACCTCACCGAAGAACGAGGCGCCCGTTTCGAACGTCGAGCCGCCGTTGAACCCGAACCAGCCGATCCAGAGGATGATCACGCCGAGACCGACCAGCGGCATCGAGTGACCGGGGATCGCCCGGGGCTTGCCCTCGGCGTCGTACTTGCCGATCCGCGGGCCGAGCAACAGCAGCGCCGCCAGCGCCCCGACCGCACCGGTGAGGTGGACGACGGAGGAGCCGGCGAAGTCCATCACCGGCTTGCCGCCGATGTCGGAAAGCAGGCCACCGCCCCAGACCGCGTGGGCGATCAGCGGGTAGATGATCGCGCCGAAGACCGCGGCGTAGATCACGTAGGCGCCGAACTTGATCCGCTCCAGGGTGGTGCCCCAGACGATCGCCAGGGAGACCGCACAGAAGGCGAGACCGAAGAGCATCAGCATCGCGCTTTCCCCGGTCACCGCTTCTCCCGCGACCACCTGGTCGAAGTGGAAGAAGAAACCGCTGCCGCCGAAGAGGTTGCTGCCGGGCAGGCCTTCCGAGCCGTCGCCGCCTTCGGCTATTCCGTAACCGACCGCCCACCAGGCGATCGTCACGATCGCGAGGTTGACGAGGATCTTCGCCACCCCGGTGCCGACGTTCTTCTGCCGCGAGAACCCGATCTCCAGGAACATGAAGCCGGCCTGCATCAGGAACACGAGCACGCAGGCCACGGCCACCCAGACCATGTTCAGCTCGCTCGACTTTTCCACCAAGGTCCCCGCGGTTTCCTCCAACGTCGCCGCCGAGGCCACCCCCGGCAGGACAAGCGAGGCAACCGCGGCCCCCAGGCCGGCGATCAAGAGCCTCTTTTTCATCGATTTCCTCCTAGCCCACCGGGGCTCACGGCCCCGCCGGTCGCGTTTGGATAACTGGCTCCCAAGCTATGGACGGGTTCCGAGTGGGTCTTTGGACGGCTGGAGCAAATTCGACGGCGGTCGTTTCTCCCCGATGTCGGCGCCGTGCCTGGATGGCTAGGGTCGGCATCGAAGATGCCGGCGCGACTGCGACCCACCGCCCCGATCGCCCCCGACGCGATCCTCGTCGGCGATCCCGGCCGGGCGCTGATGCTGGCTCAGGAGCTGCTGGAGCAACCGAAGATGAGCAACCACGCGCGGGGACTGTGGGGCTACACGGGTGCCGCCAAGGCCGGCGGGGAGCTGACGGTTCAGTCGACCGGGATGGGAGGGCCCAGCGCCTCGGTCGTCCTCGCCGACCTGGCGGAGCTGGGCCTGCGGCGGGCGATCCGGATCGGCACCTGCGCCTCGCTGGGAGATCTCGGGCTCGGCGAGCTGCTCCTCGTCTCCGAGGCACGCACCCCGGGTGGCGTCGCCGCGGCGCCCGACCAGGATCTGGCCGCGGCGCTCGAAGGGGCCCTGGGGAACGTCACCCGCGGCGTCGCGGTCAGCCTCGACACCCTGCACCAGCCGGAGCGCGATCGCCCGACGCTGCTGGCCGAGGGAGCCGACATGCAGACCGCCGCCCTTCTCGCGACCGCAGCGAAGCACGACGTGGCGGCGGCGGCGCTGCTGATCGCCTTCGAGAGGAGCGACGCGGGGCAGCTTCGAGACGAGGAGCTGGAGGAAGCGGCGAAACGGGCGGGAACCGCCGCTTCAGGCGTACTCTCAGCCTAAGGTTGAGGGTTACCGTTAGCCTGTTTTGAGGGCTTTTTCGCTTTTTCGCGGCGCAGCGCTCCCAGCTCGCGGCTGAGCTCGTCGATCGCCTCCTCCACGTCCTCGAGCCGCTGCGAGAAGGAGCGCAGGCGCCGCTCCAGCCGTTCGACATCCGTCGCGGAGGGCAGGTTGAGTGCGCTCATCGCTGCCTGCTGCGCCTCCAGCGCCTTCTCGCGCGCGCCCAGGGCAGCGGTCACCGCGTCGTGCAGCGTGGGGTTGTCGATCAGGGCCTGCGCCAGCTCTCCGAGCGCCTGCTCGGCCCGCGCCCGCAGCCCGTCCTGCTCATAATCCTCGTAGCTCAAGTCACAGCAGCTTAACGAGCGCATCCGGCTTGGCTGAAAATCTGCCGTTACAGCGATGTTGCAAATGTTGATTAAGCCCTTGTTGGGAGCGCCAGCTTCCGTTGCGGACGCCCGTACTAGTGGGTAGCTTGCAACGACTGCCCAGGGAGGGACTACGAGTGTGGGCAGGGACGCTTACGGGATGAGAACCAAGCTCGCACTTACTCTCGCCTTCGCCAGCTTCCTGCTGGTCACGGCTTTGGGGACCGCACTTGCCGGTGCGGAACCGCTGTCGGAGGGCTCCGCGGTCGACCCTGCCGCGACCACGACCACCGCGATCCCCTCGCTGCAGGCGCCCGCCTGCGCCAACGGCCTGGACGACGACGGCGACGGCCTCCTCGACGTCGACGACGCCGGCTGCGAATCGCCCGAGGATCCCAGCGAGGCGAACCCGGTTTCCGCTCCGGCGCCGCCGGCCGAAGCCGCGGGCGAATCGATCCCCGCTCCGGCACCCGCCCCCTCCCCCAGCCCGGGCAAGAAGCCCGGCATCAAGGAGGGCACCGGCATCGACGGCGGTGAGGCGGACGGCGGCGACGCCACCCGCAACGACGAGATCGGCGACGCCAGCGGCGGCACCGGCAACAGCGGTGGCGTCAACGCCCCCGGGGCCAACGGCGGCGGCGACCAGCCCCTGCCGAAAGGCGAGGACGGCGGCTCCCAGTACTCCGAAGGCGGCGCCCCCACCACCGCCAACCCGACGATGACGATCGCACCCTTCGGACCGGCTCCGATCGGCGTCCCGAACTTCATCATCGACTCGTTTGAAATCCCGCCCTTCCTGCTGCCGATCTACCAGGCCTGCGGAACCGAATACGGCGTGCCGTGGGAGGTCCTGGCCTCGATCAACAAAATCGAGACCGGGTTCGGCACCAACCTCAACGTCTCCAGCGCCGGTGCCCTCGGCTGGATGCAGTTCCTGCCTTCGAGCTGGGAGGCCTTCGGGGTCGACGCCAACGGCGACGGCCGCAAAGACCCCTACAACCCGGTCGACGCGATCTGCGCCGCGGCGAATTACCTGAAGATCGCCGGTGCCCACGACGACCTCTACCAGGCGATCTTCGCCTACAACCACGCCGACTGGTACGTGCAGGAGGTGCTGCTCTACGCCCGCGCCTACGGCCGCCTCCCCTCCGACCTCGTCGGCTCGCTCACCGGCCTCACCGAGGGCGCCCACTTCCCGATCGCCGCCGACGCCCGCTACGCCGACGACGTCGCCGCCCGCGCGGCGCTGAGGAGCGGCGAGAGCGTCGACTACGGGAACGCGGCCGAAGTCATCTCCTCCTCCCCCACCCCGCGCGGGATCAACATCTTCAGCAAGGTCGGGGCGCCGGTCGTCGCCGTCAACGACGGCGTCATCCGCAAGCTCGGCCACTCCGACCGGCTCGGCGACTTCGTCGTCCTCGAAGACACCTACGGCAACCGCTACACCTACGCCGAACTCGGGCACCTGGTCCGCAACCGGCGCCTGGTCGTGATGCCGACCGGCAAGGAGAAGCGGGTCCCGGTCGAAAGCGAGAACCTGCGTCCGCGGCTGCGCGCCTTCCCGGAGCGCGGCGGGGAGAAGAGCACCGACGAGCTGCAGGCGGCGGTCGCCGCCAGCGCCAAAGGCTCGCTCAAGGTCGGCTCGAAGGTGATCGCCGGCACCGTCCTCGGCCGGGTCGGCGAGGGCGCCGACGGCATCGACCCGCACATCAACTTCTCGATCCGCCCGGCCGGCAAAGGCGCGCCGCGGATCGACCCGAAGCCGATCCTCGACGGCTGGAAGCTGCTCGAGGCGACCGCGATCTACCGCGCCAAGGGCAAGAGCCCCTTCGCCCAGCTCAGCGGCGCCGGCGTGCTGCTCCTCTCGAAGGAGGCCCTGCAGAAGCGGGTACTGGCGAACAAGGAGCTCGAAATCTACGAATGCGGGCGCGAAGACATCGCCAGCGGCCGCATCGACCGCCGCATCCTGGCGATGCTCGAGTACCTGACCGTCAAGGGCTTCGACCTCACGGTCACCTCGCTGCAGTGCGGCCACGGCCTGCTGACCGCCTCCGGCAACGTCTCCGAGCACACCACCGGCACCGCGGTCGACATCCCGGTGATCAATGGGGAGCCGGTCCTCGGCAATCAGGGACCGGGGAGCCCGACCGAGGAGCTGATCCGCACGGTGCTGCGCCTGCAGGGCACGATGCACCCCCACCAGGTGATCTCGCTTCTGGACTTCCCGGGCCCGACCAGCTTCCCGATGTCCGACCACGCCGACCACGTCCACGTCGGCTACCACCCGCTTGCCGGCGACGCGGAAGCCAAATTCGCCGCCCTGCTGAAACCGGACCAGTGGCAGCGGCTGGTCGACCGCCTCGGGGAAATCGAAAACCCCGACGTGCCGGTCAACCCTTCGAAATTCTCGATTCCGGACCAGACCGACGGCGGCGCGACCGCCGGCAGCGGCGACTGACCAAGCTATTCGGATTCGTGCAGTTCGAGTTCGCCGGCCCCCTGCCGCTGGCCGACGGTCGCTACCTGGCGCGCGGCCCCGCACCCGAGGAGCAGGAGAGCGTGCTCGTTCTGCTGCGGCTCGGAGCTCCACAAGCGAGCGGCAGCAGGCGACGCCGACGCGCGCGGGAGGTCGAGGCAGGCTCGGAGCCACGGCCCTTGACCTTGACGCGGGCAACGGCGATCCGCGCCTTCGCCCCCTTCGAGGATCCTGGGGCGGCGGCGCGCTGGCTGGACGAGGCATGCGAGGCCGAGGACACGATCGAGGTCCTTGCTGCCGAAGGGCTGGCGCTCCTCAACCGCGCTTTACACGCCCAAGCCGTTTCAGCCGCCAACCCTAACTCTAAAGTTGAGCTTGATACTGAGGATGCGGAGCGGGTGCTGATCGGCTTCGGAAGCGGCGAGGAGGTCGCCGACAGCCTCTTCACCGAAGCCCGCGAGGTGGATATCCGCCCTCGCGCTTCGAAGCGCCGGCGCCGCGAGGAGGAGCTGCGGCCCCAGGAACGGGTCGCCGCCGTGCTGCGGGGCCGCGAGCAGCTGGACACCTGCGAGACCCTGCTCCTGCGCGCGCGGGCCGATTTCGCTGCCGGCCGCGATCGCGAGGCCGCCCTGCAGCTGCGAGTCGGCCTCGAGGCGCTTCTGGTCGAGCTGAAAGGCGCACTCGCCGATCCCGATCACGAGGAAGACATGGCGACGCTGTCGGCCCGCAAAACCGAGGCCGGCAACGCCGCCAATACCGCTCTACAGGGCGACCTGGATGACCAGCAACGCGCCCAGGTCGAGGAGCTCCTGAAACTGAGCGAGCGCGTGCTCCGCCGCCGCAGAATCCTCCGCGGCTAAGCCTGGTTCCGCTCCGCCTTGTCGCGGATCCGGTCCTCCTGCTCGCGCAGCTCCGGCGTCAGCTCCTCACCGAAGTCCTCCGCCTCGAAGACCTGGCGAATCTCGATTTCGCCGCCCTCTTCGTGGGGGTCGGGGCATTTCTTGATCCACTCCACCGCCTCCTCGAAGGAGTCGACCTGGAGGATCCAGTAGCCGGCGATCAGCTCCTTGGTCTCGGCGAAGGGCCCGTCGGTGACGGTCCGCTCGCCGCCGCTGCCGAACTGGACGCGGGCGCCTTTCGAGGACGGGTGCAGTCCCTCGCCGCCGATCATCACCCCGGCCTCGGCCAGTTCCTCGTTGAATTTGCCCATCGCGGCGAGCAGCTCCTCGTTCGGCATCTTGCCGGCCTCGGAGTCCTGCGTTGCCTTGACGATCGCCATCACTCTCATCTTGGGGTCCTTTCGGTTTGCGTTCCGCGCAAGCTCTGAATGCTTTCGCTTTTACCCAGACGACGAACCGGCAGCGCCGAAATCGACACGCTGGCGAAATTTCTTTGAAACCGTCTCAGAAGGCCAGTTGCCGCGCGACGACGGCGTCCAGCAGCGACTCGGCCAGGTGGTGGGCCTCCTCGAGGGCGACCCCCTCGACCGAGGGGATGCCGATCACGGTCAGGCCGGCCGCCCGCGCCGCCGCGACCCCGGTCGGCGAGTCCTCCAGTGCCACCACCGAGGGTCCCGGCTCCACACCCAGCCGCCGGCAGGCCTCCAGGTAGGGATCGGGCGCCGGCTTCGGTGCCGCCACTTCGTGGGCGCTGAGGACGACGTCGAAGAGGTCCTCGAAGCCGGCAATCTCGATCGAGCGCCGCACGAACCGCAGCGGCGAGTTGGAGACGAGGCCGATCGGAGTGCCGCGCTCGCGCAGCCGCTCGAGCAGCTCGCGGGCGCCGATCATCGACTCCACCCCGTGCTCGAGCTCGGCGACGACCAGCACGTTCAGCTCCTCGATCAGCTCCTTTGCCCGGCCCGGCTCGCCGAGACGCCGCTCGAGGATGCCGCCGGCGATCTCGGCCGAGGTCCCGACCAGCTCCAGCTTGTCGGCGGGGGTGAACTCCAGCCCGCGCCGCTCGAAGAGGTCTTCCTCGGCCCTGGTCCAGACCGACTCGGTGTCGAGCAGGAGGCCGTCGTTGTCGAAGACGACCGCTTGGGGGAGCCGGGCGCCCGTCATCGGTCGAGCGCCGCCAGCAGCGCCGCCAGCTCCTCGTCGACCTCGCCCTCGAGCTTCAGCTCGGCGTCGCCGTCGTACGGGGTCTCCCCCTTGGTGACGATCGCCAGGCGGCCGCCGCGGCCGCGGGTCAGCTGCGGCAGCCCCGCCACCGGGTGCACCGCCAGCGAGGAGCCGACGCAAAGCATCAGGTCGGCCCGCTCCGCCAGTTCGCTCGCGCGGGCCATCGTGCTCTCAGCCAGCAGCTCCCCGAAGAGGACGACGTCGGGCTTGACCGCGCCCCCGCAGGTGGTGCAGACCGCCACCCCCCGCTCGTCGAAGAGGCCTTCGACCTCATCGATCTCGAAGACGGTCGCGCACCTCCGGCAGCTCGAAGTCTCGATCGAGCCGTGCACCTCGATCACGGTCTCCGAGCCCGCCGCCCGGTGCAGGCGGTCGATGTTCTGGGTGATCACGCCCTCGATCAGGCCGCGCCGCTCCAGCTCCGCCAGCGCCTCGTGTGCCCGATTGGGTTCCTTGTCGCCCAGCGCCTGGAAGCGCGGCCGGTAGTAGGACCAGAAGCGCTCCGGCTCACGCTCGAAGACGTCGATGTGGGCGACTTCCATCGGGTCCACCTTCGACCAGAGGCCCGTCTCCGGAGTGCGGAAGTCGGGAATCCCCGACGGCACCGAGACCCCGGCCCCGGTGAGGGCGACGGCGCGGCGCGACTGGCCGAGCAGCTCGGCCAGTCGCTCCACCTCCTGCGAGATCGCTACTTGCCGCTCCACTTCGGGGTGCGCTTGCCGAGGAAGGCGCTGATGCCCTCCTTGGCGTCCTCGCTGCCGAAGGCCGCCGCGAAGCCCTGCTTCTCGGCCTCGATCCCGGCGTCGATTTCGCCCTTGTGGGAGACGGACTTGATCTGCTCGACCGCGACCGGCGCCTGGCCGGCGAGCCTGCGGCCCCACATCAGCGCCGTCTCGAACAGCTCGTGGTCGGGGACGACGCGGTTGACGAGGCCGAGCTCGAACGCCTCCTCGGAGAGGATCGCGTCGCCGACCAGGTTCAGCTCCAGAGCTTTGCTCGGCCCGACCAGGCGGGCCAGCCGCTGGGTGCCGCCGAAGCCGGGGATGATTCCGAGTTTGACCTCGGGCTGGCCGAAGACGGCCGCCTCGGCGCCAAGCCGGAAGTCGCAGGCCATCGCCAGCTCGCAGCCGCCGCCGAAGGCGATCGAGTTGACCGCGGCGATGGTGACCACCCGCGCCTGACCGAAGTCGCGGAAGAGCGCGTGCGCCCGGTTGATCAGGTCCGCCCCGCTCGCTTCGTCGAGGGTGGTGAAGGCCTTGATGTCGGCGCCGGCCGAGAAGACGACCGGGACCGAGGAGGCGATCACCATCGCCCCGATCTCATCGCTGTCCTTGACCCGGTTCCAGACCGTCTCCAGGTCGGTTATCACCTGCGGCGAGAGGGAGTTCATCGGCAGGTTGGCGAGCCAGGCGATCGCGACGTCGCCGCGGGTGTCGAGCTTCACGGTCTCGGTCTGCTCGCCCTCGTCGGCCTGCGGATAGGGGTAGAAGCCCTGGCCGCTGGCGAGGCCGTGGCGGCCCTGGGCGACCAGCCGCTTCAGGGTCACCGGTGGCGCGAAGCGGTCGCCATGCTTCTCCTGCAGGTTCTCCATCGTCTCCAGCACCTGGTCGAGGCCGGTGACGTCGGCTTTCCAGAACGGCGGCAGCAGGCCTTTGCGCGGGTCGAGGCCGGCGCCGGCCATCATCCCGAGGTCGATGTCGCGGACCGAGCAGACGCCTTCCTCGACCAGCAGGCAGGCCTCGATCAGGGCCCGGCACGAGAACATCGCCACCAGCTCCTCGGTGTCGGGCTGAGCGTCGCCGGGGACGTTCTGCTCGCCCTCCTTGAAGAAGCCCTCGCCACCGGTCTTGGCGCCGAGCTTGCCTTCGCCGACCAGCCCCTGCAGGCCCTTGTGGACGTAGAAGCTGTCGCCATAGGCGTCGTTGAGGTGCTCGGCGACGTGGAGGACAGTGTCGAGCCCGAGTAGATCAGTGAGGAAGAAGGGGCCCATCGGGGCCAGCTGCGCCCCGGCGATCGCCTCGTCGATCGCCTTCAGCGAGAGCCCCCGCTCCTCCTGGGCGCGCCAGATCTCGCCCATCGTCGCCATCAGGATTTTGTTGACGACGAAGCCGGGGACCTCGCCGCAGACGATCGGCTGCTTCTTGATCGCCTGGGCGAAGTTGTAGGCGGCGGTGGCGGTCTCCTGCGAGGTGTCCTCGCCGACGATCACCTCGACCAGGGGCATGATCGAAGCCGGGTAGAAGAAGTGGAAGCCGACGACCTTGTCGGGCCGCAGCGTCGTCTCCCCCATCTCGGTGATCGAGAGCGAGGAGGTGTTGGAGGAGAGGATCGCGTGACCGGGGGTGGCGGCGTCGAGCTCGCGGAAGACGGCCTGCTTGATCTCCATCTTCTCCGGCACCGCCTCAATCACGAAGTCGACGTCGGCGAACTCGTCGTAGCTGGTCGTACCGATGATGTTGCCCATCACCTCGGCGAGCCGGGCGTCGGCCTGCTCCTGGGTCAGCTTCTCCTTCTTGACGAGCCGGGCAAGCTGCCCCTCGGTGACGCCGCGAGCTTTGTCGACGGCGGCGTCGACGAACTTCTGGTCGATGTCCTTGACGACGACGGGGATGTCGGAGGCGGCGATCGCCTGCGCGATCTCGCCGCCCATGGTGCCGCCGCCGACGACGGCGGCCTTCGATACGAACATAAAGAGGAGTCCTCCGATTTTGGCTTGATCGTGCGGCGCGGCCGCGGGAACCGCAGGCTATACAGATGCCTGCGGCTCCCGCTCCTCGGCTTACAGATAAGCCTGCGGCTCCTCCTCTTCCGCCTCGATCTCCCCGTCCTCCTCCGGCTTGAACCGCTGGTAGGCGAAGGCGCCGGCCAGCAGCAGCAAGCCCAGGGCGACGAAGGAGAGCGCTCGAGCCAGCTCTTCCAGCTCCGAGAGGTCATAGGTCCAGACCTTGACTATCGCGACCGAAAGCAGCGCCAGACCACCAAGGCGAGCCTGCGGGGACCTCCGCACGAGGCCCCAGACGACCGCCCCGAGCCCGGTGGCGCTCCAGAAGGCCGAGAGCCAGGCCTGGCCGATCTCGCGGGATTCGCCCGAGTCGTTGGCACCGATCACGTCGATGATTCCGACCGAGCCGAGGTAGACGAGAGAGGCGGCGCCGATGAAGCCGCTCACCGTCGCGCCCGAGGGCTCGACCTCGCGACCCCAGTACCAGCAGGCGATCGCTGCGCCGGCGCAGCAAGCGATCGCGACCAGCGAGCTGCCGAGGTCCTCCACCCCTTCGGCGATCGCGTTCGGCGGTGCCTCGACGACCAGCGTGTGCACCATCGCGAGGGCGAGGAACCCGAACGCCACGATCAGCAGCCGCTGCGCATCGGAGAGCACCGGCGTGTACTCGCGGTCGACGCGGGTCGCCATGAAGGCCAGCGCCGCGGCCAGCGCCGACCAGACGGCCACCAGCGTGGGACCGTCGAACGCGTTGGCGAGCCCAAGACTGCCGAGGGCGATGCCCCCCGCGGTCAGGAGCGAGCCGATTTCGCGGTGGATGCCGAAGCGAATGGCGGCTCCGCCTAGCATGAGATGAGCGGCGGCGAAGCCGAAGATCCAGACGTTTTCGACCGCGGTCGACTCGCCGTCGACGACGATGCAGCCGGCGAGGAAGATGAACACGCTGCTGCAGAGGAGCAGCAGCCAGGACGAGACCGGGATCTTCTCTTCGCCCCGTGCCCGCAGCTCGTAGCCGAAGGCCGCGGCGGCGTAGAGCACCCAGAATCCGATCAAGACCGCGATGACGAGCAGGGCGGGCTCGGTGGGGTTGGCTTCCCCCTCCCAGAAGACGAAGAACCCGCTCTCGTGGATCCAGGCGAGCAACTGCGGTGCCGAGACGGCGAAGGCACCGAGCGCCAGCCAGTCCCAGCGCTGCCAGAGCAGGACGCCGACGCTGGCGGCAAGAGCCAGGGCGACGAAGGCGATCGAGCCGCCCTCGCTGGCGGTGCCGACGAGTATCGGCGCGGCCAGGGCGCCAAGCATCCCGACGCTGCCGACGAGCATCGAAGACCAGCGAACCGCGATCGCCACCGCGATGACGCCGATCAGAGCCCCCGCCTCGAGACCTAAGACGGGTGAGATCAGGTCATAGGTCTGGGTGGCGACGACGGTGGTCGCGTATAGGCCGGGGATTGCGACGGCAACTGCGACGCGGGCCAGCTCGAAGTGCCCCTTCCTTTCGTGCAGCCAGACGCCGAAGGCGAGCAGCGAAAGGGAGCCGAGCGCGGCCATCAGGGCCCGGATCTCCTCCGTGAACCAGCTGTCGTCGACGGCGCTGCGCATGAAGAAGACGACGCCGAGGAGGACCGCGAAGCCGCCGATCCAGGCGATCGCCCGCCCGAACCATCGCTCGAAGTCAACCCTCGTCATCGCCATCTCGTCACTTCTCATCTCGTCGTTCATCACTTCCTCCTCAGCTTGTTGACCAACGGTCAGCAAACCGTAGCAATCCTGTCAACCATCGGTCAACAAGCCGCTACACTTAGGGGGTGAGCAGCCCCGCCTACCGCCGCCTCGACGTCGACGAGCGCCGCCAGCAGTTGCTGGAGCGCGGCGCCGAGCTCTTCACCAGCCATCCCTACGAGGAGCTCTCGATGAGCAAGATCGCGAGCGAGGTGGGGATCTCGAAAGGCCTGCTCTACCACTACTTCCCCAGCAAGCAGGCCTACTTCGAGGCGACGCTGGGGGCCTGGGCCGAGCAGCTGCGGGAAAGGACGGAGCCGAATTCCGACCTGCCGCCGCTCGAGCAGCTGAAGGGCAGCCTCGACGCCTTCCTCGAGCTGGTCGAGGAAAACGCCGGCGCCTACCGCAACCTGATGAAAAGTGCCTCGGGGGTGCCCGAGATCCGCGACCTGATCGAAGAGGTGCGACGGGCGACGGCGCAGCGGATCCTCGACGGGATCTACCCGCAGGACCCTCCGGCGAAGGCCAGAATCGCGGTCAGCGGCTGGCTCTGGTTCATGGACGGCGCCTGTCTCAACTGGGTCGATCACCGCGACGTCGAGCGCGAGGAACTGCGAGACCTGCTGCTCGGCGTCCTGATGGGCGCCCTGCTCGCAACCGGCTCGCCGCCGGACCCCTCTCAAGTCTCCTGACGAGCCTGTCGATACAGCCTGTCGATGCTCAGGCAGGGGAAGCTCTTCACGGCCTTGACCGCGCTGCTCGTCTGCGGCGCTCTCTATGGCTCGGCGGCGCCGGCCACGGCCAAGGTGCCGCAGGCGACGCTGTTGCCGGACGGGCGCGCCGTGGCGCCGGCCTCCGCCCCGCCCGCGGTCGAGGCGATGATCGAAGCGGCGAACCGGATCCGCCACCGCCCTTACAAGTGGGGCGGCGGCCACCGCAAGTGGAACGACCGCGGCTATGACTGCTCGGGCTCGGTCAGCTACGTGATGCACGCCGCCGGCCTGCTCGACTACCCCCTCGATTCCACCGGCTTCATGCGCTGGGGCGGCGGCGGTGCCGGTTCCTGGGTCCGTATCTACGCCAACAAGGAGCACGTCTTCGCCGTCATCGCCGGCCTGCGCTGGGACACCTCCTACACGGACGACGGCGATCGCTCCGGACCCGGCTGGTCGGAAGAGATGCGCTCTACCGGCGGCTTCCGGCTGCGCCACCCCCTGGGCATCTTCCGAGCCACCCCGCTCGGCTAGGGGCAGACCTCTAGGCTCGGTCGCATGCGCGACGAGCTGCTCGAGTTCGAACTGTCGCTGGACCTGAAGATCAGCGACGAGGTGATCGACCACGACTGGGGGCGGGTCTTCCTCTGCCCCACCCTGCCCCTCGTCTGGGACCTCAACTGGATCCTGGTCGAGCAGGAGGGGATGGCCGCGGCAGAGGTGATCGCGGTCGCCGAGGAGGCGCTGGCGGGCTTCAAGCACCGGGCGGTTGCGATCCGGGGCGAAGCCGACGGCGAGAGGCTGGCGGCGGAGTTCGCGGACGTCCCCGACTGGGAGGTCGAGACGACGATCTACATGATCTGGCGCGGCGAAACCGAGCGCCGGGCGACGGGCGAAGCGCGCGAAACCCCCTTTGCAGGTTGCGAAGAGCTCCGTCGCGAGCTGATCTACGCCGGTCTCTCAGAGGAGCAGGGGGGCGGCGATCGGGAGGCGACGACCGAGCAGCTGCTGGAGATGGACCGCCGCTTCGCCGCCGCCTCCGGCGACCGCTGGTTCGTCGCCCCGCCAGAGGAGCCCGCCTCGGCCTGCTGCCTGCTCAGCGGCAACGGCATCGGCCAGGTCGAGGAGGTCGGGACGCTTGCCGCCGCCCGCGGTCGCGGCCACGCCCAAGCCGCGATCCGCGCCGCGATTGCCGCCTCACAGGAGGCTGGGCACCGGGCGACCTTCCTCAGCGCCGACGCCGACGACTGGCCGCGGCTGATGTACGAGAGACTCGGCTTCGAGCCCGGCGGCACGATGCACGTCCTGCGGCGCACCATCCACCAGGGATAACCCTCTTCGCCGAACCTTTATACGGGCGTACAAAAGCGCGATTGGGATGCCGCTATTAGGCTCTGTGCTGCTCTTTGTCAAGGGACCAAGACTTTCAATCAATCGCGCCGGGAAACCGAGCGCGCGCCTAGTGGGGAGATACCCGAACCGATGACTCGCATCCGCCAGCAGAACGTGACCGCAGCGCAATGGAGCTCCAACGGAGGAGCCCTTGGCGCTCAGGACCTGACCCTCCCGGAGAACAACCCCTTCGGGCAGAACGTCTTCTCCGTCGCGGTGCAGCGCGAAAGGCTGCCCGATGACGTCTTCGAGAAGCTGCAGACGACGCTCGAGGGCGGCGAGGCGCTCGACCCCAGCCTCGCCGACGCCGTCGCCGAGGCGATGAAGGAGTGGGCGCTGGAGAACGGCGCCACCCACTACACCCACATGTTCCAGCCGCTGACCGGCTCGACCGCGGAGAAGCACGACTCCTTCTTCGAGCCCGGCGGCGAAGGCCAGGCGCTCGCCGGCTTCTCCGGCAAGGAGCTGATCCAGGGCGAGCCCGACGCTTCCTCCTTCCCGACCGGCGGCGTCCGCGCCACCTTCGAGGCCCGCGGCTACACCGCCTGGGACCCGACCAGCCCCGCCTTCATCCTCGAGAACCCGAACGGGGCGCTGCTCTGCATCCCGACCGCGTTCGCCTCCTGGACCGGCGAGGCGCTCGACGCGAAGATCCCGCTGCTGCGCTCGATGGACGCGCTCTCCCGCTCGGCGATCAAGGCCCTGCGCCTGCTCGGCGACGAGGAGAGCCAGCGCGTCTTCACCACCGTCGGGCCCGAGCAGGAGTACTTCCTGATCGACGAGCAGTACTTCTTCGAGCGCCCCGACCTGATCGCGACCGGCCGCACCCTGTTCGGCGCCAAGCCGCCGAAGGGGCACGAGCTCGACGACCATTACTTCGGCTCGATCCCGGAGCGGGTGCTCGCCTTCATGCTCGAGTCGGAGCTGGAGATGCGCAAGCTCGGGATCCCGGTCAAGACCCGCCATAACGAGGTGGCGCCGGCGCAGTACGAGATCGCGCCGATCTTCGAGAACTCCAACGTCGGCTCCGACCACCAGCAGCTGCTGATGCAGACGCTGGAGAGCGTCGCCCGCCGCTACGGCCTCGTCTGCCTCCTGCACGAGAAGCCGTTCGCCGGAGTCAACGGCTCCGGCAAGCACAACAACTGGTCGATGGGGACCGACACCGGCGCCAACCTGCTCAACCCGGGCGAGACGCCGGCGGACAACATCCACTTCCTGTTCTTCTGCGCCGCGGTGATCCAGGCCGTCAACAAGCACCAGGGCCTGCTGCGGGCCTCGGTCGCCAACATCGGCCAGGACCACCGCCTCGGGGCCAACGAGGCGCCGCCGGCGATCATCTCGGTCTTCCTCGGCGCCGAGCTGGAAAAAGTGTTCGAGGCGATCGCGACCGGCGAAGGCGACCCCAACACGCCGGCCTCCTTCCTCGACCTCGGGGCGACGGTGCTGCCGCCGCTGCCGATGGACGGCGGCGACCGCAACCGGACCTCCCCGTTCGCCTTCACCGGCAACAAATTCGAGTTCCGGGCACTAGGGTCGAGCATGTCGCTCGGCTTCCCGAACACGGTCCTCAACACGATCGCGGCCGAGGCGATCGACGACCTCGCCGGCAAGCTCGAGAGCAAGCTGGGCGGTGGCGAGCAGATGCCGCAGGCCGTGATCGAGATCGTCAAAGAGAGCTACCTGGCCAACAAACAGGTCTGCTTCAGCGGCGACAACTACTCCGAGGAGTGGCACCAGGAGGCCGAGCAGCGGGGGCTGAAGAACCTGCGCACGACCCCGGACGCGCTGCCCGAGGTGCTCGCCGACGACACGGTTGCCGCGTTCGAGAGGTACCACGTCCTCTCCAAAGCCGAGCTCGAGTCCCGCTACGAGGTCTGGGTCGAGCAGTACTGGCTCCGCGCCAACATCGAGGCGGAGACGGCCTTCTCGATCGCCAAGACGATGATCCTGCCGGCGGCGCTGAAGCACCTCGCCCTGCTCAACCAGGCCGGGGTCTCGGCCCTCGAGGGCGAGGTCCGCGGGCTGGTCGACGAGCTGGTCGCCGCCCTCGGCGAGCTGGAAGCGGCGAACGCCGATCCGGGCCTGGAGGGCCTGGAGATGGCGGTCCACGCCCGCGACAAGCAGCTTGGGGCGATGGACAAAGTCCGTGACGCGGCGGACAAGCTGGAGCGGGTGGTCGCCGACGAGCTTTGGCCTCTTCCCAAGTACGAGGAGATGTTGTTCATCAAGTAGGTCTTTGCGGTTGGGCGGGGGCGGGGGTGACCCCCCCCCACCCCCAACCCGTTGGGGGGGGGGGGGTGTGGTGGGGGGGGGGAACCCCCCCCCCGCAAAC
>Ga0326721_10000017_pt1 | contig 178710 bp, 165 predicted proteins | sample SGPome_FD_203951 | JGI IMG/M metagenome (GOLD analysis project Ga0326721, IMG submission 203951) | Soil microbial communities from Southern Great Plains, Lamont, Oklahoma, United States - SGP_1_2016 | ecosystem: Engineered > Artificial ecosystem > Soil microcosm > Unclassified | place: USA... | reverse complement strand
TGTTACTCACCCGTTCGCCGCTCCGTCATCCTCCCGAAGGAGGAGCGTCGCTCGACTTGCATGTGTTAAGCACGCCGCCAGCGTTCGTCCTGAGCCAGAATCAAACTCTCCGTGAATGTTTTATGACGTCGCCGCTTCAGCGGCATTGTCGACACAGATAAGCTACCGAAGTAGCCATTTGATAGCTGACCAATCCGAGCTGGTATTGCTCGTAATCAATCAAAGAAATTCGTACATGAGCACCGGCTAGACCGATGATCACGGACGAGGTTGTGCTTTTATGGCACTAACTTTCGGCACACTGTTGAGTTCTCAAGGAGCGGACGCACACCATCACGAACCTTTCGGTTCGATCCGGGGCAACCTATGTAACGCTAGTCGGTCCGTTTCGCAGTGTCAAACCGACCTGCTCGTCCCGCGCCTGCCCAGTGTAGCCCATCGGATTCCCGACCTGCCACCTGGTGGCCCGCCCGGCCGGCCCCCGCTTGCGGGCTCCGTTCGCCGTGCAGGGAGAACATTAACCGACCGGAAAACCAGGGTCAAATCCGGGGTGAACGGGGTGCCAGAGGCCCGATCCGTTCGGCCTATCGCGGCAGAAACCCGCTGTCGGTTCAGCCGGGCTCGGCGGCGATCCGGGCCGCCTTCCGCTTGCCGACGGCCAGCAGCCGGCCCGCCAGTTCGGCGGCCGGCAGCTCGTAACGTCCCCGTGCCACCGGCTCGCCGTCGATCCGGACCGCGCCGGCGTCGATCAGCCGGCGGGCCGCCGAGCTGCTCTCGGCCAGGCCCGCCGCCGTCAGCACCGCGGGCAGGTGCACCGGGTCGGTCAACCGGGTGGCAAAGACCGGCGCGTCGGTGGGCAGCTGGTGGTCGCGGAAGATCGCGTTGAACCGCTCCTCGGCGGCGGCCGCCGCTGCGGCGCCGTGGTACAGCGTGACGATCTCGCGAGCCACCCGCCGCTTGGCCTGGTTGGCCCGGCCGCCGCCGGCGGCCACCTCGTCGGCCAATGCGGCCACCTGGTCCGGCGGCAAGGTCGTGCACAGGGTGGCGTAGAGCTGCACCACCGAATCCGGGATGCGCATCAGCTTGCCGAACTGCTCGTCCGGCGGCTCGGTGATCGCCACGAAGTTGTTGAGCGACTTGCCCATCTTCTCCACGCCGTCGATGCCCACCAGCAGCGGCAGCGTCAGCACCGTCTGCGGCGGCTGGCCCTTGGCCCGCTGCAGCACCCGGCCGACCAGGTTGTTGAAGGTCTGGTCGGTGCCGCCGAGCTCGAGGTCGGCGGCGATCTCGACCGAGTCGATGCCCTGCAGCAGCGGGTAGAAGAACTCCGACAGGGTGATCGGGGTGTTGGCGGCGAACCGCTTGGCGAAGTCGTCGCGCTCCAGCAGCTGCGCCACCGTCAGCTGGCGGGTGTAGTCCAGCAGCTGCGCCAGGCTCATGGTGCCCAGCCAGTCGGCGTTGTCGCGGATCTCGGTGCGCTGCGGGTCCAGGATGCGCATCACCTGGTCGAAGTAGCCGCGGGCGTTGGCGATCACCTGCTCTGCACTCTGCGCCGACCGGGTAGCGGTCTTGCCGGACGGGTCGCCGACCTGGCCGGTGAAGCCGCCCACCACCAGCACCGCGGTGTGGCCGAAGTCCTGGAACTGGCGGAGCTTGCGCAGCACCACCGCGTGGCCCAGGGTGAGGTCGGCGCCGGACGGGTCGATGCCCAGCTTCACCCGCAGCGGCCGGCCCTCGGTGTGCGCCGCCAGCAGCCGTTCGGCCAGCCCGTTCTCGGGCAGGATCTGGGCGGCGCCGGCGGCCAGCACCTCATAAGCCGGGCGCAGCTCGGCCGGCAGCGAGTCGATCGGCGATGCGGGGTGCTCCGGTGCGGTGCTCACGGCGCCCCAGTCTGCCGGGTGGCGGCAACCCGCTTCCGGCCGCCCGGACGGTAGGCCGACACGCTGGGCTCGTCCGGCAGCCAGAACCGCCACGGGTGCTCGGCGGCGGCCGCCACCCCGACCCGCGGGCCGGTGCGGTAGTCCGCCGGCAAACCCAGCTCGGTCAGCCGCACCGGCGAGCCGGGATCCAGCAGGTCCAGGCCGGTGTGCTCACCAGTGAGACCCATCACCCGGGCCAGCCGGGCCGGGCCGCTGGCCAGCTTCGCCGGGCGGATCGACGACGTGGTGCTGGCCAGCGTGCGGGCCTGTGCGACCGGCTCGCCGTCTACGATCTCCGCCGCCCGCAGCAGCACCGCGGCGGCGGTGCCCGGCAGCGCGCAGGTGATGTTGGCGCACCAGTGCATGCCGTAGATGAAGTAGCAGTACAGCCTTCCCGCCTCGCCGAACATCACCGCGTTGCGCCTGGTGGGCCCGCGGAAGGCGTGCGAGGCCGGGTCCAGGGTGCCCTCGTAGGCCTCCACCTCGGTGACCCGGACCGCCACCTCGGCACCGCCCAGACTGCTGGTCACGGTGGCGCCGAGCAGCACCGGGGCGACCTGCAACGCCGGCCGGGACAGCAGTTCGCGATCGATACCCACGCCGGTCAGTGTGCCAACCCGCCGGCCCAGTCCTGGTAGCCGGCCAGCCGCGCGCGCAGCTGGCCCAGCTGCTCGGCCACCCGGGCCGGCGCGGTGCCGCCGACCGCCGAGCGGCTGGCCAGCGAGCCTGACACCGTCAGCACCGACCGAACCTCCGGGCGCAGGTGCTCCGAGATCGCGGCGAAGTCTTCGTCGGACAGGTCGGCGAGCTCGATCCCCCGGGACTCGCAGACCCGCACGCACTCCCCCGCCAGCTCGTGTGCCACCCGGAACGGCACGCCCTGCCGGACCAGCCACTCGGCCACGTCGGTGGCCAGCGAGAAACCCTGGCCGGCCAGCGACTCCAGCCGCTCGGTGTCGAAGACCAGGGTGGCCAGCATGCCGGTCAGCGCCGGCAGCAGCAGGTGCAAGGAGTCAATCGAGTCGAACACCGGCTCCTTGTCCTCCTGCAGGTCCCGGTTGTAGGCCAGCGGCAGGCCCTTCAGGGTGGCCAGCAGGCCGGTCAGGTTGCCGATCAGCCGGCCGGCCTTGCCCCGGGTCAGCTCCGCGACGTCCGGGTTCTTCTTCTGCGGCATGATCGACGAGCCGGTGGAGTAGGCGTCGTCCAGCGTCACGAACGAGAACTCCCGGGTCGCCCACAGGATGACCTCCTCCGCCAGCCGGGACAGGTCGACCGCGAGCATCGCGGTGACGAAGCAGAACTCGGCCACCACGTCCCGGGACGCGGTGGCGTCCACCGAGTTCTCCGCCGGTGCGTCGAAGCCCAGCTCGGCCGCCACCGCCGCCGGGTCCAGGCCCAGCGAGGAGCCGGCCAGCGCGCCCGAGCCGTACGGGCTGACCGCGGCCCGGACGTCCCAGTCGCGCAGCCGGTCGGCATCGCGCAGCAGCGTCCAGCCGTGCGCCAGCAGGTGGTGGGAGAGCAGGATCGGCTGGGCGTGCTGCAGGTGGGTCCGGCCCGGCATCGGCACGCCGAGGTGCGCCTGGGCCTGCTCGGCAAGTGCGGCCACCAGCTCGCACAACCTGCTGGTCAGCGCCCGGGCCTGCTCGCGCAGGTACATCCGGATCAGGGTGGCGATCTGGTCGTTGCGCGACCGGCCGGCCCGCAGCCGGCCGCCCAGCTCGGCACCGGCCCGCTCCAGCAGGCCCCGTTCCAGGGCACTGTGCACGTCTTCGTCGCCCGGAAGCGGGCGGAACGCCCCGGACCGGACGTCGGCGTCGAGCGCGTCCAGCGCCGCCAGCATGCCGGCCAGCTCCTCGGCGGTCAGCAGCCCGGCCCGGTGCAGCACCCGGGCGTGCGCCCGGGAGCCGGCCAGATCGTGCCCGGCCAGCCGCCAGTCGAAGTGGGTCGAGACCGACAGTGCCGCCAGCGCCTCGGCCGGCCCGCCGGCGAACCGGCCGCCCCACAGCTTGCCGTCCGGGGTGCTCGGCGACTGCCCGGCGTCCGGCTGCCCAGAGCTCACTTGCCCAGGCGCTGCTGCCGCCGGGCAGCGATCCGGCTGGGCAGCCCCCACAGCTGGACGAAGCCCTTGGCCAGGCTCTGGTCGAAGGTGTCGCCGGTGTCGTAGGTGGCCAGGTCGAAGTCGTACAGCGAGCCGTCGCCACGCCGTCCGGTGGGCACCGCCCGGCCGCCGTGCAGCCGCAGCCGGACGTCGCCGGTGACGTAGCGCTGCGAGGCGTCGACGAACTCGTCCAGCGCCTGCCGCAGCGGGGAGAACCACAGCCCGTCATAGACCAGCTCGGTCCAGCGCTGCTCGACGGAGAACTTGAACCGCCGCAGGTCCCGCTCGACGGTCAGGTCCTCCAGCTCCTGGTGCGCGGTGATCAGCGCGATCGCGCCGGGCGCCTCGTACACCTCGCGGCTCTTGATGCCAACCAGCCGGTCCTCGACCATGTCCAGCCGGCCCACGCCCTGCGCGCCGGCCCGCTTGTTCAGCTCCAGGATGGCCTCCAGCACGCTCACCGAGCGGCCGTCCACGGCGGTCGGGACGCCGTTGTCGAAGCTGATCATCACCTCGTCCGGCTCGCGGGCCACGGTCGGGTCGGCGGTGTAGGAGTAGACGTCCTCGATCGGGGCGTTCCACGGGTCCTCGAGCATGCCGGTCTCCACCGCCCGGCCCCAGAAGTTCTGGTCCACCGAGTACGGCGAGCGCTTGGACTGGTCGATCGGCAGCCCGCGATCCTCGGCGAACTGGATGGCCTTGTCCCGGGTCATGCCGCTGTCGCGGACCGGGGCGATCACCTTCAGGTCCGGGGCGATCGCGCCGATGCCGACCTCGAAGCGGACCTGGTCGTTGCCCTTGCCGGTGCAGCCGTGCGCGACGGTGTCGGCGCCGTACTGCTGCGCGGCCAGCGCCAGGTGCTTGGCGATCACCGGCCGCGACAGCGCCGAGACCAGCGGGTAGCGCTCCAGGTACAGGGCGTTGGCGCGCAATGCCGGCAGGCAGTACTCCTCGGCGAACTCGGTCTTGAGGTCCAGCACCACCGACTCGACCGCGCCGCAGTCCAGCGCGCGCTGGCGGATCTGGTCCATGTCCTCGCCACCCTGACCGACGTCGGCGGCCACGCAGATCACCTCCGCACCGGTCTCGGCCCCGATCCAGCCGATCGCCACCGAGGTGTCCAGGCCGCCGGAATAGGCGAGCACTACCCGCTTGGTCATGTCGAAAACTCTCCCTGTCGATCTATGAGGTTGATCCGGTTGGTGCGTTCGGGGTGTAGCGCGTCAGGTGCTGGTGGACAGCTCCATCAGCTCGGCGGCCAGCGCCGGGCCGCCGGCCGGGTCGCGGCTGATCACCACGATGGTGTCGTCACCGGCGATGGTGCCCAGCACCTGGGGCAGGCCGGCCCGGTCGATGGCGCTGGCCAGGAAGTTCGAGGCCCCCGGCGGGGTGCGCAGCACCACCAGGTTGGCGCTGCCCTCGGCCGAGACCAGCAGCTCGCCGAGCAGCCGGGCCAGCCGCTGCGGCGGGGCGTCGCGCAGCTGCCGGGCGGCCAGCGGGGCGCCGTCCTGCGGCACCACGTACACCGGCTGGCCGCCGTCCGGGGTGCGCAGCTTCACCGCCCCGAGCTCGTCGAGGTCCCGGCTGAGGGTGGCCTGGGTGACCGGCACGCCGGCGTCGGCCAGCAGTGCCGCCAGCTCCCCCTGCGACCGCACCCGGCGCTCGGACAGCAGCGCCAGGATCCGGGCATGCCGGGCGGCCCGGCTGGGCAGCTCCTGCGGGCCGTTCGTCGGGCCGCCCGGCGGCGCCGTCGAGCCGTTTGTCGGACCGCCCGCGGGCGTTGTCGGGCCGCCCAGTGGCGTTTGCGGCATCGGGATGTCCGGGCGGACCTGCCGGACGGTGCGCGCCATCTAGGACCTCTCCAGCAGCCAGGTGAGCAACGCCTTCTGGGTGTGCAGCCGGTTCTCCGCCTCGTCCCACACCACGCTGCGCGGGCCGTCCAGCACCTCGGCCGCGATCTCCTTGCCCCGGTAGGCCGGCAGGCAGTGCAGCACGATAGCACCGGGGGCGGCCCGGTCCAGGGTGTCGGCGGTGACCGCGAACGGCTGCAACTCGTGGTCGTCGGCCTGCTCGCGCTCCTGCCCCATCGACACCCAGGTGTCGGTGATCAGCACGTCGGCGCCGTCCACCGCGGCCAGCGGGTCGGAGGTGATGGTCACCGAGCCACCGGTGCCGGCCGCGATCGTGCGGGCCCGGTCCACGATGGCGGGATCGGGCAGGTAGCCCGCCGGGCCGCCGATCCGGATCGAGATGCCCGCCGCGGCGCTGCCCAGCAGGTAGGAGTTGCCCATGTTGTTCGACGCGTCGCCGACGTAGCTCACCGTGAGCCCCGCCAGCTTGCCCTTGTGCTGCCGGATGGTCTGCAGGTCGGCCAGGATCTGGCAGGGGTGGAACTCGTTGGTGAGCCCGTTGACGACCGGCACCGCGCTGGCGGCGGCCAGCGCGGCCAGCTGCTGCTGCTCGAAGGTGCGCCACACGATGCAGGCCACCTGCCGGTCCAGCACCCGGGCGGTGTCCTCGATCGGCTCGCCGCGGCCCAGCTGGGTGTCGGAGGACTCGATGATCAACGGGTAGCCGCCGAGCTCGGCGATGCCGACGCTGAACGAGACCCGGGTCCGGGTGGACGGCTTGTCGAACATCACCGCGACCGCCCGGGGGCCGGCCAGCGGGCGGCGGGAGAACCGGTCGGCCTTCAGCTCATCGGCGAGGTCGAGCACCTCGACCAGCTCGTCCGGGCTGAGGTCGTCGTCGCGCAGGAAGTGCCGGGGCATCAGCCGCTCGCTCCTGCTTGCCCGGCCTGGTCGGCCTGCTCGGCTTGCACGGCCTGCAGGGCCGCGCCCAGCAGCTGCAGCGCCTCGGCGATCTCGACCTCGGTGACGATCAGCGGCGGCGCCAGCCGCAGCACGTCCGGCCGGACCGAATTCACCAGCAGGCCGCGCTCGCGGGCCGCCAGCTCCACCTGCGCCGCGCAGTCCGAGCTCAGCTGGACGCCGTACCACAGCCCGCTGCCGCGCACCTGCTCCACCAGCGGGCTGTCCAGCCCGTGCAGGCCCGCCGCCAGCGCGGCGCCGCACCGGCGCACCTGGGCCAGCAGGTCCTGCTGCTCGATGGTCTCCAGCACGGCCAGCGCGGCCGCGCAGGACACCGGGTTGCCGCCGAAGGTGCTGCCGTGCGAGCCGGGAGCGAACAGCCCCGCGGCCTTGCCGAACCCGATGCAGGCCCCGATCGGCAGGCCACCGCCCAGGCCCTTGGCCAGGGTGAGGATGTCGGGCACCACGCCGGCGGCGATGCTGGCGAACCACTGCCCGGTACGCCCGATGCCGGACTGCACCTCGTCGACCACCAGCAGCGCGCCGGTCCGGTCGCAGATCTCGCGGGCCGCGGCCAGGTAACCCTGCGGCGCCGGCAGCACCCCGCCCTCGCCCTGGGTCGGTTCCAGGAACACCGCCGCGACGCCGTCGTCCACCGCGGCCCGCAGCGCCTCGACGTCGCCGTAGTCGACGAAGGTGACCGGGCCCGGCAGCGGCTCGAACGGCTGCCGCTTGGCGGGGTTGCCGGTGACCGCCAGCGCGCCCAGGGTGCGGCCGTGGAAGCTGTTGGCGGTCGACACCAGGCCCAGCCGGTTCCCACTCGGGTCCAGCGACCGGCCGTAGAGCCGGCTGAGCTTGACCGCGCACTCGTTGGCCGCCGCGCCGTCGTTGGCGAAGAACACCCGGGCCGACGGGTCGCCGACCAGGAACTGCAGCTTCTCGGCCAGCCGGACGCCCGGTTCGTGGCTGACCAGGTTCGAGGTGTGCATCAGCCGGCCGGCCTGCTCGGTGACCGCCGCCACGACCGCCGGGTGCGCGTGCCCCAGCGCGGAGACCGCGATGCCGGCGACGAAGTCCAGGTAGCTGGTGCCCTCGACGTCGGTCACCCGGCAGCCCTGCCCGGAGGCCAGCGCCAGCTGCGGGGTGCCGTAGTTGTCCATCATCACCGCGGCCCAGCGCTTGGCCATCAGCTGGTTGGTCATGACCGCACCTCTGGGACGGCCGGCGCAGGATTCAACTCGACGTCAGGCAGCACCATGGTTCCTATCCCCTCGGTGGTGAAGATCTCCAGCAGCAGCGCGTGCGGCGCGCGGCCGTCCATCACGGTGGCCGACGGCACGCCGGCCTGGACCGCCCGCAGGCAGGCTTCCATCTTGGGCACCATGCCGGCGGCCAGCCCGGGCAGCAGGTCGGCCAACCGGCTGGCCCGGATCTCGGCGATCACCTCGCTGCTGGCCGGCCAGTCGGCGTACAGGCCCGCCACGTCGGTGAGCACGATCAGCTTCTCAGCACCCAGCGCGGCGGCCAGCGCCGCGGCCGCGGTGTCGGCGTTGACGTTGTAGGACAGGCCGTCCGCACCGCGGGCCACGCTGGCGATCACCGGAATCCGCCCGGCGTCCAGCAGCGCGGTCACCGCGCTGGGGTCGACCGCCACCACGTCGCCGACCTGGCCGATGTCCACCGGCTGGCCGTCCACCAGGGCCGGCCGGCGCTCGGCGCGCAGCATGCCGGCGTCCTCGCCGGACAGCCCCACCGCGAACGAGCCGTGGTCGTTGATCAGGTTCACCACGTCGCCGTTCACCTGGCCGGTCAGCACCATCCGGACCACCTGCATCGCCTCCGGGGTGGTGACCCGCAGGCCGCCCCGGAACTCGCTGGGAATGCCCAGCCGCTGCAGCTGCTCGGTGATCTGCGGGCCGCCGCCGTGCACGATCACCGGACGCACCCCCGCGTAGCGCAGGAACACCACGTCCTGGGCGAAGCTGGTCTGCAGCTCCGGCGCGGTCATCGCGTTGCCGCCGTACTTGATCACCACCACCTTGCCCGAGAAGCGCTGCAGCCAGGGCAGCGCGTCGATCAGGGTGGCGGCCTGCTGGGCCGCCACCTCCGGCGACACCGCCGGCTTGGCGGCAGCGGGCCGGGACAGCGCGGTCGGCCGGCTCATGTGGAGTACGCCGAGTTCTCTTCGACGTAGCCGTGCGACAGGTCGTTGGTATGGACGGTGGCGCTGGCCGGGCCGGCGTGCAGGTCGACCTCGATCCGCACCTGCCGGCCGGTCAGGTCCACCAGGTCGCGGCTGTCCCCCGCCGCGCCGCCCCGGCACACCTGCACGCCGTTGATCGCGACGTCGAGCTGGTCGGGCTCGAAGGCCGCCGTGGTGGTGCCGATCGCGGCCAGCACCCGTCCCCAGTTGGGATCGTTGCCGAACAGCGCGCACTTGAGCAGGTTGTTGCGGGCGATCGAGCGGCCCACCTGCACCGCGTCGTCCTCGCTGGCGGCGCTCGCCACCACGATCTCGACCTCCTTGGTGGCACCCTCGGCGTCGGCCAGCAGCTGCCGGGCCAGGTCCGCGCACACCGCGTGCACCACCCGGGCCAGCTCGTCCTGCTCCGCCACCACTCCGGACGCACCGCTGGCCAGCAGCACCACCGTGTCGTTGGTGGACATGCAGCCGTCGGCGTCCAGCCGGTCGAAGGTGGTGCGGACCGCGGCCCGCAGCGCGGCGTCCAGGCCGGCCTGGTCGGCGACCGCGTCGGTGGTCAGCACGCACAGCATGGTGGCCAGGCTCGGTGCCAGCATGCCGGCGCCCTTGGCCATCCCGCCGACCGTCCAGCCGGCCGGCGACTGCGTGACGGCGGTCTTGGCCACCGAGTCGGTGGTGCGGATCGCCTCGGCGGCGTCCGGGCCGGCGTCCGGGGAGAGCGTGGCCGCCGCCCGCTCGATGCCGGGCAGCAGCCGGTCCATCGGCAACCGCTCCCCGATCAGGCCGGTCGAGCAGACCAGGATGTCGGCGGCGCTGACGTCCAGCAGCTTGGCGACCCGCTCGGCGCTGGCGTGGGTGTCGGCGAAGCCGGCCGGGCCGGTGCAGGCGTTCGCGCCGCCGGAGTTGAGCAGCACCGCCCGGGCGATGCCGTCGGACACCACCTGCGCCGACCACAGCACCGGGGCCGCCTTCACCCGGTTGGCGGTGAAGACCGCCGCGGCTGCCTGCAGCGGCCCGTCGTTGACCACCAGCGCCACGTCGAGGCCACCGGATGCCTTGAGCCCGGCGGCGACCCCGGACGCCCGGAACCCGCCGGCCGCGGTGACGCTCACGGCGCGATCCCGTCGGCGGACAGCCCCGTGGTCTCGGCCAGCCCCAGCATCAGGTTGGCGTTCTGCACCGCCTGGCCGGCCGCGCCCTTGCCGAGGTTGTCCAGTGCGCTGGTGACGATCACCCGTCCGGAGCTGGCGTCCAGCTCCGCCTGCAGGTGCACCGAGTTCGAGCCGAGGGTGGCTGCGGTGTGCGGCTGCCGCCCGGCGGGCAGCAGGTGGACGAACGGCTCGCCGGCGTAGGCGTCGGCCAGCGCCTGGCGCACCTGGTCGAGGGTCAGCCCCGGCGTGCTGGGCCGGGCGGTGACGGTGGCGAGGATCCCGCGGGCCATCGGCGCCAGCACCGGGGTCAGCGACAGCGTCCGGGCGCCGGTGGCCTGCAGGATCTCCGGGACGTGCTGGTGCACGCCGACCTTGTAGGGCGACAGGTCCGCCATCACCTCGCTGCCGAGCAGCGCGGGCTTGGCGACCCGGCCGGCGCCGGACGTGCCGGAGGCCGCGACCACCACCACGTCGTCCGCTTCGACCAGGCCGGCCGCGATCAGCGGCGCCAGCGCCAGGATGATGGCCGCCGCGTAGCAGCCGGTGTTGGCCACCCGGTCGCTGGCCGCGATCGCCGCCCGCCGGCCGGGCAGCTCCGGCAGCCCGTAGGTCCAGGTTCCGGCGTGCGGGCCGCCGTAGTAGCGCTGCCAGGCGGCGGCGTCGGCCAGCCGGAAGTCCGCGCCCAGGTCCACCACCCTGGTGGAGCCGGGCAGCTCGGCGGCCAGCGCAGCCGAGGCACCGTGCGGCAGCGCCAGGAAGACCAGCTCGGCGCCGGCCAGCACGTCGGGCGTGGTGTCGGCGAGGCTCAGATCGGAGTAGCTGACCAGCTGGGGATGCAGATCGGTAACCGGCTGGCCGGCGTGCGAGTGCGCGGTGGCGGCGACCACTTCGAAGTCCGGATGGCCGGCCAGCAGCCGGAGCAGCTCACCTCCTGCGTAGCCACTGGCACCGGCGACGGCGACGGAGGTACCCATGCGAAACATTATGCATGTAGACGCAAGAAAATGCGAAGCCCGGGGAGGGTTCCTGCTGCGGCCTACTTGTGCTTCTTGGCGAAGAGCCGGGTGCCCTTCAGGTTCTTCTTGTCCTCGGTGCGCATCTCGTCCTCGCTGCTGAAGTCCTCGTCGCGTGCCGGCGACATCGCGTTGTAGACCTGCTGCTCCCCGTCGTCCATGTCGCTGAGCTCGGCATCGCCGTTGTGCACGTCGTAGAACCGGCCGACCTGCTTGCGGCCGTCCTGGGCGCTGCCGATGAACTCGAAGTCGGTGAGGAAGTCGTCGAAGGTCTTGGTACCGGCCGCGATCAGCCGCAGGTTCGCCCGGTAGATCTTCGCGGCACCCTGTTTGCGCCACTCCTCGGCCAGGTACACCGTGACGGTCATCATGGCCGCTGCCCGCTTCTCCAGGTGCGAGGCCAGCACCGAGTCGTCGAAGTCGAGCAGGGCCCGCGCGATCACGGCATCGGTCTTGCCGCCGCTGCGCAGGCCGGCGATGTAGCTGACGTAGGTGTCGCCGAGCGAGCTCTTGCCCCAGTTCTTCGCCTGCGAGCCCAGCTTGGGCGCGCCCTGGTTGTAGAACGCGCTGATCGGCCCGCCGAAGGCCTGTACCGAGACGCCGGTGGTGGACTTGGTGAAGTCCTGGTACTCGGTGAAGTTGGAGTAGTGGAACGGGTTGTCCGAGGCCTTCGCCAGGTCGGCCGGAGTGTCGATGACCCACTGCGACGAGGCGTTGAGGTTCCAGGCGTCCAGCAGCCCCTTGCGCAACTCCTTGTCGTTGCCCTTGTCGTTGACGTAGTCGAGGACCGCCTGCTTGCTGACCGTGATGTCGATCTTGTTGTCCGTGGCGTAGCGGACCGCGTCGGCCTTCTGCCGGCGGATCACCGGGGCGCCGGTCGGGGCCGGTACCGCCAAGCCGGGCAGCGCCGTCCGCCGGACCGGTTCGGAGGGGGTCGAACAGTCGGTGCAGCCGTCCCGGCCGGCTGGCTGGTCGGTCCGCCGGCGCGGGGCGTGCGAATGGGTCACGGCCGCCTTTCCGGTACGCAGAGTGAGGGAAGTAAACACTCGCCCTACATCGCCTGCAATGCGCCGCGCTGGGCTTGCCCCAAACAGGCAGGAACCAGCCAGCCAGGAGTCAGCAGAGCGGAGTTGGCCGGACAAGGACCAGCCCGGCAGGATCCAGCCGATAGGGGTTAGCCGCGCAGTACCGCGCCCAGCCGGCTCCCGGCCTCGGCGACCGCCGCGTCCCGGGCCGCGGTGGCCTCCTCGACGGTGAGCGTCCGGTCCGGCGCCCGGAACCGCAGCGCGAAGGCCAGCGACTTCAGCTCGGGCCCCAGCCGCTGGTCGTCGGTGTAGACGTCGAACAGCCGGACCGACTCCAGCAGCTCGCCGGCACCGTCCCGGACCGCGGCCAGCACCTCGGCCGCCGGCACCCCAGCCGCCACCACCAGCGCCAGGTCGAGCAGCACCGGCGGGTAGTTCGACAGCACCGGCGCCTCGGCCGGCGGCGGCGGGACGAAGGCGTCGAGGTTCAGCTCCATCGCGCAGGTACGCGGCGGCAGGTCGAGCGCGGCGACCACCCGCGGCATCAGCTCGCCGGCGGTGCCGATCACCGCGCCGTCCAGCAGCAGCTGCGCACACCGGCCCGGGTGCCATGGGGCGACGTCGGCCTGGCGGATCTCCAGCCCGACCCGGGCCGCCCGGGCGGCCACCCGGGCGGAGTCGATGGCGTCGGCCCAGTTGGCCGGCCGGCCCGGTCCCCACCAGCCCGGCAGCTCCCGGTCGCCGGCCAGCACGGTGGCCAGGTGGCGCGGCTGGACCGGCACGGTCCGTTCGATCGCGGCGAGCTCGGCGTCGCTCGGCCGGTGCTCGACACCCGGCCGCGGGGCAGGCTCGGCGCTCTCGGCCGGCAGGTACACCAGGCCCATCTCGAACAGTGCCAGCTCCCGGTTGCCCCGGCCCAGGTTGCGGCTGAGGTTGGCCAGCAGTCCCGGCAGCAGCGAGGTCCGCAGCTCCGGCTCGGCGTCGGAGATCGGGTTGGCCAGCCGCAGCGCCCGCCGCCGGACGTCGTCCGGGGCCAGCCCGAAGGCGTCGTGCACGACCGGCGCGACGAACGGGTAGCTGATCACCTCGGTGTAGCCGGCCTCGGCCAGCGCCCGGGATACCGACCGGCGCAGCCGCTGCTCGGCACTCCAGCCGCGGCCCAGCGGTGAGCGCGGCAGCACCGAGGGCACCTTGTCGTAGCCCTCCAGCCGCACCACCTCCTCGATCAGGTCGGCCGGGTCGGTCAGGTCCGGACGCCAGGACGGCGGGACGACCGCCAGCACCTCGTCGGCTCCCGGCTCGGCGTGCCTGGCCGTGCCGGCCGCCTCGGCGGGGCCCGCGACCACTTCGACCCGGCAGCCGACCTGCTCCAGCCGGCGGCGGACCGCACCGGCGCTGATCGGAGTGCCGGCCAGCTCGCCCGGCCGGGTCACCGGCAGCTCGATCCGGACCGGTGCCGGGCCGTCGCCCACCACCGTGCCGCCGGCCACCGGGCTGGCGCCGCCGTGGGCGACCAGCAGTTCGACGCAGCGCCGCAACGCCACCGGCGCCATCGCCGGGTCGACGCCGCGCTCGAACCGCTTGGCGGCCTCGGACGGCAGCTTGTGCCGGCGCACCATCCGGCCGACGGTGGCCGGGTCGAAGTGGGCGGCCTCCAGCAGCACCTCGGTGGTGGCCTCGGACAGCTCGGTGGTCGCGCCGCCCATCACCCCGGCCAGGCCGATCGGTCCCCGGTCGTCGGTGATCACCAGGTCGTCGGGGTCTAGCGAGCGGACCGCGTCATCGAGGGTGGTGAGCTTCTCCCCCGGCTCGGCCCGGCGCACGCCCAGCGGCCCGGACAGCTGTGCCCGGTCGTAGCCGTGCAGCGGCTGGCCGGTCTCGAGCATCACGTAGTTGGTGATGTCGACGGCCAGCGAGATCGAGCGCATGCCACAGGCCCGCAACCGGGCGGCGATGAACTCCGGCGTCGGCCGCCGGGCGTCCAGCCCGGTCACCGCCCGCACCTCGAACCGGTCGCAGCCGGCCGGGTCCGACACTGTCACCGGGTAGCCGTCCGGGCCGGGCTCAACGGCCGGCGCGGGCAGGTCGGTGAACGGCACGTCCAGCGCGGCGGCCGCCTCCCGGGCCAGCCCGCGGATCGCCAGGCAGTAGCCGCGGTCGGGGGTGACGGCGATGTCGAGGACCGCGTCGCGCATGCCGAGCACGTCGAGGGCGCTCTCACCGGGCCGGCCGGCGTCGGCCGGCAGCACCAGGATGCCGGAGTGCTCGTCGCCCAGGCCCAGCTCGCGGGCCGAGCAGATCATGCCGTCCGAGGTCCGGCCGTAGGTCTGGCGGGCCGTGATCGGGAACGGGCCGGGCAGCACCGCGCCGGGCAGCGCCACCACCACCAGGTCGCCCTCGGCGAAGTTCCGGGCGCCGCAGACGATGCCGCGCGGCTCGGCCTCGCCGACCTCGACCAGGCAGTACCGGATCGGCTTCTTGAACTCGGTCAGCTCCTCCACGGAGCGCACCCGGCCGAGCAGCAGCGGCCCGCTGACCGCATCGGCGGGGGCCGAGACCCGTTCCACCTCCAGGCCGACCCGGACCAGCGCCTCACCCAGGGCCGGGCCGTCCAGGCCGGCGGGCAACTCGACGAGCTCGGCGATCCAGGACACCGGTGCCTTCATCTCAGGCCTCCATTCCGAAGGCCTGGGTGAACCGGAGGTCGCCCTCGACGATGTCACGCATGTCCGCGGCGTTGTTGCGGAACATCATGGTGCGCTCGATCCCCATTCCGAAGGCGAAGCCCGAGTACACCTCGGGGTCGATGCCGCAGGCCCGCAGCACCCGCGGGTTGACCATGCCGCAGCCGCCCCACTCGATCCAGCCCTCGCTGTCGCAGGTCCGGCACGGCCGGTTCGGATTGCCCACCGACTCACCCCGGCAGACGAAGCAGAGCAGGTCCGGCTCGGCGCTGGGCTCGGTGAACGGGAAGTAGGACGGCCGGAGCCGGGTCACGATGCCGGGACCGAAGAACGCCTCGGCCATGTGGTCCAGGGTGCCCTTGAGGTGGGCCATGGTGATGCCCTTGTCGACCACCAGCCCCTCCAGCTGGTGGAACACCGGCGAGTGGGTGGCGTCCAGCTCGTCGGTGCGGAACACCTTGCCCGGGCAGACGATGTAGATGGGCGGCCGGCGGGTCAGCATCACCCGGGCCTGCACCGGCGAGGTGTGGGTACGCAGCACCAGGCCGCTGTCGGCCGAGCCGTCCGGCGCGGCGACGAAGAAGGTGTCCATCAGCGACCGGGCCGGATGGTCGACGCCGATGTTGAGGGCGTCGAAGTTGTACCACTCGGCCTCCACCTCGGGGCCCTCGGCGACCTCCCAGCCCATCGCGGTGAACACGTCGCCGACCAGCTCCTGGGTGGTGGTCAGCGGGTGCCGGGCACCAGGTGGCCGGCGGTCCCAGGGCAGCGTCACGTCGACCGACTCCTCGGCCAGCACCCGGGCGTCGCGCTCGGCCTCGAGCTCGGCCAGCCGCTCGGCGTAGGCCTGCCGGACCTCGGTACGGGCGGCGTTCACCCGCTTGCCGGCATCGGCCTTGGCCGCCGGCGGCAGCGCCGCGATCTCCCGGTTGGCCAGCGCCAGCGGCGAGCGGTCGCCGACGTGGGCGTTCTGGGCGGCCCGCAGCTCGTCGAGGTCGCGGGCCCCGGCAAAGGCCTGCCGGGCCGCCGACACGTCCGCCGCGAGGGCCGCCGGGCTGAGCGCGGCGACCTCCTTCGGGTCGTAGCTGTCGTTGGCGCCGGACATGGGGAACCCTTCGGGTCGGGAGCAGGGAGAGCCGAGCAGTCGGATACCGAGCAGTCTAGGAGAGCGGCTGTAACCGTTTAGCCCGGCAGCCGGTGGGCGCGCGCCGAGGCGTACAGGCAGACGGCGGCGGCCGCGGCCAGGTTCAGGCTCTCGGCCCGGCCGTGCACCGGCACCCGGACGGCCAGGTCGGCCGCCGCCAGCACCTCGCCGGGCAGCCCGCGGGCCTCGTTGCCGAACACCCAGGCGGTGGGGCCGGCCAGCCGTCCGGAGTCGAGCAGCTCGTCGAGATCCAGTGGAGCCGCACCGGTGGTGGCCACGGTCAAGAGGCCCGCGGCCCGGCACTCGGCGATCGCGGCGGCCGGCTGCAGGCCGGTGACCACGTCGAGGTGGAAGAGGCTGCCGGCCGCGGCCCGCACCGCCTTGCCGTTGTACGGGTCCACCGAGTCGCCGGCGAACAGCACCGCGGCGGCGCCGGCGGCGTCGGCGGTGCGCAGGATGGTGCCGGCGTTGCCCGGATCGTTGCTCTCCACCAGGATCGCCACCAGCCGCGGTCCGCCGGCCAGCACGCCGGCCAGGCCCGAGTCCGGGCGGGCGCAGACGGCGACCAGGCCCTGCGGGGTGACGGTCTCGCTCAGCCCGGCCGCGGCCCGGTCGCTGATCAGCGAGACCGCCCCGGCCGGGGCCCGGGCCAGCAGGTCGGCGTGCCGTTCGGCGGCGGCGGGGGTGGCGAACAGCTCCAGCACCGTGCCCGGCCGGCCCAGCGCCTCACGCACCGACTGGGCGCCCTCGGCAAGGAACCGCCCGGCCTCGCGGCGGCCCCGGGGACTGGTCAGTCGTCGGGCCGCTGCGAGCCGGGCGTTGGAGTCGGACAGCACCGACCGCGGGAGCTAGGCGGCCGGCGTCTGGGCGGCGGCGCCGCCGATGCCCTCCGCCTCGACGGCCTTGCGGGCCACCGCGACCAGGGCCGCGAAGGCCGGGGCGTCGGTGACGGCGAGGTCGGCCAGCACCTTGCGGTCGGTCTGCACGCCGGCCAGCCGCAGGCCCTGCATGAAGCGGTTGTAGGTCATGTCGTTGGCCCGGGCCGCGGCGTTGATGCGGGTGATCCACAGCTGCCGGAAGTCGCCCTTGCGCGCCTTGCGGTCGCGGTAGGAGTACGTCGCCGAGTGCAGCAACTGCTCCTTGGCCTTGCGGTAGAGCCGGGAACGCTGTCCCCGGTAGCCGGAGGCCGCTTCGAGGGCCGTCCGGCGCTTCTTCTGGGCGTTGACCGCCCGCTTGACGCGTGCCACGTTGGTAGTCCTTGTTTCGTCGGGCCGAGCAGCGTCCGGGTGTCCGGCGCCCGCTCGGCGGGGGGTCAGAAGGTCAGCGGCCGAGCATGCGCTTGACGCGCGGGACGTCGACGGCGGCGATCGTCTCGGTGCCGGTCAGGCGCCGGGTGATCCGGGAGGACTTGCGCTCCAGCAGGTGGCGCTTCCCCGCGCGCTCGGTCAGCAGCTTGCCGCTGCCGGTGACCTTGACGCGCTTCTTCATCCCCGAGTGGGTCTTGTTCTTGGGCATCGGAAATCCTTCTTCATGGGTGCCGGCCGGCCTGGCGGCCGGCCGGCGGAGCCGGCATCGGTGCTGAGACTCGCTCAGCTGCTCGGTGCCTGCTCCTCGACAGTCTTGGCGGTGCGGCTCGCGGCCCGGGCGCCGCGGTGCGGAGCAACGACCATGACCATGTTGCGGCCGTCCTGCTTGGGCGATGACTCCACGAAACCGAGGTCGGTGATGTCCTCGGCGAGCTTCTGCAGCAACCGGAACCCGAGTTCCGGCCGGGACTGCTCACGACCGCGGAACATGATCGTGATCTTGACTTTGTCGCCTTGCTTGAGGAACCGCTCGACGTGACCCTTCTTGGTCTCGTAGTCGTGCGGGTCGATCTTCGGCCGGAGCTTCATTTCCTTGATCACGGTCAGAGCCTGGTTGCGCCGGGCCTCGCGGGCCTTCTGGGCGCTCTCGTACTTGAACTTGCCGTAATCCATGAGCTTGCAGACCGGCGGTCGAGCCATCGGCGCCACCTCGACCAGGTCGAGGTCGGCTTCGGCGGCGAGTTCCAGCGCCTTGCCGATCGGCACGATGCCGACCTGCTCGCCCTCTGGCCCGACTAGGCGGACCTCGGGAACGCGAATCCGGTCGTTGATCCGGGGTTCAGAGCTGATGTGGCCTCCTAGGTTGTGCTGCCTGGACGAAGGCCACTGCGTGCCCGAGACGTCCCCGGCACAGCACAACGGCCCCGCTGCAACCAATGCAGTCGGGGCCGGAGACATTCCATAACGATCCGAGCGGACCCGCCGGGCCGGCTGCTGCCGGTGGACGGGTGCCGCTGACACCGCCCGGAGGCGGCGCCGGACCGAACCCGGCTGCCCGGAGGCGGCGCGGGTGGGAAACCGTGGCTTCCGCTTGCACACCAGAGCCGTGCGGCAGCACGGACCTGGCGGGTCGCGTATGCAAGGGTAGCAGCGTGAGCACCGAGGGCCCAAACGCCGCACCAACCGGGCACGACGGCGGAGCCGGGCCGGCCGGTCCCGAGGCGGTCCGCGAGCTGGCGACGATACCCGCCGTCGAGGTGATCACCCGCGCCGCGGTGATGCTGATGAGCGCCGCCGCCGAGAAGCTGGGACTCGCCTCCGACGGCCAGCGCTACCTCGACCTGGACGAGGCACGCCGGCTGATCGAGGCCTACGCCGGCCTGCTGGGCGCCGCCCAGGCCGATCTCGGGGTGCACCGGCAGCCGCTGCTGGCCGGGCTCAGGTCGCTGCAGCAGGCGTTCCGGGACGCCTCGCCGTACCCGGACCAGCCGGGCCAGGGGCCGGGAGAAAAGTCCGGCTTCTAGTGCTTTGCCGGTACCGCCTCTGATGACGGCGCGTAATTGAAGCAGGAAAATTTGTAAACTCTGTGTGACACGCCGTTAATTTGGCTTAAGCTGCTGTCCGGCGGGGGGCCGACAAGCAAGCGATTCAGGGAAGTTTTCGACGTGACTCGACGCTCCACCTCGTCTCCGTTCCGTGCCCCCCGGCTGTCCGGGATAGCCCGCCTGGCCCGTACCGCCGGTTGCGCGACCGTGATCGCCAGCGTGGCGATCCTCGGCGGCACCTGCGCGGTGGCCGAGGCGGCCACCCCCAGCGACCCGGTCGGCTACCTCGACCTGGCCGTGCCCAGCGGGTCCACCGGGATCACCGTGCAGGGCTGGGCCGCCGACCCCGACAACCTCGCGCTGCAGCTGACCGTGCAGACCACCCTGGACGGCGCCCCCGCGGGCTCCGCGATCACCGCGGTGTCGCGGCCGGACGTGGTCAAGGCCATCGGCACCGGTCCGACCCCCGGTTTCGCGATGACGCTGGCCGCCGCCCCCGGCGGCCACACCGTGTGCGTCAGCGCGGTCAACGTGGCGGCCGGCGCCGACACCTCGCTGGGTTGCCGGCAGGTCACCGTGCCGCCGCCGGTCAGCAGCACCCCGACCGGCAGCGAGATCGCCGCGCACTCCCCCGTCGGCCTGCTGGAGAAGGTGAGCGCCAACGGCAACACCGTCACCCTGACCGGCTGGGCCGCCGACCCGGACAACCTCACCCAGCCGCTGAAGATCCTGGCCGGCCACGACGGCAGCCCCGCTACCGTCACCTCGGCGAAGGTGGTGTCCCGGCCCGACATCGCGCTGGCCCAGAACGTCGGTGACAACCAGGGATTCTCGGTGACCATCACCCTGAGCACCGGCAACCACCTGGTGTGCGCCGCGGCCACCAACATCGGCGTCGGGGTGAACCGGCAGCTCGGCGCCTGCCTCAAGCTCTACGTCGGCTACACCGCCGCCCAGATCGCCGCGCACAGCCCGTCCGGCGCGCTGGAGGCGGCCCGCACCCAGAGCGCCACCAACCTCGGCGTGCGCGGCTGGGCCTCCGATCCGGACAACCGGGCCGCCTCGATCCAGGTGGTGGCCTACTTAGACGGCAAGGCGGCGATCACCGCCACCGCCGCCATCCCGCGCCCGGACCTGGTGGAGAGCCAGCAGGTCGGGCCGGCGGCCGGCTACTCGCTGTCCATCCCGGCGCCGGCCGGCTCGCACAACGTGTGCGTGTGGGCGGTGAACATCGGCATCGGGAACAACAAGTTCCTCGGCTGCGCGGCGCTGAGCAACCCGGCGGTGACCATGCTGCCCGGCCCGGCACCGGCCACCCCGGCCGCCAACACCAAGGTGGTCACGCTGGCCACGACCTTCATCGGCAAGCCCTACGTGTGGGGCGGCGCCAGCCCGACCACCGGCTTCGACTGCTCCGGCCTGGTGCAGTACAGCTACCGGACGGCGGCCGCGTTCACCACCCCGCGGACCGCCCAGGACCAGTTCAAGGCGGCCCGGATGATCCCGGCCGTGCGGGCGGTGCCCGGTGACCTGGTCTTCTACCACGACAACACCGGCTCGGTGTACCACGTCGGGATGTACACCGGACCCGGCATGACGGTCGCCGCGATCGACCCGGCGCACGGGGTGCGGGCCCAGTCGATCTGGGACAGCACCGCCACCTTCGGCAGCTTCACCCACTCCTGACGGCTTCGAGCCGGCCTGGCGCGTTGCCGGGCCGGCTCGGAACCGGGCCGGCTACTCGGCCGGCGTGGGATGGGTGGCGGCGAACAGCGCCCGCAACCCCTGCATGACCGCGACGCTGCGCTCGCCGTCGCCGCGCTGCACGGCATACAGCGCGATCAGCTCGTCCCCGGGCAGCACCAGCCGGGCGAAGCGCGCCTTGGACGGGAACTCCACCCCGACCACCAGGTCCCAGTCCACGTGCCGGTACCCGCCGAAGAAGCCCCGGCAGTCCACCCCCCGGGCATCGGCGCGCAGCCGGGGCCGGGTCACCGACAGGATGACCAGCGCGACCAGCAGGCCGGTGCCGGCGATGCCGACCTGGTCGGCGACGGTGAAGCCGACCCCGTCGTCGGAGGTGCTGCGCAGGATCAGCGCGGCCACCGTGAACAGCGCCAGCACCGCGACCGCGCCCAGCACCGCGTACCGGACCGCCCGGACCGGCCGGGCGGTGACCAGCCGGGGCCCCACCTGCTCGTGGGCGGTGCCGGGCTCGCTCATCCGGTGCTCACCAGTGCTCACAGCCGGCGCACCTCACAGTCGACAAGCTTCATAGCCGACACGCATGAATGTCGGTGACCAGGATGGCCCGGGCGCCGATCTCCCACAGCTCGTCCATGATCCGGTTGGTGTCGCGGCGCGGCACCATCGCGCGTACCGCCGACCAGCCCGGGGTACGCAGCGGCGAGACGGTCGGCGACTCGAAGCCGGGGGTGACCGCCACCGCCCGCTCCACCAGGGTGTCGGCGATGTCGTAGTCCATCAGCACGTACTGGCGGGCGATCAGCACCCCCTGCAGCCGCCGGACCAGCTGGTCCACCGCCGCCGACGGTGCCGCCCCGGACCGGCGGACCAGTGCTGCCTGCGAGTGGAACAGCGGGTCGCCGAAGACCTCCAGGCCGGCGCCTCGCAGCGTGGTGCCGGTCTCCACCACGTCGGCGATCACGTCGGCGACGTCGAGCCGGACGGCGGTCTCGACGGCGCCGTCCAGCCGGATCACCTCCGCGGAGATGCCCTGCTCGGCCAGGTAGTGCGCCAGCAGCCCGGGATAGGCGGTGGCGATCCGGCAGCCCTGCAGGTCGGCCAGGGTGCGACCGGAACCGGTGCCGGCCGCGAACCGGAAGGTGGAGCCGGCGAAGCCCAGCGGCAGGATCACCTCGGCCCGGGCGCCGGAGTCCAGCAGCAGGTCCTCGCCGGTGATCCCGACGTCCAGCCGGCCGGAGCCGACGTACAGGGCGATGTCGCGGGGCCGGAGGAAGAAGAACTCGGTGTTGTTGTCCGGGTCCTGCAGCACCAGTTCGCGGGTGTCGCTGCGCTGGCGGTAGCCGGCCTCGCGCAGCATGTCGCTGGCGGGCTCGGACAGCGTGCCCTTGTTCGGCACGGCCACCCGGAGCGGGTCGGTGGCGGTTGCGTCGGCTGGCATCGGGAGCTCTACAGGTACCGGTAGACGTCGTCGAGGGTGAGGCCCTTGCCGAGCATCAGCACCTGGACCCGGTAGAGCAACTGGCTGATCTCCTCCGCGGTGCGCTCGGCGGACTCGTACTCGGCCGCCATCCAGGCCTCGGCGGCCTCCTCCAGCACCTTCTTGCCCTGGGCGTGCACCCCGCCGTCCAGGGCGGCGACGGTAGCCGAGCCCGGCGGGCGGTCGGCCTGCCGCCGGGTCAGCTCGGCGAAGAGGTCGTCGAAGGTCTTCATCGACGCTCCAGCCTACGGCCGGCCGAGCGGCCCGGCCGGGCCGGGTAGGCCGATCGGGCCGGCCGGCCGGGCCGCCAGGGCGGGTGCGGGACGCGGCGTCAGGAGCCGGTGTCGATGATGGCGGCCACCGGGCCGCCGCCGTCCGGGCCCTGGTGGGCCGCCGAGACCGAGACGAACACCGCCGGGTCGCCGGTCACCGAGGCCGCCACCCCGCCGACCGCGGCCTTGATCTGGCGGTGCCAGTGCACGTCGGAGTCGTCCAGCATGGCGTTGCGCCGGCCGCGCACCGCGCCGTCGGAGCTGGCCTCGCACTTGAGGAAGACGTTGACCAGCCGGCCGCCGATGTCGGACGGGTGCGGGCGCTCGGGCAGGTCCAGGCCGGCGTCGCGGATCGCCGCCCAGATGCCGTCGGCGTCCAGGGCGTCGGTCATCACCCCGTGCCCGATCCGGTACCGGCCGCCGATGCCGCGGGCGTTGCCGACCACCACCACCTGGGCCCGGTCCAGCTCCACCCCGGACGAGCAGGAGGCCACCGAGGAGTACAGCGAGCGGTCGCGCATCACGTCGGCGTCGCTGGGCATCTCGATCTCGCCCAGCGCCACCGCCACGCCGAGGGCGGTGCAGCCGTTGGAGACGTCCATCGAGTGCAGGGTGTCCTCGGTGAAGACGTCCTTGCCGCGGCTCTTGGCGTCGCGGATGGTGTCGATGGTCAGCAGCGGCGTCTTGGTCTGGACGTAGTGCACGTCGGCCGGGTCGGTGATGCCGGCCTTGTCCATCGCCTCGGTGACCGCCGCGGCCACCTTGCTGATCATGGCGGTGCGGCCGATGTCCTCGGGCAGCAGCACCTCGCTCATCGCGAAGCCCACGGTCAGCCGCGGCTCGTCGGAGGCCGGAGCCGATGCCGGATCGGTAGTGGCGAAGATCGTGGCGTGCGGGGAGATGATGCCGTCGGTGCCGCCGGACCAGACGATCGGGATCTGCTTGACCTGCTCGGGCGAGCGGCTGCCGTGCGCCACGATCGCCTCCCGGAAGGCCCGGTCGGCGATGATCCGGGTGTAGTCGTTCACCCCGCCGTTGCCCTCGGTCTTGCCGATCACCGCCACCACCCGGTCGGCCTCGAGCACCCCGTCGGCCAGAAGCGCGGTGAACTCGCTGGCGTCGGTCACGCTGTGCAGCGCGACCTTGCGTACCTCGATCGGGTCTGGCATGCGGTCTCTCCTGTCGGTTCGGTTCGTGGTTCTGCTGGTGCTGCTGGCCTCTGCGCGGACGGTGCCCGGCTCAGACCGGGTCGAGCCGGTCCGGATGCACGATAGTGCCGGCGGTGCCGGCCAGTGCCGCGGCGATGGCACCCAGCGACGTGATGGCGGCGGGCTTGCCGCTGCGGCGGGCGAACCGGCAGGCGGCCAGCACCTTCGGCTCCATGCTGCCGCTGGTGAATTCGCCCCGGGCGATCAGGGCCTCCAGCTCGCCGACCCCGATGCCAGTCAGCGGCCTGGCGTGCTCGGTGCCCCAGCCCAGCACCGCGTGCTCGACGTCGGTGGCGATCACCAGCCGGTCGGCCGCCAGGGTGCCGGCCAGCAGCGCCGCGGTCAGGTCCTTGTCGATGACGGCCTCCACGCCGCGGTATCCGCTGGGACTGCCGTCGGCCACCACCGGAATGCCGCCGCCACCCGAGCACACCACCGCGAAGCCGGCGGCCAGCAGGGCGAGCACGGCGGGCGCGTCCAGGCAGCGCACCGGCTCGGGCGAGGCGACCACCCGGCGCCAGCCTCGCTCGCCGCGGTCCTGCCAGTGCTGGCCGTGCCCGGCCATCACGGCCGCCTCGGCCTGGCTGAGGTAGCGCCCGATCGGCTTGGACGGGGCGGCGAAGCCGGGGTCGTCGGCGGCGACCTCGGTACGCGAGACCACGGTCGCGGTGCGCACCTTCGAGCCGCGGGCGGCCAGCGCCCGGTCCAGGGCGTTGAGCATCAGCAGGCCGACGGTGGCCTGGGTCTGGGCGCCGCACCAGTCCAGCGGCACCGGCGGCACCACCGCGGCGGCCAGCTCGTTCTTGACCAGCAGGTTGCCCACCTGCGGGCCGTTGCCATGGGTCAGCACCACCTGGTGGCCGGCCGAGATCAGCTCGGCGACCGGCTCGACGGCGGTCTCGATGGCGGCCTGCTGGTCGGCCGGCCGCGCCGAGCCGTCGGCAGCGGTCATCGCGTTGCCGCCCACCGCGATCACCACGCGCACCTGTGCCCCCCTTCCGCCGTGTCGCCGGGCTGTGCGGCGCTCAGCTTGCCAAGGCCCGGCCGGCACGACACCGGCGATCATCGCCCAACCGTCCCCGCATTGTTGGCAACGGCATTCCAGCGCGGGGACTCCCGGCTTGCGGTGCCCGCCGTCCGTGCTGCCCTGACCGCCCGGCGCTAGCGGGCTGGCACTGTAACAAATCCATCTCACATTTAAGGGTTTTGTCCGATTTAAGCTATTTTCGATTCTCATCACAGGGCCGGGAGAGGTTCCCGGCGAGGGCCATGAACCCTGAACAGCACGGGACGAAGCATGGCCGCTAGGTGAGGGAGAGAACCATGTTCGATCGCAGACGATGGCCGGTAGCCGGGCTGCTGGCCGGCGTGCTGGCAGCAGGCGTGGCCGTCGGGGCACCCGCCCAGGCTGCCGCACCGGCGGGCCTGGCGCAGGCGAGCACCACCACCGTGTCGGCGTCCGCCCCCGGGCTGGCGGCAACCTACTGGACGGCCGACCGGATGGCCCACGCGCTGCCCGGCGACCTGCTGGCCCCGAAGGCCGGTGCCGCCTCGACGCCGGCGCCCCGCACCGGCGCGCCCGGTTCGGTGGCCCCCTCGAAGGCCACCAAGCCGGTAAAGGCTCCCGGGTCGGCGCACGCACGCGCCGGGGACGTCTCGACGCTCGCCGTGTCCGCCTCGGCGACGGTGGGCCGGGCGTTCTTCCACAACCAGACCAACGGCCTGGACTACTCGTGCTCGGCCTCGGCGCTCAACAGCGGCTCCAAGGAACTGGTGCTGACCGCCGGGCATTGCGTGCACGGTGGCGCCGGCGGCACCTGGCATTCGAACTGGGTGTTCGTGCCGCTGTACAACTACGGTTCCCAGCCGTACGGCCAGTGGTCGGCCAAGTACTTCACCACCTTCAACTCGTGGATGTCGAGTTCCGACCTCAACCGCGACGTCGGCATGGTGACCATGTGGCCCAACGGTTCCGGCGCGCTGGTGAACGTGGTCGGCGGCAACGGGCTGGCTTGGAACTGGGGCTTCTACAACCCGATCACGATCCTCGGCTACCCGGCGCAGCCTCCCTACGACGGCGGCTGGCAGCAGTACTGCCAGGGCACCACGACCCGGTTCGGCAGCGAGTACAAGGTGGCGCTGCAGTGCGGGTTCACCGGCGGCTCATCCGGCGGACCGTGGCTGCTGCAGTACGACAACAACACCGGGCTGGGCTACGCCAACGGCGCCATGTCGACCCTGGAACCGTCCACCGGGTGGAACCGGGCCTCCTACTTCGACGACGCGGTCTACAACATGTACGCCTCGGTGGCCAACCTCACCTGATCCTGCCGGGCGCGCGGCCCTGACCCGCGCCCGTTCCCGCCAGTCGGTGGCGGCCGGTCCTGCCGGCCGCCACCGACGCGCGTCCGGGCCGGCCGGCAGAGCGGCGCCGGATGTGAGCTGCGCCTCGTTCGCCGGCAACCGGGAACCGGCCGGCCCCCGGACGGGACTAGTCCGGCACCGATCACATCGAAGTCGAAGGAGCCGCACATGAGGCGTCCCCGCCGGGGCCTGAGCATCGCCGTCACGCTGGCCGTCGTCTGGCTGGCCGGGTTCGCCGGCGCCGGAGCCGCCTCGGCGCACGTGAGCGTGTCCAGCCCGGGCGCGGTGCAGGGCGGCTACGCCAGCATCGTGTTCAAGGTGCCCACCGAGTCGGCGACGGCGAGCACCACCGGGCTGAAGGTGCAGCTGCCGGCCGACCAGCCGCTCGCCTCGGTGTCGGTGCTGCCGGTTCCCGGCTGGAGCTACACGGTGACCAAGGCGAAGCTGGCCACCCCGATCAGCTCCGACGACGGCGACATCACCGAGGCGGTCAGCGTGATCGAGTGGAAGGCCGCCAGCGCCGCCACCGCCATCAAGCCCGGCGAGTTCAACCAGTTCGTGATCAGCGCCGGCCCGCTGCCCAAGGCGGCGGCCATGACCTTCAAGGCGATCCAGGCCTACAGCGACGGCTCGACGGTCTCCTGGATCGAGCAGGCCGCGCAGGGCAGCACCGCCGAGCCCGAGCATCCGGCGCCCACCCTGACGCTGGCCGCGGCCGGCGCCTCGTCGGCACCGCCGTCCTCGGCCGCGCCGACGGCGTCCGCGGCCACCACCGCCAGTTCCGCGGACGAGGGCAACGGGCGGGCCACCACCGCGCTGGTGCTGGCGATCGTGGCGCTGCTGCTCGGCGCGGCGGCCCTCACCCTGGCCGGCCTCGGCAGGCGGTCCGGCCGGCCGTCCTGACTCCTCGGCGGGACCTGGCCCGCACCGGAGGTCAGTAACCGCGCGGCCGGGCGGCCAGCGCACCGGACGGGCTGCCGACGGCGGCGGTGACGAACGCCAGGTTGGTGGCGTCCTCGATCCACACCGCCATCGCCGAGCTGCTGTGGTCCAGCGGGGCCGGGGACCGCTTGGTGGCGAAGTGGCGACGGCTGCGCTCGATGTCCCAGGAGTGGTAGAGGAAACACAGCATCGGCGGGTCGGCGCGCAGGTTGTAGCCGCCGGTGTCGGCAGCGTCGGCGCTGCCCTGCATGATCGCCCCGATGTAGCTGATCGCCCCGACCGGATCGCTCAGCAGGGCCGACCGGGCAGCCTCGGTCTGGGCGGGCAGGTAGCCCAGGGACTCGACCTGCTGCGAAGCCGGCGTGCCGATGTAGGCGGTGTTGTGCACCTTGCCCGGGCCGGACCACTGGCGCAGGGTGGTGCCGCCGGCGACGTTGTGCAGCGCCTCCCAGGCGATGGCCGCCGCGATCGCCCGCCGGTCCACGCCGTGCCGGGTCTCGGCGGCGCCGATCACCCCGCTGTAGCGGCCCAGCCAGGAGCCGACCCGGGCGCGCGGGGTCGGTCCGGCCGGTGCGTCGGTCAGCTCCCAGGACAGTCCGCCGCCGCCGGCTGACCGGGTGCCGGCCGGCGGTGCGCCGGCGCCCGGCACCGGGATCGGCGGCAGCGCCGCCTGCGGCGCGCCGGCGCCGGGGAAGCCACGCACGTACCGGCCGTAGCTGGCCCGGATCGCCTGCCGGGTGACGACCAGCCGGCCCGCGTCGACCGGGTCGGCGGTGCCGAGCTCGGCCAGTGCGTCGGCGAAGGCCAGCGGCGGCGCCTCGTGCAGGTCCCAGGCCGCGTGCATGGCGTGGATCAGGGCGAGCACGTCGGCCCGGCGGTTCGGCTGGCCGGGACCGATCCCGCCGGCGACGCTGAGGCCGCCGTACAGGGCGCCGGCCACCGGGGCGGGGATCGTGTCGACGGCCGGCATCCGGTCGATCGCCCCGTTCAACAGGCGGATCCTGCTGGTGGCCACCTCCGACCCGGGCGGCTGCTGGGCCACCGCCGGCTGCTCGGCGGCGTAGTCGGCGTTGGTGAGCAGCCACAGCAGGTGCATCCGGTCCATCACCTGCAGGACGTCCTCGCGGGTGTTGGCCGCCGGGCCGGGAGCATCGCTGACGGTACGGCCGTTGCCGACGTCCAGCCGGCTCAGCCGGATCGGGGCCGGGCCGGCCGGGACGGCCAGCTCGGCAAGCGGGCCGGACGGGCTGTCTGACCGGGAGCGGTGCACCGGGGCGCCGCCACGCGGGCGGGTCCGCGACGGCGGCGGCGCCGGGCAGCTGGAGTCACGGTAGGCAACCGCCGGCGCCACCCCGCTGATGATCACGTCGGTGGTCCGGATGACGTTGCCGTTGACCAGCCGGGCCATCCACTGCGGGACCCGGATGCAGCCGTGCGAGGCGGGGCGTCCGGTCACCGGCTGGGAGTCGTGGATGCCGATGCCCCGGTCGTTGCCCTGGGCATCCTGCACGCCGAGGTCGACGTAGTAGGACATGTGGTCCCCGTGGCCGTTGACGTAGTTGGCGTCGCCCCGGAACGTCGGGTGGAAGGTGCCGGACGGGGTGCAGTTCAGCCCGTTGTTGCCCGGGCACGGCGGGGACGAGGTGCACGGCCGGCCCCGGCCGGAGGATGCCGACGCACTCTGGTCCGGGCTGCGGTCGCTCCAGTGCACCGTGATGCTCTGCGGCACGGCCAGCCGGATGTCGATCCGGGTGATCCAGCGGCGGGCGCTGGCCGGTATCGGCAGCTGCGTCCGGTTGGTCGGTGGCGGTGCGGCGGGCTGCTTGGCCTTGCGCTGCACCGCCGCGCTGGCAAGCACCGCCGGAGAGCCGGCGGACTGCTGGGGATCGGCAGGCTGCGGGTTGTCGGCAAGCTGCTGGGTGTCGGAAGGCAGCGGGTGGTCGCCGGCGGCCGGCTCGGGATCCAGTTCGTCGGGCGAGCCGGCGACCGCCAGGATCGGGCCGCCGACCGGAGCGTCCCCGTCCCATGCCTCGTCCGGTGCGGCGGCGGCCGGCGCCTCGTCCGGTGCGGCGGTGGCCGGCTCGGCAGCGGCCTGGCCGCCCTCGGCTGCCACCGCCCGGGCCACCGCGGGCCGGGCAGTGGCCAGGCCGGCGGCGCCGCGTCCGGCCTCGATCCGGTCGGCCACCGCGTCGGCCGCCCGCTCGGCCGGATCCTCGGGTGAACTGAGCCGGCTGGCGGCCGACGCCTGCGGCACGGACCGGTTCTGCACCACGTGCGCCAGCTCGTGGGCGAGCAACCGGTTGCCGCCGCCGGCCAGCCCGCCGGCGCCGAACACGATGTGTTTGCCGACGGTGTAGGCCCGCGCACCGATGGACTCGGCGGCGTCCCGGGCGGCGCCGTCGTCGTGGACGCGCACGTCGGTCAGGTCGGTGCCGAACCAGTGACCGGCCTGCCGTTGCTGCGCGCCGGACAGCGGCCGGCCGGCGCCACCGGCCACCGCGATCGCCGCCGCGGTGGCCGCGTGCTGGTTCTCCGCCGCCGGGGCGGGGCGCTCCGCCATCCGGAAGAGGCGGGACCTCGTCATAGGCTCTCCCGGGAGCGCCACCCCGTGGCACGTCTCTGTTGCGAGGCCCGAGTCTGTTCCGGACGCGTCACCTCTGCGTTGCGACTCCGGCCGTCCGGGCGGTTCGGACGTGCCGTGCCAGCGCGTCAGTCCGGCCGGGCCAGCAGCAGCTCGAAGACCGCCGCCTCCAGGTCCGGCCCGAGCCGCAGCGCCTGCAGCTGCGAGAGCCGGGTGGCCAGCGGAGCATCCGCGGTGGCGGCGGCATAGAGCCGGGTCTTGACGTCGTAGGACAGCTGGGCCCGGTGCACCAGGGCGAACAGCCGGTCGGCCACGTCGTTGGCGGCCAACCGGGGCCGCTCACCCACGCTCACCCGGACCGCCGCAGTCACCGGCACGTCCGCGACCCGGACGCTGGTACGCCGGCCGGCCCGCGACACCTCGGCCGCCACCGGCGTGCCGTCCACCGTGACGGCCGGCTCCCCCGCCACCTGGCAGGCCAGGAAGGTCAGCGTCCAGTCCCGCCGGGCCGGCAGGCAGCCGGTGTTGCCCTCGGCCGGCCCGACCTGCAGCACCCCGTCGGCCTGGCCGAACCGGATCGGGGTGCGCACCCAGCGGGCCGGCTCGTCACCCGGCCCGACGCCGTCGTCCTCGACCAGGTCGAAGGAGCCGTCGTCGCCGACCACCACCAGCACCTCGAGCGCGGCCGGGTTGTCGCCGGCGGTGTTGCCGGGCACCTCGGCGGCGTCCAGCGGGACGATCGCGCCGGCCGTGGCCAGCACCGGGATACCGTCCAGGCCGCGGTGCAGCCGCATCTCCCGGTCGCCGTCGTAGACCAGCTCGGTGAACACGTCGACCCAGCTGCCCGGTGGCAGCCAGCCGGTGACCGAGCCGAGCAGCAGCTGCCGGTCGGCGGGGGTGGTGATCGGTGCGACGATCAGCTGGCTGCCGAAGGCGTACTGGTTGCGGGCCCGGTAGGCCTCCTCGGCGTCGGGGTGGGAGTAGTACATCGGCGTCGCCAGCGGCACGCCGGCATGCGCGGCCCGGTGGTTCATCGCGTGCAGGTAGGGCAGCAACCGGTGCCGCAGCCGCAGCGCCGCGGTCATCGCCCGCTCCGCCTCCCGGCCGAACTGCCAGGGCTCCTTGCTGGTGAAGGGGCTGAGCACCGAGTGCAGCCGGTTGATCGGCGAGAACACCCCGAGCTGCACCCAGCGGGTGGCCAGCTCGTCGTCCTTGAGGCCGCCCATGTGGCCGCCGATGTCGTGGCTCCACCAGCCGTAGCCGATATTGGCGGCGGTTGCGGTGAACTCCGGCTGGAAGTCCAGCGACGCCCAGGTGGTGATGGTGTCGCCGGAGAAGCCGATCGGGTAGCGGTGGCTGCCCGGACCGGCGTAGCGGGAGAAGGTCAGCGGCCGCCGGCCGTTCCGGGCGCTGTCGAGGAAGTGGAAGTGGTTGAGCATCCACAGCGGATCGATGCCGGCGACCCGGCTGTGCAGTCCCTGCTGCCAGTCCAGCCACCAGAAGTCGACCCCCTGCTCCTCCAGCTGCCGGTGCAGGATGTCGAAGTAGGCCACCAGGAACTCCGGATCGGTGACGTCGAAGGCGATCGGGCGCTCGGTGGCCGGGTCGATCCCCAGCGCCTTGGCCATCGCGGGGTAGGCCTCCTCGTAGGCCCGGACGCCGTCGGCCGGGTGGTCGTTGAGGGTGACCATCAGCCCGCGCTCGTGCAGCTCGCGCAGGAACGCCGGCGGGTCTTCGAACAGCTCGCGGTTCCAGGTGTAGCCGGTCCAGCCGCTGCCGTAGCGCGGGTCGACGTCGACCAGGTGCCAGTCCATGTCCAGCACCGCCACCGCGAACGGAATGCCCTCGGCGGCGAACCGGTCCAGCAGCGTCCGGTACTCCCCGGCGCTGTAGCGGTGGTAGCGGCTCCACCAGTTGCCCAGCGCCCAGCGGGGCAGCAGCGGTTGCGGCCCGGACAGCGCGTACAGCGCCCGCAGCGCCGCCGGGTAGTCCCGGCCGTAGCCGAAGAAGTAGAGGTCCAGCGCACTGCCGGTGCGCGGGCGGACCCAGCCGTCGGCGTCGAGCAGCAGGGTGCGCGAGTCGTCGATCACGGCGAAGCCGTTGCGCGAGAGCACCCCCGGCTCCACCGGCAACCGGCCATCGACCATGTCCAGGGTGCGCGCGGTGCCGCCGAGGTTGCCGTCGCCGCCGTTCGGGGACTCGCCGTAGCGCCACACGCTGTGCCAGCTGCTCACCCCGCCGCGGACCTGCACCGACAGCCCCGAGGTGCTGAACGGGCCACGGTCATAGACCAGGTGCAGCCGCTCGGTCAGCACCTCCAGGTGCGGGCCCTCGTCGATCACCTGGAAGTCCGGCACCGGCAGCTCGCGGTTGATCGCGAATGCCGAGGCCTGGTCGGCGAACTGCCCGTCGGCGGACCATTCCAGGCGCAGCAGGCCGTCGGCCAGCACGGTGATCCGGTAGTCCGGGCCCTGCACGACGGCCCGCTGATCAGCGACCGGACGGCAGGTCAGGCGGTAGCGCTGATCCATTGCTTCTTTCTACCCGAGGCTCCGAGCGCCCCGGCCGGACGCCTCGGAGGCCGCCGGCCTGACCGGCTAGGCGTCCGGTTCGACCGCGGTGAGCCGTTGTTCCAGGCGCCGGAGCAGGTCGTTGCACTGCCGGACCGCGTCCGGTTCGTCGCCGAGCACGCCGGCCAGCTCGCGGGCCCAGGCCGCGCGCAGCACCGCCAGGTTGGTGGCGGCCCGCTCGCTGGGGTGCACTCCGATCCCGCGGCCGGCGGCGGCGGTGCGGGTCACCATGCCCTTGTCCTCCAGGGCGCGCAGCGCGGTGCTGACGTTGGTGCGCTGCAACCGGGCGCGGCGGGCGATCTCGCTCGGCGCCGAACCGGGGTGCAGGTCGACCAGCCGCATCACGGTGCGCTCGGTGTCGGTGAGCGCAACCACCTCATCCCCGGACGGCGTCCGGGCCCGGACCAGGCGGCTGACGTTGAGGATCAGCTGGGCCAGCTCGGACAGGGCATCGTCAGAGGCGCTGTCAGCGGTACTGCGCGGGGCACCATCAGGGGCGTCCGGGGTCAACAGTCGCACCTCCTGGTGATTATGCGTACATTATTATCTGTGCATAACGGTACTGCCGCCGGGCCGGCCATGACCACCGCTACCCGGGTGAAGCTGGCACTGCTGCTCGGATCGCTCGCCGCGTTCGGACCGCTCACCATAGACATGTACCTGCCCGCCCTGCCGGGAATGGCGCGCAGCCTGCACTCCGAACCCGGCACCATCCAGCTGACCCTGACGGTGTTCGTGATCGGCCTGGCCGCCGGCCAGCTGGTGGTCGGGCCGCTGTCGGACGCCTGGGGACGCCGCCGGCCGCTGCTGGCCGGCATCGCGCTCTACGCCACCAGCTCGGTGCTCTGCGCGCTGGCTCCCACCGCGGGCTGGCTGATCGGCGGCCGGGTGCTGCAGTCCTTCGGCGCCGCCGCCGCGATCGTGCTGTCCCGGGCGATCGTCCGGGACCTCTTCGACGGCATCGCCATGACCCGGTTCTTCTCCACGCTGATGCTGGTCAACGGCGTCGCGCCGGTGGTGGCGCCGGTGATCGGCAGCCAGCTGCTGGCGATCGCGAGCTGGCGCACCGTCTTCGTGGTCCTCACCGCCGTCGGGGCCGTGCTGTTCCTGGCGGTGCTGCTGGCGCTGCCGGAGAGCCTGCCCGTCCCGCGCCGGCAGTCCGCCGACCTGACCGCCCGGCTGCGCACCTTCGCCGCCCTGGGCCGCGACTCGGACTACCTGCGCCACGTGCTGGCGGCGGCGCTGATGTTCTCCGCCATGTTCGCCTACATCTCCGGATCGTCCTTCGTGCTGCAGCAGGCCTACGGGCTGAGCGCGGCGCAGTTCAGCGTGGTCTTCGGCGTCAACGGCCTCGGCATCGTGATCTTCGGCCAGCTCAACGGTCTGCTGGTCGGCCGGGTTGCCACCGAGCACGGCATGCTGGTCACCGGCCTGTCGGTGGCCGGCGTCGCGAGCCTCGGCGTGCTGCTGGCCACCGCGCTCGGCGCGCCGCTGCCGGTGCTGCTGGTCTGCCTGTTCGGAGTGGTGTCGATGGTCGGCCTGGTGCTGGCCAACGCGACGTCGGTGGCGCTGGCCGCGCACGGCGAGCGGGCCGGAGCGGCCTCGTCGCTGCAGGGACTGCTGCAGTTCCTGGTGGCCGGCCTCGCCTCCGCGGCCATGGGCCTGGCAGGACGCGGCAGCCCGGTCGGGATGGGCGTCACCATGTTCGCCTGCGCGGGCGCCGCGCTCGCCGTCTACCTGCTCGGCCGGACCCGGCGCTCCGCTGCCGCGGTCGAAGTCCGGACCGAGCCGGAAACCCTCGCCGCCGCCTGATCTGCCGTTCGCGTTGCCTGATCGTCGATCAGTCGGTGCGGTCGGCCGAGTCCAGCCAGGCCAGGATCTGCTCGGTGTGCTCCCCCAGCATCGGCGGCGGCCGGTGCTGGGTGCGGCCGCCGGCGTCGTAGCGCAGCGGCGGGCCGGGCAGGGTGAGCGCGCCCAGGCTGGGGTGCTCCACCTCGACCAGCAGCCCCTGCGACCGGGTCTGCTCCCACTCATAGACCTCGTCCAGCGAGCGCACCTGGCCGGCCGGGGTGCCGAGCTCGGCCAGGATGGCCATCAGCTCCTCGCGCGAATAGCCGCCGAAGGCGGCGTCGATGGCGGCGATCACCGCCTCCCGGTCGGCGACCCGCTCGGCGTTGCGGGCCCACTCCGGCCGGTCGAGGCCGAACCTGGCCGCGAACGACTGCCACAGCCGGTCGCTGCCGACCGCGATCTGCACCATGCCGTCGGCGGCCGAGAACAGCCCGTACGGGCAGATCGAGGGATGGTGCCGGCCGGCCACCCCGGGCACCTCGCCGGCCACCGTGTACCGGGTGCCCTGGAAGGCGTGCACGCCGACCATGCCGGCCAGCAGCGAGGTGCGCACCACGCTGCCCTTGCCGGTGCGGTGCCGCTCGTGCAGGGCGGCCAGCACCCCGTACGCGCCGTACATGCCGGCCAGCAGGTCCGCGATCGGCACGCCGACCTTGGTGGGGTCGTCGTCCGACGAGCCGGTCAGCGACATCAGCCCGCCCTCGCCCTGGGCGATCTGGTCGTAGCCGGGCCGGCCGCCCTCCGGGCCGTCGTGGCCGAAGCCGGTGATGGACAGGACGATCAGTCGTGGGTTGAGCTCGTGCAGTCTCTGCACGGAGAAACCGAGCCGGTCCAGCACCCCGGTGCGGAAGTTCTCCACCAGCACGTCGGCGTGCCTCACGAGCCGGGTCAGCGTTCCGGCACCAGCCGGGTCCTTCAGGTCGAGGGTGATGGACTCCTTGTTGCGGTTGCAGGACAGGAAGTACGTCGACTCGCGCTCGGCGCCGTCCGGGTGCAGGAACGGCGGGCCCCAGCCGCGCGAGTCGTCGCCGTGCCCGGGTGCCTCGATCTTGATCACCCGGGCGCCCTGGTCGCCGAGCATCATCGCTGCGTGCGGGCCGGCCAGCGCCCGGGACAGGTCGAGCACCAGCAGGCCGGCCAGCGGGCCGTCGGCGGAAGCGGGCTGCTGATCAAGGAGGTCGGTCACCCGACCAGGCTAGGCGGTCCCGATCGCGGATCCTTGCGCAGGACCGGCACAGTTCGGTGCGCAGGATGGACGCCGCCAGGTCGCCGGCTTCGGCAATGAGCTACGAACGAGGCGTCAGGATGTCAGGATCGCAACCATGCCCAACCTCTACGTCCTCGGTGCGGCAGCCTTGGCCGCGATGTCGATCGCGACTCCTGCGGGAGCTGCCCCGCGAGCAGAGCACCTGAAGCTCAAGATCAGCTCGGTAACCAGCCCGATCTTTCTCTTCGACGCCGGGATCGCGGAGCAGAACCTGGTGCCGGCCATCCAGGTAACCGGACTGCTGTCTGGCTGCACGTCGGGCGCGGACAACTACGGTGAGAGCACCACTGTGGAACAGGACGGCCACACGCTCTTCGAGTGGGGCGGCCACCCCGGATCGGGCTTGGTCTCGTGTACGGACCCTTCGGGCTCCACGGTGAACACTGACCCGATCTTTGCCTTCAGCGGCGCCCCCGTGCACCCGGGACGGGTCCGGATCACCATGACGGTCCAGAGCTATTCCAGCTCTGCGAAGGTGACGGTGACTCGCTGGGCCACCATCCCTGGCTGACCTCTATTCGACAGCGTGGTAGTCCACCAGCAGGTAGCCGCTGGGTGAGGTCAGGCTCCGGGTCGGTTGGAGCCGCATCGCCGGCAACCCGTCGAGGAGCCTTCGCCCGCTACCGACGACCACCGGAGCGATGGCCAGCCTGAGTTCGTCGACTACGCCGGCGGCCAGCAGGGCCTGGACCACCGAGATGCTGGCATGCACGCCGATGTCGCCGCCCGGCCGATCCTTGAGGTCCCGCACGAACCCGGCCAGGTCGCCGTCGATCACCGTCGTGTTGGTCCACTCCCGCTCCAGCGGCGTGGAGGTCGCGACGTACTTGGCGACCCCGTTGATGAACGTCGCGAACGGCTCGATGTCGCTGGTCGGCCAGTACCCGGACCACTCGTCGTAGCTGCGGCGGCCGAGGATGACGGCGTCCTGCGTCGCGATGAGCTCGGTGCCGCTGGCGTCCACCACGTCGTCCCAGGCCGTGAAGAACCGGTCGGGAGCCTCGGCGACGCCGTCGAGGGACAGAAACTCGAACGCGACGACCTTGCGCATGCCCGACACCTCCGACCGACCTGGACGCCCAGCCGGGGACGGCATGAGCTGCCAGAGCCTAGCGGTGCCGCTTCTCGAGGCCTACCTCGGTTACCGGAGTAGATCCCCGCAAAACGGCGTAGGCCGGCATAGCCTGGACACCTTTCAATCGCCAGACCACGGGGAGCCAGGCTTTGTCCAGCGACACCAACAATTTCCACAAGAGCAAGAAATCGGCCGCGTTCCTGAAGCACGCCATTCTCGACAGTTATGTGACCCCGTTCGCGAGCAAGACCGGCAGCACGTCCAGAGGAAGCCGCGTGGCATTCATCGACGGGTATGCCGGGCCCGGCCGTTACGACGACGGTTCTGAGGGATCGGGCGCGATGTTGCTGCGGAAGGCCAAGGAACTCGCTGCGATGCGCAGTCCGCGCCGGGTCGAACTGCACTTCGTGGATGACGAGGAGGAGACAGTCGCCCGGCTGGCCAGGGTGGCCAGCGACGAGGGCGAAGGCGTGAGCTACACGATCACCGATGGTGATATCGCCACGCAATTGCCCACACTGCTCGACGCCGTGAAGGACATCCCGTTATTCGTCTATCTCGACCCCTGTGGCCTGCCCATTCCGCTTGACGAGGTCGCTGGCATCTTCGACCGGCCCGCTGGCCCCGGCACCCCGGCAACAGAGGTTCTTATCAACCTTACGGCGGGCCTGCGGCGCTTCGCGGGCATGCTCTACAGCGAGAAGGTGGTGGAGAATTCGCTCAAGGCACTCGACGCGGCCTGTGGAGGCGACTGGTGGAGAGCAGTCTGGCTCGAGAAGTGCCCTACCAAGAGCGCCTCGGAAGAGCAGAAGATGGCTGCCGAATTGGCTGTGGTAGAAGGGTACGCCGAGAGGCTGAGCAAGCGAGCAGGTGGAGCGGGGACCCGCATCATCGAGGTCAAGCCACGCGCCCACCTCAAGCCGGTCTACTACCTCGTGTTTGCCACCCGCAGCACACATGGCTTGGTGACGTTCGGCGATTCCGCGTCGAAAGGCCTGGAGAAGTGGCGTCGGCACAACGCCGAGATGGATGCCGAGGACACCCTGTTCGGCGAGGCCGCCGAGTGGGAGGCGGGCTGGAACGCCGAGGAGGCGAGGCTCAAGGCCCAGTGGGTCGATACTCTCACCCAGCGGTTGATCACGGAACTGGCCAAGGGGCAGCCCTTCCGGATCATCGACAAGGTGGAGGAAATCCTGGGCGACGGCCTCGTGGGCGTGGTCCGGACGATGCACCTGCGCGCGGCGATCAACAAGGCGCGGGCAGCAGGGAAGACGACCACCGAGACCAAGAACGTGGACGACCTCTACGACCTCTGGATCACGCCCGCATAGGAGCTGGCATCTCGTCCCACGAGCGTCCGTCGAGTTCGCGCCCGTTGGTCTTGGGAGTGCGCCCTCCCCACTGCTTGAAGAAGAACGCGACTCCCTGGGCGCGGCAGTCGTCGCGAAGTTCACGCACCCAGGTCGGGTCGAGCGGACGGTGGTTCGGTCCACTCTCACCGCCGGCGATGATCCAGTGAATACCTGTCAGGTCGATACCGGCGAGCGACCCCAGCAGCGGCTCGGCTGATACGAAGCGAGTGGCGGCAGGCACGCGGCGCAGGTCATCGAGTCGCCACAACTGCTCCGACGTCTCGACGCTGACGCCGAACCAGACGTTGCTCGGCCATGGAAGTTCTTCGGCCATCCGCGCCGCCCGCCGAGGCCGCTTGGTGAGCAGCTGATAGGTGTGCCGGGGCGTTTCCGCCATGACCTGGAAGACATCGCGAATGAACGATGACGAAACGCGGGCGTGAAACAGGTCGGACATGCTGTTGACGAAGATCACCCGCGGGGACGACCACTGGTGCGGAAGTGCCAGCGCCGAGGGGTGTTCGGTGACGGCAAAGCCCGGTCCGCTGGTGCGCGGGTCGCCGTCATTCTGGTACTTCGGATTGCCCATTGCCTTTAGCCGCTTCGCCAAGGTCAGGGCATAGCAGTGATCACAGCCCGAGCTGATGCGGTCGCAGCCGGTCGTGGGGTTCCAGGTTGCCTCGGTCCATTCGATTCCACTGCCGTCCGCCATGGCACCAAGGTATGCCACGCACGTCCGGCGACTTGGCATGCCGGGCCGATGCAGCCGGGATGATTCCGTCCAAAAGTACCGACCGCACAGGCGCGAGACCACGCGGCCCTGGCGATCCGTGAATGCCCCGGTCAGAGGTCCTTGCGGACGAAGGCGGTCGCCGCCAGCCCCCACACCATCGCCACCCACACCACGGCCCAGACCAGGTAGCCGGCGGTCAGCGGCGCCACGCTCAGGAACGGAAACGCCTCGCTGCCCCCGCCACCGAACTCCATCAGCGCGGTCGGGTCCTGGAAGGCGTGCATCGCCCCGCGCCACAGCCCGTCGGTCGGCAGCAGCATCCGGGACACCGCCCCGACCCGCGCCACGGAATGGTTGCCCAGCGACTCCCCCACGCCGCCGACCACCCCGGCCACCCAGGTGGTGCCGAACAGGCCGACCGCGACCACCCCGGACGCCATCGGCGAGATCGCGGTGGACAGCAGCACCGCCAGGGTGAGCAGCACGGTGGTCTGGAACGCCAGCAACCCGAGCGCGGCAGCCGGCTGCGGCGGCCAGTAGTCCACCGTCGCCCGCACCACCAGGCACTGCGCCAGGCCCGCCAGCACCACGAAGCCGGCGCCGAAGGCCACTAGTCCCAGCCACTTGCCCAGCAGGAACGCCGACCGGCGGATCGGCCGGGCCAGCACCGCCAGCGCGATGCCGGACTCGGTCTCCCCCGCCAGGGTGGGCCCGGCCAGGAACGCGGTGCCGAGTGCGGCGATCAGGCTGTAGCCGAACATCACCAGGTTGAGCAGGATGGACGCGGTCAGCCGGGTTTCTCCGCTGGTCAGCGCGCTGCCACCGGTATTGGCGGCCAACCGGGAGAAACCCCAGGTGCTCAGCGCGAGCAGCACCACGGTGAGCGCCGCCAGCGCCAGCAGCACCCGCCGGCGAGACGCCTCGCGCAGGGTGAGCGCGGCGATGGTGAGCACCGTCCGGACCGTCCCCGCAGCGGGCCGGGACACGACCGCCGCGGTCACTGCTCCGCTCCTGACCGGGCAGCGGAACCGGCGCGCAGGATGCCGAGCAACCGTTCCTCCAGGGTGATCCGGGCCGGCTCCACGGCATGCACCCGGGCCCCGAGAGCGGCGAGGTCGGTCACCAGGTCCGGCACCGCCGCCCCGTCGTCGTCGGGCGGCAGCACCACGGTGTACCAGTCGCCGGTCTGCTCCACCGTCCCGACCGCGGCCAGCCGGGCCCGAGCAGGCGCGGACAGCCCGGTCAGGTGCAGCCGGAGCTCGCGCTGGCCGAGCAGCTCGGTGAGCGTGCCGGAGGCGGCGACCCGGCCGCGGTCGAGGATGACCACCCGGTCGCAGACCCGCTCCACCTCGCCGATCAGGTGCGAGTTGAGCAGCACCGCGACGCCGCGGGACTTCAACGCCAGCACGATGTCGCGCACGTCGACCCGGCCGAGCGGGTCCAGCGCGCTGGTCGGCTCGTCCAGTACCACCAGCTCGGGCCCGGTCACCAGGGCCACCGCCAGCCCGAGCCGCTGCTGCATCCCCTTGGAGAAGCCGCCCACCCGGTCGCCGGCCCGGTCGGCCAGGCCCACCAGCGCCAGGCAGTCCCGCTGATCGCGGGCAGGCACCTCGAGCCCGGACAGCCGGACGTGCAGGGTGAGCACCTCGGCCGCGGTCAGCCATGGCTGGTAGCGGAACAGCTCGGGCAGGTACCCGACCCGGGCCCGCGCGGCCGGGTCGGTGGCCGGCCGGCCGAGCAGCATCACCTCGCCGGCGTCCGGACGCACCAGGCCCAGCAGCATCTTGATCACCGAGGTCTTGCCGGCCCCGTTCGGGCCGAGCAGGCCGACCACGTCGCCGCGGGCCACCTGCAGGGACACGTCCTCGACGGCGTGCCGCTTGCCGTACCGCTTGCGCAGGCCCGAGCACCAGACCGCGGGGGCGGCCGGCAGGCCGGCGACCAGCCACGCCATCTCGTGCTGCGCGGTGCGATTGCGCGCAGCCTTGAGATCCGAGGTCACTGCAGCTCCCGGGCGATCTTCAACACCTCGCCGGTACTCAGCGACCCGGCCACCACGGTCACCTTGCCGTCGTTCACCCACATCACCGCCGCCAGCGTCCGGTCCTTGGTCTCCAGCACGGTGGCCGGCGTGCCGTTCACGCTGTCCTGCCGGGTGCTGACCTGGTCGGCGGGCACCGGCAGCGGCAGGGTGGAGCCGTCCGCGGTGAAGGTGCGCAGCTGCTCGGCCACCTTGTCCGGCAGTCCCGGCAGCGACAGCAGGTAGTCGCGCAGCACCTCGAACGGGGCGCCGGAGGAGTACGCGGTCGGCGCGACGGCCCGGCCCACCACCAGCGCGGGTACCCCGGTGGCCGACTTCCAGACCTCCGCCACGCCGGGGCCGGCCGCCAGCCGCACCGAGCTGCCGTCCACCCCGGCCGGCGGCGCCGGCAGGCTGGCACCCGCCTCGGCGGCGGCCTGGGCGGCCTTGCGCGCGGAGAAGGTGAAGGTGGCGCTTGCCTTGCCGCCCACCTGGTAGGCCGGATCACCGCTCACCCCGCGGGGCAACCGGACCACCTCCGGCACCGCGAGGCCGGTGTCGGCCGCCGCGACCGCCGCATTGGGGACTTCGTGCACGTCCGGCTGGGCGGTCACGTTCAGGGTGCCGTACGCGCTCAGGTTGGGCAGCGCCACCAGATCGGCGGTGCTGAGCGGCACCGCGGTGATCCGCTCGGTGGAGAAGATCTGCAGCCAGTCGTTCGCGGCGGCGGTGCCGGCACCGGCCAGCACCACCCCGACGGCCAGCGCCGCGGCCGCGGGACGGCTCAGCGCCCCTCGCCACCGGGCGGGACGGGCCGGCGTGGCAGCCCGCTCGGGCCGGGGAGCCGGTCCGGCGGTGGTCAGCTGCTGCCAGGCGTCGTCGAGGTCGACGCCGGCATCTGCATCGGTGGCCAGCGCCGCGCCCACCAGGGCGGCGTCGGAGCGGGTGGCGACCAGCGCGTCCAGGCAGTGCTGGCAGTCCGCGACGTGCTGCCGGTCGGCATCGGCCACCCCGGCCGGCTCGTCGAGCAGCCGGCGCAGCACGCCTTCAGTCGGATGACGCATGACGGTTCAACTCCTTGCGCAGAGCGGATTCGGCGCGTCGCACCGTGGTGCCGACGCTGCCTGGGGACAGGTCGAGGGCCGCGGCGACGTCGGCGTAGCTCAGGCCGCTGTGCCGCAGCACCAGGGCCACCGCCTGGTTGCGGGGCAGCGTGGCGAGCGCGGCACGCACCCGGCTGCGCTCCTCCAGCGTGACCACCGCCTCGGCCACATCCGACACGACGGGATGGACCGCGGCGGCGGTCTCCTCCCGCGACGCGCGGCGCCGGCCGGACCGGAGCAGGTTCAGCGCGGTATGGGCGGCGGCGACGCACAGCCAGCCGGTGGCGTCCTCGGCCGGCACGGTGGACCGGCTGAAAGCCAGGAAGGTCTCCTGGGCGACGTCCTCGGCCTGGTCGCGCGAGCCCAGCACCCGGGCGGCCACCGCGACCACCTGCCGGTAGTCGCGGCGGAAGATCACCTCCAGGTCGGCGCGCACCGCACCCGACACGGCCACCTGCCTCTCGTCCCGCCCCGCCGCACCGGTGGCCACCTCGGGTGCCGCCAGGACGGCCGTCGTTGCTCGAACCGGGTCCATGTCCTTACAGCACCGCCGATGGCGGAAATGTGACACCCGGTTGCCCGAGCTAACCACCAGCCGTTCGGGTTCGGCCGGCGCCGCGCACTAGTCCGGGCGGTCAGTGTCCGGCTGACGGTCAGTCGGCCAGATGGTCATAGCCGGACGACGCCGCCCCGCCGGACAGGCTGGCGTACCCCGGCCCGCGGTCGAAGAACGGCCTCGTCGCCGGCCGGGCAGCCCGCAGCCGCTCGCGCAGCGCCGCGGTGGCGGCGTCGTCGACGGCCAGTGAATCTCCGTCGCCGGCCAGCACCACGCCGTAGTCGTCGCGGGCCGCGCCGGCCGACACCTTGCCCCACCGGACGTCGTGCAGCACCGCCGCCGGCGCCCGGTCCAGCGGGTCGCCCCAGCCCCCGCCGCCGGTGGTGCGAATCCGGATCACCTCGCCGGCCCGGACCGGTTCGGCGTCGGCCAACGCGTCCACCTCGCGCTCGTTCGGACCGCCCGGGTCGATCACCACCGAGAACGGCCGGCCGGCCAGGCCGCCCCGCACCCCCCAGCAGGCCAGGATGGAGCGGTCGGCGATGGACATGAAGTGGCCGTCGGACAGCATCCGGATGTGCTTGTCGTAGCCCAGGCCGCCGCGGTACTCCCCCGGCCCGCCGGAGTCCGTCGCCAGGCCCAGCCGCTCGATGAGGAACGGGAACCGGGCCTCGGTGAACTCGGTCGGCAGGTTGCGGGAGTCCGGCACCACGTGGATGGTGTCCTCGCCGTCGGCGTAGTACCGCCCGCCCGAGCCGCCACCGAGCACCTCGCGCATCAGGTACGGCCGGCCGTCCCGGTCGTTGCCGTAGACGCCGGTGTAGCGGATGGTCTCCTGGTCGGCCGGCATCCGGCCGTCCACCGCCTTGGCCAGCACTCCGGCCAGCACCCCGAGCAGCCGCAGGATCACGAACGTCCGGGCGTTGGTCGGCGCCGGGAACACCGGGGTCAGCAGGGTGCCCGGCGGCGGGAAGCGCATCTCGATCAGCGGCACCACGCCCTCGTTGACGTCCAGCTCGGCCATCCGCTCCGGGCTGTCGGCCAGGTTGCGCAGGATCGGCGCCAGCCACTTCTTCAGGAAGTTGCCGTCGGCGTAGTCGGCGCAGTGGTTGATCGGGCCCTTGGCCTGCGGCGCGGTGCCGGCGAAGTCCAGGATCAGCCTTTCCCCCTGCGCGTCGTCCGGCCCGGTCCGGGTCAGCGTGATCCGCTGGGTGTGCAGCTTCGGCGGCTCGACGCCGTCGTGCTCGGCGTAGTCCTCCCAGGTCCAGCTGCCGACCGGGATCTTGGCCAGGATCTCCCGGCGGTAGGTCTCGGTGGTGCGCTCGACGATCTGGTCGAAGCAGGCCTCCACGACCTCGCGGCCGTACCGGGCAAACAGTTCGGCCAGCCGGCGGGAACCCATCAGGCACGCGGCGCACTCGGCGTCCAGGTCGGCGGCCAGCGACTCGGGCATCCGGGAGTTGCGGGTCATGATCCGCAACGCGGCCTGGTTGGGCACGCCCTGGTCCCACAGCTTGATCGGCGGCACCATCAGGCCCTCTTCGAACACGCTGGTGGCGTGGCTGGGCATCGAGCCCGGCACCGCGCCGCCGATGTCGTCGTGGTGCCCGAAGGCCTGCACGAAGGCCACCACCTCTGGTCTGTTCCCGGAGTCACAGAAGACCGGCACCGTCACGCACAGGTCCGGCAGGTGCCCGATGCCGCCCTCGGAGAGGTAGACGTCGTTGTGGAAGAACACATCCCCCGGTCGCATTTCGGCCAGCGGGAAGTCCCGGGCCACCGGGTGCACCAGCGCTGAGTAGCTGCGGCCGGTTAGCTTGCGCAGCAGCCGGTCGTGGATGCCGGCCCGGAAGTCGTGGGCGTCCCGGATCATCGGCGACCGGGAGGTGCGGGCGATGGCGGTCTCCACCTCCTGCTCCACCGAGGCCAGGCTGCCCTGCACGATCTCCAGCACGATCGGGTCGACGCCGGCGCCGCGATCCGGGGTGAGCGAGTCGGTCATCGGGCACCGTCCTTGGTCACCCGCAGGTTGCCGTAGCGGTCCAGCTCGGCGGTGAAGCCGGGATGGATGGGCACCGTGGAGCCGAACTCCTCGATCACCGCCGGCCCGCCGATCCGGTCGCCGGGACTGAGTTTCGTCCGGTCGTACAAGGGAGTCGGCTGGTAGCCGGTGACGTCGAAGCAGACCTCCCGGACGCCGGTCTGCGCCGGCTCCGCGCAATCGGGGTACTCGGCCAGCTGCGGGCGGCGGATCGGGCCGACCCCGGTCACCCGCAGGTTCACCCACTCCACCCGCTGCCGGGGATCGGCGGCGAAGGAGTAGCCGTACAGCTCGGCGTGGGCCTGGTGGAAGTCGTCCGCCACCGCGTCGAGCTCGGCCCAGCCCAGCGGGCCGTCCGGCACCGGCACCCGGACCTCGAAGGCCTGGCCGAAGTAGCGCAGGTCGGCGCTGCGCCGGAACTGCTGCTCGGCCGGCGCGAAGCCCTCCCGGTTCAGCGCCTCGGCGGCCTGGCCGGTCAGCTGCTCGATGATCCGGCTGACCGTGTCGGGTGTGAGCGCGTCGTGCTGCGCGACGCAGGTCTGCACGTAGTCATTGCGGACGTCGACGGTGAGCAGCCCGAACGCCGAGACGTTGCCGGGCTCGGGCGGCACCAGCACCCGGGGCAGGCCGAGGATGTCGATCAGCCGGCAGAGCAGCAGCGACCCGGAGCCGCCGAAGGTGGTCAGGGTGAACTCGCGGACGTCCAGCCCGCGCTGCACGGTGACCTGGCGCAGCGCATTGGCCTGGTTCCACGCCGAGATCTCCAGCACCCCGAGCGCGCAGGCGGCCGGTTCCAGGCCGAGCTTGCCGGCCAGCTGGTGCAGGCCGGTGCGGGCCGCGTCGGCGTCCAGGCCGATCTCACCGCCCAGCAGGTGCGGCGGGATCCGGCCGAGCACCAGGTGCGCGTCGGTGACGGTGACCTCGGTGCCGCCCTTGCCGTAGCACAGCGGGCCGGGTTCCGCGCCGGCCGAGCGCGGGCCCACCTTGAGCGCGCCCTCCGGGGACAGCCAGGCGATCGAGCCGCCGCCGGCCCCAACCGTCACCACGTCGATCATCGGGATCTTGGACGGGTACTGCCCGACGCTGCCCTCGGTGGTCAGCGCCGGCTGGCCGTCCAGCACCACCGCCACGTCGGTGGAGGTGCCGCCGCCGTCGCAGGTGAGCACCCGGTCGTAGCCGGCGTGCTCGGCGATCAGCGCGGCGCCGAGCGCGCCGGCGGCGGGGCCGGACAGCACCGTGCTGATCGGCTGGCGCACCACCTCCTCGGCCGACAGCACGCCGCCGTTGGACTTCATCACGTAGAACGGGATCGGCGGGTCCGGCCGCAGCCCGTCGAGCCGGCGGCGGATGGAGCGGACGTAGCCGGCCACCTTGGGCTTGACCGCGGCGTCCACCAGGGTGGTCATCGAGCGCTCGTACTCCCGGTACTCGCGCAGCACCTCGGCCGAGATCGACACGACCGCATCCGGGTGTTCCGCAGCGAGGATGTCGCGCATCCGCAGCTCGTGGTCGGGGTTGGCGTAGGAGTGCAGCAGGCAGACGCCGATCGTGTCGATGCCCTTTGCCTTGAACCAGCGCGCGGTCTCGCGGGCCTGGTCCTCGTCGAACGGCCGGACCTCGGCGCCGGTGTGGTCCAGCCGGCCGGGCACCGTCCGGACCCGGTCCACCGGCACGATCCGGTCCGGCTTGACCCAGAAGTAGCTGTTGCCGTAGCCGTCCGGGACCGACTGCCGGGCGATCTCCAGCAGGAACTCGTACCCCTCGGTGGTGACGAAGCCGAGGTCGCCGACCTTGCCCTCCAGCAGCTGGTTGGTGGCCACCGTGGTGCCGTGGCTGACCGCGGCGATCGCCGCGCCGTGTTCGGCCTCCGGCAGGCCGAGCTGGCGCAGCACCTTGGCGATGCCGGCCAGGAAACCCTCGGCCGGGTCGCTCGGGGTGGAGGCGGTCTTGGTGCTGATCCGCCGGCCGGTGCCCTCGTCGAAGGCGACCACGTCGGTGAAGGTGCCGCCGGTGTCGATGCCGATCCGAATTCCTGCCACGATCAGGATCCAACTGGCAAATGTTGCTCAGCGCTTGGGCGAATCTTGCCCGAGAAGGCGGGGAGGCGTTGGCATTCACTGGGGCGTAGTCAGTGACTTGTTCCTGCTGTACCTTTGTGGGCTACCCCATGGCTTTTACCATGGATTGCCTTTACGCGAAAGCTCGGCCTATGCCCGGCACCGGCGCACCCGTTACCTCCGGATCGGCGCTGGCCGGCTTCCCCGCGACGTTCTGGTGGGTGTGGGCCGCGACCCTGGTGAACCGGCTCGGCGGCTTCGTGGTGGCCTTCCTGGCGCTCTACTTGACCCTGGAGCGGCATTCCTCGGCGTCGTTCGTAGGGCTCGTGGTCGCGCTGTACGGCCTGGGCGGCGTGCTCGGCAACCTGATCGGCGGCGTGCTCTCGGATCGCCTTGGGCGTCGGATCACCCTGCTGGTGGCACAGCTGGCGACCGCCGTCACCACCGTCGCGCTGGGCCACAGCACGGCTCCGGTGGTCATCGCCGTCGTGGCGTTCTCGGTCGGCATGGCCAGCAACGCCTCCCGCCCGGCCATCTCGGCGATCATCGCCGACATCATCCCGGCGCCGGACCGGGCGCGGGCGTTCGCGTTGAACTTCTGGGCGATCAACCTCGGCTTCGGCGTCTCGGCGGCACTGGCCGGCCTGGTGGCCGAGCGCAGCTTCCTGCCGCTGTTCTACGGCGAGGCCGCGGCCAGCCTGCTCACCGCCGCGGCGGTCCTGATCCGGGTGCCCGAAACCCGCCCGGCTGCCGAGTCGTCCGGGATCGAGGGCAGCCCCGCGCCGCCCGAGACGCACCGGTACAGCATCGCGAGCGTCCTGCGAGACCGGCCCTTCATGAGCCTGGTGGTGATCACCTGGGCGGTGTGCCTGACCTACCACCAGGCCAACTCCACGCTCGCCTTCCGGATGGGCAGGCACGGTTTCACCCCGGCGCAGTACGGCCTCACGGTCGGTGTCAACGGTTTCGTCGTCGTGCTGCTGCAGTTGCCGGTGACCAGACTGGTGCAGGGCGTGGACCGGCGGCTGGTGCTGATGCTGGCCGCGATGCTGACCGGCGGCGGCTTCGGGCTGGTGGCGTTCGCCTACACGGCGCCGGCCTACGCAGGCACCGTGGTGGTCTGGACCCTGGGCGAGATCCTGCTGGCGCCGGCGGCCATGGCGGTGGCGTCGGAGATGGCGCCGGTGGCTGCCCGTGGCCGTTACCTCGGGATCTACGCGCTGGCCTACGCCGGGGCCGCGTTCGCCGGGCCGGCGTTCGGCGGTGCGCTGACGGACTGGTACGGCGACGGCGCGGTGTGGGCCGGGTGCGCCCTGGTTGGCGTGCTCGCCGCGGTCGGTTACGGGCGGCTGGCCGGAGCCGGCACCCCGGCGGTCGCCCTGACGTCCGGCAGCCCGGGCGCCTGACTCCACACCCACAGGGCTGGGTCGGGCTCCGCGCCGTGCAAGTCAGGCCGGAAGACCGCGCGAAGCCATAGCATTTCCACATGGCGGTAGCCGGCGGTCACGTCGCTCGGGGTCCGGTGAGCCCCACCGCGCCGCCAGACCGGCTGCCTGCCACATCTGCAAGGAAGTCCCAGGTGCTTCGGCTGTTCGCGATGTTCCTGGTGGCGCTGCTGGCCGGTGGCTGCGACGGCAGAGGTGGGTCGGACAGACCTCCGGCGACGCTGAGTGACTGTGGCACGGCCGCCGATCCCGGCAGCCCGGACGGCGGCGCCGTCGCCGGGCTGAAGTGGCCGTCCGGCAAACGGCCACTGGGTACGCCGGCCCAGGCCTACTTCTGCCTCGGCAGTTTCACCGGATCCACGGTCAGCTTGATGCAGTCCGGCACCCCGGTCACCGTGCAGCCGAACCAGGTCACGGTGCCGAAGGACGGCGGCGTGATCCCGGTGACCGTCACCGCCACGACGAGCGGGACCACCACCCTGCTGCTGCGGATAGCCGACCCGACCGGCAGGCCGCAACTGCAGCGGGTAGTCGCACAGGTGGTGGCTGACAACGACCGGTGGCACTTTAAGAAGGCCAGCTGACCGGCGGGTAGCCCTGGCGGATGTGCTGCGGCGAATGTTCGTACGACAGCAGGCCGGCTAGGTGGCTACAATTGATTTAGCTAATCTAGCCACCTGGAGGCGTCATGGATGTCGGCATCAAGGACCTGCGCGACAATCTGAGCCGGCACCTCGCCTCGGTCCGGGACGGGCACACCGTGACCGTCACCGACCACGGCCGGCCGGTGGCGAGGATCGTGCCGGCCGGGCGGCCCACCAGGCTGGAGACGCTGATCGCCGATGGCCGGGTGACCAGATCCGGCCGTTCCAAGGGCCCGGCTCCCGATCCCCTGCCGGCTGCCGGAACAGTCACCGATCTCATCGACGACCAGCGGCGGTGATCGGCTACCTCGACACCTCGGCCGTCGTTCCGCTGCTGATCTCAGAACCCAGCAGCCCATCCTGCCGGCGCTTCTGGGACGACGCCGACGCTGTCGTAACCAGCCGGTTGACCTACGTCGAAGCTTCAGCGGCACTTGCCCAGGCCCGACGGCTGGATCGGATCACCAACCGGACGCACCGGAACGCGCTGGCGCTGCTCGATCAGTTGTGGGAGCAGTTCGAGGTCGTCGAAGCCGACCACGTCACCGTTTCCCGGGCCGCGGCGCTCGCCCGTCAACTGGCACTGCGGGGTTATGACGCCGTGCACTGCGCCGCAGCCGAGAGCGTCCAGGACGCGGAGCTGGTGGCAGCCGCCGGCGACCAGGAGTTGCTGCGTGCCTGGGCTGAGCTGGGCGTCGCCTGTTATGACACGACCCGCTCCTGACCGGATCCCGGCCGAGCGTTTGCGCTGTAGGCCAGGCTGAGCGCCGGCCGGCTCAGCCGAGCTTGAAGGGCGTCCGGCCCTCGGAGAGCAGCAGCTCGGCGTTCTTGCGGATCAGCGCCAGGTTGCGGTCGGCCAGGTGGTCGAAGGTCTGCGGCACCGACGAGCCCGGGCTCATCGAGCGCATCGCGGTGTCCGGGTCCAGCCGGGCCGACACCCAGCACTCGTGCGACGAGGCCCGCGCCACCACCTCGGCGGTCGGCGTGACGATCATCGAGTTGCCGAAGTAGATCACCCCGCCCGGGTCGGTCCCGGTGGCGTTCGCCCCGATCACGTAGACGTGGTTGTCATACGCCCGGGCCCGGTTGGTCAGCTCCCAGATGTCGGCCGGGCGCAGCAGCGCCGACGGCCGGCAGATCAGCTCGGCGCCGGCCAGCGCGGTGATCCGGGACAGCTCGGGGTAGTCGCCGTCGAAGCAGATGATCACGCCGATCCGGCCCAGCGCGGTGTCCACCACCAGGACGTCCTCGCCCGGCGTCACCCAGCCGCCGCGGTCGGCGCGCTCGGTGCCGAACGGGTGGGTCTTGCGGTAGACGCCCAGCAGCTCGCCGGCCGGGTCCAGCACCACCGCGGCGTTGTAGACCACGCCGCGCTCCGGGCCGCGCTCGTACGTCCCCAGCACCAGGTGGGTGCCGAGCTCGGCGGCCAGGTCGGCGAACGGTTGCAGCACCTCACCGGGCAGCTCGCTGACCAGGTCCCACAGTTCTTCGGCGGCTACCCCAGGGGTGAAGCCGGTGGTCACCGACTCGGGCAGCACGATCAGCTCGGCCCCGGTCGAGGCGTGGCACTGCCGGGTCAGCGTGAGCGCCCGGTCGGTGTTGGCGGCCACCCCGGCGGCGGTCAACGGCCCCGGCGCGGGCGCCACCTGCACCGCGGCCGCTACGAACTCACGCATCGTCAAGCCTCCGTCCACCCCGGGCCACCCGCACCCCGACCAGTACCCCGGCCAGTGCGGTGGCGGCACCGAACACCGCTCCCAGTATGAACGACACCGGCTCACCGGTACGAGCCGCGAGCCGTCCCGGCCCGGCATCGCGGTACACCGTCGGCATGCCGGCGGTTCCCGCCTCGCCGATCGGGGCCGGGGCCATCGACCGGGCACCGGTCAGCACCTCGTCCACCGCGGCGAAGAACTCGCCGGCGAGCTTCTTGGCCACCCCGGCCAGCATCCGCTGCCCGACCCCGCCGATCACTCCGCCGACCACCGCATCGGCGTCATAGCGCAGCCGGGTGGCATCGCCTTCCTCGACAAGGGTCACCGTCACGTCCGCGCTGACGGTGCCCGGGCCGCCGGCACCGGATGCCTTCATCAGGAAGGTGTTCGGCTCCGGCAGCTCGGCCAGCGACACCGTGCCGGTGTAGCTGCCCTTGATCGAGGCCACCCCCGCGGTGACCGTCATGTCGTAGCTGTCCGGGCCGGTCGTCACCAGCCGCTCGCAGCCGGGGATGGTGGCCACCAGCACCGCCGGGTCGCGCAACGCCGTCCAGACCCGCTCGACCGGCGCGTGCAGCACCGCCTCGCCCGCCACCTTCACGACCGGTCCCCTTCCTGCTGGCCCGGCACGGCATGTGCCGCCCGGAGTTCGAAAAGCTCGCTCGGCGAGATCGGCATCGAGGTGATCGCGAAACCCTCGGCGTCGGAGATGGCGGCGGCGAACACCGCCGCGCTCGGGATCACCCCGGCCTCGCCGGCGCCCTTGATGCCCAGCGGGTTCAGCGGCGAGGGCGTCTCCAGGTGGTCGATCTCGATCGAGGCCGGCACCTCGGAGACGTAGGGCATCAGGAAGTCCATGAACGAGGCGTTCTGCAACTGCCCGGACTCGTCGTAGGCCATCCGCTCGTAGAGCGCTCCCCCGACGCCCTGTGCCACGCCGCCGTGCACCTGGCCCTCGACGATCATCGGGTTGATCAGGGTGCCGCAGTCGTGCACCACGCAGTAGCGCAGGATCTTGATCTCGGCGGTGTCCGGGTCGGTCTCCACGATCACCGCGTGCATCCCGTTGGCGAAGGTGGACCCCACCGGCGAGTAGTAGTCCCGGCCCTCGATGCCGGGCTCGTCGTCCTCGCCGACCGGTGGCTGGTCCGGATGCCCGACCACGAACTGGGTGGCCGCCTTGGACGCCTCGTCGAAGGCGTAGCGCAGCGGGTTGGACAGCACCGCCACGGTGCCGAGCGAGATCTCGGCACCGGGACTGCCCTTCACCCGCACCCGGCCCTCGACGATCTCCAGGTCACCGGGCTCGGCCTCCAGCGCGTCGGCCGCCACCTTGAGGATCTTGGCCCGGGCCGCCCGGGCCGCCAGCGCGATCGCCGAGCCGCTCATCACCGCGGCCCGGGAGGCGAATGTGCCGACCGCGTAAGGGAAACGCCGGGTGTCGCCGGTGACCACCTCGATGTCGGACATCGGCACGCCCAGCTCGTCGGCCACGATCTGGGCGAACGCGGTCTGGTGGCCCTGGCCCTGCGAGGTCAGGCCGGTGGCCACCTTCACCTTGCCAGTGGTCTCGACCTGGACGTGGCCGCCCTCGTACGGGCCGACGCCGGTTCCCTCGACGTAGCAGGCCAATCCGATGCCGACCCGGCGTCCCTCGGCGCGTGCGGCGGCCTGGTAGGCCGGCCAGTCGTCCCAGCCGACGAGCTTCTTCAGCTTGGCCAGCGACGCCGGGAAGTCCCCGGAGTCGTACACCAGCGGCCGGCCGTCCTGGAAGATCAGGCCGTGGTCGTAAGGCATCTCCTCCGGCTGGATGAAGTTGCGCTCCCGCACCTCGGCCCGATCCAGGCCCAGGTAGCCGGCGATCGCGTCCATCGTGCGCTCCATCGCGTACACGCCCTGCGGCCGGCCGGCGCCACGGTACGGAGTGACGATCACCGTGTTGGTGTAGAGGGATTCGAACTCCACCCGGTACGCGCCGGGCTTGTACGGCCCGAGCAGCTGGGTCGAGGTGATGATCGGCACGATCAGCCCGTACGGGATGTAGGCGCCGTGGTCGTGCCAGAACCGCACCGACAGCCCCAGCAGCCGGCCGTCGTCGTCGAAGCCGACCTCGACGTGCTGCTGCTGGCCGCGCTCGTGCGCGGAGGAGATGAAGTGCTCACGGCGGTCCTCGGTCCACTTCACCGGACGGCCCAGCGCGCGGGCCGCCATCGGCACCAGCACCTCCTCCGGCCACGGGTGCACGATCTTGACCCCGAAGCCGCCGCCGACGTCCGGGGTGATCACCTCGACGCTGCCCAGGTCCAGGCCGAGCTTGACCGCCACCGCGGCGCGCACCCCGGTCGAGGTCTGGGTGGAAGTCCAGATCCGCAGCCGCTGCGCGTCGGCGTCCCAGCGGGCCAGCACCCCCCGGCCTTCCAGCGGGGTGCTGGCCGAGCGCTCCACGGTCAGGTCCAGCTCCAGCCGGTGCGGGGCGGCGGCGATCGCGGCGGCGGCGTCGCCGACCTCCTGCACCAGGTGGGCGGCCACGTTGCCCGGCACGTCCGGATGCACCAGCTGCTCGGCGGCTCGGGCGGCGGTGATCCCGACCACCGGCGGCAGCACCTCGTAGCTGACCACGATCCGCTCGGCGGCGTCCTCGGCCAGGTAGCGGTTCTCGGCCACCACGAACGCCACCGCCTCGCCGACGTAGTTGACCTCGTCGCGGGCCAGCGGGTACTGGGTGCGGCCATGGGTCAGCGCCGGGTGCGGGATCAGCAGCGGCAGCGGGTCGGCCAGCGGGCCGGTCAGGTCGTCGTAGGTGTAGATGGCCAGCAGGCCCTCGACCTCCAGCGCCCCGGTGACGTCGATGTCGAGGATCTTGGCGTGCGCGTGCGGCGAGCGCAGCACCGCCACCTCGACCGCGTCGGCTCCCAGGTCGTCGAGGTAACGGCCGTTGCCGGTCAGCAGCCGGCGGTCCTCGACCCGGCGGACCGGCTCGCCCATCATCCGGGTGGTCACGACGCACCCCGCTCCCGGGTGAGCTCGGCAGCGCGCAGCACGGCCGCGACGATGTTCTGGTAGCCGGTACACCGGCACAGGTTGCCGCCGATCAGCTCCCGGGCCTGCTCGGGCGTCGGGTCGGGATTGTCGGCCAGCCCGGCGGTGATAGTGGTGAGGAAGCCGGGCGTGCAGAAGCCGCACTGCAGGCCGTGGCACTCGGCGAAGGCCTGCTGCACCGGCGACAGTTCGCCGGCTGTGTCTCCAGTACCTGCCAGGCCCTCCACGGTGGTGATCTGCTCGCCGTCCATGCTGACCGCCAGCAGCAGGCAGGAGCGCATCGGCACACCGCCGACCAGCACCGTGCAGGCGCCGCACACCCCGTGCTCGCAGCCGACGTGGGTGCCGGTCAGGCCCAGGTCGTGGCGCAGGCAGTCCGACAGCAACCGGCGGGCCGGCACCGCGACGCGATGCTCGATGCCGTTGACGGTGAGGGCGACCCGGTGCCTTGCCTCTGACTGCACGGCTCCCGGCTGGATGGCTTCGCTCACGCGGCGACCTCGGCAGCGGCACCGGCGGCCCGCCGGGCGGCGATGCCCAGCGCCCGGGCGGTCAGCACCCCGGCTAGCTGGCGGCGGTAGGCCGCGCTGGCGTGGATGTCCGGCTCCGGGTCCACCGCGTCCCGGACCAGAGCGGCCACGGCCGACTCCGGGCCGGCGTAGTCCGCGTCGTACGCCCGGCCGCCGGCCGCCCCGGTGAGGTCCAGCACCAGCGGGGTGGGCGCCACCGACAGGTAGCCGGCCCGGGCGGTGGCGATCCGCAGGTCGGAGTCGAGCTCGACCAGGACGGCCACCCCGCAGACCGCGTAGTCGCCGTGCCGGCGCGACACCTCGAGGAACGCGGTGCCGGACCGGGCGCCGAGGGCCGGAAAGCTCGCCTCGACCGCCAGCTCACCGGGCCGGACGGCCGACTCCAGCGGCCCGAGGAAGAACTCGCCGGCCGGCACGGTGCGCCGGCCGGCGGTCGAGGCCAGCGTCACCGAACCGCCCAGCAGGCACAGCACCGCGGGCAGCTCGGCCGCCGGGTCGGCGTGCACCAGGCTGCCCACCGAGGTGCCGCGGTTGCGGATGGTCGGGTGGGCGACCGCGGCCAGCGCCTCGGCCAGCAGCGGCTGGCGGTCCCGGGCACCGGCGTCGTGCAGCACCGCGGCGTGCCGGGCCAGGGCTCCGACCCGGACGGCGTCCGGGCCGGAGCGTACGTAGGCCAGCTCGGCCAGCCGGTTGACATCCACCAGCCGGGACGGCGCGGCCAGCCGCATCGACAGCAGCGGCAGCAGGCTCTGGCCACCGGCGAGCACCTTGGCGTCCGGGCCGAAACCGGCCAGCAGGTCCAGGGCCTCGTCGAGAGACTCCGGACGGCTGTAGTCGAACGCTGGCGGCTTCACCCTGTCCCAGAACCTCCCTGTCCGTGCCTCGGTGCGTCGGTGCCTCGGTACGTCGACGCGTCGGTGCCCTGGTAGGTCGGCGCGTCAGCGTCTGGGTACCTCGGCGTGTCAGTGCCCTGCGTGGGTCGGTCGGTGATCGGAGCGGTGTTCTCCACCACCGGGGTCACCCCGACCCTGGGAGCAAGGATATGCACCAGGTGGTAGCCGATCAGCACGATCAGGGTGCCGGCCGCGATTCCGGTGATCGAGAAGGTGTCGGTGAACTTGATCGCCAGGTTGCCGATGCCGGCAATGATGCCGGCGGCCAGCGGCACCAGGTTGACGGGATTGCCGAAGTCGACCCGGTTCTCCACCCAGATCTTGGCGCCGAGCAGGCCGATCATGCCGTACAGCACCAGCGTGATGCCGCCGAGCACCCCGCCGGGGGTGGCGGCGACGATCGCCCCGAACTTGGGGCAGAACCCGAACAGGATGGCCACCACCGCGGCGATGTAGTACGCCAGCGTGGAGTAGATCCGGGTCGCGGCCATCACGCCGATGTTCTCGGCGTAGGTGGTGGTCGGCGAGCCGCCGACCAGCGAGGCCACCGCGGTGCCGACGCCGTCGCCGACGAAGGCCCGGCCCAGGTAGGGGTCCAGGTCGTCGCCGGTCATCTCCGAGACCGCCTTGACGTGGCCGGAGTTCTCGGCGATCAGCGCGATCACCGACGGGATCACCAGCAGGATGAAGGTGATCTTGAAGGTGGGCAGGTGCGGGCCGGTGAGCGGGCCGAAGGTCGGGCTGATGATGTCCTGCGGCCAGCCGATCCAGTCGGCGCTGCGCACCCCGCTCCAGTCGATCCGGTGGCCGGTGCCGGTGCAGGCGGTGGTGACCGCACCGCCGCACTTGGGCACGTCGTTGATCCGGTCGGCGATCCAGCTGATCAGGTAGCCGAAGATCAGGGCCAGGAAGATCGCGATCCGGCTCAGGAAGCCGCGCACCAGCACCGCGAGCACCAGCACGAACAGCGCGGTGAGCAGGCCGATCCACTGCTCGGTCGGGAAGTAGATGCTGGTGGCCACGGTGGCCAGGTTGAAGCCGATCAGCATCACCACCGCGCCGGTGACCGCCGGCGGCAGCACCAGGCGCACGAACCGGCTGCCGCCGAAGTGCACCAGCAGGCCGACCGCGGCCAGGATCAGGCCGGCGATCAGGATCGCGCCGGTGACGTCGGCGGAGTCGCCGTCCTGCGCGCGGATCGCGGCGACCGCGGCCACGAACGAGGCGGAGGTGCCGAGGTAGGACGGCACCCGGCCCTTGACGATCAGCAGGAACAGGATGGTCGCGACGCCCGACATCATCACGGCCAGGTTCGGGTTCAGGCCCATGATCGCCGGGAAGACGAAGGTGGCGCCGAACATCGCCACCACGTGCTGGGCGCCCAGGCCGCCCATCCGCAGCCAGGACAGCCGTTCGCCGGGACGCACCACCGCGCCCGGCGGCGGCGTCTTGCCGTCGTAGACCAGTTTCCATCCGAACGCAGACATCATGGCCTCCCGAGCATGGGGTATGGCCGCCCGGTTTCCGCCGGGCAGCCTCAGCTACACGGTGCAGTGTTGGGCCAAAGATCGGCTTGACGGCTGTGACACGCCGCAGCCGGGAGCGGGGTGGCCGGGACAGCGCGGAACTACCCGGCGAACCGGTCGGATCCCCGCCCCGGCTGGGTGCGGTCAGCTCAGTCGTCGCCGAGGGAGCGCAGGATTCCGAGCAAACCATGGGTCTCCTCGGCCGGCCCGGCACTGAACCAGAGGTCGGAGGTGGCACCAGCCGTTCCGTTGCCGGGCATCAGCGCCCACAGGCCGTCGATGGCCAGCGGGTGGCCGTCGGCACGGCGCAGGGTGCCCGCCATCTTTCCGGAGCGGTCGAAGGCGTAGATCCGGCCGTCGCCGAAGTTGCCGACCAGCACCTTCCCGCTGAAGTCGCCGAACCCCTCGGGTGCGATGGTCATCCCCCAGGGCGAGTTCAGCACGCCGCGGCTGGCGAACCGGTGCAGGAACTTTCCGCTCGTGCTGAAGACATTGACGAAACCGTGGCCGGAGCCCGCGACGTCGTCGTGCTTGTCGGCGTCCTGCTTGGCGTAGCTGACATAGACCCGGCCGTCGAGCACCGCGACGTTGAAGGGCGCGTACCCGTGCGGAATGCCGACGCTGCGGAAGCCGTGCACCGGCACCGGCTGGAAGGCGCCGTCGAACACGTCGATCCGGTCGGCGGCGAAGTTGGCCGCGAGCAACCGGTTGCCCGACGAACCGGCCACCAGTGCCAGGCCCTTGTAGACGCCGCCCCTGCTCGGCGCCACCAGTACGGCCGTGCTGCCCTGCGCGGGATTCCAGGCGCTGATGTCACCGTTCTCACCGGCGAAGACGAAGAAGGCCTTTCCGCCGGACGGCAGGGCGAAATCGCCGGTGCTGTTGAACACCTGGCCGGTGGGCGAGCCACCGCCCGGGATCGACACGACCAGCGGCACGATGCTGGCCGGCTCACCCGGCTTGGTCGCGCCGCGGTACAGCGTGGACTTGCTGGTGCCGTTGTCCGACACCCAGATCGGGCTGGTCGGGCCGGCCGACAGGCCCCAGGCGTTCACCAGGTTCGGGTCCAGGACTTGCGCCAGGCCCGGCACGTCGGACACCAGGTTGATCTGCCGGTAGCCATCCGCATCGTGCCCGGATCGGCCGCCGTGCGCGGCGACCCTGCCGGCGGTGGCCGCCTCCGCCGGCGCGGCAACCACCGTGCCGAGGGTGAGCGTCACCACCGTCGCGAGAAGCGCCGCCTGACGGCCGGAGAGCGCAGCTGTGATCATGGTGTGCCTCCAGAGGAGTCCGAGTGTGGCGCGTCCTGCTGGCGCGCCAGCGTGCACGCCCGGGACTACGGCACTGATCTCTGCCCGGTTCAACCCCCGGCCGGCGAATCCGGCGGCACCGGCCGGCTCCTAGGGTCGCTGTGTTGCGCCGGGCTCGCCGCGGCCGGCTACCGGCTCGTGGCCGGCAGCGGGCTTGCGCACCGGGTACTCGTGCTTGAACTGCGGATGATCGGTGGCGCAGTGGTCGTCCAGCTCGGTCTTCCAGGTGAAGCGCAGTTCGCACTTGGGGCATTGATGGATGGTCATGGCGACTCCCCCGGCCGGCGCCGTCACTCTGGCCGCGTACCGTGCCGTTGCGTTCAACGGTAGGACGGCACCGGACCGAACGCCATGCCTTGCCGGTAACGGTGCGGATCAGCGCTCGGCGTCGAGATCCCGCACCATGGCGTCGGCGTCGAGGTCGCCGTCCGGCCCGTCCGTGGGTCCGGTGAGGGCGAGCACCGACAGCAGCTCGTAGCCGACGTGCGCGGCGGCGATGCCGGTGATCTCGGCGTGGTCGTAGGCCGGCGACACCTCGACGATGTCGGCGGACACCACGTTGGCGCCCATCAGGCCGCGCAGCACGGCCAGCAGCTCGCGGGAGGTCATGCCGCCGGCCTCGGGCGTCCCGGTGCCGGGCGCGAACGCCGGGTCCAGCACGTCGATGTCGATCGAGACGTAGACCGGCCGGTCGCCCAGCCGGGCCCGCATCCGCTCGATGGTGCCGGCCACCCCGAGGGTCTCCAGCTCCGTGCAGTGCACGGTCGCGAAGCCCAGGTCGAAGGACTCGGTGAGGTCTTCCGGCCGGTACAGCGGGCCGCGGATGCCGATGTGCAGGCAGTGCTCGCGGTCCAGCAGGCCCTCCTCCGAGGCCCGGCGGAACGGCGTGCCGTGCGTGTACGGCGCGCCGAAGTAGGTGTCCCAGGTGTCGAGGTGCGCGTCGAAGTGCAGCACCGCGATCGGCCCGTGCAGGGCGTGCATCACCCGCAGCAGCGGCAGCGCGATGGTGTGGTCACCGCCCAGCACCAGCAGCTTGCCGCCGGCCGCCAGCTCCGCGGCGCCGGCCTCGATCTGGCCGATGGCCTGGCCGATGTCGAACGGGTTGACGGTCAGGTCACCGGCGTCGACCACCTGCTGGGTGCCGAACGGCGACACCTCCAGCGCCGGGTTGTACGGGCGCAGCAACCGGGAGGACTGCCGGATGTGCGCCGGGCCGAACCGGGCGCCCGGCCGGTAGCTCACCCCGCTGTCGAACGGCACGCCCAGCACGGCGACGTCGTAGTCCGGCACCTCATCGCGGCGCGGCAGCCGGGCGAAGGTGGCCAGGCCCGCGTAGCGCGGGACCACCGCGCCGTCCAGCGGGCCGACCGGTACGGCTGGGTCGTCAGTGGCCATGTCCCAGTATGGCGCGCGGCGTCCGGTCAGTCCGCCGGGCCGAGCACCAGGGCGACCGCCTCGGCCGGCGTCCGGGCCACCCGGAACCCGGCGACCGGCTCGCCGGCGGGGTCCAGCACCGACCAGCCGGCCAGCACCGCGAGCGGGCGTTCCCGGGTGAGCGCATAGCCGATCTCGATCAGCGTGCCGGGGTTGCAGCCGACCGCGATCACCGCGTCCGCGCTGCTGACCAGCGCGCCGTCCCGGGCCTCGCCGAGGCCGGTGGCCAGCGCGTGGTCCAGGTACGGGTTGCCGGCCGACCGGTCGGTGCCGGGCAGCAGCCCGATCGAGCGGCCCGGCGGCGAGGCCTCCCGGGCGCCACGGGCCGCCGCCTCCATCACCCCGGCCAGGCCGCCGCACAGCAGCACCGCGCCCCGGGCGGCCAGTTCCGCGCCGACCTGGTAGGCGAGGGCGGCGAGCTGTGGGTCGGCCGTCCCGGGCCCGATCACCGCCACGTAGCGATCGGTCGCGTTCAGTGCTCCGACACCGCCACCCGCTCCAGCAGGCTGAGCGCGTCCTGCATGCCGGCCTCCATGCCGGACTCCAGGACCGCGTCGCGCACCTGCCGGCTGCCGTACTCGCCCAGGATGGTCATGCCGGTCCGGCCGTCCCGTTCGGTCAGGGTCATCGTCTGCAGCGCCGGCGCGTCCGGCATCCGCTCGTAAATCTCACTCCAGACCAGCCGCTGGCCCGGCACGATCTCGCGGTACTCGCCGGAGAAGGCCACCTCGAACCCGTCCGGGGTGACCTGGACGAAACGCCACCGGCCGCCCACCCGCAGGTCGACCTCGGCGACCGTCACCTCGCCGCGGTTGGCGTGCCACCAGCGCCGGATGAGGTCCGGCGTCGTCCAGGCCCGGAAGACCAGCTGGCTGGGCGCGGCGAACTCGCGGGTGATCAGGATCTGGCTGTCGGTGGGCAGCGTCACCACGGCGGCGCCGCTACTGGTCGGTGCAGTCATCTCTCAGGCTCCGTTTCCTTCAGTTCCTGCAGTACGTCCTCCAGCCGGTCCAGGCGGGCCGACCACAACCGCTCGTAGTTGCGCAGCCAGTCCGAGACGGGCTTGAGCGAGGCGGCGTTGAGCCGGTACCGCCGGTGCCGGCCGTCCTCGCGCACCTCGACCAGGCCCACCTCGCGCAGCACCCGCAGGTGCTTGGACACCAGCGGCTGCGCAAGCTCCAGGGCCGCCACCAGGTCGGTGACGTCGCGCTCGCCGGTGGCGAGCAGGTCCAGAATCTGGCGGCGGCGGGCCTCGGCTATCGCGTTGAACGCGTCCGCCGTGGTCGCCGCCCGTGCCATGCGGCAATCATATTCCGATATAGGAATACGTCAAGTCATAAGCCATAGAGCATCGGTCATAGGTGGCGCTGCTGCGTCGAGGATCAGGCGGTGTCGCGGACGTACTGGGAGCAGAAGACGTCAGCACCGTTGTTCGCCGGCAAGATCCGGTAGGCGATCGTTTGCCCTCGGTGACGCTGCCGTTGCTGATGGCGCGCACTTTGCCGTCGGCGTCGCTGGTGTTATAGACCTCGTCGTTATTGCTCGGTGCTGACCACGTACTAGTTGACCGAGATGCCCTCCCCGTTGCGCCCTAGTTGTCGCAGGCGGTGAAGATCTCCCCGTAGCTAGCGAAAGTGGGCGGTGCCGTACCGGGCGGGGTGGTCACTGTTCCACAGGCCGAGGGGCCGTCGGCGCTGGCCGGCGAGGCGCCGATCACCGAGGTCAGGAACAACGAGGCCAAGGCCAGTCCGGTCAGCAGCACCCGCTTGATCATGGGTTCTCCTGAGGGCCTCGACGACGATGGACCGCTCTGCACTACCTAACACAGGCACCAGCGAGACCGATGTCGAGGCGCCCTGCTCAATGCCGCACCTGGCGACTAGGGCTCAGCCATAGGTTGGTGGCCGAAAGTGAGAGGTGCCGGCTACTAGCCACCGGTCTCGAGCAATAGCCGGTCCAGCGCGGCGACAGCGGGACCACGATAGCGCGCCACGCGTGGGTTGCTCTCGTCTAGGGCTTTCGCCAGGTCGAGCAGCCGCCTAGACTCTTCGGCAAGTTCTCGTTGTTGAGTAGCTCCTATAGGCGCCAATCGAAGCCAGTCCACCCCCTGCTGAGCCAGCACGACATACGCGTGGGGTGACGCCGCGCCACGATGCAAGATTACCGTATGCAAGTCATTAATAGCATCCATACCCATTTTGGTTGCTTCTATGCTGCTGATTCGGCGTGCAACCCTGAGTCGCAAATAAGAGAATTCTGTCAGGACGTTATGATGCTTTTCGCCGCCCGGCGTTGTCATAGCAGCAGTGAGGTCATGCATGGCAAGATTGTCTTCACCTTTTTCCACTTCAAACGACCCACGCTGAAGCCAGTAATTGAAGTCATCCTGCAATAAATCTTCGACCGAATCATATACGCTGCGGGTAACGGACGGTGGCAGTTGCAGGCCAATCAGGTATGAATGACTCAGAAGTCGGATTAGCGTGCGTCGCGCCGGCTGAGAGCTATCTCGCGATTTGGCAGCAGCAGCAGAAAACGCTCGCAGCGTACCTTTGAGGATGCCAGCAAGCAGCCCGTTCTTGGCTGTGTAGGCCCGCACCTCCTCCGCGATCAGGTCATGACGAACCCTGTAGCGGCCAGTGCCCGGGATCAGACGGATCAGGTCGGCGCTCAAAAGCCTGTTGAACTCCCGCCAGGCTGTCTTGGGGTCGCTACCATGCGCCCCGATAGTTGCCGCAGCAAGGGCTTGATCGATAGTCATCCCTTCGCGTTCTGCGCTGACCAGCGAGATACAGCCGTAAATGTATAGGGCCATATCGGATAGCTGGGCACATTCGCTGGCAATTCGTTGCGTAAATGGCACGCCGGACGTCGCCTGGATCATCCCGACAAGCAACTGTCCGGCAGCGTTCTCAAGCAGCAATCGCTCGACTTCGGCATCGGAAAGTCGCTTGTTCGCTACAGCCAGGTGCTCGCGCAGAAGGTGCACCAGCGACTTGATGTCGCTAGCTATAAGGTCACCTAGGGTTTGCCTAGTAGTAAAAGGCATTACCTCAATAAGGTGCTCACGCACCGTACGAACACCTGCTATTACAACACGGCGGTGATCCGCTGATCCCCGTAGCTCGTCGATGAGATGCGCGGCTTCAGCTCCGAAAACATCGACGTCGTCGATGAAGATAACCTCAGCGGCGTCGTTGATGATGTCCTCGACTATGTCACCGATCCTGCCGATCGTAGCCGAATCAACCCAGGCAACCTGTCGGCCGTTATTACTAACCTCAAGCGCGCACTGCATAAGAGCGGTACTTCGACCGCTTCCTGCGGTGCCCGTAACGACATGAACCGTTCCGGGATCTGCTTTCTCGATCTTTGCAACCAGCTGCTGTTGGCTAGCCAGTGGGATCGTAAAACCGTCACGGATATCACCCCAGGTCGGGCTGGCTCCAAGCAGAAACTTTCGACTGCCGGCGGGGCTCTTCTGCATAAGGCTGTCGATTCCGATATTGGACCGCTGACTGGCTGACCGACGACGGCGCTGCCGATAAAGGCCCTCAGCCACTTGTGCACGGCTCGGTTGCAGCATCGACTCAATAAAAAGGTGAACTGACTTGCGAATCCAATAAACGTCATATCTGGCCAGAATTGCCGCATACTGAGGTGGCAAATTTGGGCAGACTAGATATGATGTCGGTTTATACTTCGACGGCGACGTACCGCGATCCGAAATCCATTTCCAGAAGTTAAGCGAAACAACATCATCGGTTAGGAACACGGTCCGAGATCTAGCCAGTAGTTGCCTGGCGAACTGGGTCCAATCCGCAGATGAGTTCTCTCGGTCTTGCAAGGAGAGATCCGTAGGTAGACGTAGCTGCAGACTGCCCTGTGGAGGCACTGCAGCGGCCAGTCTCAAAGCTGGTTTGGCGAACGGCTCCGGCAGGCTAAATGGCTCTTCGGTACCGTCGACGAGCATGTATAAGGCATTTTTGCTGGACGCCTCTTTATGCACTTCGTCCAAGTCTCGCAATGGAGACATGTAAATCAATGCAGACCATGGCGCGTCAAGAAGGCGGCGCATCTCAGCGAGTGAACTTTCAGTCGGCCATCCGAAATGCTCGCCTACCAATTCACGGGCTTTTTTTGGATCTCGGTCGGCGATAATCATTAGCAGTTGTTCAAGTGTCGTTATACCATCGTCTGGTATCCCTGCCCCAAGCTGTTCCCAGAGCACCGCACGGAATTCTCGAACTGCGAGCTTCTGCGTTCCGAGAACGTCAACCTGCCGGTCACCGACGATGGCAACCATCTCTCCCGAACTAAGGTCGGCTAGGAACGCTGCCTCTACAGTGGCTGTATCGTCGGCAGGATGTCCCAAGGTCGAGGTTTCGTTGGCGGGATGTCTTGAGATCGGCGTTGAATGAAGGCCCCTCTCCGCCTTATTAGGGGCCTTTGAACTTCGTTCGACGATCTTGACAGCTTTAGAGGCGCTGGCATCCCTAGCGAGTCCGAAAGTCGAACTGCGATCAATTGACCAAACGCCAGAACCGGTACGTACTGCCTCACGCGGCCAAACCTTAAGATCGACCTCCAAGTCATCCATGGTTAACGTCAGTACTGCGTAGCCGTGTCGACGCCTCTCATCCGACTTACCGTAATTCTCAAGCCCGAACAAGGACAGACCTTGGTGGGTCAAGTAGCTAGCGGTGGACCCTAATGCGGCCAGAGAGTACTTCTGTTCATGTAAGTGGCCACAAAGATGTAGACGAACATTAGTCACTTCATTGAACAACGAATCAACAGTCGAATCTGCACCAGCAATCCAAGACATCGGATGGTGAGTCAGAACAATGCAAACATCATGTTGAGAAGACCACTTTGGCAAGTCCCCTCCACAGGCGAACTGCGCCTGTTCTGCAGTAAGAGTTAAGCTCCCAGCAGTGGCTCGGTCAGAAATATGCCGGAAGGCGCTATTTAGACCTAGAATGCCGATTCGCATCCCGTTTTCAACTAATGTTGCAGAAAATTCACCAGGGAGAATTCCAGTGTAAGAGCTATCTACCAAGGGTAATGGCTGATCTCTTAGCCAATTCTGGTAGTTAGCGAACAAGTCCGAGACAAACGGCCTCAGATAAAAATCACTGTCGGCCATAAACGCAGCCTGTGTCTCATAATTCCACGCCTGTTCAAGGACTGTTTGCTCGGCAGAAGGTTTCAAGGGTCGCGCTACGTCATGGTTGCCTGGCACCACCGCTACTGACGGAAATTTATCGGTCCGCTCAAGTAGCCACAGTCCTAGGTCTTCAAGAAACGCAGTTGCTAGCCCATACTCCCCTTCAATTGCCTTATTAGCTATATCGCCAGTTAGCGCAATTAGGTCGATTGGCCCACTCTTGTTGATTACGTAATCAAGATCGCTTAAAAACTGGGCACGAACGGTCGGCCACCTGGCGTCCATCCCAGCTTGTCCGAAATGGATATCAGTCAAGTGCAGGATGTTCACATGCGGCATGCAGCTCCAACTCCCGTCATTACCAGTTTCCGGCCAGCCACCGTGCGGTCGAGCTGGAGCCATACGGTGCGACGATACCGAACGAATGCTGACATGGAGGTAGTTTTATTTGAGCAGTTGCGACATAACACCTTGAGCAATCATGGCGCTCTAGATGCCGCGCATCTGGACGACCTGCAGGGCCAGCGCCACGTCCAGCCGCAGGTGCGGGTCGGTGGTGAACGGCCCGACGATCCGTTCCAGCTTGCTGATCCGGTACCGCAGCGTGTTGTAGTGGAAGTGCAGCAGCCGGGCGGTCTCGGCGACGTTGAGGTTGGTGTCCAGCAGCGTCTGCAGCGTCAGCCGCAGGTCGGCGGCCTCGGCGGCGTCACTGGCGAGGTCGCCCAGCACCTCGGTGGCGAAGGACTTCAGCTCCCCGGTGTCGGGCACCAGCGACAGCAGCCGGTGCACGCCGAGCGAGTCGAAGTGCGAGACGCTGCCGTTGCCGTGCACCCGCCGGCCCACCGACACCGCCTTGCGGGCCTGGGCGTAACCGGTGGCGATCTGGGCGGGCTCCAGCACCCGGCGCGACACCCCGGCGCTGAAGGACTGCCGGCCGCCGCCCCGGTCGCCGGAGACGGCCGCGATCAGCTCGGCCACGATCCGGGACGCCTCCCCCGAGCGCACCGGCACCAGCGCCACCACCTCGTGGCTGAAGCCCACCACCGGCGCGGCCTTGTCCCGGGCCCGCAGCACCTGCTGCCAGGCCGAGACGAACCGCTCGTGCTGCGAGCGGTGCACCACCGAGGGCCCGGCCGGCACCACCCCGGGCTTGCTGGGCTCGGCGGCGTCCAGCTCGGCCACCAGCACCACCATCGGGCGGTCGATGTCCCAGCCGAGCGAGCGGCAGTGCTGCACCACCGGCTCGTCCACCGGGATCTGGCCGGTCAGCACGTCGCGCAGGTAGTCGCCGCGGAACTTGCCCTCCACGGCCGAGACCGCCAGCTCCTTGGTGATGGTCAGCGCGGCCACGATCGCCACCCGCTCCAGCGCCTGCACGGTGCCCGGCGGCAGCCCGTCCGGCTGCCGGTAGGCCACGATCCGGCCGTGGTCGACCCCACCGGCCACGATCGAGGTCATCGCGACCTGACCGCCCCGCGGGTCGTCCGGCGCCGGCTGCAGGCCGATCCGAAGCCGCTCGACGAGGAACCGGCCGCTGGCGTCGAACAGGTCCGCCATCTCGATGCCCTGCCGGTGCCCGGTGCCGCCCTCGGTGGCCAGCACCCGGCCGTCCGGCGTGGTGATCAGCAGCACGCAGTCCAGCAGCCGGGACACCTCGTCGGCGATCTGGGGCAGGCCGCCGCCGTTGAGCACGATCGTGGCGATCGCCTGGTGCAGCGCGTCGGCCTGCTTGAGCACCTGGCTCTGCCGGTCCAGCAGCACTCCGAAGACCTCGGCCAGCACCTCCTCGAAGGCCAGCCCGGCGGGCAGCCGCAGCACCGGGAAACCCAGCTCGTCAGCGAACTCGACCACCGGCAGCGGCAGCGGCTCGGCACCGAGCCGCAGCGCCAGGCCCGGCACCTGGCGGGCGTCCAGGTCGGCGATCAGGGCCAACAGGTCGGCAGTGCGCTCGCCGTCGGTCAGCGGGCCCAGCGCCTCGGCGGTGCTCAGCAGCAGCTCGTACGGCTTCACCCACGGCACGATGTCGGGCAGCTCCAGGACGCTGACCCCGCGCACCGTCCGCTCCAGGCCGGAACAGCCGGCCAGCACCGCGGCGTCGACCAGGCTCGGCGCTGCCAGCAGCTGCGCCACGCTCACGCCGTCGGTGATCGCCGCTGGCATGTTGCGTAGGTTGGAGGCCTGATGGTTGGCAACTGTAACCATCGGCAGAAGGTAGCTCACCGATTACGTTCCAGCCAGGGGCCGCCGGCCGGGACGCGGGCGCGAGACCGGTTGGAGGCGAGGCATGAGCTCGGAACAGGTGCTGCTGCGCCGCGGCCTGTACGCCGATTCGGTGACCCTGCTGCAGGTCAGCCGGCAGGTCGGCCAGGCTCCCGGGGTGCAGGCCGCGATGGTCGGGATGGCCACCGAGCTCAATCTCGAGATGCTGGCCGGAATGGGGTTCCAGGCGCCGGGCAGCGAGTCGCCGAACGAGCTGTTCATCGCCGTCCGGGCGGCCGACCAGCAGGCCGTCGAGGCTGCCACCGGGCTCGCCGAGCAGCTGCTGAGCACCCCGCAGCGCACCTCCGGCTCGGCTGCGGTCGAGCAGCCGCCGCGGACCACCGGCTCGGCGGTTGCCGCCACCGGCGCCGGGCTGGCGCTGATCTCGGTGCCCGGCCGGCACGCCTTCGTCGAGGCGATGGACGCCCTGGACGCCGGCTGCGACGTGCTGGTGTTCTCCGACAACGTTCCCGTCGACGACGAGATCCGGCTCAAGGACGCCGCCGCCGGGCGCGGGCTGCTGGTGATGGGGCCGGACTGTGGCACCGCCGTGGTCGGCGGCCTGGGGCTGGGCTTCTCGCACACCGTGGACCGCGGCCCGGTCGGCCTGGTGGCGGCGTCCGGCACCGGTGCCCAGCAGCTGCTGTGCCTGCTGGACGCGGCCGGGGTGGGGGTCAGCGCCGCGCTCGGGGTGGGCGGCCGGGACCTGTCCGAGCCGGTGGCCGGCCGGTCCACGCTGGCCGCGCTGCGGGCGTTGGACGCCGACCCCGACACCGAGCTGATCCTGGTGGTGTCCAAGCCGCCCGCCGAACCGGTCGCCGAGCAGGTGCGGCAGGTGGCCGCGGAACTGGCCACCCCGGTCCGGTTCGCCCTGCTCGGGCCCGGCCAGCCGGATCTGACCCAGGCGGCCGAGGCGGTGCTGGCCGACCTCGGGGTGCCGGTGCCGGACTGGCCGCGCTGGCTTTCCGATCGGCCCGAACCCCGCGCCGGCGCACTGCGCGGGCTGTTCTGCGGTGGCACGCTGTGCGACGAGGCGATGCTGATCGCCAGCGCCGAGCTCGGCGAGGTGCGCTCGAACATCGCGCTGCGGCCGGACTGGGCGCTGGACGCCACGCTGCGCTGGTCCGGTCATTCGATGATCGACTTCGGCGACGACGCGCTCACCCAGGGCCGGGCGCACCCGATGATCGACCCGTCGCTGCGCAACCAGCGGCTGGCCGAGTACCTGGCCGACCCGGGTACCGCCGTCGTGCTGCTGGACGTGCTGCTCGGGCACGGCAGCCATCCCGACCCGGTGGGCGAGCTGGTGCCGCTGCTGGCCGAGGCTCCGGTGCCGGTGGTGGTGAGCCTGATCGGCGCCCGTCGCGACCCGCAGGACCTGGCGGACTCGGCCCGGCGGCTGGCCGACGCCGGCGCCGCGGTGTTCGCCTCCAACGCCGCCGCCACCCGGTACGCCCTCAGCCTGATCGGAGGCCGGTCATGAGCGGCGCCCGTTCCAACAGTTCCCGATCCCACGGCTCCCGGTTCACCGGCGAGGCGCCCCGGGTGGTCACCGCCGGGGTGGGCCTGTTCGCCGAGGCGGTGGCCGCCCAGGGTGCCGAGGTCAGCGAGGTGGACTGGCGCCCGCCGATGCCCGGCACCGAGGCAGATCTCGCCCGGGTGCTGGCCGACCCGCGCCGGACGGCCGCCAACGCCGAGGCGCTGCGCCGGATCGTCGGCACCGAGGCCCACCTGGTGGACGTGCTGCCGGCCGGGCCTGCGCTGGGCCTGTCCGACCGGGACTTCCTGCACGCCGGGCCGCCGATCGACTGGGCCAGGGCGTCCGGGCCGCTGCGCGGGGCACTGCTCGGCGCCGCCGCGCTGGAAGGGGTGGTCGAGCAGCCGGAGCAGGCCGAGCAGCTGTTCGCCGGCGGCACCGGCTTCACCCTGGACCCCTGCCACCACCACGCGACGGTCGGCCCGATGGCGGGCGTGGTCTCGGCGTCCATGTGGCTGTTCGTGGTCGAGGACCCGGCCACCGGGCGGCGCACCTACTGCAGCCTGAACGAGGGCCTGGGCAAGGTGCTGCGCTACGGCGCCTACTCCCCCGAGGTGCTGACCCGGCTGCGCTGGATGTCAGCCGTTCTCGGCCCGCTGCTGCAGACGGCGGTGCGCCGGCGCGGCCCGGTGGACCTCAAGGCGATCCTGGCGCAGATGCTGCAGATGGGCGACGAGGCGCACAACCGCAACCGGGCCGGCACCCTGATGCTGCTGCGCGAGCTGCTGCCCGACCTGATCGACTCCGGCGCCCCGTCGTCCGACGTCGCCGACGCGGTTCGGTTCGTGGCCGGCAACGACCACTTCTTCCTCAACCTGGCGATGCCGGCCTGCAAGCTCACCCTGGACGCCGCCCGCGACATTCCCGGCTCGACGGTGGTGGTGGCGATGGCGCGCAACGGCACCGACTTCGGCATCCAGGTGTCGGGCACCGGCGACGAGTGGTTCACCGGGCCCGCGCAGGTGGCCGAGGGGTTGTTCCTGGGTGACTACGGGCCATCCGATGCCAACCCCGACATCGGCGACTCGGCGATCACCGAGACCGCCGGCCTGGGCGGCTTCTCGATGGCGGCCGCCCCGGCGATCGTCCGGTTCGTCGGCGGCGAGGTGGCCGACGCGCTGGCCGCGTCCCGGCGGATGTATGAGATCACCGTCGGCGAACACCCCATGTACTCCATCCCGGTGCTGGACTTCCGCGGCGCGCCGACCGGCATCGACGTCACCAAGGTGGTGCGCACCGAGATCCTGCCGCAGATCAACACCGGGGTGGCCGGGAAGGTGGCCGGGGTCGGGCAGGTGGGCGCCGGGCTGGTCACCCCGCCGGCGGAGATCTTCCCCAAGGCGCTGGCCGCGCTGGCCCGGCGCGCTCCTGCCTGAGCCGTCCCCTACTCGTCGTCCGGTCCCAGCTGTCGGGAGTATTGGAGGTCGTCGTCCGGGCCGTGGGTGATGCGGATGTCGTCGCATCGTTCGCGTGCCCAGGCTATGACTTCCGCGCGGGTGCCTTCGAACCTGCCGAGGTTGCTTACCTTGTCGTCCAGATCGCCGCCCAGGTCCCTTTGCGGTTCCGGTAGCGGATATCCGGTGCCATACCTGTCTTTCGGCAGGCCGCCGAACGATAACCCGCATCACTCGTCGTCCGGTCCCAGCTGCACCATTATGGCTGCCGGGTCGTGGGGGTTGGAGCAGATGCGGATGTTGTCGCTGCGTTCGCGGGCCCAGGCGATGCATTGTTCGCGGGTGCCTTCGCAGCTGCCGAGGAGGCTGATTTTGTCGGTCCAGGCTGCCCGCCAGACGCCGAAAAGGGAGCTGTAGTCGATGAGGATAAAAGGATCGGATCGCATGGCCTCGCGCTCGCGGGCCTCTCTTTCGGGGTTGTATGGGTAGCCGGGCGGCAGGTACATCGGGCGGGGAAGGCGCCAGAATGGATGTGGCATGGCCGGTTACCTGTATCCCCAGCCGGCGTGGTTCTGTGCGAGATCCGCGGGCAGGTCGAAGGTGTACCGGGTGAAGTCGCCGAGGCGGTTGGTGTGCGCTATTGGGCTGCGGATGTAGAGGTAGAAGTAGCCAGGGTAGCCAGGTGCTGACCAGTTGAACCGGTTGGCGAGGTTGTGGTCGTACATGGTGGTGTTGTAGTTGAAGTAGTCCCAGGTGAGGTCGCGGTGGGGGTAGACGTAACTGTAGGTCTCGCTCTTCTCAAAGGTGTGACGGATGGGGCTGCCGCCATGAGGGGCGTGTTCTGAGCCGTTGAACATGGTCGCGGTGAACACCATGTTGTGGACCGTGAGGTTTGGGTTGAAGAACATCTCGCTGTGGGTAAAGCCCCCGTAGGTCGCCCAGGTGACCCTGGCCTGGATGGTGCCGATGGTGTATTTGCGAACGTCGAGCGCGTAGCAGCGGGCACCCATTACTCGTCGTCCGGTCCCAGCTGTATGAGCTGTGCGTTTTCGTCATCGGGGTCGGCGCAGATGTGGGTGGCGTCGCACCGTTTGCGTGCCCAGGCGATGGCTTGTTCGCGGGTCCCTTCGAACCTGCCAAGGAGCGATATCTTGTCGGTCCAGAAGGCGCGCCAGATGTCTTGGTGGGGCCTGCAGTCGATGATGATGAACGGTTCCGAGCGGTAGGCCTCGCGAGCGGCGAGGTCGCTGGCTACGTCGAAGTCTGGCGGCAGGTAATGCAGCCGGACGGGACATCGTCGCTGGGCCGATAAGTCATGGCCGGTCACCAGTGGTAGCCATAGCGCTCCCGATCGCCGGTGAAGTTGCGAATGTCGAGCGCGTAGCAGCGGGCACCCATTACTCGTCGTCCGGTCCTAGCCGTCGGGGGTATGGGTAGTCGTCGTCCGGACCGGGATAGATGCGGATGTCGTCGCATCGTTCGCGTGCCCAGGCGATGACTTCCTTGCGGGTTCCTTGGAACTTGCCGAGGCGATCTTCGTTGTCAATCCAGATCGCCCTCCAGATCTCTTTGCGGGATGAGTAGCCGATGACGATGAAGGGAGCCCTCCGGGCGGGCCCATCCCCGCGCGACGGGAGATCATCGGAGTCGTCCTGCCACGGTGGACCTGTCATGGTCGGCTCACCACCAGTGGTATCCGGTGCCGTACCGGTCCTGGGGCAGGCCGCCGGCGAGCGGCGCCCATCACTCGTCGTCCGGTTCAAGCGGCATCATCGGCGCCGTCACGTCGTAGGGATCGGCGCAGATGATGTCGTCACATCGTTCGCGGGCCCAGGCGATGACCTCTTCGCGGGTGCCATTTAACCTGCCGAGGATGTCTACCTTGTCGGTCCAGGTCGCCTTCCAGGCCCCCCTGTGGGGGTGGTAGACGATGATGACGAAGGGAGCCGTGCGGCGGGCCTGGCGGACGGGGTCATCTTCGCGCGACCGGAAGTTGTAAGGACCGAACGGTGGACGGGTCATGGTCGGCTCACCACGGGTGGTATCCGGTTCCGCATCTGTCTTTTGGCAGGCCGCCGGCGAACGGGTCGTTGAAGGAGTACCGCGCCCACCAACCCAGGCTATAGGTGTGCGCGGTGGGGCTGCGAATGTAGAAATACCAGTGCCCGGAGTCGCCGGGTACCGACCAGTTGAACTGGTTGACGATGTTGTGGTCCCACATGTCGTCGTTGTATTCATAGTAATCGAAGGTGAGTTCATGGCCCTGCGAGACGTACTCGTAGACGATGCTGTCGGCTCGCGTGCGCTTGATGGGACTGCCGCCGTGGCGCGCGCCCGGTGCGCCGTTGAACATGTTTGCGTTGAACCTTACGTTGTGGGTGTAGGCGGGCCCGGTGGCGCTGTAGAACATCTCGCTTTCGGTATAGGCCCAGTTTGTCACCCACTCGACTCTCGCGTGGATAGCGCCAAGTTGGTAGGAGCCGCGCAGATTGTAATAGCCGAAATAAATGGTGCCACTCCAGTTCGCATGGAAGGCGTCGGGTCGCTCGTAGCATCTCCAGCCAATATTGCATAGGCGCCACAACGCGGACGAATCCCGATCGGTCGAGGGGTCCGGGACGGCGCAGACCCAGGGTCCGGTCCGGCCGGTGTCCGGTGTGCACGGGAGCTCAGCGCCCGAGTCGGTCAGTGATTCGGTGGCGTCAACCGGAGGATCCGCGTCGGTGCCGGACTGGTCGTAGTCGGCGTAGAGCGGGTCGAGGTCGGCGGGTTTGGTGATGTCCTGAGTGGCGCAGGTGTCGTCGGTCCCGTCGGCGTCGGGGCAGCTGACGGGGTCACCGGTTGCCACGAAGTCCGAGCTGATACTGGTGCCACTGTCTCCGGCCGAACTGACAGCGGCGACCTGCGCGGCGTAGCTGTGGGTCGGATCGAGGCCGGTAAGCACGAAGTGGGTGCAGATGGAGCAACTGCCCAGCTGCACCGGTTCGCCGGCGGTGGTCCGGTCCAGGACCGCGAAGCTGTAGCCGAGGATGGGGGCGCCGTTGTCACCGCCGGCGGTCCAGGTCAGGTCGGCCGAGCCGTCGCCGGCGGTGATCGCCAAGCCGGTTGGCGGCGAGGGTGGCGAACCGATGTTGAAGGTGTAGCGGATGGTCGGCGAGGCGACACCGAGCCGGTCGGTCGCCGTCACGGAAAGCGTGTGCTCGCCCGGCGTGGTCGGCGGCGTGAAGCTGATCGCGGCCGCGGGGCCACTCACCGTGGTCGGTGCCGCGTCGTCGAGGTGGTAGCTGAACCGGGTGGCCGGTGAGCCGGCCCCGATGTCGGTGATGGTGAAGGTGGCCGGTGCGCCGCCGGGCGGTGTCCAGCTGTGCTGGGGATAGGCACTCGACTCGACCATCGGGACGCTGGGCCCGGGATCGGCGAACCAGCCCTCGACGTCGATGACCAGGTCGACCGGGGCGGAGCCACCGTTGCGGACGTTGATGCTGCCGTCGGCGGCCGGCGCGACGATGGCCAGATCGGTGCGGTAGACGTTGTCGGCGGTGTAGTTGACGTTCGAGGTGGCGGGCTCCGTCCGGTCGCTCGGCCACAGCCTGAGGTAACCACCGGCGGCGCCGGCCGCGTGCACGGTGCGCAGGTTCATCGCGACCGCGCCGAGGCCGTCGGCCACGGCCGGAATTCCGGAAACTCCTGCCACGGTGAGCTTGGTGACCGAGTTGGCGGCCAGGGTCCGCACCGGTGCCACCCGGGTGTCGAGCAGGTGCACCGTTGCCGGGGTGAAGGTCGCGCTGGTGGCAGCGGCCGTGAAGTAGCCCTGGATGTCGATAGCCAGATCCACCGGGCCGCCGGCGCCGACCAGCACCTTGAACTGGCCGTCGGGTGACAGCGGGATCGCCACCGACTGGGCGGTGGCCGAGTCGTCGAAGTCCAGCGCCCCGGTGCTCGGCGCCGGCTGGTCGGCGGCATAGGTACGCAGGTAGCCGATGGCGGTCTGGTTGAGCACGGTGATGTTGGCATAGACGGCGCTGGCGTCGGCCGGCACGCCCGCCATGCCGCCGGCCTGCACCGTCACCGCTGCCCCGGTGCCGACCCTCGCGGCTGGCACACCGGTGCCGTTGCGGGTGTCGGCAAGCCGGGCCTGGGAGACCGCCACGAAGCCACCCGGCGCGGTGGCCGGCCCGGCGGTGAAGTAGCCCTGCACGTCGATGATCAGGTTCACGGCATGGTCGGCCAGCACGTGCAGCGTGCCGTCGGCGTGCAACGCCACCAGCGCGGTGTTGGAGATCGAGTCGCCGGGATTGAACACCAGCGCCGCCCCGGACGGGGTCGCCACATCTCCCGGCGCGACGCTGACCGCCCCGACGCTGCCGGCACCGACCGCCGTCAGGGTCAGGGCAACCGCGCTGACCCCGGACGCCGGAATGCCTGCCTGCCCAGCCGCGGTCACCGTCCGCACCCCACCGGCCGGCATGGGCGTGGAGTACCCGCCGGTGCCGTTACGGGTGTCGAGCAGCCGGCCCGTCGCCGGCACGAACAGGCCCGCCGGCCCGGTCGAGGCGTCGGCTGCCGCCGGGCCGGACCGCGGCGTCAGCCCCACCTGCATCGCGGTCACCACACCGGCTGCCAGCGCCAGCACGAGGACCGCTCGCAACCCACCACGCCGACGCTTCAATCGGGCACCTCGCAGTCAGGACGGTCTCCTCGCATCCAGGGATGCACGGGAGGATCAGGTCGAAGGGCCGCAAATTAGCATCGCCGGAACGATCGAAACTGTATAAATCAGGAGGGAGTAGTAGAGGTTCTGCCGGGAATTGTTAGGCGATGCGCCTAGGCCGAAGCGCGCAGACCGATGGTGTGCGAGCAGCTGGCTCAGCTGCCCCGGACTTCCTCGCCGGGAAACGGATCGGCGAGCACCCGGCGCAGGTCCTCAGGCGTGTCGATGTCAACCAGCGCGTCGGGGTAGTCCAGGAAGCTGGTGTTGTCGCAGTGCCGGTCGAAGAAGTCCCGGCCGCCCTGGTCACCTTCTGCCGAGCCCGCAAACTCCGAGTACCACCTGCGGCCGACCAGCACCGGGTGCGAGCGCTGGCCGGCCCGGCGCACCGCGACGATGTCCGCCCCGGCCCGGTGCCGCTCGAGCACCGCCGCGACCTCCGCCGGACGCACCCCCACCAGGTCGGCCAGCAGCACCACGCAGGCCCGGGAGTCCGGATCGGCGTCGAGTTCGGCGAGGGCGCAGCGCAGCGACGAGCCCATCCCCCGGTCCGGCTCGGGGTTGACCACCGTATGGGCGCCGTACGCGGGCTGCTGACCGGGGCGCAGCACCGCCAGCACGTCCGTGCAGCCGCCGGCCTGCAGTGTGGCCACCGCCCGGTCGACCAGCCGCCGGCCCCCGAACAGCACGTCGGCCTTGGGGTGGCCGAACCTGGTCCCGGCCCCGGCGGCCAGCACGATGCCGGTGATCCCGGTCGGCTGAGCGGCATCCACCAGCAGTCCCGGCGCGGTCAGCGGCGCGGGTAGTCGGCCAGCGCGACGGCGGTGGCCAGCGCCGCCTGAGCGGCCTCGTAGCCCTTGTCCTCCTTCGAACCGGGCAGCCCGGCCCGGTCCAGCGCCTGCTCGTCGTTGTCGCAGGTGAGCACGCCGAACCCGATCGGGATGCCAGTGCTGACCGACACCTGGGTCAGCCCGTCGGTGGCTGCCCCGCAGACGTACTCGAAGTGCGGGGTGCCGCCCCGGATCACCACGCCGAGCGCCACCATCGCGTCCACGCCGGAGTTGGCGACCCGGCTGGCCGCGACCGGCAGCTCGTAGGCGCCGGCCACCCGGATCACCGTGACGTCGTCCACCCCGGAATCGGCCAGCGCTCGCTCGGCACCGGCCAGCAGGCCGTCCATCACCGTGGCGTGCCAGCGGGAGGCCAGCACCACCACCTTCAGCCCGGACGCGCCGGCCACCGCACCGGTCTCCGGGGCGCCGTGACCGCTCATCGAGTCACCCCGCTCTTCGCGCGAGCGCTCATCGCCACCATTCGCTGCGCTCCTCGCTCGTCCCTCGCTCGATGCTCGCTCATCGAGTCACCCCGCTCTTCGCGCGAGCGCTCATCGCCACCATTCGCTGCGCTCCTCGCTCGTCCCTCGCTCGATGCTCGCTCATGAGGGCTTCTTGCCGAACTCGGCGATCACCGCGCTGAGCGAGGCGTCGCCCAGGTCCAGCTCGTGGCCCATCCGCTCCTTCTTGGTCTGCAGGTAGCGCAGGTTCTCGGTGTTGGCGTGGATCGGCAGCCGGACGGTGCCCAGCACCGAGAGCCCGTAGCCCTCCAGGCCGGCGCGCTTGGCCGGGTTGTTGGTGAGCAGCCGCATGGTCCGCACTCCGAGGTCGACCAGGATCTGCGCACCGGTGCCGTAGTCCCGGGCGTCGGCCGGCAGCCCCAGCTCCAGGTTCGCGTCCAGGGTGTCGCGGCCGGCGTCCTGCAGCTGGTAGGCCTGCAGCTTGTGGAACAGCCCGATGCCGCGGCCCTCGTGGCCGCGCATGTAGAGCACCACTCCCCGGCCCTCGCGGGCCACCGCGGCCAGCGAGGCGTCCAGCTGCGGGCCGCAGTCGCAGCGCAGCGAACCGAAGATGTCGCCGGTCAGGCACTCGGAGTGCACCCGCACCAGCAGGTCCTCGCCGTCGCCGATGTCGCCGAAGACGAACGCCACGTGCTCCCGGTCGTCGTAGGTGGCGGCGTAGCCGTGCGCGGTGAACTCGCCGTAGCGCAGCGGCACCCGGGCGCTGGCCTTGCGCTCGACCAGCTTCTCGAACCGGCGCCGATAGGCGATCAGGTCGGTGATCGAGATCATCACCAGGCCGTGCTTGTCGGCGAAGTCGCGCAGCTCCGAGGCCCGCGCCATGCCGGACGGGTCCTGCTCGCTGACGATCTCGCACAGCACGCCGGCCGGCCGCAGCCCGGCCATGGTGGCCAGGTCCACCGCCGCCTCGGTATGCCCGGGACGGCGCAGCACGCCGCCCTCCTTGGCCCGCAGCGGCACGATGTGCCCGGGCCGGCTCAGGTCGACCGACGAGGTGTCCGGATTGGCCAGCAGCTTGATGGTGTGGGCCCGGTCGGCGGCCGAGATGCCGGTGCTGACCCCTTCGCGGGCGTCGACGGTGACGGTGTAGGCGGTACCGCGCTTGTCCTGGTTGGTGCGCACCATCGGCGGCAGGTCCAGCCGGTCGGCGTCGGCGTCGGTGATCGGGACGCAGATGTAGCCGGAGGTGTAGCGCACCATGAAGGCGACCAGCTCCGGGGTGACGAGCTCGGCGGCGAAGATCAGGTCACCCTCGTTCTCGCGATCCTCGTCGTCCACTACCACCACCGGCCGGCCGGCCGCGATTTCGGCGATCGCCTTGTGGATCGGATCCAACATGTCAGGTGCCGCCGTTCGTCGTCGAAGGTCTCCCATAGGCCAACAAGCGTTCGGTGTATTTGGCCAGCACGTCTACTTCTACGTTGGCTTGGTCTCCGACGGTTCGATCGGGTAGTGAAGTGGCCCGCAGGGTTTCCGGGATCAGGCCCACCTCGAACCAGTCCGTGCCGTCCGGGTCGGTGCCGACCGCGGCGACCGTCAGCGACACCCCGTCCACCGCGATCGAGCCCTTCTCGGCGACGTAACGAGCCAGCTCGGGCGGCAGGGCGAACCGGAAGGTCTCCCAGGCCTCGCCCGGGGTACGGGCCAGCACCGTCGCGGTGCCGTCCACGTGACCCTGCACGATGTGGCCGTCCAGCCGGCTGTCCAGCCGGGCGGCGCGCTCCAGGTTCACCCGCCGGCCGGGGCGCAGGCCGCCGAGCACGCTGCGCTGCAGCGTCTCGGCCATCACGTCGAACTCCAGCTCCAGCTCGCCGGCCTGATCTCCGGACGAGTGCTGCCCGACGACGGTGAGGCACACCCCGTTGACGGCGATCGAGGCGCCGTGCTTGACGTCCTGGCCCACGGTGACGGCCCGTACCCGCAACACGGCCGAGCTGCTGCCCGAGGTGAGCTGGACGACCTCGCCGACCTCCTCGATGATGCCGGTGAACATCGCTAATCCCTTCGCGGCGCCGGTTCGGCCGCATCCGACCCGGCCGGCCGGCCGATGATCTTGAGGTCGTCGCCCAGCCGCGTCACGTCCAGTATCTCCAGATTGACGGCCCGGGCCATGGTTCTTATTCCCGCATCCTCCAGCACCGCGGGACCCGCGCCCAGCAGTTTGGGGGCGATGTAGGCCACCACCTGGTCGACCAGCCGGGCCTCCAGGAAGGCGCCGGCCAAGGTCGGGCCGCCCTCCAGCAGCACGTGCCGGACGCCCCGGTCGAACAGCGCCTTCAACGCGAACCGCGGCACCGCGGTGTCCAGCACCACGGTCTCGGCGGCGTCGTCGAACACCTGGGCATCGGGCGGCACCCGGTGCCGGCGGTCCATCACTACCCGCAGCGGCTGCCGGTCGGCCAGCTCGTCGGAGGCCAGGCCGTGCACGCCGCGCACGGTCAGCTGCGGGTCGTCGGTCAGCACGGTGCCGCTGCCCACCACGATGGCGTCCACCACGTCGCGCAGCGCGTGCACGTCGGCCCGCGAGTGGGCGTTGCTGACCCAGCGCGAGGTGCCGTCCGCGGCGGCGCTGCGGCCGTCCAGGGTGCCGGCGAACTTCCAGGTGACGAACGGCCGGGCCTGCAGCACCGCGTGCCGCCAGGGCCCCAGCGCGCCGCGCAGCACCTCGGCCTGCTCGACGCCGGCCAGCACCCGCAGCCCGGCCTCGCGCAGCCGTTCGGCGCCGCCGGCCGCCACCGGGTTGGGGTCGTCGACGGCATAGACCACCCGGGCGATGCCGGCGGCGATCACCGCCTCGGTGCACGGGCCGGTGCGTCCGGTGTGGTTGCACGGCTCGAGCGTCACCACCAGGGTGCCGCCGCCCGCTCGCGGGCCGGCCTGCCGCAGCGCCATCACCTCGGCGTGCTCCTTGCCGGCCGGCTGGGTGGCGCCTTCGCCGGCGATCCGCCCGTCCGGGTCGAGCACCACCGCGCCGACCGCCGGGTTCGGGCTGGTCCGGCCGGCGACCCGGGCGGCGAGCTCGCCGGCCAGCCGCATCGCGGCGATCTCGGCGTCGGTGGGCTGGGCAGGAGTCATCGCCGGCCGGCCGCGTGCGCGCAGCGCGCCATGCCCGCCCGGGCCTGCTCGCGCAGCCGTTCCACCGCGGCGGCCGGGTCGTCGGCCCCGTACACGGCCGAGCCCGCGACGAAGACGTCCACGCCCGCCTCGGCGGCCTCGGTGATGGTGTCGGCGCTGATGCCGCCGTCGATCTCGATGAACAGCCGCAGGTGCCCGGAGTTGACGTGCCGGCGGGCGGTGCGCACCTTATCCAGCACCTCCGGAATGAACTCCTGGCCGCCGAAGCCCGGCTCCACCGACATCACCAGCAGGGTGTCGAACTCCTTGAGCACTTCCAGGTACGGCTCGAGCGGGGTGCCCGGCTTGACCGACAGGCCGGCCAGCGCGCCGGCGGACCGGATCGCCCGGGCGGTGCCCGCCAAGTCACGGGCCGCCTCGGCGTGGAAGGTGACGTTGGCCGCCCCCGCCTCGGCGTACCCGGGCGCCCACCGGTCCGGGTCCTCGATCATCAGGTGGCAGTCCAGTGGCAGCTCGGTGGCCCGCAGCAGGCTCCGCACGACCGGCAGGCCCAGCGTCAGGTTCGGGACGAAGTGGTTGTCCATCACGTCCACGTGCAGCCAGTCGGCCTGTGACACCGCCTCGGCCGCGGCACCCAGGTTGGCGAAGTCCGCCGAGAGGATGCTGGGCGCGATCATGGGTTCCGGGGCGGATGCAGGCACACCCGGAAGTCTAGGTGCCGCCGGGACTCCCCGGATCGACCCGCGTTGCCCAGAACGGGCCGGCGCCCGGTGCGGTACCGGCCGGGCGCCGCGGCAGGGGTCGGCGTACCCCGGCGCTGCGTAGGCTGGCGGCATGCCCACCGGCGCGGGAGACCCGGGCACCGGACCGGACCGGGCCGGCACCGCCGCGCGGCCGGTACACCTGGCCGCCCGCCTGGGATACGTCGCCCGCGGCCTGTTCTACGCGCTGCTGGCCTACCTGGTGGTGCGGATCGCGACGCTCCGCGGTGCCGCCGCCGAGCAGGCCCGCGACGCTGCGCTGGCCGGCTCCGGCAACGGCCGGGCGACGGGTGGCAGCGGCGGCCGGCAGGTCAACGCCGAGGGCGCGCTGTCGCTGATCTCACAGAGCCTGGCCGGCACCCTGCTGCTCTGGTGCGCCGCGGCGGGCTTCCTGACGCTGGCCGCGGTCCGGCTGACCGCCGCCTGGCGGGACCGCCGGCCGGACACCGCGCGGCGGCTGTCGGTCGCCGGCCAGGGGCTCTGCTACATCGCGGTCGGCCTGGTGCCGATCAACTACCTGCGCGGCAACCGGGCCGCGGGCTCGGAGTCCCAGCAGCACGACACCGCGGCCAGGCTGCTCGGCTTTCCCGGCGGCGGCGTGCTGGTGGTGCTCGCCGGGCTGGTCATGCTGGCGGTGTGCGGCTGGCAGCTGCGCGGCGTGCTGCGGCAGGACTTCACCGACGGCCTGGTGGACGACCTCCCGCAACCGCGGGCCCGCTGGATCCGGCTGGCCGGCAGCATCGGCATCGTGGCCCGGGCCGTGGTGTTCGGCCCGATCGGCATCTTCCTGATCGTCGCCGGGCTGACCTACGACCCGCGCCGGGCCCGCGGGCTGGACGGCGAGCTGTTGCTGCTGGCCGGCTCTGCCTGGGGGTCGGCGGTGCTGCTGCTGGTCGCGGCGGCGCTGGCGGTGTTCGCGCTGTACTCCCTCGTCGAGGCCCGCTATCGCGACATCACCCGCGGGGTGTGAGGGGTTTCCGCCGCTCTGCTGTGTGTGATATCTAGCGGTCGCCGGGACGACCGCTGGGTATTCCGCACCCGAAAGTGGGAGGGGCCCCGGATTCCTAGCGGCGGCGCAGCGCGGCGAAGAACATCGCGTCGGTGCCGTGCCGGTGCGGCCACAGCTGCACCATCGCCGAGTCGCCGAGATCAGGCACGCCGGCGAACGCCGGCCGGGCATCCACCAGTTCGGCCAGGCCGCCGGCCAGCACCCGCTCGACCTGCTGCCGGGTTTCGGCCAGGTGCGGCGAGCAGGTCACGTACGCCACCAGGCCGCCCGGACGGGCCAGCCGGAGCGCGGCGTCCAGCAGCTCGGCCTGCAGCGCGGTCAGCTCGTCGAGATCGGCGGGGCTGCGCCGCCAGCGGGCCTCCGGACGCCGGCGCAGCGCCCCCAGCCCGGTGCACGGGGCGTCCAGCAGCACCCGGTCGAAGCCCCGGTCGTCCGGCTGCCGGCTGCGGGAGTCGCCCACCACGATCTCGACGTCCCAGCCCTCGGTGGCCCGGGCCACCAGCTCGGCCCGGTGCGGGTGCAGCTCGTTGGCGGTCAGCCGGGCACCCCGGTCGGCCGCCAGGGCCGCCAGCAGCGCGGCCTTGCCGCCGGGCCCGGCGGCGAGGTCCAGCCACCGCTCGTCCGGACCGGCCAGCGGCAGCCCGGCCAGCGCCAGCGCGCACAGCTGGCTGCCCTCGTCCTGCACGCCGGCCCGCTGCTCCCGGACGGCGGCCAGCGCGCCCGGCTCGCCGCCCGAGCTCAGCCGTACCGCGTACGGCGAGTACGGCCCCGGTTCTCCGCCGGCCTCGGCAGCCAGCTCGGCCTGGCCGATCCGGCCGGGCCAGCCGACCAGGTGGGTCTCCGGACGCTCGTCGTCGGCCGCCAGGGCCGCCGGCAGCTCGCCGGGCAGCTCCTCAGCCGGCTGGCCGGACTCCGCGCGCTCGACCCGCAAGGCGTCGGCGAAGGCGGCCACGATCCAGCCCGGGTGGCTGTAGCGGATCGCCAGCGCGCCCAGCGGCGAGGCATCCCGGGCGATCTCGTCGCACCAGCCGGCGTAGTCGCGGGCGCTCACCTTGCGCAGCACCGCGTTGACGAAACCGCTGGCCCGGCCCTGGCCGGTGGCCCGGGCCAGGTCGACGGTGGTGGCGACCGCCGCGTGCGTCGGGATCCGGGTGCGCAGCAGCTGGTAGGCGCCCAGCCGCAGCAGGTTCAGCACGGGCATGTCGATGTCGGCGAGGTCGCGGCTGGCGCACCGGCGCAGCACCTCGTCCAGGGTGCCGGTGGCGCGCAGCGTGCCGTAGCCGAGCTCGGTGGCCAGGGCCGCGTCCCGGCCGGTCAACCCCGCCGCGGCCAGCTGCCGGGGCAGCACCAGGTTGGCGTAGGCGTCCTGCTCGCTGACCGCCTGCAGCACCGCGTAGGCCGCGGCACGTGGCTGGTCCAACGCAGCCGCCGCCCGCGGCTGGTCCGGCCCGGCCGGTCGGGACGCCGGCGGCCGGCGGTCCTGGCCGCGGCGGGCATCGGACCGGCTGCCCTGCCGGCGCTCCGGCTGGGCGCGGCCGGGCCGGGAGCGGCTGCCCTGCCGGCGGTCCTCGGAGAACTCAGCCAAGCCGCTCCCCTGACTCCAGCCGCAGGCCACGGGCCCAGTCGGCGGCCGGCATCGGTTTCTTGCCGGCCGGCTGCACACTGCCCAGCCGCACCGGCGTGGTCGCGGTGCCCACCAGCACCGCGTTCTTGCCGACCAGCAGCTCGCCGGCGGGCAGCCGGCCGTCGGGCGACCCGGCCTCGGCCGTCACTGGTCCGAGCTTGAGCCGGCCGTCCCGGAAGTCGGTCCAGGCCCCCGGGTCGGGGGTGCAGGCCCGGATGCGCCGGTCCACCGCCAGCGCCGGCTGGCCGAAGTCGATGCGGGCGTCGGAGACGGTCAGCTTGGGGGCATGCGAGATCCCGTCGGCCGGCTGCGGCTGCGGCTGCAGCGAGCCGTCGGCGATGCCGTCCAGGGTGGCCACCAGCAGCGGGGCGCCCGCCTCGGCCAGCCGGGCCAGCAGGGTGCCGCTGGTGTCGTCCGGACGAACCCGCTCGGTCAGCACTCCGAACACCGGGCCGTCGTCCAGGCCGGGCCTGATCCGGAAGGTGGTGGCGCCGGTGGTGTCGTCGCCGTGCAGCAGCGCGTGCTGCACCGGTGCCGCGCCGCGCCAGGCCGGCAGCAGCGAGAAGTGCAGGTTGACCCAGCCGTGCCGGGGCAGGCTGAGCGCCGGCTCGCGCAGCAGCGCGCCGTAGGCGACCACCGGCGCGCAGTCGACCTCGAGCTCGACCAGCCGCCGGACGAAGTCCGGATCGGACGGCCGGTCCGGGCTGAGTACCTCGACGCCGGCCGCTTCGGCGAGCTCCGCGACCGGGGACGGGGTGAGCCTGCGGCCGCGGCCGGCCGGGGCCTGCGGCCGGGTGAGCACCGCGACCACCTGGTGCGCCGGGTGCTGCAGCAGCGCGCGCAGCGACGGCACCGCCACGGCCGGGGTGCCGGCGAACAGCAACCTCACCGAGGCTGGCCGAACGCGCCGAGCCGCCCGGCGTGCGGGCTGACCTTGACCACCGGCGGGGTCAGGCCCGCCCACTGGGCATTGCGGATCTCGGCCATCGCGGCCCGGCGGGTCTCCGGGTCCAGCCGGTCGACGAACAGCACCCCGTCCAGGTGGTCGGTCTCGTGCTGGATGCAGCGGGACAGCCGGTCGGTGCCGACCACGGTGATCGGGTCGCCGTAGCTGTTCTGACCGTGCGCCACCACGTGCTGCAGCCGCCGGCAGTCCCAGCTGAGCCCGGGGATGGACAGGCACCCCTCCGGGCCGTCCTGGGTCTCCTCCGACGGGAAGTGCAGCACCGGGTTGATCAGGTGGCCCTGCTCCTCCTCCGACACCCGGTAGGTGAAGACCCTCAAGGACACGCCGATCTGCGGCGCGGCCAGGCCCGCACCCGGCGCGTCGTTCATGGTCTCGGTGAGGTCGGCGACCAGCCTGCGCAGCTCCTTGTCGAACACCGTCACCGGGTCCGCCGGGGTGCGCAGCACGGGGTCGCCGAACAGGCGGATCGGCTGAACGGTCACCTGTTCATTCTAGGGACGCCGAGAAAGGCCTCCGCACGCCGCGAAGGTGTGTACCCGAGCCGGTGCCGCCTCAGTGCACGGCGACCGCCTGCTCGGCACCCGCACCGGTGAGCGAGCGGACCTCCATCTCGGCTGCCTTCTCCGGCGTGGAGCTCTTCCGGCTGGTCAGCGTCCCGATGATCGCCAGCAGGAACGACAGCGGGATGGTGACGATGCCCGGGTTGTCGAGCCCGAACCAGTGGAAGTCGACCGACGGGTCGGTGATCATCGACGTGCTCTTGCCGGTGGCCGGGTTGGCGGGCTTGCCCGACACGACCGGCGAGAAGATGATCAGCACCAGGCACGAGATCAGGCCGCCGTAGATGCTGAACAGCGCGCCGCGGGTGTTGAACCGCCGCCAGAACAGCGAGAACAGGATGGTCGGCAGGTTGGCGCTGGCCGCGATCGCGAAGGCGAGCGCCACCAGGAACGCGATGTTCTGCCCGTTGGCCAGGATGCCGCCGACGATGGCGACGATGCCGATCACGACAGCCGTCACCCGCGCCACCCGGACCTCGCCCTCGCTGGTGACCTGCCCGCGCTTGAGCACGTTGTTGTAGACGTCATGCGCGAACGACGCGCTGGCCGTGATGGTCAGGCCGGCCACCACGGCGAGGATGGTCGCGAACGCGACGGCGGCGATGACGCCGAGCAGCACCGTCCCGCCGAGCTCGTAGGCGAGCAGCGGGGCCGCCGAGTTGGCCTTGCCGGGCGCGGCGGCGATCTCCTTCGGGCCGACCAGGGCGCCGGCGCCGAAGCCGAGGACGAGGGTGAACAGGTAGAAGATGCCGATCAGCCAGATCGCCCAGATCACCGAGCGGCGGGCCTCCCTGGCCGAGGGCACCGTGTAGAAGCGCATCAGGACGTGCGGCAGGCCCGCCGTCCCGAGCACCAGCGCGAGGGCGAGGGAGAGGAAGTCCAGCTTGGTCAGGCTGCTCTTGCCGTACTGCGCGCCGGGGTCGAGCAGCTTCGAGCCGCCGGTGCCCGCCTTGTCGACGGACGCGCCGAGCAGGTCGGAGACGTTGAAGCTGTACTTGCCGAGCACCCACACGACCATGACCGCGGCGCCGATGATGAGCAGCCCGGCCTTGATGATCTGCACCCAGGTGGTGCCGCGCATGCCGCCGATCAGGACGTAGGCGATCATCAGGACGCCGACGATCGCGATCACGAAGCCCTGGCCGGTCTTGGAGTCGACGCCGAGCAGCAGCGCGACCAGCCCACCCGCACCGGCCATCTGCGCCAGCAGGTAGAAGAACGTGACGATGAGCGTCGACAGGCCGGCCGCCGCCCGTACCGGCCGCTGCGCGAGCCGGAAGGACAGCACGTCGGCCATCGTGAACCGGCCGGTGTTGCGCAGCAGCTCGGCGACCAGCAGCAGGGCGACCAGCCAGGCGACCAGGAAGCCGATCGAGTAGAGGAACCCGTCGTAGCCGAAGAGCGCGATGGCCCCGGCGATGCCGAGGAAGCTGGCCGCCGACAGGTAGTCACCGGCCAGCGCGACGCCGTTCTGCGGCCCGGTGAAGTTGCGCCCGCCGGCGTAGAACTCGCTCGCACCGGCCTTGCGGCGCGAGACCCGCAGCACGATGACCAGCGTGACCAGGACGAAGCCGGCGAAGATCGCGATGTTGACGGCCGGCTCGCCGATGTCCTCGGCGGCCAGCAGCGCGGGGCTCATCGGGCGTCCTCGGTCGAGTGGACCTCGGTCAGGTGGACGCGGCGGGCGAGCTCGGCGGCGGCCGGGTCGAACGTACGGTCGGCCCACCGGGCGTACATGGTCGTGATGACGAAGGTCGACACGAACTGCAGCAGGCCGATGATCAGGCCGAGGTGGATGTTGCCGGCCACCTCGGTGCTCATGAAGTCCTTGGCGTAGTTGGAGAGCAGCACGTAGACCAGGTACCACGCCAGGAACAGTGCCGACATCGGGAAGACGAAGCGGCGGAAGGTCCGGCGCAGCGCCTCGAACTCGGGCGAGTCGGCTACCTCCAGATAACTGCCGGCGGGGTGCTCGACGCCGCTGGTCGGGGGAACGGGGTCGGGGCCGCGCGTGGACGTGGACATCGGTCTCCTTCGTGTCGCTCCGATGTGATCTGGATCATAGAAGACGACCATAGCGCCGCAAGCAAGCCGAGCCGGCCCCGAGTACGAGGTGTTCGCCGGCGGATCGGCTGCCCCGCCACGCCGCATTCCACGACCGGCAGGAAGTTGCCCGGGTCGTTCTGCGTTAGTTAGTCTGGCTAACGAATGAAAGGACGGCTCGTGTCACTCCCCGCCGCGCACGCCCGCCGGATCGCCCTCTCGGTCACCACCGTCGGGATCCTGGCCGCCACCCTGAACTCCTCCATCCTGCTGATCTCGTTGCCGGCCATCTTCTCCGGCCTCGGGCTGAACCCGCTGGCCCCGGCCAACATCTCCTACCTGCTGTGGATGCTGATGGGCTACCTGCTGGTGACCGCCGTGCTGGTGGTCACCTTCGGCCGGCTCGGCGACCAGTACGGCCGGGCCCGGCTGTTCAACCTCGGCTTCGCGATCTTCACCGTCGCCTCGGTGGCCTGTGCGCTGGTGCCCAACACCGGCTCGGCAGGTGCCCTGGAGCTGATCGCGCTGCGGGTCGTGCAGGGCATCGGCGGTGCCATGCTGACCGCCAACTCGACGGCCATCATCACCGACGCCTTTCCGCCGGACCGGCGCGGCTTCGCCCTCGGCGTCAACCAGGTGGCCGGCATCGGCGGCTCGTTCGCCGGCCTGGTGGTCGGCGGGCTGCTGTCGGAGTGGCACTGGCGCGCGGTGTTCTGGGTGAGCGTGCCGATCGGGGTGTGGGGCACCTGGATGGGCTACCGCACGCTGCGCGACAAGCCGCGGGACCGCCGGACGGCGGTGGCCATCGACTGGTGGGGCAACCTGACCTTCGGGATCGGGCTGATCGCCATCCTGGTCGCCATCACCTACGGCCTGCAGCCCTACGGCGGGCACACCATGGGCTGGACGTCGCCGAACGTGCTGTCCGGGCTGATCGGCGGCGTGGCGCTGCTGGTGGTGTTCTGCTTCGTCGAGATGCGGGTCGCCGACCCGATGATGGACCTCAGGCTGTTCCGGATCCGGGCGTTCGCGGCCGGCCAGACGGTGAACTTCCTGGCCTCGATGGCCCGCGGCGGCCTGCAGTTCATGCTGATCATCTGGTTGCAGGGAATCTGGCTGCCGCTGCACGGCTACGACTTCGCCAGCACCCCGCTGTGGGCCGGCATCTACATGCTGCCGCTGACCATCGGCTTCCTGGTGGCGGGACCGGCCTCCGGGGCGCTGTCCGACCGGTTCGGCGCGCGGGCCTTCGCCACCGGTGGCCTGCTGCTCACCGCGGCCACCTTCGGCGGCCTGATGGCGATCCCGGCCGACTTCAGCTACCCGGTGTTCGCAGCACTGCTGGCGCTCAACGGCATCGGCATGGGGCTGCTGGCGGCACCCAACTCGGCGGCCATCATGAACTCGGTGCCGGCCGCCGAGCGCGGCGCCGCCTCCGGGGTGCGGGCCACCGGCATGAACGCCGGCATGGTGCTGTCGATGGGCGGCTTCTTCACCCTGATGGCGGTAGGGCTGGCCAGCCGGCTGCCGGGCTCGCTGTACGACGGGCTGACCCGGCTGGGCGTCACCCCGGACGCCGCGCACACCATCTCCCAGACCCCGCCGGTCGGCACCCTGTTCGCCGCGTTCCTGGGCGACAACCCGATCCGGGCGCTGATGACCCAGGCCGCTCCCGACCAGCTGCTGCCCGGTTCCGGGGTGGACGTGGCGACCCTGACCGGCCAGTCGTTCTTCCCGCACCTGATCGCCGACCCGTTCCGGCACGGCCTGGCGATCGCATTCGGCGTCTCGATCGGGATGCTGCTGGTCGCGGCGGTGGCCTCGCTGCTGCGCGGCGAGCGGTACGTGCACGCCGAGGCACCGGCCGCGCATTCCGGCCCCGGCACCGAGCTGGCCCGGGAGGCGGCGGCGCTGGACGGCATTCCCGGACAGGACGTGGCGTTCTCCGACGCGCTGCAGCGGCCCGCCACCCAGGCCAGTTAGCCCCGGGGGGCCCGGCCGATGGAGCTCGGGAACGGCTTTTGGTCAGCGATTGTCATAAGGATCGGTTGTCATGGCGACCGATTCTTATGACGATTCGGGAGACTGACCGTGCTGTCAGACCCGGAGTCGGCCCAGGAACTCGATGACTTCCTGGATGGCGGTTTCCAGTTGGTCATGCGCGTCGCCACTGGGGTATTGCGTCGGCGCGACTGTCAGCACCGAGTGCGCGCCTTTCTTGAAAGGCGTCCCCGGACCCGACCGAATGACCCTCTTGGTGACGCCTGTGGTGCCTACCTGCTCCTGCAAGGAGGCGAGCCTGACGGCGGGACTCTTCTTGTCGGAGCTGAACCGGGCGACGTGGATCTCCACCTCCCCGGTCGACAACCGGGCATGCAAGGCCTCGACATCGCCAGGGCTCAGGCCGAGGTCGCGGGCACATCCGGCAGTCACCGCTACGGGCAGGCTCGGCTGGGACGCGACAGCCACCCGGGTCGGGCTTACCGCCGCCAGCGCAAGGGCGAACCCGCCGGTGGCGCACATGCCGATGACTCCGACGTGCGGATCGGCGACCGCGGCTGCGAGCTGCCGCAGCGGCGTCACCACCCGGCTGGTCCTACCCGTCGCGAAGAGGTTATCTCCCGCGAAATGCAACATGCGGCCGCGGCGGCCACCTGCCGGCTCCGGGTGTCGGCCGGCACGGCACCGAAGAGAACCGGCAGGTACACGGTGTGGCCCGCCGCGCGTATCCGGTCGGCAAACGCGATCACCTGGGGAGTGAGCCCTAGCAGTTCGTGGATCAGAATGACCGCGGGACCGCTTCCCTGCCGGTACACCGGCCACGGAAGTTCCACTCCGGGCGCTTGATAGCGGGTATACCCCTGAACCGTGTCAGGAACGTTCATTCCGGCCCACCGCCCCGTTGAGCGAAAAGAAGCAGAACAGTACTACCTCACCTCAGCCCGGAGATCGAATGCCGACGAGCATTGTGGTAGCTGCGTGCGCCGTACCCGCTCGGACCGCTCGCCGGCGGCACGCTCAGCTGAGGTCGCGGCGACGGAACACCGCCAGCGCCGCCCCGGTCACCACCGCCGCGAACAGCAGCATCACCACCGCGCCGTGCAGGTTGGAGATGTGGATCGGCCTGGGCGTGAAGTAGCCCTGCTGCGGATCGTAGGCGAGCTTGCCGTACACCGTGATGCCGTGCTCAGCGACCCAGGCCGCGATGTTGGTGGTGATCAGGTACGGCTGCAGGTTCGGGTTCAGTCCCCGGACGACGTTCTCCACCACCGCGAAGTAGACGAAGGCGACTCCCAGCGCCGCGGCCGAGTTGCGCATCAGGCTGGCCAGGCCGAAGCCGAGCAGGGCGGTGACCAGCGACAGCAGCGCCGCCCGCAGCTGGGCCTGCATCAGGTGCGTCCAGAAGTGCGCGGCCTTCGGGCCCAGCGTGGACACCGGCAGGCCCCGGTAGTGCAGCAGGAGCTTGCCAGTGCCGAGCCACACCGCCTGGGCGAGCAGCGCGAACGCCAGCACGCAGCCGAGCAGCACCACCAGCTTGGCGGCCATCACCCGCAGCCGGCGCGGTTCCCAGAACAGCCAGGCGACCAGGTTCTTGGTCGACCATTCCGCGCCGATGAAGGTGCCGGCCAGCAGGAAGGCGAGCATGGCGGTCGCCACCCCCACCGCCAGGGCGTAGTCGTCCAGCTGGCCCGGGCTCAGCGGGCGGTAGCGGAGGAACTGCTCGATCGGGAACTCCTCCGCGCTGGGCGGCGTGCCGCAGTCCACCGGCCCGGGCTCGGTGCTCGGGGCCTGCTGGCAGTCCTGTTCGATCGACCGGGTGATCTCGGCGATCACCTGGTCGCGTTGCACGGTGGCCTGGGCGAGGTCGTGGGCGCTGACCCGGTGGTGGTTGTGCCAGATCAGGGCGACCGTGATCAGGTAGCCGACCAGCGCGAGGGCCACCGTGACCCGGGTGAACCGGCGGGCCAGCAACCGGCGGGTCTCGGCGCGCAGCAGGCCTCCGAAAGTCGGCGCAGAGGTGTGCGGGCCGTCGACGGAGACCGGCGAGCCGGTGGTGGCGGTCATCGCGGCGGCCCGGCCGGCGCCGGCTGGCCGGCCTGCGGGGTTCGTACGTCTTGTGGCTGGTCGGCGTCGGCGGTCAGTTGCAGGAACACGCTCTCCAGGTCGGCCGAGATCGGGCTCAGCTCGGTGAGGTAGTGCCCGGCGTCGCTGAGCGCCCTGGTGACCGCGGCCGGGTCTGAGACCCCGCTGACCCGCCAGGCGTCCGGCAGCGCGCTGACCGTGAAGCCGGCCCGTTCCAGCACGGCCCGGCCGGCGGGCGGGTCGGCCAGCCGCACCCGGACGTCGCCGGTGGTGCCGGCGGCCAGCAGGGCCGCCACCGACCCGGACCGGATCACCCGGCCGCGGGACATGATGGCAACCCGGTCGCACACCTGCTGCACCTCGCTGAGCTGGTGGGAGGACAGCAGCACCGTCACGCCGCTGGCGCCGAGCCGGACGATGAGCTCGCGGACCTCCTTGATGCCGGCCGCGTCCAGGCCGTTGCCGGGTTCGTCCAGGATCAGCAGTTCCGGGTTCTTCAGCAGCGCGGCGGCGATGCCCAGGCGCTGCTTCATGCCGAGCGAGTAGCCCTTGACCCGGTCGCCGGCCCGGCCGGCCAGCCCGACGAAGTCCAGCAGCTCCTCCACCCGCCGGGACGGGATGGCGCTGGCGTCGGCGAGCAGGGCCAGGTTGCGCCGGCCGGTGAAGTTGGGGAAGAACAGCGGGGTCTCGACCAGGGCGCCGATCCGCCCGATCACCTGCGGCAGCCGGGCCGGCACCGGTTCGCCGAGCAGCCGCATGCTGCCCGCGTCGGCCCGGACCAGGCCCAGCAGCAGCCGGATGGTGGTGGTCTTGCCCGACCCGTTCGGGCCCAGGAAGCCGAACACGCCGCCGGCGTCGACGTCGAGGTCCAGGTCGCGGACGGCATGCTCGGGGGGTTTGCGCCAGCGGCGATAGGTCTTGTGCGCGCCGCGGATCTCGACGATCGGCATGAGTCACCCCCTGTGGAGGGGAACTATGCCTGAGCCGGGTGGGGTTCGGTGGGATCTTGCCAGGCGCTCAGTCGCTGCTCAGCACCGACATCACCAGCTCGTCGTGCCACCGGCCGTCCCAGCGCACCGCCTCGCGCAGCCGGCCCTCCAGCCGGAAGCCGCACTTCTCATAGACCCGGCGGGCCCGCGGGTTGTAGTCGAGCACGCCCAGGCTGATCCGGTGCAGGCCGAGGGTGTCGAGGGCGTAGGCCAGCACCAGCCGGGTGGTTTCGGTGCCGTACCCGTGGCCGTAGGCGTGCGGGCCGGCCAGCCAGATCCGGTAGTTGACCGAGGCGTTGTCCGGGTCGTAGTCGTTGAGCACCACCTCGCCCAGGAAGGCGCCGTCGGTGCCGCGCAGCACCGCCCAGTCGGCGCGGTCGTGCTGGTCCTTGCGGGTGCTCAGCCACTGTTCGATCTGGTCGCGTTCGAAGCTGGCGTGGCTGCCGGTGAGCCGGCTGAGCTCGGGATCGGCCAGGGCCGCCAGGTAGTCCTCGAGCACCGCCTCGGTCAGCGGTTCCAGCCGGACCAGCTCGCCGGTGAGGGTCGGTTGGTTGCGGAACAGGTCGCTACGCACGCCACCCATTCTGATGGACGACAGAGCGACCGTACGGGCTGGTGCGGCGGTGCTAAGCCGGTGGAACGGTGGATGCTGGCGCGGGCTGCTGGACGACAGGCGAACCATCCGCCGCTCCGGCCGCCAGTGGCGAGAGGATGAAGGAGAACCGGGCGGCCAGCCGGCCCCATTTCTGGAAGGCCGCCAGGTCCGGCAGCGTGACCGGTGCGCTCGCCTGCCGGAGCTTGGGCAGCACCTGTTCCCAGCGTCCCGGCTGCTCCCCCAGTTCGCCGAGGTCGTTGCACCAGCCGTTCGCCGGAGATGGTCGCGGAGCGAGGCCGTCGAGCAGCGACGACCAACTGATGCTCGACGGCCGATGGCAGATGCCTCCGGCGAATCCGGCGTCCGGAGGTGCGAAGAGCAGGTCGCCGACCAGCCGCGGCTCGGCGGTGAGCAGTCCGAGCAGCACGATGACGGCTTGGAACTCCCCCGGCGTCTGCTCGTCGCCGAGGAAGGCCGAAGCCGGACTCAGGTTGCCGCTGGCACGCAACGTTCGGTACAGGTTGAAGACCCGCTTGGCCTCCCGCGGGCTCTGCACTAGCGGCGCCAGCGCCTGCAGGTGGGTTATCTCCTGCGCCGACAGTGGGCGCGGTGCCAGCCGTTGGCCGCGGCTGATCTGGTCGACCGCCGAGCCCGCCTCGACCGGTACGTCAGCGGCTACCCCGATAGCAGCGGGGCTCTCAGGTACCGCAGTGGACGTCGCCAGCTCGTTCGGAGTTGTGGGCACAGTGGCCTTCGGCTGGGCGTCCTCGGTCGGCGCTGCGGCATCCGGCAGTGCGACGCCGTCCTCGCTCGGCGACTTGATCTCGCCCACTCCCCGTTGCGCCGATGTGGGGACCGAACCGGCCGACCATCCGCTGATCAGGGCGGCGAAGCTGTCCGTCGTCATGCCAGGAAGCACGAACGGAATGTTGAAGATCTTCTCCAGGTAGTTCAGCGCAGTGGCGTCCCAGCCGCTGGGTTGGCCGTCATCCGTTCGGTCCGCGGCTGCGGTGTCGAGGGCGAAGTTGTCCCGGTAGCGCTGTTCGAGCGAGTGCAGCAACCAGCGCGGATCGACGCCGACCACCACCACGAACAGGTCGAGCGCCAGCAGCAGGTGGACGGCCTGCAGCACCTCGACGACCTGGTCCGGCGAGCACCGGTCTAGGTCGTCGATGTAGAGCACGATCCGATCGATGGGCTGGTGGTTACCGTGCTCCTCGGGATGGTCTCGCCAGTCCTGCATCAGCTCGATCAGCTTCTCAAAGTCCCGCCGGATGATCGAGATCAGCCCCAGTTTGCCTCGGTAGTCCTGGCTGGCGGCCCGGTCGGCGACGAAACCGTAGAAGCGCCGGCCGGGAGCCAGGTCGGCCAACTGGCGTCCGATCTCACCTGCGCGCGCCTGCACCTCGGCCAGTTGGGTGGCGAGGATGTCGGCCTCGGCCTCGGCCTGGTTCAACGCGTCTACCTGGGTCTGCACCTTCTGGGTAACGAGGGCATCCTTCTTCTCCCTGGCTTCAGTGGCCACCTTGGCCAGCAGTTGCGCTCCGGAACTCACCCGGACCATGAAGGTCGTCAGCGCTATGAGCCCACCGGTCAGCCCCAACAACCCGGTGCCGATCAGCCAGTGGTGCACGGTGTCGGAGAACACCGTCGCGATCGTCAACGCCAGGACCGACACGATGGCGAAGGCCGCGAGTATGAAGCCCCGCCGACCGCTCGTCGCTCTGCGGAAGGTGTTCACGTCCTGGGCGACGCCACGGATCTGCCGGGCAAGCAACTCACCCTGCTCCACCTCGTCGTTGACGCCGAGTTGGGTCCAGGCCGTACTGAGCCGCTTGTTGAAGCTGTCCGATGCGGCGACCGAGCGCAGCAGTACCGTCACCGCTTCGCCCTGCTTTTCCCGGGCAGCGTCCAGCTGTGCTCGAAGATCCTTGGCCTGCTGTTGCGCGTTCTCGGTGGCCGCTTCCAGTTCGCGTTGCTGGCTCATGTTCTTGTGCAGGTCCAGCAGCAGTTGTTTACGCCGCTCCTCTGCCTCGGCGTTCTCCTCACCGTCCGGTGGGCGGGCCAGTTGCCGGAAGATCTCGTCGCCGAGGCTGGCCCACAGGTTGGTGTCAGCGTAATGCCAGGCGTTGAAGCCGATCTGCTCGATCCGTGCCAGGTAGCCCTCTTCGGTGCTGAGTTCGGAGATCTGCTGGCGCAATCGGCCCATGAAGAAGCTCTTGCCCGATCCCCACTCGCCGAACAGGCCGATCGACAATGGCAGCGGGGTGTCCTTGTTCGCGATGACGCTGGCGAGCATGCTGACGTAGGTGTTGATGCCGAGCAGGTCCCGGTCAGCCGAGATCTTCTCCTCCGGGTTCACCAGGTCGGTGGAGTAGCCGCCGGCAAGCACGGTGGCGGAGTACTCCTCTGACGCCGGCACATAATCAGCGGGTGATGCCGGAGCAGCACCTCCCAGGAGAATCTCGTCCCACGCCGACGGCGCTTCTGTAGGGACGACCTCGGCGATAGCTGCACGCAGGCACCTACGTAACCCCGCGTCGTCTACGCCGAGAGCTTCGAGAACAGGATCGACGATCGGCCGGGCCAGCACCGCGGCCGCGAGGAGGTGCCGTTGGTGGACATCCTGCTGGCCTATCGTTCGGGCTGCCAGTTGGGCGGCCAGTTCCACCAGCGGCAGTGCATCGGTTGGTTCGTGCGACCATTTTACCGGCGCTGGTGAGTCAATTCGGCTGAGCACGCTTCCAATCCCCGGGAAGGGCTCCGTCGCATCATGAACGAGCCGCGCGGTGGCTAGTTTGTCCAGAAGCGCCGTAGCCACGTCTGGCCGTCGGTGCTCGGCGGGGTATTTGAGCGCTACGTCGAGGAGTTCCTCACCGACCAGCCTGAAGTCGGATTCAGGATAGGGACGGAATTGCATCGGTACCGCCAGAGCATTAGCCAGCACAACGCCTGCGGTCCCAGACAGGAAGACATTCGGCAACGCAGCCGCCACGACAGCCGTCAACTGGGTTAGGGATGGCTCTAGGGACGGCGAGAATGATCGCCACGCATCGGCGATGGCTAGTCTGGCACTCGGTTCTCCGGCGATGAGCACAATTCGTTCGAGCCAGCGGACTTGGCCGGAGACAATGAGATGACGAACTTGCGGCACCGTAGCGGCGATCACCTCGCGTGCATCCAAGCCCAGCATGCCGGTGCCGGGCAGGATGGCCCCCACCCAGGGGGTGCTGTGCTGATCAGCCAGTAGAAAGGCATTCAGCAAGCCGGTGGCCGCCGCTTTGATGGTGGGTGGCGATGACGGCGACACAGTCATCTTGCCGCGAGCGTCGTGCGCCGTCGCAAGGATGACCGATTCCAGCTGGAGCGACGAGCTGGCTTTGAACCTGGCTGGTAGGTCCACCCACAGAGGACGTTCCGGCGTGATGGTGGAGAACGCGATGTCGCCGGGAAGGGCGGCAGGTAGTCGTTGGAACATGGCTTGACCCAGTCCACCAAACCCGTTCGGACCGACCGCCACCACCAGCGCATTGATGGCGAGAGTCCAGGGCTCCATCGATTCGACAAGTTGGACTGTGACGCCGTTGAGCACTTCTAGCGTGATAACCGGTGAGTCCGCCATGGTGCCCCGTTCGTCCTGCCACTGGTGGCTGGGATCATCCACCACCGCAAGCCGGTCGAAAAGAGGCTCAGCCGTCCGTCCCGTCAGGCCGGTTCGAAGCGGGGCGAGAGGGCGTAGCGCAGCAGCACCACGTCCCCGATCTGGCGGACCTCGGCCAGCGTCGCCCGCCGGTCGGGGTTCCACGGGAACTCCCCCGGGCCGACCAGCCGCCGGGCCGCGGGCTCCCCGACGAAGAACGGCGCGATGACCAGCTGCAGCTCGTCGGCGAGGTCGGCGGTCAGGAACTGGGTGAGCACCGTGCCGCCGCCCTCGACCATCAGCCGCTGCACGCCCCGGGCGCCCAGGTCCTCGCTCAGCCACCGCAGGTCCACCGGCTCGCCGGCGTCGATCACGGTCGCGACCGCCCCGAGCCGGCGGCGGGCCCGGGGAACCGCCGGGCTGGCGCAGTACACCAGCTTCTCCCCCGCCCCGCAGGTGAAGAAGTTGCAGCCGGCATCCAGCTCCGCCCCGCCGGTGACGGTCACCTTGACCGGGGACGGGCGCTGGCCGCGGGCGATCCGCTCGGCCTCCCGTTCCGGCGAGCGCACCAGCAGCCGCGGGTTGTCGTTGCGGATGGTGGCCGCCCCCACCAGCACCGCGTCGCAGGTCGCCCGGACGCCGTCCACCCGGTCGAAGTCGGCCGCGTTGGACAGCGCCAGCCTCGTTCTGGTGGCGCTGTCGAGGTAGCCGTCGAGAGAGACGCCGCAGCTCAGCAGGGTGTAGGGACGGTCAGCCACCTGCGGCGCCTCCCCGGGTGGCAGCGGCGCTTCTGCGGGCGGCGGTGCCGGTACCAGGGGCGGGAGTGTTGGCGCGGCGCGCGGGAGTGCCGGCGCGGCGCGCGGAGGCCCAGCCGGCGATCAGTACCAGCGCGCCGGGCAGGCTGGCGACCAGCACCAACACCCCGTACGCCACCGCGGTGGCCAGGCCCTGGGCCGCCCCCAGCCCGGCCGCCCCGAACAGCCAGGCGGTCACCCCTTCGCGCGGGCCCCAGCCGCCGATGTTGGCCGGCACCGCCATGCCGAGCAGGGCCAGCAACGCCAGCGGCAGCAACCGGTCCGGCGGCGCGGTGACGCCGGCGGCCCGGGCGGCGATCAAGAACGTCGCGGCATGGCCGGCCACCACCACGACCGAGGCAGCCACGATGCCGGGCCAGGCCCGCCGCGCGACCAGGCTGCGCAGGTCGGCGCCTACTGCCCGAGCCCATCGGGACCGCCTCCCGGACGGTCGCACCTTGCCGGCCAACACTGCCAGCAGCACGGCGGCGGCCAGGCCGGCCAGCACCGCCGGCATCGCCGCCCGTACCGGGGAAGGCAACGCCAGCAGCACCAGCACCGCCAACCCCGCCTGGACCAGCTGGCCGGCCAGCCGCTCCCAGCCCACCGCGCGCAGCCCGCGGCCCACGTCCCCGGCGCTGCGGCCGTGTGCCACGCCGCGGTGCAGGTCACCCAGCACGCCACCGGGGAGCGCGGTGTTCACGAACTGGGAGCGGTAGTACGCCGCCACCGCCGCCGGCAGCGGCACCGCGACGCCCAGCCCACGCGCCACCAGGCTCCACCGCCAGGCACAGCACACCGTGGTGACCACGGCGATGCCGGCCGCGGCCGCCACCGACCAGCCGTCCAGGGTGCGGACGCCGTCGGCGAACGGGCCGGTTCCCAGCGTCCGCACCAGGGCGATCAGGATCGCGGCACCGCCGGCCAGGCGCGCCCAGGCCCACCATGTCCGACCCATCCCGGTACCCCCTCGAGGGTGTTGTCCGGCCACGGTGGAACTGAGCTGGCCGGCCGGCAGTACCGCTTGACCAGGCATACGGACAGGATCGCCGCTTGGTTCAGCGCGGTCATCTGGCCCAGTGCGCTGTCGCGGTGCGGCGCACCGTTCCGATCCGGTGCCGAGGCCGGCCTCCTGGGTGGCCGTCACGCCGCCACCCGGGTGAGCACTCCGGCGAGCCGGTCGGCGGTCTGCGCCCAGCCGGCCAGCGAGCCGCGCCGCTGCCGGGCGGTGGCGCGGAGCCGGTCACGCAGCCCGGCGTCGCCGAGCCAGCTGCCCAGCGCGTCGGCCAGCGCCGCCGGGCGTTCGGGGGCCACCAGCAGGCCCGGGCGGCTACCGTCCGGGCCTGCCCCGAGCGCCTCGGCGACGCCGCCGACGTCCGGCGCGATCACTGGCAGTCCACGGGCCAGCGCCTCGGTTATCACCATGCCGTACGGCTCGCTGCGGGAGGCCAGCACCAGGACGTCGGCCGCGGCGTAGCAGGCGTCCAGGTCGGCTCCGGTGCGCGGGCCGGCCAGACACACCCGGTCGTCCAGGCCCCGGTCGCGAATCCGGTGGCGCAGGCCGGCGACGAAGTCCGGGTCCCGGGTCAGGCTGCCGACGCAGGTGCAGCGCACCGGCAGCTCGTCGAGCAGTGCCAGCGCGTCGACCAGCAGGTCGTGCCCCTTGACCGCGGACACCGTCGCGACGCAGAGCAGCTCGGCACCGGTTGCCGTGCCGGGTGCCAGGCCGGCGGCGGTCACCCCCGGTTCGGCGACGTGCACGGTGGCCGGGTCGAGCCGGTACCGCTCCAGCACCCGGCGCCGGGTCCAGCCGCTGGTGGTGACCACCGCGGCGGCGGCGGGCAGCACCGCCCGTTCGGCCGGGTCGCCGATCGGCATGTGCAGCAGCAGCACCAGCCGCAACCGCTCGGCGTGCGGCAGCAGCACGTCGGGGACGGTGCAGCCGACCAGGCCGTCCAGCAGCACCACCGAGCCGTTGGGGAGTCCGCCGAGCAGCTCTGCCAGGCGCGCCCTGGCCGCCCGGTCCGGCTGCGGCCAGGGCCCGGGCACCGGGTGCTCGACCACCGTCCAGCCGAGCGCGGCCAGCCCGTCGCAGACCTGCCGGTCGTAGCAGTTGCCGCCGCTCGGCTCGGCCGGGTCGTCGATGTCGTTGGGCAGCACCACGTGCACGGTGGTCATAGCGAGCGCTCGTAACTGGCCCAGGCGATATGCGACTCGTGCAGGGTCACGGCGATGCCGGTCAGCCCGCGCGCCTGCTCGCCGAGGGCGCCGGAGCCGATCCGGTCGGCCAGCCGGTCGGCGACCACTCGGGCCAGCGCCTCGGTGGAGGTGTTGACGCCGGTGAACTCTTCCAACTCGTCGAGGTTGCGGTAGCTCAGCTCGCCGAGCACGGCGTGCAGCTGCTCGGCCGCCCGGCCGATGTCGACCACCAGGTTGTCGGCGTCCAGTTCCGGGCGGCGGAAGGTGGCGTCCACGACGTAGGTGGCACCGTGCAGCCGCTGCGCCGGGCCGAACACCTCGCCACGGAAGCTGTGGGCGATCATCATGTGGTCGCGGACGGTCACGCTGAACACGGGGCTCACCTCACCGGTCGTACGTCGTCGGGATAGCGGATGGTGTGGCACAGCGCGGGCAGCTCGCCGGACGCCAGCCGGGCCATCACCCCGGGCAGCTCGTCGAAGTCCGACTCGCCGGTCAGCAGCGCGTCGAAGGCCGGATCGCGCAGCAACTGCAAGGCGAGCGCCAGCCGGTCGGCCGCGCTACGCCGGCGCTGCGCCGGGGACACGGTGCCGACCTGACTGGCCCGGACGGCCAGCCGGCGGGAGTGGAACGCACCTCCCAGGGACAGCTCGACGGGGCGGTCGCCGTACCAGCTGAGCTCCAGGACGCTGCCGTCGGCAGCAAGCAGTTCCAGCGACCGCTGCAGCCCGGCCCCGGTCGCGCTGGCATGCACCACCAGGTCCCGGTCCCCTCTTGCCTGGTCCGGGTGCGCGAACCGGACGCCGAGCGCCGCGGCGGTGCGAGCCCGGGCCGGGTCGGTGTCGACGAGCTCGACGTCGGCGCCGGGAAACCGGCCGGCCAGCCGCGCGACGCAGCAGCCGACCATGCCGGCGCCGACCACGGTGATCCGGTCGCCCAGCAGCGGCGCGGCGTCCCACAGCGCGTTGACCGCGGTCTCGACGGTGCCGGCGAGCACCGCCCGGGCCGGTGGCACCCCATCGGGCACCGGGGTCACCGCCGCCGTCGGCACCACGTAGGCGCTCTGGTGCGGGTACAGGCAGAACACGGTCCGGCCGGCCAGCGCGGGCGGCCCCTGTGCCACGACACCGACGTTGAGGTAGCCGTACTTCACCGGGCCCGGGAAGTCGCCGTCCTGGAACGGCGCCCGCATCGCGGCGTACTGGCTGGCTGGCACCTCGCCACGGAACACCAGGGCCTCGGTGCCCCGGCTGATCCCGGAGTACCGGGTACGGACCAGCACCTCGTCCGGGCCGGGCGGGGGCAGCGGCACCGGGCGGATCTCGCCGGTCCCCGGTTCGCGCAGCCAGAACGCGCGGGCGGTCGCCGGGGGCTGGATGACGCTGCCGGCCGGCTCACCCATGCGCCAGTCACCCCCTTCGCCCTTGGAAAGATCGAACCGAACGATCGCAGATGCCGTATCCACCAGTGTTACCCCCTAGTACGGAGGCACCGTGTACCCGGTTCATGCCGGCCCGGCCATCGGGCTGTCGGCCCTGCTGGCGCTGCTCGCGGCGCTGGCCGCGACCACCGGCCTGGGCCCCGTCGGCTGGCTGGCGGGGGCCGGCTGCGCGGTGGCGGGTGGCGCGGTCCTGGTCCGGGCGATGGCCCGGCGCGGCATCGCCCGGTTCGGCCCGGCCGACCGGGTGACGCTGACCCGGGCCGTGCTGACCGGCGGGGTGGCTGCCCTGGTGGCCGACTCGGTGACCCACCCGGTGTCCGCTCCGGTCCTGGTGAGTTTGGCGGCCACGGCGCTGGTGCTGGACTGCATCGACGGCTGGCTGGCCCGCCGCACCGGAACCGCGTCGGAGTTCGGCGCCCGCTTCGACCTGGAGGTGGACGCGTTCCTGATCGGGGTGCTGAGCTGCTTCGTGGCGCGCTCGCTCGGCCCGGAGGTGCTGCTGATCGGGCTGGCCCGCTACGCCTTCGTCGCGGCCGGCTGGTGGCTGGCCTGGTTGCACGAGCCGGTGCCGCCGCGCTACTGGCGCAAGGTGGTGGCCGCGGTCCAGGGCGTGGTGCTGACCGTGGTGGCCTCCGGCATCCCACCGCGGCCGGTGAGCCTGGCTGCCGTCGCGGTCGCCCTGGCCCTGCTGGTCGAGTCGTTCGGTGGCGAGGCGTGGGAGAAGTGGCGGCGCCATTGCGAGCCGGTCGAGGTTCCAGCCGCTCCGCTGGACACCCCGGCCCGGGCGGCCTGACCCGGTGAGCACCGACCAGCTTTCCCCGCCCCGGTCCGGGCGGAGCTACCGGGCGCTTTCGGCGCGGCTGCTCACCGGCCTCGCCGGGCTGCTGGTGTGGCTGGCCCTGGTCCTGCCGGACCGGCCGGAGCAGTTGACGCCGCTGGCCTTCCTCCGGCTGCCGATCGAGGGACTGGCGCTGCTCGGGCTGGGCCTGGTGCTGCGGAGCCGGGCCCGGCAGCTGGCCGCGCTGCTCGCCGGCGTCGTGCTGGGCCTGCTGGTGCTGCTGAAGGCCCTCGACCTGGGCTTCGGCACGGCGCTGGACCGGCCGTTCAACCCGGTGGTCGACTGGGGTTACTTCGATTCCGCGGCAGGCCTGCTCGCCGACTCGGTCGGCCACCGCCAGGCGGTGCTGATCCTGCTCGCCCTCGGCGGGCTGGCGATCGCGGTGCTGGCCGGCGTGCCGCTGGCCATGCTGCGGCTGGCCCGGGTGGCCGATCGGCACCGGATCGGGACGGTCCGGGTCGGCGTGGTGCTGGGACTGGTGTGGCTGAACTGCGCGGCCCTCGGCGTGCAGTTCGTCGCCGGTTCGCCGGTCGCCTCCACCGATGCTGCCCGGCTGGCCTGGGACCGGGCCGACAAGGCCCGTACCGACCTGCGCGACGAGCGGGCGTTCGCCCGGGCGGCCAAGCTCGACCCGCTGCGCGACACCCCGGCGGAGAGGTTGCTGACCGGCCTGCGCGGCAAGGACGTGCTGATCGCCTTCGTGGAGAGCTACGGGCGGGTAGCGGTGCAGGACTCGGCCTTCTCCCCCGGCGTCGACGCGGTGCTGGACTCCGGCACCAGCCGGTTGCGCTCGGCCGGTTTCTGCTCGCGCAGCGCCTTCCTCACCTCGCCGACGTTCGGTGGGATCAGCTGGCTGGCGCATTCGACGCTGCAGTCCGGACTGTGGATCGACAACCAGCTGCGCTACGACCGGCTGATGGCCAGCGACCGCTCGACGCTGAGCGTGGCGTTTCAGCGGGCCGGGTGGCGGACGGTGTCCGACATACCTGCCAACGAGCGGAACTGGCCGGAAGGCACGTCGTTCTACCACTACGAGCAGCGCTACGACGGCACGAACACCGGCTACGCCGGCCCGAAGTTCGGCTACGCCACGATGCCCGACCAGTACACGCTGGCGGCATTGCAGCGCCGTGAGCTGGCACCGGCCGACCGCCGGCCGGTGATGGCCGAGATCGACCTGGTGTCCAGCCACACCCCATGGACACCGCTGCCCCGGATGGTCGACTGGAACGCGGTCGGCGACGGTTCGGTGTTCGACCCGATGCCTGCCGAAGGCCCGTCCGCCGGGCAGGTGTGGCCCAACCCGGCGCGGGTGCGGACCGCGTACGGCGCGTCCATCGAGTACTCGCTGAACGCGCTGGTGTCGTTCGTGCAGACCTACGGCGACGACAACCTGGTGCTGATCGTGCTGGGCGACCACCAGCCGGCCACCATCGTGTCCGGTTCCAACGCCGGCCGGGACGTGCCGATCTCGATCATCGCCCGGGACCCCGCGGTGCTGGACCGGATCTCGGGCTGGGGTTGGCAGGACGGCCTGCGGCCGCGGCCGGACGCGCCGGTGTGGCCGATGGACGCCTTCCGCGACCGGTTCCTGACCGCGTACGGGCCGCCACCGGAGAGCATGTCGACCAAGGCGGCCCGCACGTCCTGCGGCGGTTAGCCGGGCCGGGCCTACCGTAGGCCCATGCTGACCTTGGACGACGTCGCCCGGCTGGCCGTGCAGTTGCCGGAGGTGACCGAGGCGGACCGGCGCGGCAACCGGACCTGGTTCGTCGATGGCAAGGCATTCGCCTGGGAGCGGCCGTTCACCAAGGCCGACCTCAAGCGGTTCGGGAACGTGCCGCCACCGACTGGGGAGATCCTGGCGGTGAAGGTGGCCGACCTGCACGAGAAGGAGGCGGTGCTGGCGGCCGGCCGGCGGGGCGTGTTCACCATGGCCCATTTCGACGGCTTCCCGGCGGTGCTCGTCCAACTGGAGGAGGTGGAGACCAGCACGCTGGGAGAGGCGATCGTGGACGGCTGGCTGGCCTGCGCGCCGCCGAAGCTGGCCCGGCAGTACCTGACCCGGACGCAAGCCCCGGGCTGAGCGATCGCGACCCGCCGCGCCGGTGCCGGCCGGCCGCGGCCGGAGTGGGTGCAGGATGGCCGGGTGAGCACTGACGACATCCGCGACGGCGTGCAGCTGACCAACCTCGACCAGCCGTTGTTCGACGGTGCCGGCGCCAGCAAACGCCAGTTCGTGGACTACCTGGACGCGGTGGCCGACCGGATGCTGCCGGGCCTGGTGGACCGGCCGCTGTCGGTGGTGCGGATCCGGCCGGGGCAGGAGGCGTTCATGCAGAAGAACGTGCCGAAGTACACCCCGGACTGGATCCGGACGGTGCCGGTGTGGGCGGAGGCATCCCGGCGGGAGATCCACTACGCGCTGTGCAACGACCGCCCCACCCTGATCTGGTTCGCCAACCAGCGGGCGGTGGAGTACCACCCGACGCTGTACCGGGTCGACCAGCCGGACCGGCCGACGCACCTGGTGCTCGACATCGACCCACCCGAGGGCGAGACCTTCACGGTGGCGTTGCAGGCCGCGCTGCTGGTACGGCAGGCGCTGGCCGAGCTGTCGATGACGGCCGCGCTCAAGACCAGCGGCGCGAAGGGCGTTCACGTGATCGTGCCGCTGACCGGCGCGACGACGGAGGAAGTGGCTGCCGCGACCCGGGCGCTGGCGGTACGGGCCGAGCGGCTGGACCCGGACCTGGCGACCACGGCGTTCGTCCGGGAGGAGCGGGAAGGCAAGGTGTTCCTCGATTCGACTCGGGCCGGTGGCGCGACGGTGGTGGCGGCGTACAGCCCGCGGCTGCGGCCGGGCGTGCCGGTGTCGTTCCCGCTGGACTGGGACGACCTGGACGGGGTGCAGCCGGGCAACTTCACGGTGCACACCGTGCTGGAGCTGATGGGCTCGGCTGATCCGTGGGCGGAGCGGCTGCCCGCCCCGCAGTCGCTGAACCCGGTGCTGGTCGAAGAGGGCCGGCAGATCCCGATCGCCCGGGTGGCCGCCATGCACGCGGGCAAGCGACGGCGCGCCCAGGCCCGGCGGGAGTCGGCCGAGGCCGAAGCCGCCGGGACCATCGACCCGTCGCCGGAAGCGCCTGCCTGATCGCCGCGCGGCCGGATCCGCTACGGCCGCGGTGGCAGCTCCTGCAGGATCCAGCCGTTGCCGTCCGGGTCGGAGAACGTCACGAACTTGCCCCAGGGTTGGTCGTCCACCTCGCTGGCCTGCACGCCGTGCTCGACCAGGTGCCGGCGGGCTGCCGCCGCGTCGGGCACTACCACCTGCACACCCTGCTGGGTGCCCGGTGTCATCTGGGTGATGCCGGTACCGAACGCGATGGAGCAGGCCGAGCCGGGCGGGGTCAGCTGGACGAAGCGCAGCTGGGAGTTGACGGTCTGGTCGTGGTCGGCGTGGAAGCCGACCTGGTCGACGTAGAACGCCTTCGCGCGGTCCACGTCGGCCACCGGGATGAATATGAGCTCGATCTTCCAGTCCATGCAGAGAAACCTAGGCCAGCGGTCTGACAAAACCAGCGGTCTGACAAAACCAGGGGTCTGATGAAGCCAGCGGCCTGACAAGACCAGGGGCCTGGCAAATCCGCTGGACCACCGCACGGCGAATTGCCGGCTGGCCGTCCGGCAACGAAGATGTGCCGGTGACTCGGATCGGGTGGGCGCTGGCGCTGCTGCTTGCCGTCGGCGGCGCCGGGTGCTCGGCGCACCCCGCGACCGAGCGCGCGGCAGCGGTGGCTCCGACGACCTCGCCGGCACCCACCTCCATAGCACCCGCCACCACAGCACCGACAACGGCGAGCAGCTCACCGCGGCCCCGCCCCAGCTCCTCGGCCCCGCGGCCCCGGACCAGCGCACGGTCGGTGACCCCGCCGCCCCGCACCAGTTCCTCGGCCCCGCGGCCCTCGGGATCGCGCAGCACAGCCCACGCCGCACCACCGGCCCCGACCGCACGCTCCGTCGGCCTGGTCGACATTCGGACGGTGGTGCCGGACGCGATCGTCGACCTGCGCTACGCGACCAGTAACAACTTCACCGGCGAGCGGCTGTACCCGGTGGGAGCCCGGTGCCTGGTGCACGAGACGATGGCGCCGGGTCTGCGGGTGGCCGCCGACCGGCTGCGGCGGGACGGCTACCTGCTGGTGTTCTGGGACTGCTACCGGCCGCACCCGGTGCAGGTGCGGATGTTCGAGATCGTGCCGGATCCGAACTGGGTGGCCCGACCCGGGCCGCTGGCCCGCAGCCACGAGGCAGGCCGCTCGGTGGACGTCACGCTGGCCTATGCCGACACAGGCCGATCCTGCGACGCAGCGCAACGGGTGCACGGTCACTGCCGGCTCACCATGGGCACCGGCTTCGACGACTTCACCGCCAAGGCCTACGCCTACGCCACGTCCGGCGTCAGTTCGGCGGCGCAGGCGAACCGGGCCCGGCTGCGGTCGGCGATGAACGCCGGCGGAATCACCGTGTACTCCGGCGAGTGGTGGCACTTCGACGGTCCCGGGGCGAAGGTCGGACGCCCGCACCTCAACGTCCCGCTCGGCTAAAGCCGTCCCCGCCGGCCGCTGAAACCGCTTCGCAACCTTCGGCCCGGCGCCACCGCAGTATCGTGGCTACAGGTCGCTGAGACAGCGATGCCCATGTGCAAAGCCGGTGATAACCATGGGACGACACCGAAACTCATCCGATAACGACGGCCTGATCCCGATCGGCCGGCTCCGGGGCACCCTGTTGCGGATCTGGGGTCCGGCCGACTCGTGGGACAACCCGCTGGCCGGGACGAGATACGACCCGTCCCGGCAGGTCCAGCGCCAGCACGACAGCCTGGAGTACCGGCGCCAGCGGTGGGATCAGCGCAAGCAGCGATGGGACCAGCGGTTGCACGGATCGCCGGTCGCCGACCGCCCGCCGGCCCCGCAACATCCCGACGAGTGAACCTGGCCAGCCGGCACTAGCCGCGTCAGGCGGAGGTGGCCGCGCCCGGAGCGGGTTGCATGGCTTTGGTCCAGGCGTTGTTCTCGTTGGCGGTGATCGTCCGGACGACGTCGGCGAGCCGGTCGCGGCGAGTGGCCGGGTCGGCGTAGGGGTCGACGCGCGCGGTGTAGAGGAAAGCCTGTTGCCGCAGCGCCTCGGCGGTGGTGCGGTAGGAGATCCAGTTGGCGTGCATCTGGAACACCTGCTGGAGGCCCTCGGCGGCCACGATCCCCGCGGCAAGGCTTGCGGTCAGCCCGGCCGGCGCGCTGATCGCGGCGAGCACCGTCACCGCACCGCCCAGCACCAACGCCACGATCTTGAGCACGAGATAGCCACGGCGATGCCCGGTGGCTGCCCGGTTGTACCAGCGGAACTGGGCCACCAGCTGCTGCCACAGCAGGTCATGGCGTTCGGCGGCCTCGAGCGGGACGGGCAGGTCACCGGTCATCTTCTGCCAGCCCAGCCCCAGCTCTGTCTCCGCGGAGCGGCCGGCGGGCTGGGTGCGAGTGCCGGGGCGAGCAGAGCCGGACTCGGAACCGGTAGTCATGTGCCAAGACTGGCACGTCCGGTGCCGGAATTCGGGTGATCGGTGTTGCCGGTCAGAACAGTTCCAGCGGATCCAGCACCACCCGGACCGGTCCGCCGGACTTGCGGGCCGACCGCACCGCCGCCGCCGCGTGCAGCGACTCGGCCAGCGACACCCCGTCCGGCCGGGGCACCCGCAGCAGGCTGCGGATCTGCTCGGTCGGCTGGGCACCGCGGGTCGGCGGCACCGGGACCGAACCCAGTTCTTCGGCCGAGGACGGCAGCTGGCTCAACGACAGCAACTCGGCCACGTCGGCCGGGGCACCCACCAGCGCCGCCATCCGGCCGATCGGCGGGAAGTGCAGCTCACGCCGGTCGGCCAGCTCCCGCTCGGCATGCCCGCCCGGATCCCAGCGCAGCAGCGCCTGCACCACCGGCAGCGAGGCATCCGCGCCCACGATCACGGTGCCGTCGCCGCGCACCAGCGCCGCCGCGTTCGCCCACCGCCGCAGGGTCTCCTCCGCGGCCCGCAGGTCCGGCCGGGACAGCAACGCCCAGCCGTCCAGCAGCAGCGCCGCGCCGTACCCGTCCGGCGCCACCGGCTCGGCGCCGGGAGTGGCCACCACCAGCGCCGGGCCGGCCGGGATGTCGGAAAGCACCGCATCTCCCGCGCTGACCCGCAGCACCACTCCGGGAAACGCCCGGCCCAGCTCCTCGGCGGTACGCGACGAGCCCACCACCATGGCGCGCAGCCGGGTGCCGCTGCACCGCGCGCACTGCCAGTCCACCGCCGGCCGGCCGCACCACCGGCAGGACGGCGTGCCGTCCCGGGCGGTCGCCGCCAGCGGTCCAGAACAGTGCCGGCACCGGGCCGGCGTCCGGTCCCGGGCACAGGCCAGCGCCGGCGCGTAGCCGCGGCGGGGCACCTGCACCAGCACCGGCTGGCCGGCCGCCAGCGCCGCCCGGGCGGTCCGGAACGCCAGCGCCGGCAGCCGGGCCGACCGGGCCACCGGATCGCGTTCCAGCTCCACGTCGTCGCCGAGCGCCACGATCCGCGGGGTGGCTGCCCGCAGCACCGCCCGGTCGGCCACGATCGGCTGCGCCCAGCCCGACTCGACCAGCAACGCCGCCTCAGCGGTCCGCCCGAACCCGCCGACCAGCAGCGCCGCGCCGGTCATCGACGCCCGCAGCACCGCGACGTCGCGGGCATGCGGGTACGGCGCCCGCGGTTCGGCGTGCAGGTCGTCGCCGTCGTCCCACAGCACCACCAGCCCCAGGTCGGCCACCGGTGCGAACACCGCCGACCGGGTGCCGACCACCGCGCGCACCGTGCCGCGCCGCACCGAGAGCCACCGCCGGTACCGGGCCTCCGGCCCCAGGTCCGCGCTCAGCACCACGTGCGCGCCCTTGCCCAGCGCCGCCTGCAGGGCACGGTCCACCCGGGCGGCGTCCCGGACGTCCGGCACCACCACCAGCGCCCCGCGACCACCGGCCAGGGTGGCCTGCACCGCCTCGGCGATCCGGGCCGGCCAGTCCTCCCCCGGCATCGCGTTCCACACCGCCCGCACCCCGCGGCCGGCCTGCAACGCCGCCAGGTAGCCGGCACCGGCCCGGTAGCGGGCCCAGCCGGCGGGATCCGGAGCACCCGGCAGGCCGGCCGCCTCGGCCGGCACCGCAGACTCCGCCCGGGCATGCCGGGCCGGCACCCCGAGCCGCAGCACGTCGGCGAAGGTGCCGGCCCACCGGTCGGCCACTGCCCGGAACAGCGCGGTCGTCTCCTCCGTCAGCACCGGCTCGTCGCCGAGCCCCCGCTCCAGGTAGGACAGCCGCCCGTCGTGCTCGCTGGCCGCCAGCCGGTGCAGCACCCAGGCGTCGACCAGCCGGCCGGCGAACCGGACCCGCACCCGGGAGCCCGGCCGCACCATCTCGTCCAGCTCGGCCGGCACCAGGTAGTCGAACGGCCGGTCCAGGTGCGGCAGCGGCGAGTCCACCGCCACCCTGGCCACCGGCAGCGTCCCGGCCGGCTGCCGCTCCCGCGGCCCGCGGGCCCGGCGGACCGCCGTCCGGGCAGTGGCCAGCCCGGGCAGGCTCGGCTCGTCGGCGACGGTCACGGCTCAATGCCTACCAGCAGCCCCTGACGGTTCCGTCCGGTACCCGAGGCAGCCGGCTGGGAGGAGTGGGTATCCCGCATCGCGGCCTGCCTGCCCGCTCCGCGCCGGATCGCGCTCCACCCGCGCCGCCGCTGGAACGGCAGTTCGAACAGCTCGGCGAACAGCCGGGCGAACAGCACGGTCACCGGCAGGACCACCGCACCCAGCACCAGGAACATCGGCCCGCCCTGGGGCACCCGTCCCGCCAGCAGCCCGTAGTAGACGGCGATGACGATCGGCGCGTGGGTGAGGTAGAGGCTGTAGGAGAACGAGCCGACGAGGCGCAGCGGACCCGCCTCGAGCAGGCGCACCAGCCGCTCCGGTCGGCCGGTGGCCACCGCGGCGAGCAGGCAGCCGATCGCCGGGCCGAAGGCCAAGTCGACCCAGAAGAGGTTGTCGACCGTCCAGACCGGGCCCCGCCAGGCGACCAGCGCGACCGCGGGAGTGGCCAGGACGAGTGCGTGCCGGTGCCATGGCTGGGCCCACCGGCTCTCGGTAGCGCCGAGAATGCCGGCGGTCGCCACCCCGATCGCGAACAGCACGGCCAGGTCCGGCGTGTACTGCCGCACCAGCCCGGCCGCGGCCTGGTTCTGAGCCGCGCCGAGCACGCCGAGGGTCAGTACCGGGATCGCGACGAGCGCCAGCATCGCGAAGGCGTTGAGCCGGCGCACCAGGAGGATCAGCAGCGGGAGGACGACATAGAGCTGGGCCTCGATGGCGATGGACCAGAACGCCCGGTTCGGGCTCGGCACCGCGAAGACGTCCTGCACCAGCAGGCCGTTGACGACGACGGACTTCGCGGTCGGCACCGGCCAGCCGGGCTGGGCCAGTACGAACCAGGTCATTGCCAGGCTGAACCCGAGCGCTGCCCAGTACGGCGGCAGGATTCGCCAGGCCCGGCGGCGCGCGAACCGCCCGACGCCGTCCAGACGCCAGCCAGCGCTCGCCGGTGCCAACGACAGCGAGAATCCGGACAGCACGATGAAGACGACGACGGCGAATCGCCCGTAGCGGAATCCGGCAGCCCAGAACGGCGCGTCGTCAGCCGGATAACCCGGAAACGCCCGCAGGAAGATGTGGTTCGCGACCACGTACAGCGCGGCCAGCCCGCGCAGGCCATCCAGCCCGGCCAGCCGCTCTCGGGGAACAGCCACCCCCGCTGCCATCGACCGAGCGTATCGACCGATCGCCCGGTGCGGGGGCGTCCTCGGCCGAACCGCTTCCCGGCTGCCGGTCGAAAGCGATAATGGCGGGATGTTCATCAGCGCCGTTCCCGAAGACGCCGCGACCGGCGCGGTGGCCGACTACTACCGGCAGCAGACCTCGGCATGGGGATTCCTCCCCAACTACGCGGCCGCCTTCTCCACCCGGCCGGACGTCGCGGCGGCCTGGAACGCGCTCAACGGCGCGATCCGCGAGGGAATGGACCGCCGCCGGTTCGAGATCGCCACCATTGCCGCGGCCCGCGCGCTGCGTTCCACCTACTGCACCGCCGCGCATTCGAAGTTCCTGCGCGACGTCTGCGGCGACGAGCAGACCGTGGGCCTGCTCGCGGCCGACCCGTCCGGTACGACGCTCGACGACCAGGATCGCGCGGTGTACGAGTTCGCCGGCAAGGTGGCGGCGGACGCGAGCTCGGTGACCCAGTCCGACGTCGACCGGCTGCGGGCGACCGGCCTGTCCGACGCCGAGATCGCCGACATCGTGTTCGCGGCCGCCGCCCGGTCGTTCTTCACCCGCGTGCTGGACGGGCTCGGTGCCCGGCTCGACCACCAGACCGCCGCGAGCTTCGCGCCGGAGCTGCTCAGCACGATGATCGTCGGCCGCCCTCCCGAGGGAGCCGAACCCGGTGCCGCAACCCGGCCGGGCTCAGAACCGGAACCGGGTCAGGCCTCCCGGCTCGGCCGATAGCGCCACCGTCGCCGAGCGTGGCTCGATCCGGTAGACGTTCCACGGCGGCGGCCCCTGAGCCGGTGCGTTGAACGGAGCGGTGATCCCCGAGCCGCTCGCGTCGGGCTCCACCGGCCAGCCGGTGTCCGCCCAGGCCCTGGTGACGCGGGTGATGGCAGCGAGGTCGGTCACCCGGGTCGCCTCGCCCTCGAACACCACGTCGGCATCGCGGATCGACAGCGCGACCGAACACCGGCCATCGCGCGCCACGTTGCGCTGCTTGCGAGTACCGGTGCCGGTCTGGAACCAGAACGTGCCGTCCAGCCACACCGCGCCGACGGCGGTCACATGCGGGCTGCCGTCGGAGTTTACGGTGACCAGCCAGGTGGTGCGTGAGTTCAGCGCGTCCGGAGCCGGTGCCGAGCCCGCCTCCAGCTTGTCGACGACACCTGCCCAGTCCACCGGTGGCAAGCCATCGGCCTCACCGAGATTGATGATGTCCATCGTCAGAAAGTACGACGGGAACGAATCGAAGCCAACACCCGTCCGGCTCCCGAGAAACCCCCGGACAGCACGACGCGGGCCGTACCCGAAGGCGCGGCCCGCGTTGCAGCAGGAACCCGGATCAGCCCTGGGCGAGCTTGGCCAGCGCCTCGGCCCGGTCGGTGCGCTCCCAGGTGAAGTCGGCGTCCTCGCGGCCGAAGTGGCCGTACGCGGCGGTCTTCTGGTAGATCGGCCGCTTGAGGTCCAGGTCGCGGATGATCGCGGCCGGCCGCAGGTCGAAGGTCTCGTTGATGGCGTCGACGATCTTGGCCACCGGCACCGTCTCGGTGCCGAAGGTCTCGACGAACAGGCCCACCGGCTCGGCCTTGCCGATCGCGTAGGCGACCTGCACCTCGATCCGGCTGGCGAGCTTGGCGGCCACCACGTTCTTGGCCACCCAGCGCAGCGCGTAGGCCGCCGACCGGTCCACCTTCGACGGGTCCTTGCCGGAGAACGCGCCGCCGCCGTGCCGGGCCATGCCGCCGTAGGTGTCGACGATGATCTTGCGTCCGGTCAGGCCGGCGTCGCCCATCGGGCCGCCGGTGACGAACCGGCCGGTCGGGTTGACCAGCACCCGGTAGTCGGAGGTGTCGATCTTGCCCGCCAGCCGCTCGAGCACCGGCTTGATCACGTGCTCCTCGATGTCGGGCTTGAGCAGGGTGTCGAGGTCGATGTCGTCGGCGTGCTGGCTGGAGACCACCACGGTGTCGAGCCGGGCGGCCTTGTCGTCGATGTACTCGATGGTGACCTGGGTCTTGCCGTCCGGGCGCAGGTAGGGCACCGTGCCGTTCTTGCGCACCTCGGTCAGCCGCTCCGACAGCCGGTGCGCCAGCCAGATCGGCAGCGGCATCAGCTCGGGGGTGTCGTCGCAGGCGTAGCCGAACATCAGGCCCTGGTCGCCGGCGCCCTGCGCGGCGATCTCGTCCTCGGAACCCTCCACCCGCGCCTCGTAGGCGGAGTCGACGCCCTGGGCGATGTCGGCCGACTGGGCACCGATCGACACGCTCACGCCGCAGGACTCGCCATCGAAGCCCTTGCGGGAGGAGTCGTAGCCGATGCCGAGGATCGTCTTGCGGACGATCGACGGGATGTCGGCGTAGGCCTGGGTGGTGACCTCACCGGCGATGTGCACCTGGCCGGTGGTGATCAGCGTCTCGACCGCCACCCGGCTGGCCGGGTCCTGGCTGAGCAGTGCGTCCAGGATTCCATCGGAGATCTGGTCGGCGATCTTGTCCGGGTGTCCTTCGGTGACGGACTCCGAGGTGAAGAGGCGGCGACGGCTCACAAATTGCTCCTAGTGGTGTTGATGGCGGGACGAAGTCTACCCAGGCAGCAGTGCGGCAACCGCATCGCAGACGGCGGCGGCCAGCACGGCCTTGGGGCCGAGCGGGATGTCGATCTCGGTTCCGGTGGCGGTCAGGATCACCGCGGCATTGTCCTCGCGGCCGAACGCCCGGCCTTCGGACACCGCGTTGACCACCAGCAGGTCGCAGCCCTTGCGGGCCAGCTTCGCCCGGCCGTGCGCCAGCACGTCGGCGTGCCGGTCGCCGGTCTCGGCCGCGAAGCCGACGATCACCGCCGTGCCGAGCCGGCCGGCGGACCGGGCCTGGACCAGTTCGGCCAGCACGTCCGGGTTGCCGGTCAGCTCGATCGAGCCCGGCGCCGCGTCGGTCTTCTTGATCTTGACGTCGGACGGCGCGGCCGGACGGAAGTCGGCCACCGCGGCGGCCATCACCACCACGTCGGCGTCCTTGGCGGCGGCGTGGGTGGCGGTGCGCAGCTCCTCGGCGCTGGTCACCCGGACCAGCTCGCTGCCGGCCGGGGCGGGCAGCTCGACGTTGGCGGCCACCAGGGTGACCTGGGCACCCCGGGCGGCGGCGACGGTGGCCAGCTCGAAGCCCTGCCGGCCCGAGGACCGGTTGCCGAGGAAGCGCACCGGGTCCAGCGCCTCGCGGGTGCCGCCGGCGGTGATCAGCACCCGGCGGCCGACCAGGTCGGCGGGCAGCGCGTCCGGCCGGCGCAGCAGCAGCTCGGCCAGCCGGGCGATCTCGGCGGGTTCGGGCAGCCGTCCCTGGCCGGTGTCGGTGCCGGTGAGCCGGCCATAGGCGGGTTCCAGCACCACCGCGCCGCGGCTACGCAGCGTCGCCACGTTGGCGATGGTCGCCGGGTGCTGCCACATCTCGGTGTGCATCGCCGGGGCGAACAGCACCGGGCAGCGGGCGGTCAGCAGGGTGTTGGTGAGCAGGTCGTCGGCCATGCCGTGCGCGGCCCTGGCCAGCAGGTCCGCGGTGGCCGGTGCCACCACCACCAGTTGGGCCTGCCGGCCCAGCCGGACGTGCGGCACCTGCTCGGCGGCGGTCCAGACGTCGGTGGCCACCGGGTTGTGCGACAGCGCCGCCCAGGTCGGCTCGCCGACGAAGCGCAGCGCCGCCTCGGTGGGCACCACGGTCACGTCGTGGCCGGCCTCGGTCAGCCGGCGCAGCAGCTCGGCCGCCTTGTAGGCAGCGATCCCGCCGGAGACGCCGAGCACCACCCGGCGCGGGGCGGCCACCGGGTCGGCGGAGGCCGCACCCTCGGAGGTCGGGTCAGCCACCGAGCGCGCCATCGACGTTGCGGGAGGCCTAGGCCTCGGCCGGCTTGAACTCGATCAGGTCGGAGTTGATCTCGCGCAGCGCGATGGACAGCGCCTTCTCCTGCGGAGCGGTCTCGACCATCGGGCCGACGTACTCCAGCAGGCCCTCGCCGAGCTGGCTGTAGTAGGCGTTGATCTGGCGGGCGCGCTTGGCGGCCACGATGACCAGGGCGTACTTCGAGCCGGTGCGGTCGAGCAGCTCGTCGATGGGCGGGTTGGTGATGCCTTCGGGTGCCGGCACAGGTGCGGTCACGCTAGCCTCTGATTTCTTCTCGGAATCCCCCTGCGCCGCCCGGACACGATGGATTCCAGCGGGTCTGGCCTTCGCAGAGGTCTGGCTTGCACAGACGGCGCCTGAAGCGCCACGCGCAATTGGCCCATCCTACCAAGCCGGTGGCACTGCCCCGGCCGGTGCGCAAGGGCACGGCCTGCTCCCTGTGGGCAACGTCACGGGTATCGTCGCCGCGACCGGTTAGGGTTTTCTCGATGCTGACCCGGGTCGTCCCGGTGTGAATCGTCCGTGCGGGCGCGCGCTGCCCGACCGGTACCCCGAGCGAAAGGCACATGCTGGATGAGCACCCTGCGGATCGCGGTGGTGAAAGAGACGGCCGGATCCGAACGCCGGGTCGCCCTCGACCCGGACGGAGCGAAGCGGCTGCAGGCGCTCGGGGCGCAGGTACTGGTCGAGACCGGCGCCGGTTCGGCCGCCTGGTTCGACGACGAGGCCTACGCCGCGGCCGGCGCCCAGCTGCTGCCGCGGGCCGAGCTGCTGGCCGAGGCCGACCTGGTGCTGTCGGTCGGACCACCCGCCGACGACGTGCTCGCTGCGCTGCGGTCCGGGCAGAGCTACCTGGGCCTGCTGGCGCCGCTGACCAACCCCGAGCTGGTCCGCACCCTGACCGAGCGCGGCGTCACCGCGATCAGCCTGGACGGCCTGCCGCGCACCCTGACCCGGGCCCAGTCGATGGACGCGCTCAGCTCGCAGGCCAGCGTCGCCGGCTACAAGGCGGTGCTGGTGGCCGCCGAGCACTACGACCGCTTCTTCCCGATGCTGATGACCGCGGCCGGCACCTCCAAGCCCGCCGCGGTGCTGGTGCTGGGCGCCGGGGTCGCCGGGTTGCAGGCGATCGGCACCGCCCGGCGGCTGGGCGCGGTGGTCAGCGGCTACGACGTGCGCCCGGCCGCCCGCGAGGAGGTCAAGTCCCTGGGCGCGAAGTTCATCGAGCTGCAGGCCGGCATCACGGCGGCCGGCGAGGGCGGCTACGCCCGCGAGCTGACCGCCGAGGAACGGCAGGCCCAGCAGGCCGAGCTCGCCGACCACATCGCCCGGCACGACATCGTGATCACCACCGCCCAGGTGCCCGGCCGCACGCCGCCGCTGCTGGTCACCGCCGCGACGGTGGCCCGGATGCGGCCGGGCTCGGTGCTGGTGGACCTGGCCGCCAGCCGGCTCGGCGGCAACGTCGAGGGCTCGGTGCCGGGCGAGACGGTGCTGACCGACAACGGGGTCCGGGTGGTGGGTGCTGCGAACCTGCCGTCCCGGATGGCCACCAGCGCCTCGCAGGCGCTGTCGCGCAACATGTCCGCGCTGGTGGCGCACCTGGTGCGCGACGGCGAACTGGTGATCGACCTCGACGACGAGATCCAGCGCGGCGTGGTGATCAGCCACCGCGGCGAGGTGGTCTCACCCGGGGTAGCCGCGGTGGTGACGGCGGCGGCGCCGGCCGGATCCGCTGAATCTGCTGAGTCCAAGGAAGGGCAGTTGTCATGACCCAGGGATTCGTCGGCAACCTGACGATCTTCGTGCTGGCCCTGCTGGTCGGCTTCGAGGTGATCAGCAAGGTGCCAGCGACGCTGCACACCCCGCTGATGTCGGGCGCCAACTCCATCCACGGCGTGGTGCTGGTCGGCGTGGTGGTGCTGTCCTCGTTCGTCGACGGGCCGTTCGGCTACGTGCTGACCTTCGTGGCGGCGGCGTTCGGCGCGGCGAACGTGGTGGGCGGCTACGCGGTCACCGACCGGATGCTGCAGATGTTCCGCAAACGCCCGGTCCCCGCAAGCGCCCCCAAGGCCGTCGAAGGTGACACCGCATGAGCGAGCATCGCAGCGAGGTACGAGCGAGGAGCGGAGCGAAAGCTGCGATGAGCGCTTGCGCGAAGAGCGGTGACACCGCATGAGCGTCGACAACGGCGTCCGGCTGGCCTCGCTGTTCGGGGCGGTGTGCTTCGTGCTCGGCCTGCACCTGATGAACTCCCCCGCCACCGCCCGGCGCGGCAACCAGCTGTCGGCGTTCGGCATGCTGGTCGCGATCATCGCGGTGCTGGTCTCGGTCACCGACGCCGGCACCATGAACGCCACCCGCTGGCTGGTGCTGGTCTGCGGCGCCCTGATCGGCTCCGGTGCCGGGCTCTACTCCGCGCGCGCGGTCGCGATGACCCAGATGCCGCAGCTGGTCAGCCTGTTCAACGCCGTCGGCGGCGGCGCGGCGGCGCTGATCGCGCTGGCCGACTACCAGCACGACAGCCACGTCTCGGCAGGCATCGCGACCGCCGGCGTGCTGGACGTGCTGATCGGCGGCGTGACCTTCTCCGGCTCCCTGGTCGCCGCGGCGAAGCTGCAGGGCTACTGGAGCCAGCCGGTCAACTTTCCCGGCTCGCGGCTGGTGTCGGCGGTGCTGGCGCTGGTCGCGGTGGTGGGCGGCATCGCGGTGATCGCCGGGGCGCACAGCCCCTGGCTGCTGGGCCTGGTGCTGATCGCCGCGCTGGGGCTGGGCATCGGCATGGTGCTGCCGATCGGCGGCGCGGACATGCCGGTGGTGATCTCGCTGCTCAACGCCTTCACCGGCACCGCGGTGGCGATGGCCGGCTTCGTGCTGGAGAACGCCACCCTGACCATCGCCGGTGCCCTGGTGGGCGCGTCCGGCGGCATCCTGACCAAGCTGATGGCCGACGCGATGAACCGGTCGGTGCTCAACATCATGGCCGGCGGGTTCGGCACCGGGGCGGCCGGCGTGGACGTCGGACCGGGCAGCGGCGGCACCGTCAAGTCGATCGCCATCGACGACGCCGCGCTGCAACTGGCCTATGCCAGCAAGGTGATCGTGGTGCCGGGCTACGGCTTGGCCGCCGCGCAGGCCCAGCACGAGGTGCGCGAGCTCGGCGAGCTGCTGGAGGGCCGCGGCATCGAGGTGTCCTACGCCATCCACCCGGTGGCCGGCCGGATGCCGGGCCACATGAACGTGCTGCTGGCCGAGGCGAACGTGCCCTATGACCAGCTGCGCGAGATGGAGGACGTCAACCCCGAGTTCGACCGGACCGACGTGGCGCTGATCATCGGTGCCAACGACGTCACCAACCCGGCCGCCCGCCGGCCCGGCAACGCGGTGTCTGGCATGCCGATCCTGGACGTCGACCACGCCCGCAGCATCATCGTGATCAAGCGCTCGATGGCGTCCGGGTACGCCGGCATCGACAACGAGCTCTACGGCGACCCCAAGACCAGCATGCTGTTCAGCGATGCCAAGAAGGGACTCGCCTCGTTGGTGGCCGCCACCAAGATGGTCGACTGACCGGCTCGGCTCCGCGGCGGCACCGGGGGTTCAGCGGCCGGTCAGCCCACCGGGGCGCTGAGCAGTGACACCACCTCGGCGGCGGCCCGTTCCACGTCGTCGTTGACCACCACGACGTCGAACTCCTGGTGCGCCTGCAGCTCGTAGTGGGCTCGGTCCAGCCGGGCCTCGATCATGTCTTGGGTCTCGGTGCCCCGGCCGGTCAGCCGGTCCCGCAGCTCGCTCTCCGAGGGCGGGGCCAGGAACACGAACTGGGCGTCCGGCATCCGCTGGCGCACCTGCCGGGCCCCTTGCAGCTCGATCTCGAGCAGGGTGGGCCGGCCGGCGGCCAGGTGCTGCTCGACCGGCCGGCGCGGGGTGCCGTACCGGTTGCCGGCGAAGGTTGCGTACTCCAGCAGCCGGTCGGCGGCGATCAGCTCGTCGAACTGCGCCTCGCTGACGAAGTGGTACTGCACCCCGTCCACCTCACCCGGCCGCGGCTGGCGGGTGGTGCACGAGACCGACACCCAGACGTGCGGGAACAGCCGCCGGACCGCGGCCACCACGGTTCCCTTGCCGACCCCGGACGGTCCGGACAGGACCGTCAGGCGGGCAGGCGAGCCCCCCACATCAGACAGCAAGGCGTCCCCGTCAGGTCCGGTCATGACCGCGATTGTGCCGCCTGGGAGATTCGTTGCAGTAACGCGGCGCGCTGATGCGGCCCCAAACCGCGGATTCGCCGCGACTCGGCGATCTTCAGCTCGCGCAGCAGCGCCGCCGCCCGCACCTTGCCGTAGCCCGGCAGCGCGTCCAGCAGGGCCGGCACCCGCATCGAGGCCAGCTGCTCGTCGGTGCGGGCCTGGTCGAGCAGCTCGGCAAGGCTGATCCGGCCGGCCTTCAGGTCGGCCCGGGCGTGCGCCCGGGCGGTGCGGCCGGCAATCGCCACGACCAGCGCGCCGGCCCGCTGTTCCGCGCTCAGCCGAGGAACCTCAGGCATGCCGGCAACGCTACGCCCCGCGTCGCCGGCCTGCTGCCCGGTAACCGATATCCGCCCAGCCGCCGTCCTGGCGCACGGCCGACGGCTTAGCCGGAAAGCCCGCTCAGCCGCGCAGGAAAAGGAAATCCTCGATCGCCCGCTCGGCCGCCGCCCGCAACGCCGGCAACGACGGGCCGGCCCGCAGCACCTCCCGGGACACGCTGGGCAGCACCGCGCCCAGGTGGCCGCCGAAGATCCGCCGGACGTCGGCCGCGGTGCCGCCCTGCGCGCCGATGCCCGGCACCAGGTACGGCCCGTTCAGGCCGCCCAGCTGTGCCACCGACTCGCCGATGGTCGCCCCCACCACCACGCCGTAGGACCCCAGAGGCTCGGCCCCGGCGTTGCGCGCGGCCAGTTCGTCGATCACCGACTGGGCCACCGTCCGGCCGTCGGCCAGCCGGGCGTGCTGCACCTGCGGGCCCTCCTTGTTCGAGGTCAGGGCGAGCACGAACACCCCGGCGCCGTACCGCTCGGCCAGCTCGAAGGCCGGTTCCAGCGAGCCGACCCCGAGGTACGGGCTGACGGTGATCGCATCCACCGCGAGCTCCGAGGACGGGTCCAGGTAGGCCTCGCCGTAGGCGGCCATGGTGGAGCCGATGTCACCGCGCTTGACGTCGGCCAGCACCAGCGCACCGGCCGCCCGGGCCGCGGCAACGGTCCGTTCCAGCACCGCGATGCCCCGCGAGCCGAACCGTTCGAAGAACGCCGACTGCGGCTTGATGACCGGCACCAGATCGGCGAAGGCCTCCACGCAGCCCAGCGCGAACCGCTCCAGCGAGGCCAGGTCGTCGGCCAGCCCCCACTCGTGCAGCAGCTGGGAGTGCGGGTCGATGCCCAGGCACAGCGCTCCCCGTCGCTCCAGCGCGGTGCACAGCCGCTGCCCGAAGCCGGCCGGCTCGGCGGCCAGGTGCGGCTCCGGAACGAAGCCCGAGCCGGTCACGCCGGCACCGTCTCGCTCGGCCGGCCCAGCAGCGCGGCCCGCTGCTCGGGGCTCTTGTGCGCGAAGCCGATCGCGTCGGCCACCGATCTGAACCCGCGGGCGTCCAGCTCGGCGTCCAGCTCGCGCAGGATGCGCACCGGCGCGCTCGGGTCGTGGAACACCGCGGTGCCGACCGACACCGCCGAAGCACCGGCCAGCAGGAAGCGCAGCGCGTCCTGGCCGGTCAGAATCCCGCCCATGCCGAGCAGCGGCAGGTGCGGCACCGACTGGTGCACCTGCCACACGCAGCGCAGCGCCACCGGGCGCACCGCCGGCCCGGACAGCCCGCCGGTCACCCCGGCCAGCGCCGGCTGCAGGGTGTCCAGGTCGATCTCCAGGCCGAGCAGGGTGTTGATCAGCGAGATGCCGTCCGCGCCGGCGTCGGTGACCGCCCGGGCGATCACCCCGATGTCGGTCACGTCCGGCGAGAGCTTGGCGAACACCGGGACGTTCGGGTGCGCCGCCCGCCGGACCGCCGAGATCACCCGGCCGGCCGCGATCGGATCACAGGCGAACACCTGGCCGCGGCTCTCCACGTTCGGGCAGGAGATGTTGACCTCGATCAGGTCCACCGGGTGGTTGAACAGCCGCTTGGCCAGCGCCACGTACTCGTCGGTGTGCCCGCCGGCGATGGAGACCACCGCCCGCGCGCCGGTCTTCTTCAGCCAGGGCAGGTCGTGCGCCAGGAACGAGTCGATCCCCGGCCCCTGCAGCCCGATCGAGTTCAGCATCCCGCTCGGCGTCTCGGCCATCCGCGGCGTCGCCCGTCCGGACCGGGCCCGCAGCATGATCGACTTGGTGACCACCCCGCCGATCTCGGCCAGATCGAAGAACTGGCTCAGCTCCTTGCCGGCCGCCGCGCACCCGGACGCGGTCAGCACCGGGTTCGGCAGCCGCAGCCGGCCCAGCGAGGTCGAAAGGTCAGCCATCTAACGCCCTATCCCGTCAGCTCCGTGCAGGTCGGCCGGCAGCGTGCCGACGTCGGCCCAGCGCACCCGGCCGGCCTCGAAGACCGGTCCCTCCACGCACGAGCGGACGAACCGGGAGACCCCGTCGCCGCCCCGGACCGGCAGCACGCAGGTCATGCACACCCCGATCCCGCAGGCCATCGCCTCCTCGACCGCGACCTGCGCCGGGATGGCGTGTGCCCGGGCCACCTCGCCGACCGCGGCCAGCATGCCCATCGGGCCGCAGGCGTAGACGATCTCGGCACCCAGCCGCTCGATCGCCGACGGCAGCGGGTCGACCACCCGGCCCAGCTGGCCGGCCGAGCCGTCGTCGGTGGTCACGGTGACCTTGCCGATCAGCCGCTTGGCCTGCAGCTCGCCGAACAGCCGGTCCGCCCGGGCGGCCCCCACGATCATCTCGACCTCGCTGCCCAGCGCGAGCAGCCGCTCGGCCAGCGGCAGCAGCGGCGCGGTGCCGTAGCCGCCGCCGACCAGGACGGCCGGCACCGGCTCCCGCGGGATCGGGAACGGCACCCCGAGCGGGCCGACCAGGTCCAGCCGGGTGCCGGCCCGCTGGCTGGTCAGCCACTCGGTGCCGGGGCCGTGCACGGCGACCACGAACTGGATGGTGCCCGCGAACTCGCCTCCCGGCTTCACCCCGTACAGCGCGAACGAGCGGCGCAGCAGCATCGAGGTGCGCGGCCCGCCAACGGCTACCGCGACGAACTGGCCGGGCTGGAAGGCTCGGGCCACCCCCGGCGCGATCACGGTGAACTGCAGGTAGCTGCCGACCCGGGTGATGTCGAAGATCTCCCCGGTCTCCTGCACCGGCCCGGTTCCGGCTCCGCTCTCGGTCTCGACGCTCACTCGGTGCTCCACGCTCATCGATCGCTCTTTCCGCTTGCCGGCCTCACTCGCCGATGCCGTCCCGCCAGTTGGCCAGCGCGCGGTGGTGCGACTGCAACGAGGCCACCGAGACATCGTCGCGGATCAACTCCTCGATGCCCTGCACCGCCGCGGCCACCGCCTGGACGGTGGTCAGGCACGGGATGCCGACCTGCACGGCGGCCGTCCGGATCTCGTAGCCGTCGATCCGCGGGCCGGAGTTGCCAGGCGAGCCGAACGGGGTGTTGAGCACCAGGTTGACGTTGCCGGCCAGGATCTCCTCGACGATGTTGCCGGCTCCCTCGGAGTACTTGCCGACCACCTCGGCCGGCACCCCGTTGCGGCGCAGCACCTGCGCGGTGCCGGTGGTCGCCAGCACCCGGAAGCCCAGGTCGTGCAGCCGGCGCACCGGGAAGATCGCCGCGCGCTTGTCCCGGTTGGCGATCGAGACGAACACCGTGCCCTTGGTCGGCAGCGAGCCGTAGGCCGCCGCCTGGGACTTGGCGAACGCCGAGCCGAAGATGGCGTCCAGCCCCATCACCTCACCGGTGGACTTCATCTCCGGGCCGAGGATCGAGTCGACCAGGTCACCGCCCGGTGAGCGGAACCGGTGGAAGGGCAGCACCGCCTCCTTCACCGCGATCGGCGCGTCCGGCGGCAGCTCGCCGCCGTCGCCGTGCCGGGGCAGCATGCCCTCCGCACGCAGCTCGGCGATGCCGGTGCCGGCGGCGATCCGGGCGGCCGCCTTGGCCAGCGGCACCGCGGTCGCCTTGGACACGAACGGCACCGTCCGGCTGGCCCGCGGGTTGGCCTCCAGCACGTAGAGCACGTCGCCGGAGAAGGCGTACTGCACGTTGAGCAGTCCCCGGACGCCCACCTCGCGGGCGATCTGGAAGGTGGCGGCGCGGACCCGGTCGATGGTCCGGCCGTCCAGGGTGATCGGCGGCAGCGAGCAGGCCGAGTCGCCGGAGTGGATGCCGGCCTCCTCGATGTGCTCCATCACCCCGCCCAGGTAGAGCTCGGTGCCGTCGTAGAGGGCGTCGACGTCGATCTCCACGGCGTCGTCGAGGAACCGGTCCACCAGCACCGGGTGGTCCGGGGTGATGTGGGTGGCCTTGGCGATGTAGGTCGCCAGCCCGGTCTCGTCGTAGACGATCTCCATGCCGCGCCCGCCCAGCACGTAGGACGGCCGGACCAGCACCGGGTAGCCGATCGAGTCGGCGACCTGCTTGGCCTCGTCGAACGAGGTGGCCAGGCCATACCGGGGCGCCGGCAGCCCGATCTGCTGCAGGATCCGGCCGAACTCGCCGCGGTCCTCGGCCAGGTGGATCGCTTCGGGCTGGGTGCCCAGCACCGGCACCCCGGCGTCCTTGAGCCGCTTGGCCAGGCCCAGCGGGGTCTGCCCGCCCAGCGTGCAGATCACCCCGGCGACGGTGCCGGACTGCCGCTCGGCGTGCACCACCTCCAGCACGTCCTCGAAGGTGAGCGGTTCGAAGTACAGCCGGTCGGCGGTGTCGTAGTCGGTGGAGACGGTCTCGGGGTTGCAGTTGACCATCACCGTCTCGAAGCCGGCCTCGTGCAGCGCCATCACCGCGTGCACGCAGGAGTAGTCGAACTCGATGCCCTGCCCGATCCGGTTCGGCCCGCTGCCGAGGATCAGGACCTTGGGACGTTCGCGCTGCGGGCTGACCTCGGTCTCGGAGTCGTAGCTGGAGTAGTGGTACGGGGTGCGGGCGGCGAACTCGGCGGCACAGGTGTCCACGGTCTTGTACACCGGCCGGATGCCGGCCCGGTGCCGCAGCAGCCGGACGCCGTCCTCGCCGGCCAGCTCCGGCCGCAGCGCCGCGATCTGCCGGTCCGACAGGCCGTGCCGCTTGGCCCGGCGCAGCAGCTCGGCGGTGAGGCTCGGTGCCTCGGCCAGCTCCCGGCCGACCTCGCCGATCAGCGCCAGCTGGTCGACGAACCACGGGTCGATGCCGGTGGCCTCGGCCACGTCGGTCACGCTCGCACCGGCCCGCAACGCCCGCTCGACGGCGTAGATCCGCCCGTCGGTGGGCACCGCGGCGATCCGGAGCAGCTCGGCAACCGAGGCGGTTTCGGGGTCCGGATCGGCGCCGGTCCAGAACCCGGCCATGGCCGTCTCGGTGGAACGCAGCGCCTTGCCCAGCGCCTCGGTGAAGTTGCGCCCGATCGCCATCGCCTCGCCCACCGACTTCATGTGGGTGGTGAGCACCGGGTCGGCACCGGGGAACTTCTCGAACGCGAACCGCGGCACCTTGATCACCACGTAGTCCAGGCTCGGTTCGAAGCAGGCCGGGGTGGCGCCGGTGATGTCGTTGCTGACCTCGTCCAGGGTGTAGCCGACCGCCAGCTTCGCCGCGATCTTGGCGATCGGGAATCCCGTTGCCTTGGAAGCCAAAGCGCTCGATCGCGACACCCGCGGGTTCATCTCGATCACGATCATCCGGCCGGACGCCGGGTCGACGGCGAACTGGATGTTGCAGCCGCCGGTGTCGACGCCGACCTCGCGCAGCACCGCGATGCCCACGTCGCGCATGTGCTGGTACTCCCGGTCGGTCAGCGTCATCGCCGGCGCCACGGTGATCGAGTCGCCGGTGTGCACCCCCATCGGGTCGATGTTCTCGATGGAGCAGACCACCACCACGTTGTCGTTGCGGTCGCGCATCAGCTCCAGCTCGAACTCCTTCCAGCCGAGCACGCTCTCCTCGACCAGCACCTCCTGCACCGGTGAGGCGGCCAGCCCGCGCTCGACCCGGGTCCGCACCTCCTCGGCGGTGTGCGCCATCCCCGAGCCGAGGCCGCCCATGGTGAACGACGGCCGGATGACCACCCGGTTGCCCACCGTCTCGGCGAAGGCGATCGCCTCGTCCAGGGTGTGGCAGACCGCCGAGGCGGGCACGTCCGCGCCAACCGTCCGGACGATGTCCTTGAACTTCTGGCGGTCCTCGCCGCGCTGGATGGCGTCGATGTCGGCGCCGATCAGCTCCACGCCGTAGCGTTCCAGCACGCCGCGGGCGTGCAACGCGACCGCCAGGTTCAGCGCGGTCTGCCCGCCCAGGGTGGCCAGCAGCGCGTCGACCGGATGACCCAGGGCCGCCTCGGTCGCGATCACCTTCTCCACGTACTCCGGGGTGAGCGGCTCGATGTAGGTGGCGTCGGCGAACTCCGGGTCGGTCATGATGGTGGCCGGGTTGGAGTTCACCAGGCTGACCCGGAAGCCCTCACTGCGCAGCACCCGGCACGCCTGGGTGCCGGAGTAGTCGAACTCGCAGGCCTGGCCGATCACGATCGGGCCGGAGCCGATCACCAGGATGTGGGAGATGTCGGTGCGCCTGGGCATCAGGCTGATCCATTCTGCTCTTCGCGCGAGCGCTCATCGCCGGGCTCGCTCCGCTCCTCGCTGCGCTGCGATGCTCGCTCGCGACCCTCCAATAGCTCGGCGAACCGATCGAACAGGTACGCCGCGTCGTGCGGGCCGGCCGCGGCCTCCGGGTGGTACTGCACCGAGAACGCCGGGACGTCGCGGGCCCGCAGCCCCTCCACCACGTTGTCGTTGAGGCAGATGTGGCTGACCTCCACCTCGCCGAAGTCCGTCGAGGTCGGCCGGTCGATCGGAGCGTCAACGGCGAAGCCGTGGTTGTGGGCGGTGATCTCCACCTTGCCGGTGGCCCGGTCCTGCACCGGCTGGTTGATGCCGCGGTGGCCGTAGCGCAGCTTGTACGTACCGAAGCCGAAGGCGCGGCCCAGCAGCTGGTTGCCGAAGCAGATGCCGAACACGGGCAGCTGCGTGCCGAGCAGTTCGCGCAGCAGCGCGACCGCATCGTCGGCGGTGGCCGGGTCCCCGGGCCCGTTGGACAGGAACACCGCGTCGGCACCGGTGTCGAGCACCTGGCGCAGGCTCGAGGCGGCCGGCAGCACGTGGGTGGTGATGCCGCGCTCGGCCAGGCGGTGCGGGGTCATCGCCTTGATGCCGTAGTCCAGCGCGGCAATGCTGAACCGCCGGGTGTCGATCGCCTCGACGGTGTAGGGCTCGCCGGTGCTCACCTCGCCGGCCAGGTCCGCGCCGGCCATCTGCGGCGAGGCCAACACCCGCCGCCGCAACGACTCCGGATCCAGGTCGGTGCTGGAGATCCCGCAGCGCATCGCGCCCCGCTCGCGCAGGTGCCGGGTCAGCGCCCGGGTGTCGATCCCGGAGATCCCGACCACGCCCTGCGCGACGAGCTCCTCGTCCAGTGACCGGGTGGCCCGCCAGCTCGACGTCCGGCGGGCCGGGTCGCGCACCACGTAGCCCGACACCCAGATCCGGCGGGACTCCGGGTCCTCGTCGTTGACCCCGGTGTTGCCGATGTGCGGCGCGGTCTGCACCACCACCTGGCGGTGGTACGACGGGTCGGTCAGGGTCTCCTGGTAGCCGGTCATGCCGGTGTTGAACACCGCCTCGCCGAAGGTCTCACCGGCCGCCCCGTAGGACTCGCCGGCGAATGTCCGGCCGTCCTCGAGCACCAGAATGGCTTTGTCTGTCATCAGATTGCCTCGTTCTCGGTTCCGGTGCGCGTCCCGTGACCGGCACTGCCGGTACTGGTGGCGGGTGCGGTCAGGTGCTCCAGCGCGGCCAGCCACGCCGGGTACCCGGTCTTGTCCTCGGCTCGGATGCCGCTGTCCAGGTCCTGCCCGCCGTGCCGCCAGCGCAGCACCAGCAGCCCGCCCGCGCCGACCACCTTGCCGGCCAGCGCCGGCTCCAGCCGGGCGTCGACCAGCTGGTCAGCGGGCAGGAAGACCGGGCTGCTGCCCTGCCGCTCGACCAGCACGCCGGCCTCGGTCAACCGGGCCAGCGCGGCGGCCCGGACGCCCAGGCCGCGGGCCACGATCCGGTCCTGCCACCGGGTGGCGAGCGTGGTGCCGACGTAGAGGCCGGCCAGCGGCGCGGCGAGCTCGGCACCGAGCGTGCCGGGCACCGCGGGCAGCTCCGGCAGCCAGTCCTGGCGCGCGCCGCGGTGCCGCCAGCCCAGCCGCATGCCGGCCAGGGCCAGGGCGAACAGCAGCACGCAGCCAGCCACCAGCAGCAGCCGGGTCATGCCCACACCGCCGAGGCCCCTGACAGTGCCGGCACGACCCCGTCGCGGGCGGTGGGCCGGCCGCGCAGGAAGGTGGCCAGCACCCGGCCCGGCAGCCGCCGGCCGGCGAACGGGGTGTTGCGCGACAGCGAGGCCAGCGCCGCCGGCTGCACCACCCAGCTCGCGGAGGGGTCGACCAGGGTGAGGTTGGCCGGCTCCCCCACCGCGATCGGGCGGCCGTGCCCGGCCAGCCGGCCGATCACCGCGGGCCGGACGCTCATCCGGTCGGCGAGCCCGGCCCAGTCCAGCCGGCCGGGTTCGACCATCGTCTCGATCAGCACCCCCAGCGCGGTCTGCAACCCCAGCATGCCGAACGCGGCGTCGGAGAAGGCGTGGTCCTTGTCGTGCGCGGCGTGCGGGGCGTGGTCGGTGGCGACCGCGTCGATGGTCCCGTCAGCCAGGCCCGCCCGCAGCGCCTCGACGTCCTCGGCCGGCCGCAGCGGCGGGTTGACCTTGAACACCGGGTCGTAGCCGGCCAGCAGGTCGCAGGTCAGCAGCAGGTGGTGCGGGGTCACCTCGGCGGTGACCGGGATGCCGCGTTGCTTGGCCCAGCGCAGCACGTCCACGCTGCCGGCGGAAGAGACGTGGCAGACGTGCAGCCGCGAGCCGGTGTGCCGGGCCAGCATCACGTCCCGGGCGATGACGCTCTCCTCGGCGACCGACGGCCAGCCCGGCAGCCCCAGCCGTCCGGACAGCTCCCCCTCGTGCGCGCAGCAGCTGGCGTCGGCCAGCCGGGGGTCCTGGGCGTGCTGGGCGAGTACGGCGTCGAAGGGCTTGAGGTACTCCAGCGCCCGGCGCATCAACCGGGCGTCGCTGACGCAGTGCCCGTCGTCGCTGAACACCCGGACGGCCGCCGACGAGCGGGCCATGTTGGCGATCTCGGCCAGCTGCTCGCCGGCCAGCCCGCGGGAGACCGCTCCCACCGGGCGCACGTCGACCAGGCCGGCCAGCTCGCCGAGCCGGGCCACCTGCTCGACGATCTCGGCGGTGTCGGCGACCGGGTTGGTGTTGGCCATCGCGTGCACCGCGGTGAACCCGCCCAGGGCCGCGGCGGCCGAGCCGGTGGCGATCGTCTCGGTGTCCTCGCGGCCGGGCTCGCGCAGGTGGGTGTGCAGGTCGACCAGCCCGGGCAGCAGCACCGCCCCGTCGGCCTCGATCAGCTCGGCGCCGTCCGGCCGCTCCAGCGACGGGCCGAGGCCGGCGATCGCGCCGTCGGCCAGCAGCACGTCGACCGCCGCGGCACCCAGCGGCCGGACGCCGCGCAGCAGCACCGGCCGGGAGAACCCGGTCACGCGTGCACCGCCGCGGGGTGCGGCTCGCCGGTCGTCCCAGTACGTCCGGAGCCCTCGTCGGCACCGGCCATCAGGTGGTAGAGCACCGCCATCCGGACCGCCACGCCGGCCCGGACCTGGTCCAGCACCAGCGACCGGGGGCTGTCGGCGGCGATCGAGGAGATCTCCAGGCCGCGGTTCATCGGGCCGGGATGCAGCACCGGGGCGTGCTCGGGCAGCAGGTCCAGCCGGGCCGGGCTCAGCCCGTAGCCGATCGCGTACTCACGCTCGGTCGGGAAGTACCCCACGGCGGCCCGACCGCCGCCGGAGGACCCGGTGCCCATCCGCTCGCGCTGCACCCGCAGCATCATCACCGCGTCGACGTCGCCGGCGACCTTGCCGGCCAGGGTGGCGTCGAGGTCCCAGCTGGTGGAGCAGTTCCAGGTGTGCACGCCGGCCGGCATCAGGGTCGGCGGCGCGACCAGGGTCACCTGGGCGCCCAGCAGGCCGAGCAGCAGGACGTTGGACCGGGCCACCCGGCTGTGGGTCAGGTCGCCCACGATCACGATGTGCCGGCCGGCCAGCTCGCCGAGCCGGCGGCGCAGCGTGAAGGCATCCAGCAGCGCCTGGGTGGGGTGCTCGTGGGTGCCGTCGCCGGCGTTGATGACCGGGCAGTCGACCCATTCGGTGACCCGGTGCGCCGCCCCGGAGCTGGGGTGCCGGATCACCAGCGCGTCTACCCCGAGCGCTGCCACGGTGAGCGCGGTGTCGCGCAGGCTCTCGCCCTTGCTGACGCTCGACCCCTTGGCGCTGACGTTCACCACGTCCGCCGACAGCCACTTGCCGGCGATCTCGAACGACGACCGGGTGCGGGTGGAGTCCTCGAAGAACAGGTTGACCACGGTGCGCCCGCGCAGCGCCGGCAGCTTCTTCACCTGCCGGTGCTGGATGGCGTCCATCTGCTCGGCGGAATTCAGGATCTCGTATGCGCCGGCGGCGTCGAGGTCGGCGGCCGACAGCAGGTGCCGGGTCATGCCGGCCCTCCAGCCCTGGCAGTACCGGCGGCACCGGCGTGGATGCTGACCTCGTCCACCCCGTCGGTCTCGGCCAGCCGCACCCGGACCTGCTCCTCGGCCGAGGTCGGCAGGTTCTTGCCCACGTAGTCGGCCCGAATCGGCAGTTCGCGGTGCCCGCGGTCGACCAGCACCGCCAGTTGCACCGCACGCGGGCGGCCCAGGTCGGTCAGCGCGTCCAGCGCGGCGCGCACCGTCCGGCCGGAGAACAGCACGTCGTCGACCAGGATCACCAGCTTGCCGTCCACACCGCCGGCGGGCTCCACGGTGCGGCCCAGCGGGCGGCTGGCCTGGGTGCGCAGGTCGTCGCGGTAGAGGGTGATGTCCAGGCTGCCCAGGCCCACCCGGACGCCGGCGAAGGTGGCGATCCGCTCGGCGAGCCGGTGGGCCAGCGGCTCGCCGCGGGTCGGGATGCCCAGCAGCACCACGCCGTCGCCGCCGGAGGTCTTCTCCAGGATCTGGTGGGCGATCCGGTCCAGCACCCGGGCGATGTCGTCGGCCTGCAGGACGGTCTTGGCGCCCGCCGCGGCCGGCCGCGGGTCGGCCGGAGGGGTGAATGTCGGGGAGAGGGGGACTGATGTGTCCGAAATGGGCTGCGCAGGCACGCTGCGTAGACCTCCTTCCTCGCCTCACAGGACGAGTCGTTAAAGGACGTCGTAACAAAGCCGACGGTAGCAGAATGAAGCATGGCAACCGCAGTTGACCGCTAGTGTCGGGTTACCCGGTTACAGTATGTGGAAGTGTTACTCTGTAAAATCAGCGTTACGCAAGGATTTGCTAGCACAGCCAGTTGAGAACGACTACCACCCGTGGCCAATCTGTTGAAGGACGGGGACGTGACTGAGCACAACACTCCGACCATCGGTGACGACGTCGCCGCGGCCCCGGGGGCCGAAGGCGCCGGCTCGGAGGTCGCCGGGCTGGCTCCGGGTGACCGAGAGTATGCCCGCGCGCTGGGTAGCCGGTTGAGGGCTGTCCGTTCCCAGCAACGGCTGTCCCTGCACGGTGTGGAGCGCAAGTCCAACGGCAAGTGGAAGGCAGTCGTCGTCGGTTCCTATGAGCGCGGCGACCGCGCGGTGTCGGTGGCCCGGCTCGCGGAGCTGGCCGAGTTCTACGGCGTGCCGATCTCCGAACTGCTGCCCGCCGAGGACGGCGCGACCAGCAGCCGGTCCGACAGCGGCGGCAAGGTGGTGCTCGACCTGCAGAAGCTGCAGCACGTACCGGCCGAGGACGCCGCCCCGCTGGTCCGCTACGCCCACTCCATCCAGCGGCAGCGCGGCGACTACGGCAACAAGGTGCTCTCGATCCGCGGCGAGGACCTGCGGGCGCTGGCCCTGATGTTCGACACCTCGCTGGAGCGGCTGACCGAGAAGCTGGTCGCCTGGGGCGTGCTGGCGCCGGGCTCGATCGGCCACGGCCTGGAGTAACTCCGCTGCCGGCTCAGGTGGCTGCCGTGCCGCCGGCCGGCAGCTGATCGCGCAGCACCCTGCCCAGGATTCCGTTGACGAACTTCGGCGAGTCGTCGGTGGACAGCAGCTTGGCCAGCTCCACCGCCTCGTCGATGGCCACCGCGTCGGGTACGTCGGTGGCCCACAGCAGCTCGTACAACCCGACCCGCAGCACCGCCCGGTCCACCCCGGGCATCCGGTCCAGCGTCCAGCCCTCGGAGTAGTCGTTGAGCAGCTGGTCGATCGCCGCCCGATGCTCGGCGACGCCCTCGATCAGCTCGATGGTGTAGTCACTGATCGGCGGGTCGGCCAGCGCGATCCGCTCGGCCAGCGTGCTCACCGGGTCCGCGCCGCGCAGGTCGGCCTCGTAGATCAGGTCGACGGCGCGCTTGCGAGCCTTGCTCCGAGCGGCCACCTAGCTCACCGGCTCTTCGCGCGAGCGCTCATCGCAAACCTCGCTGCGCTCCTCGGCGCTGACGCGCCTGCGATGCTCACTCGGAAGACTCGGCTCTTCGCGCGAGCGCTCATCGCAAACCTCGCTGCGCTCCTCGGCGCTGACGCGCCTGCGATGCTCACTCGGAAGACTCGGCTCTTCGCGCGAGCGCTCATCGCAAACCTCGCTGCGCTCCTCGGCGCTGACGCGCCTGCGATGCTCACTCGGGTCACTAGCTGTTGACGCGGCCGAGGTAGCGGCCGTCCCGGGTGTCGATCTTGATCTTCTCGCCGGTGGTGACGAACAGCGGCACCTGCACCTCGGCGCCGGTCTCCACCGTGGCGGGCTTGGTGCCACCGGTCGCCCGGTCGCCCTGCAGCCCGGGCTCGGTGTAGGTGATCAACAGCTCGACCGAGGTCGGCAGCTCGATGTAGAGCGGCACGCCCTCGTGCACCGCGACCATCGCCTCGGAGTTGTCCAGCAGGTAGTTGGCACCGTCCCCGACGACCGCACCCGGCACGTGGACCTGCTCGTAGGTGTCGGCGTCCATGAAGACGAAGTCGTCGCCTTCCTTGTACAGGTAGGTCATGCCGCGCTTGTCCACGGTGGCGGTCTCGACCTTGGTGCCGGCGTTGAACGTCCGGTCGACCACCTTGCCCGACAGCACGTTCTTCAGCGTGGTCCGCACGAATGCGCCGCCCTTGCCCGGCTTGACGTGCTGGAACTCCACCACGGTCCACAACTGGCCGTCGAGGTTGAGCACCAAGCCGTTCTTCAGGTCGTTCGTGGTCGCCATCGCAGGGTCTGTCTCCTCGGGCCGGGTCGGGTTGTCAAGCGGCGGTATTCCGCCTCCCAGCCTACCGGGCAGCCCGGACGCTCCCTGCCAGCGGTGCTCCGGGCCGGGCTTCAGCACCAGCCCGGAGCACCGGATTTCAGGCGGTGTCCCGGAAGTATCCGGTGCAGGCCACCCTGGTTCCGCTGTTGGAGATACAGACCCGCCAGATGATGTGATGGTTGTCGGCGATGTCGAGATTCCCGTCGACGCATCCGTTGTTGGCGCCGTTGTTGTCGAGCACAACGCCGTTGTTGTACACATTCTCCTCGACATACCAGTCAAGGAGAATGCCGTAGCCGTCGGCCTTCTGGTCGCAAGCCTTCAGATGCTCGCCGACATCGTAGAACTGGCCGCAGCCTGCGTCGCTGTAGCAGTGGGTGGAGTTGGTGGCAGCGGCCGGTCCGGCCGTGGCGAACGCCGCACCCGCCAGCGTGGCGACCGACGCGCCTATCAGGGCAATTCTTTTGAACATGAATCCTCCTTGGGCGCCTGCCCAACGACTCGCATCGTCAGGGGCAGACGTGGGATATATGAGAGGACTCCGGAGCCTAGTGACAATGTATCATTTATTTATATATGGTGTAAATAGGACGCACATCAACCGGCCGGGGTGAAGCCGAGCACCGGACGGGCCCGGCCGCCGGACTCGGTCAGCAGCGCCACCGCCTCACCGGTCTCGGTGATCCCGCCGTAGGTGCCCGCGATGCCGGCCGGCGCGATGGTCCGGCCGTAGCCGAGCTCGGCCGCCTCGGCCGCGGTCAGCCGGCGCACCGGCATGCTGGCCTCGATCGCGCGCGGCAGCGGCAGCACGATGGGATCGGCCAGCTCGGCCAGCTGCTCCAGGGTCAGTGCCTGCTCCAGCCCGAACGGCCCGACCCGGGTGCGGCGCAGCGCGGTCAGGTGGCCGCCGACGCCGAGCAGCTCGCCCAGGTCGCGGGCCAGCGCCCGGACGTAGGTGCCCGAGGTGCAGTCCACCGCCACGTCCAGGTCCAGCACGTCCGGGTTCGGCACGTTAGGGTCGCTGCGCTCCCCCGCCGGGCAGGGCGGGGCCAGCAGCTCGAACCGGTGGACGGTCACGGGCCTGGCCGCCAGCTGCACCGTCTCGCCGGACCGCACCCGGGCGTAGGCCCGCTCACCGTCCACCTTGATCGCCGACACCGACGACGGCCGCTGCAGGATGTCGCCGGTCAGGGTCTTCATCGCCGACTCGACGGCCGCCGGATCTAGGCCGCCGGCCGGCGCGCCGGAGAGCACCGTCCCCTCCGCGTCGTCGGTGCTGGTGGCGGCCCCGAGCCGGACGGTGGCCAGGTAGCTCTTGTCGGTGAGGGTCAGGTGGTTCATCAGCTTGGTGGCCCGCTCGACGCCGAGCACCAGCACCCCGGTGGCCATCGGGTCCAGGGTGCCAGCGTGCCCCACCCGCCGGGTGCCGGCGATCCGGCGCACCCGCCCGACCACGTCGTGGGAGGTCATACCGGCCGGCTTGTCGACGACGATCAGGCCGCCCGGCCCGGCCGGGCCCTTGCGTGCCATCAGTCCTTGGGTCCCCACGGGCAGTCGGCGTCGCTGTAGAGGTCGTTCCAGCAGTGCGCCGTGCCGTTGATCCGCGGCACCAGCCGGTGCTCGGTGCTGACCGCGTTGACCAGCACACCCAGGCACAGCAGCGCCTGCACCACCGCGATCGCCACCCGTCCCTTGCGGATCAGCAGCGCGACCAGCACCGGCAGCGGGATGACCACCAGCAGGGTGATCACCAGCGCGACGTGCATCAGGTGCAGCTGGGTACGCAGCCCGCAGCTCTCCCCGCAGGACGTGGTCTGCCAGCCGGAGATCACCAGCACCCCGACCAGGTCCACCACCGCCACGCAGACCACGGCGACGAGGGCGTCGAACCAGGAGTAGCCCTCCAGCCGGCGGGCCAGCGTCCAGCGCCACCCGGGCCGGGACGGCGCCGCGGCGCTCGACGCCCAGGAGAAGGACGGAACGGGCTCGGACCCGCCGGTCTTGCCTGCCACCTCGCTCCAACCCTCCCCCGTTGCACCAGCCGTCGACCCATCGTCGCGGCCCAGCCGCACTGCCACCAGCGATTATCGCGCGTCAGGGAGGATCAGGGTGCCTTAGTCATGATCGGCATCAAGTTCGGCGCGGATGTCCTCTCGCCGGGCATCGCGTTCGTAGCTTTCAGCAATCCCTCGCAGAATCCGGGCAGTGCGTGGGCACCGGAGCTTAACTAGATCACTCCAAGACTTGTACCGGGCCGACTCTTGCCTTTCCTGCTCACCCCCGTCATACGGGCCTCTCATAGTTACACCGCGCGTGTTTAACCTGCCGATGATGAAGCCGTTCTCCAACTCGCGGCTACCGATGGTTTCGATCAGTTCTCGAACCGGCTCCGCCGGCCATATGCCATCGCTACCAACCGGGGAGTATGCGAACGCTTGACCGATGAGCTCATCGCCAATATCGGCACGGTCGCACTCCGAGAGCGCAAAGCGCGCGCTGGTGACCCAACTATGCATGGTATTCGCGTCAAGGGTGCCATCCTCGCGTTGACCCGGGAAGCCATGCCAACCGTTCAGTACCCACCAGGCTTGATTTGCCAGCCGCTGTTCTAACTCTGTCGCCTTACGTGGGGCGTCGTGCTTGCCGCGGTACACCCGCTTGCTTAGATCGACGAACAGGTCGGACTGGGTGGCGAGCGCTATGGCAAGAGCCTTCGGTGGCCGAGTGTGCTCTAAGACGCGGAAGAACGCGAACTCAAAACGTGCCAACGTTTGCGCCTCTGTCCCACGCGCTGCTAAATAGTCCAGCAGCGCTCCGACGTAATAGCTCGTCATGTCCGACACGTCGTGTGGTCTGGGGTCTTCGCTGATGGCGCGCTCAAGCGTCGTAATCACTAGTGAGGGCGCCACACCGAGGACGTCCTGCTTGGGTCCTTGGTTGATTTCTAGGACTTCCACTGCGTCGGCTAACGCTTCAATGGCGGCCCAAGCGCGATCGTGGGCGACAAGCCGAGTCACCGCTGTTTCCAAATCCTCGGCAGCTGTACCTTGCAGGTGAGCTGTCTGCCAGTAGATCTCTGCGTCAGCTTGCTCTAGGTCCAAGACGTCCCAGAACTGAGCCCTCGCTGGGACACAGCGGATCACTAACTCTCGGCCAGGCCCAGTCAGCTCGCACCGTGCCAGTAGATCCCGAAGTACTTCTGGACCATCGAGGGCGAGTTTGTGCTGCAACCAGGCCTGGGCGGCCTCTTGGAGCGCAGGGCGTTCTGCGCCGAACCAGCCCAGCAGAGCGTCAGCTGACACTTGGTCGAATTTTGCCAACGTGAAGCCAACATGCCGCGGGACTGGGGCGCGGTCGACCAGTGCAGTCAGTGTCCGGAGGGGGTCCTCATCGGTGAGCACTTCCGCGATGGCCGCGCGTTGCAACTCAGCCAGCTCGGCGGCGCGGGCCATGTAATCGGATCGCGGATGCTCCACAAGTTCGGGGATGTCCGGACGCCAGGCAAACAGGTAGGCGAACCGCTTCGGATCGTCAGTCGGCTCAAGCTGAGTGGCGAGAGCTTCCAGTCGGTCAAGTATCGCTGCTCCGAGCGCCCAGTCGGCCGAGGCGTAACGCCGGTGCCGATCGATAAGTTGGCGCACTGACTCCCACAGGGCGAACCGTTGATCAAACGGTAGCGCCTCCGCCGTTGCAGTGACCTGCTCCAACGCCGTGAGAATTTGGGCCTGGTCATCGGTTGGGAGCTGGTTGAGCACCTTGACTAACTTTGCCAAGCGCTCGGGGCGATTGACCGTTAAAGAGAGCGCCAAGCGAACAACGGCGTGCGTGTAACTGACCCAGTCCGCCATGGGCATAATGCGGGACGCCGGGTACCAGTCCCGAATCCGCGGTAACGAGGATGGAATCTGGAAGCCCTGCCTTTCGGGCAGCAGGCGAAGCAAGAGGCTCCAGCAGACCTGGGGATGTTCTCGCCGAATAACTTCAAGAGCCTGAACCCGCTGGTCGAGAGTTGCCAGGGTGTTACGGACCCATCCACAAAGGACGGTGCTGAGGCTGTCCAACGGTGTGTTGGCGCTTTCAACATCCAGGTCCATGCTGGCGAGTTTGGCGAAGGACCGAACAGCGTCGAGGAAGTATTCCGGTGACCAGGCAAGGTCTTCCAGCGCCCATAACAATTGGGGATGAGGTGAGGTAGGGCCAAGTGCCAATTCTGGCTTTTCAGACGCCCGGAAGAGCTGTGCGACAGTCGGAGATGGCTGCGCTAGATCGTCGTTTAGGATGTCCAGGAACTCACGGGGCGCTGCTTCAGCAAGTAACTGCAACACATCGATAAGTTCTTGCCAGCGTCGACCTGTAGGGTCTTGGACGGTTTGTTGGAGCATCTCCCGTACTACGCGGGATGCGACATGGTCTAAAGCAGTGATTCCATCGATGAAGATCTCATCGCCGTGCGCTCCCATAATCGCAGCACCACGAGCGATGCCTTGGCGTATAGCCGACGAGTACTGCCGACGAACCTTGCGGATGCCGGCCAACGGCCGCTCGTCGAGCGGAAGATCCAAGACTGGGTTCGGTTCACCAAGGCAGGTGCGGGCGGCCTTGGTCCACTGTTCGACATCGCGCGAACTCAGCATCGGCGCTAAGACAGCGAAGGCCTCGGTCGGGGCCGTGAGGTTCCACTGGTCTCCTACGCGTCGAAAGACCGGATCAGTCGTCTCTGAAGCAGCTATAAGAAGGCTTTCGATTTCGTGCCACGGCAAGCTAGCAAGTGACTCAACCAGGCTGATATCTGCGGGCGCGGTTGTCCAATTGCCAATCAGTGCGAGCTTGGCGAGCGTCTTCGCAATTGGCGGTTGAGCCCAGTCAGGACGCGCGAAACGGGCATCCTTCGATAGGCTGCGTACGAAGGCCTGGAGATTTCGACGGGCCCCAGCAGCAAGTTTCTGCGCTCGGCCAAACTCTATGCCTGCGGCTTGGAAGGCATCGGCGGCTTCCAAGCGACCTAACCGGGGTAGCGCAATGTCTGACTTGTTAGTCAGCATCACCGACTGATCGATCGGCAAGATCACATGGTGACCATGACTTACGGCGCTAGCCACGTCGGCGTTGGCATAGGTCGGTACTAGAACTGCGTGGCCGCTCTCATTCACGATGCGGGTCCAGACTGCCGGCTGGTCGACCAAGATGACCGGTTGCGGGTGCGCTGCATCATCGGAGTTGAGGGCCGCATGAATGAAGCCCTTGACGTCTTCTGCCCACTCGGCGCGCACAGAAAAGACACCAGGCTGATCCGCTATGAAGGAGGCCAGCTGTGCAGCATGCTGCCTGCGGCCAGCTAGGAAGAGGTCAAGCGGCAGTCCCGGTTCCGTCTTAGAACTGAACGTGGACCACCAGCTGTCAATCGTGCGTGCGTCACCTGGGCGTCGGCCCATCAGTTCTGAGATCCAGTAATGAACGGCGGGGGTTTGCTGGAGCCAGCCCTCAAGCACGTCGGCATCAATAACTCGAACATCGGCGAACCTATGTTCTGCGCGGCGAGTCTCGGCCCACCGTTGGGCGCCGCCCCATCGACGTGGTGTGGCGAAAATAAATGTGTCACCCAAGCTTGCCTCTAGAGCTCTGTGAGCCCATTCCTTATCAGCTTTTTGCTTAATCTTTTGATCGACACCAAACTCGAAGCGCAACGGGCCAACCGGCAGGTACGCCGATCCTTCCGAGTCCGCTATGCCGTCCCAGCCACCGATAGCGACACCCTCGCCGCTTCTTATAACTATGCCTGTCACGCCCGGAGTTGCTGCAAGAAGCCGACGAATCAGTTGGGGGAACTGTAGCTGTGCTTGCTTTGTATCGGCCCAAACGTCGAGCTGCGTGCCGTCTATTAGCTCAGGACCGATCAGCCTCCGCTCTGCGGTTAACGTCGCAGCTGGCTGCCCACGCTGATCCCCTAGCCGTTCGACATCGCTGCGCCAAAAGCGATGAAAGCGGGAGCCTGGAACACGTGCTTGCGGCAAAAGTCCTTCTCGTACCCAATTACGCACTGTGTTCTCATGAACGCCTAGCAATTTGGCGGTCTCACGGACGTTTAGAAGCTCATCAGGTACTCTAACCATGAAACTTAGCTTACCTGCTATTGACTTTGTGCACTAGGTTATAAAGACGTTAAGGCAGATTTGACGGGCGTCAAACCGGCGAGCGGAGTGACGACCGAGTAATGAGGTGTCAGGTGGGCCCTTCGATTGCCGAGGCGGTCATAGCAGCGTGTGCGGCTGTTGGTGGCAGTGGATTCGCGGCATGGAGAGCGATCGTTGCCGCACACTGCCATCGAGATAATGTGGCACAGCTGACGAAGGCGAAGGAATCAGGCGCTGACTTTGACCTTCCAGCGGCACTCTCACAGGTGCGACCGGATGACTGGAAGCGGTACCTGCGGAGGCCACAAGTTCAAGGCGGGAGCCCGCACGGCCAATAGCGGTCTCAGCGCTGCTCGCCGACCACCAGCCACCGGCCGGACCGGGTCCGCCACACCATGCCTACGAACCGCAGCCCGATGAAGGCGGCCAGCCCCGCCCACACCCCGGACAGCCCCCAGTCCAGCCGGACGGCCAGCAGGCACAGCGGCACGAAGCCGCCGAGCGCGGCGACCACGGTGACCGTCCGGATGAAGGCGTTGTCGCCGGCGCCGAGCAGCACCCCGTCCAGCGCGAAGACGATGCCGGCCACCGGCATCATCGCCACCAGCCACGGCCACAGCACGTGCGCCTGGCCGCGCACCCCGGCGTCGGAGGTGAACAGCGCCGGGATCAGGTACCAGCCGGCCGTCATCACGAGCCCGAACACCACACCGGCCGCCACCCCGTACCGGCTGACCCGCCAGGCGGTGCTCTTGGCCGCCGCGACCGCGCCCCCGCCGAGCGCCGCCCCGACCAGGGCCTGGGCGGCGATGGCGAAGGAGTCCAACAGCAGCGCGATGAACTCCCACAGCTGCAGGCCGATCTGGTGTGCGGCCAGCTGCGCGGCACCCATCCGGCCGGCCGCTCCAGCAGCGGTGAGGTAGGCCGCCTGGAAGGCCAGCGCCCGGATCACCAGGTCGCGGCTGACCACCAGCTGGGAGCGCATCACCGCCCAGTCGGGCGCCAGCGGCACCCCCTCGGCGCGGATCGCCCGCAGGCACAGCGCCGCGCCCAGCCACTGGGCCAGCACGTTCGCGATCGCCGAGCCGCTGAGCCCGAGCCCGGCCGGATAGACCAGCAGCGGCGAGGCGATTGCCGAGAGCAGGTTGGCCACCACCACGATCCGCACCGGCGTCCGGGTGTCCTGGACGCCGCGCAGCCAGCCGTTGCCGGCCAGCACCAGCAGGATGCCGGGCAGCCCCAGGATGGCGATCCGCAGCCACTGGGTGGCCTCGTCGGCGACCGGGCCGGCGCCGCCGGCGACGGCCTCGACCACCGGCCAGGCCACCAGCTCGCCGACCAGCACGGCCAGCAGCCCGATGGAAACCCCCAGCCAGGACGCCTGCACGCCCTCGTTCACCGCCGCCGCCCGGCGTCCGGCGCCGTAGTAGCGGGCCGCCCGGCCGGTGGTGCCGTACTCCAGGGTGGTGCCGAGCACCGCCAACAGCGTCATCACGGTGCCGGCGGCACCGAGCGCGGCCAGCTGGGATCGGCCCAGGTGGCCGACCACGGCCGTGTCTACCAGCACGAACAGCGGTTCGGCGGCCAGCACCACGAAGGCGGAGGCGGCCAGCGCCACGATCCGCCGAGTCGGGACGTCGACTCCGGTCAGCGCGGGGTCAGAACTCATGGAACATGATCAGCAGGTCGACGAACCCCAGCTCGGGATGGGCGAAGCCGCCCGGCACCGTGCCGATCACGTCGAAGCCGAGCTCGCGGTAGAGCCGGACGGCCGAGGTGTTGGAGGCCGCCACCGCGTTGAACTGGATGCCGTGGAAGCCGGCCGCCCGGCCCTGCTCCAGGCTGTGCAGCACCATCGCCCGCCCGACGCCGCGGCCCCGGGCGGCCTCGGCGACCATGTAGGACGCGGTTCCGATGTGCGCACCCGGGCCGGCCTTGTTCGGCCCGATCCGGTAGCTGCCCAGCACGGTGACCCCGCCCGGCTCGGTGACCAGCCAGACCTGGTCCGGCGGCGTGCCGAACCACAGCTGCCGGCCGACGTCGTAGCCCAGCCGCGGGTCGTAGCAGAAGGTGTCGCCGGCGGCCACGATCTGGTGCCAGAACGGCCAGATCAGCGGCCAGTCCGGCTCGCCGGCGAGCCGGAACTCCACGCCACCGGCCGGATCACTCGTCGTCGGCGTCACGGGGCTTGCGGTAGGGGTCCGGGTCGCCGGCCGGCACCGCATGCGCGCGGGCCCGCTCCACCTGCGCGTCGGCCTGCCGGGCCACCGCGAGCAGCTCGTCGATGTGTTGGGCCGACTGGGGCAGCTCGTCGAGGATGAACGACACCGTCGGGGTGAACTTGACCCCGGTCTGGCGGCCCACCTCGGAGCGGATCTGGCCCCGGGCTGCCTCCAGCGCGGCCGCGGTGTCGGCACGCTCGGTGTCGTCGCCCAGCACGGTGTAGAACACCGTCGCGTCGTGCAGGTCCCCGGTCATCCGGACGTCGGTGACGGTCACCATGCCCAGCCGGGGATCCTTGATCTGGCTTTCGATGTACGAGGCGACGATCTGCCGGATGCGACCGGCCATCCGGCGCGAGCGTGGCGAATCGGCCATGACTTAACTCCTTGCTGACCTCACGGCTCACAGCTGGGTCATGCCCAGCGCCCGGGGACGCTGAGCATGACCGTGAGCCTCACCTACCGGCTAGCTACTTAGCCGCGCGGCTTCTCCCGCATGTCGAAGGTCTCGATGGTGTCGCCGATCTTGATGTCGTTGAACGACCCGAGCCCGATACCGCACTCGAACCCTTCGCGGACCTCGGTCGCGTCGTCCTTGAACCGCCGCAGCGACTCCACCGAGAGGTTGCCGTTGACGACGATGCCGTCCCGCACCAGCCGGGCCTTGGAGTTGCGCCGGATGGTGCCCGAACGCACGATCGAACCGGCGATGTTGCCCACCCGCGGCACCCGGAACACCTCCCGGACCTCGGCGCTGCCCAGCTGCACCTCTTCGAACTCGGGCTTGAGCATGCCCTTGAGCGCGGCCTCGATCTCCTCGATCGCCTGGTAGATGACCGTGTAGTACCGGACATCGACACCCTCGCGCTCGGCCGCCTCGCGCGCCTTGCCCTCGGGCCGGACGTTGAAGCCGATCACGACCGCGTCCGAGGCGATGGCGAGGTTGATGTCGTTCTCGGTGATGGCACCGACCCCGCGGCCGATCACCCGCAGCGAGACCTCGTCGTTGCCGTCGTTGAGCTCGATCTTGAGCAGCGAGTCCTCCAGCGCCTCCACCGAACCGGACACGTCGCCCTTGATGATCAGGTTCAGCTGCTGCACCTCGCCGGCCGCCAGCGCCTTGTCCAGGTCGTCCAGGGAGATCCGCCGCCGGCTGGAGGCCAGCTGCGCGTTGCGCTCCCGGGCCGACCGGCGGTCGGCGATCTGGCGGGCGATCCGGTCCTCCTCGACGACGATGAACGAGTCACCGGCGCCGGGCACCGAGGTCAGGCCGAGCACCATCACCGGAGTGCCGGGGCCGGCTTCCTCGACCGTCTTGCCGTCGTCGTCGAGCATCGCCCGGACCCGCCCGAAGGCGTCGCCGGCGACGATCGAGTCACCGACGTGCAGCGTGCCGCGCTGGACCAGCACGGTCGCCACCGGACCACGGCCGCGGTCCAGGTGCGCCTCGATGGCGATGCCCTGGGCGTCCTGGTGCGGGTTGGCCCGCAGGTCCAGGGCCGCGTCCGCGGTGAGCAGGATGCCTTCGAGCAGGCCGTCGATGTTGAGGTTGTTGCGCGCCGAGACGTCGACGAACAGGGTGTCGCCGCCGTACTCCTCGGCCACCAGCCCGTACTCGGTGAGCTGCTGGCGCACCTTCTGCGGGTTGGCGCCCTCCTTGTCGATCTTGTTCACCGCGACCACCACCGGCACGTCGGCCGCCTGGGCGTGGTTGAGCGCCTCGATCGTCTGGGGCATCACGCCGTCGTCGGCCGCCACCACCAGCACCACGATGTCGGTGGTGGAGGCACCGCGGGCACGCATAGCGGTGAACGCCTCGTGACCCGGGGTGTCGATGAAGGTGATCGCCCGCTCGTTGCCGTCGTGCTCGACGTGCACCTGGTAGGCACCGATGTGCTGGGTGATGCCACCGGCCTCGCCGGCGATCACGTTGGACTTGCGGATCGCGTCCAGCAACCGGGTCTTGCCGTGGTCGACGTGACCCATCACGGTCACCACCGGCGGGCGGGCGACCAGTTCCTCGTCGCCGCCGGAGTCACCGAAGCTCAGGTCGAAGGACTCGAGCAGCTCGCGGTCCTCGTCCTCGGGGCTGACCACCTGGACGTTGTAGTTCAACTCCGCACCCAGCAGCTGCAGGGTCTCCTCGTTGACCGACTGGGTGGCCGTCACCATCTCGCCGAGGTGGAACATCACCGTGACCAGCGCGGCCGGCTCGGCATTGATCTTGTCGGCGAAGTCCGACAGCGACGCGCCGCGGGGCAGCCGCAGCACCTCGCCGTTGCCGCGCGGAACCTGCACGCCGCCCAGCGACGGAGCCGACATGTTGTCGAACTCCTGCCTGCGCTGCTTCTTGCTCTTGCGGCCGCGGGTGGGCCGGCCACCCTGCCTGCCGAATGCGCCGGCGGTACCGGCGCCACGGCCACGGCCACCGGGGCCGCCACCACCGGGACGGGGACCGAAGCCGCCGCCACCGCCACCACCGGGTGCGCCGCCGGGGCCGCCGCGGTAACCACCGCCGCCGCCACCACCGGGTGCGCCGCCGGGGCCGCCGCGGTAACCGCCGCCACCACCGGGTGCGCCGCCGGGACGGCCGGGACCGCCGGGACGGCCGACGCCACCACCGGGCGCGCCGGGACGGCCGGGTGCACCGGGACGGCCGGGACCGCCACCGGGTCCACCGCGGCCAGGCATCATGCCCGGGTTGGGACGGGGCGGCATCATGCCGGGGTTCGGACGCGGGCCGCCGGCACCGGCAGGACCGGGACGCGGGCCGGCCGGCCGCGGCGGCATCTGCGAACCGCCCGCGGTGCCACCGGGACGCGGCGGCGCCGGACGCGGCGCGGCCTGGCCGCCGCCGACACCGAACGGGTTGTTGGCCACCCGCTGGCTCCCGGGCCGGGGCGCGCCCGGCCGCGGGCCGGGCGACGGAGCCGCCGGCCGGGTCGGGGCGGGCTGGGCGACCGGGGCCGGCGCGGCGCTGGCCGCGAGCGGGCTGGGCGCGGCGGCCGGTGCCGGGGTCGCGGCGGGTGCCGGGGTGCTCACCGGTGCCGGGGCAGCAGCCGCAGCCGGCTGGGACACCGGTGCCGGGGCTGCCTTGGCCGGAGCGGTCTTGGCCGGGGCCGGCGCTGCCTTGGCAGCGGCCGGGAACGCCTCACGCAGCCGTCGGGCAACCGGCGGCTCGACCGTGGACGATGCGCTCTTGACGAACTCGCCGAGTTCGTTGAGCTTCGCTAGAACTTCCTTGCTGGGTACGCCGAGCTCTTTGGCGAGCTCGTGTACGCGGGCCTTGCCTGCCACTGGACTCCTTCGTCGCAGGACCGGCGGACAAGCCCGCTCGGTCCCGATTTAGGTGGGAAACGCACTCATGGTTGGCGCTTCATCGGGTGCTCATAGGTCTTCTCACAATCGCTGCGTACTCGTCAGCGGGAGCTGGCGAGAGGGCAATTCCGACTCGATCCACCGGCTAGCCGGCAATCGACTCGACATACGTCCGAACCGGCGAGGTGTCCAGTTGGGCGGTGCTGCGCAACGCCCGTCCGAACGCCCGACGACGCTCGGCGAGCTCCATGCATCCGAGGACCGGGTGAAGCCAGGCTCCCCGTCCGGAGGCACGGCGTCGCGGGTCCGGCAGCACCTGGACCGGCTGGCGCGGCGGACTCGAAGAGTCGCCGGCCCCGGAAGACGCTGGTGGCCCCGCTACGACGCGAAGCAGATCGGCGGCCGGGGCTCGCTGGCGGCAGCCGATGCAGGTGCGCAGGACGCGCGTGTCACCGAGCTGGCCACCGTCGAGCTGACGACCGGCTACAACTCTACTCCCCACCGGCGCCGGATTCGGCCACCTGCCGGTCAGAGATGCGCGTCACCGGGTGGATGTCGACCGCGGGCTCCGGATCCCAGTCCTCGGCCGGCTGCGGCGACTGCTCCTGGGCCGCCTGCTCGGCGTCGGAGTGGATGTCGATCCGCCAGCCGGTCAGCCGGGCCGCCAGCCGGGCGTTCTGGCCCTCCCGCCCGATGGCCAGCGACAGCTGGTAGTCCGGCACCACCACCCGGGCCGCCTTGGCGACCGGGTCGATCACCCGGACCTCGCGGGCGGCGGCCGGCGAGAGGGCATTGCCGACGAACACCGCCGGGTCCTCGTCGTAGTCGATGATGTCGATCTTCTCGCCGTGCAGCTCGGCCACCACGTTGCGGACCCGCTGCCCCATCGGCCCGATGCAGGCGCCCTTGGCGTTGAGCCCGTCCACCCGGCTGCGCACCGCGATCTTGGTCCGGTGGCCGGACTCCCGGGCCACCGCCATGATCTCCACGCTGCCGTCGGCGATCTCGGGCACCTCCAGCGCGAACAGCTTCTTGACCAGGCTGGGGTGGGTCCGGCTGACGGTGATCTGCAGGCCGCGCATCCCGCGGGTCACCGACACCACGTAGCACTTGATCCGGGTGCCGTGCTCGTAGACCTCGCCGGGCACCTGCTCCGACTGCGGCAGCACCGCCTCCACCTTGCCGAGGCTGACCAGCACCAGGCCGCGCTGAGAGGCCTGGGCGTCGGCCTGGATGATGCCGGTGACGATGTCGCCCTCGTGGCCGGAGTACTCGCCGTAGGTGTGGTCGTGCTCGGCGTCGCGCAGCCGCTGCATGATCACCTGCTTGGCGGTCATCGCCGCGATCCGGCCGAAGTCGGTGGGAGTGTCGTCGAACTCCTCGACCAGCTCGCCGTCGGGCGAGTACTCGGCGGCCCACACGGTGACCGCGCCGGTCTTGGGATTGATCTCCACCCGGGCGTGCGGCATCGGGTGGTTGGTGTGCCGGTAGGCCGTCAGCAGCGCCGTCTCCAACGCCTGCAGGACGGTCTCGAAGGAGATCTCCTTCTCCCGCTCGATGCTGCGCAGCGCCGCGATGTCAACCGAGACCATGGCTGCGGCCCCCTTCGTCCGGTTCGGCTTCGTCCGACTCGGTCTCGTCCGGCTCGGCTTCGTCCAGCTCAGCCTCGTCCAGTTCGGCTTCGTCGAGCTCGGTGTCGTCCAGCTCGGTGTCGTCCGGCTGGGTCTCGTCCGGCCCGGGGTCGCCGGGACGGGAGAACTCCACCTGCACCCGGCCGGGCCCCAGTCCCGCCAGCGGCAGGCTGTGCTGCCGGCCCTCGACGTCGAGCTGCACCGCCGAGTCGTCGGCGCCGACCACCCGGCCGGTCAGTGGCCGGCCGTCGACGTCCACGGTGACCAGCCGGCCAGTGGCCCGGCGCCAGTGCCGCGGCTCGGTCAGCGGCCGGTCGACCCCCGGCGAGCTGACCTCCAGCACGTAGGGTCCGGCGAAGCTGGCGGCACCGTCGGCGTCGAGGACGTCGGAGACCGTGCGTGAGATACGTGCCACCGCGTCCAGGTCGATGCCGCGGTCACCGTCGACGCTCACCCGGATCAGGCTCCGGCGGCCGGCGGCGGTCACCGAAAGGTCGTCCAGCTCGTACCCCGCGGCGCTGACGACCGGCCCGATCAGCTCGATCAGCTGTTGACGTTGCGGCGTTCGCGCAGTCATGTGGGCGCTCCCGTCGGTGTCCAGTTGTCTGTTCGATGCCCCGCGAAGTCGGGCGCGCCAGCTTCGAAAGGCTGTCTCACCAGCGTACCGGCATCCATCCGGGCGCACTCGTCGGAGTGGCACCGGCGGGATCGGCACCCCAGCCCGCCGCGAAACCGGACCGTCCCCGCTCTCACCCGCGCAGCGGTGCCAGTGCCTCCCAGGTGACCGGAACCCGGCGCATGACGAGTGCGCAGTCGAGCCGGACCGATCCGTCCGGGAAGACCGCCCGGTCGGAGAAGAACGACGAGCGCGCCTGCAGCACCGTGGCGGGCTCGACCTGCCAGGCCGTCGTGTGCAGGGCCAGCCCGTCGAACCGGCCGGGGTCGGCGGTGGCCGAGAAGCCGGTCGAGCCCTCTTCGAAGAACGCCGAGGCGGATTCGGCGTCGGCGAACAGCGCGCTGCCCTCCAAGCTGTCGGAGAGCCTGACCGCGACGCTCACGTCCGCGCTGCCGTCCCGCGCGGTGAAGGCGACCCGGATCTCGGAGGCGGACTCCGCCACGTCGAAGGTGGCCCGGTGCTGGGTACCCGGGAACAGCCGGCCACCGACGACGACGTTCAGCAACGAGTCGCTGTCCCGGCGCGGGATGTAGACGCCCTGCTGCACGCCGGTCGGCGAGTTCCACTCGACGGCGATGCGGTGGGCGGCGTTCTCGCTGCGCACCCCGACCCACGCCGGCAGCGGCCGGGGCCGCATCGACCCGAGCCGGATCAGGCAGATGCCGGCCACGGCGTACCCGTTGACCAACTGGGGCCGGAACGGGGCCGGCAGCATCGCCGCGACCGCGTCCGGATCGACCCGGTAGTTGATCAGCAGCCGGCGCTCGATCTCGCCGGTGAGTTCGGGAACCTTCACGAGGGCACTGCCCAGCTGGCCACGACGAAAGCGTACTCAGCCAAACGCCCGTCCCGCCCGGAAATCCCGGCAGCCCGGGACGGTTCGGACGGGGCACACGCGTCCTCGGGTGTGGAACCGAGGCAGCCCGCAATGAGAGACTGCTCGCGCCATGGCCGACATCTCCCGCAGGACCCTGCTGAACCGGGCGTTGCTCGGCACGGCACTCGGTGGCGGCGCGTTGCTCGGGCTGACCCGGCGGGTCCACCACCAGGTGGCCACCCCGCCGCCCCCGCCGCCGGTGGCGCTGACCGCGGCGCTGGCCCGGCAGCGGCAACTGCTGGCCTCCTACGACCGGGTGCTGGTCGGTGAGCGGAGCCATCCGGGCTTGGCCGGGCTGCGGGCCGACGTGGCCGCGCACGGCACCGCGCTGCACGAGGTGCTGCAGCGCTATCCGGGCTGGCGGCTGGCGGTCACCGCCTCGACCTCGCGGGCCGTGCCGGCCCCGGGCAGCTCGTCGAGCGGCCCATCCAGTACCGCGGCGGCCGACCCCATTGCGGCGCTCGCCGAGGCCAGCAGGACCGCGGCCACCGCCACCACCGCCGCCTGCCTGCAGTGGCCGGACACCGAGCCGCACGCCGCGGAGGTGGTGCCGCTGCTGGGCAGCATCGCCGCCTGCCTGACCAGCCACGTCCAGGTGCTGCGATGACCACGCCCGGCAAGCAGCCGGCGGACCCGGTGGTGCAGGCCCTGCAGCGGGTGCTGGCCGCCCAGCATGCCGCGGTGTACAGCTACCCGGTGATCGGGGTGGCGCTGCGCGATGCCGGCCAGGTGGAGCAGGCCCGGCAGCTGGAGGCCCGGCACCGCAACACCCGGGACGAGGTGATGGCCCAGCTGGCCGCCCGCCATGCGGTTCCGGTACCGGCCGAGGCCAGCTACGCCCCGCCGCAGCCGGTGACCGGGCCCGCCGATGCGCAGCGCTGGGCGCTGGAGGTCGAGCAGGCCTGCGCCGGCGCCTACCGCTACCTGCTGGTGGCACCGGTGCTGGCCGCGCGGGCCGCTCCGACCGGCCCCGCCGGCGACGGTACGGACAGTGCGGCGGCCGCCGCCGAGCAGGCCGCTCTCCGGCGGCAGGCCCTGACCGGCCTGAACACCGCGGCCCGGGACGCCACCGGATGGCGCACGCTGCTGAGCCCCACCGCGCCGACGGTGCCGTTCCCCGGCCTCTAGCCGTTCCGGGCCGCTAGGTCGACGGCTGGTCCGGAACGGCGCGCGCCGGCACGCCGTCGGCCAGCCACCGGTCGATCACCCCGACCAGGTCGGCCAGGTCGGTGATCACCGCGTCCGGGGTGCCTTCGATGCCAGTGGTCTGGGCCGCCGGGATGATGCTGTGCGGCACCAGCACCGCGTGCATGCCGACCTGGTTGGCGCCCCAGACGTCTTCGAACAACCGGTCGCCGACGTAGACCGCCCGGCCTGGGTCGGCCACCCCGACCGCGTCCAGCGCTGCCCGGAAGGCCTGCGGATGCGGCTTCACCCACGGGATCTCGGAGGTGTACACCGCGCCGTCGATCAGGTGGCCAACGGCGTCCCGTTCGAAGATCCGCCGGTGTTCCTCGGCCGGCCAGACGGTGTTGGACAGCACGCCGATCTTCAAGCCGCGTTCGCGCAGCGCGGTGAACAACCCCGGCACCGCCGGGTCGGTGTAGCTGTGCGCGTCCCACCACTGGTAGTAGGTGCGCAGCTGCTCGTGGGTCAGCCGCAACGCGGCCCGGTCCAGGATGTCGTCCATGGTGCCGCTGCGGTGGTCGGACTTGACCGCCTGCCAGACGCTGATCTCGGCCTCGTGCAGCGCCCGGGCCTGCACCTCGTCGGCGGTCACCGCCAGCCAGCACTCCATCGGGTCGATGGTGTGCCACGGGGTCAGCGTGCCGCCCCAGTCGAAGATCACCGCGTCCAGGCTCATGGGTGATGGATTACCACAAGCCGCCGACACTAGTTCAGAACAGCACCGTGCTCAGCGTGCTGACCTGGCGCATGCCGAGCCGGTCGTAGAGCCGGCGGCCGGCGATGTTGTAGTCGTTGACGTACAGGCTCACCGACGGCGCCAGCTCCAGCGCGTAGCCGAGGACAGCCGCCATGGCGGCGGTCGCTATCCCCTGCCGGCGCCGGTCCGGACGCACCCAGACCCCCTGGAGCTGCGCGGTGGCCCGGCCCAGCACCCCGATCTCAGCCTTGAACTCGACCTGGCCCTGCTCGTCGAACCGGGCGAAGGCCCGGCCGGCCTCGATCAGCTCGGCGACCCGGGCCCGGTAGCCCCGGCCGGCGTCCGGGCCGATCGGCGAGACCCCGAGCTCCTCGGTGAACATCGACACCGCCGCCGGCAGGAACCGGGGCAGGTCGGCCGGCCGCACCCGGCGCACCCGGGGATCGGGCTCGATGCCGGGCACCGCCTGGGTCGCCAGCAGCGGCTGGCTGGCCCGGATCGCCCGGGCCGGCCCCCAGCGCCGGGACAGCACCGGCCACATGGTGGCGACCGACTCCGCCGCCCCCACGATCGAGGAGCAGCTGCGGCCGCCCCGGGCCAGCTGGCCGGCGATCAGCTCCAGGGCGGCGAGATCCTCGCCCACCGGCACCAGGTTGCCGCCGCAGAACGCCGCCGCGCGCAGCTCGTCACCGGCCTCGCCGACCCCCCACAGGTAGCCCCCCAGGCGCTGCGGGTTCAGGTCCGGAGCCCGCTGCAGCCGGCAGTCCACCACGCAGTTGAGCACCCGGTCACGCTGCACCAGCGACCGCACCGCCAGCTCGTCGGCGGCTGCCAGCACCCGGGGCCGGGCCTGGATGACGGTCATAGGAAAAACGTACCGCGCGCACCCGGACTCGGCGCACCGGTGTACCGGCCTCCGACGTACTCGGAGGGTCAGCCCGCCAACCGGTGGGTGAGCCCTAGAACCCGGTGCCGTGGAACGGCGCCCGGTCAGTGGAGAAGGCCAGGTCCAGCCGGGTCAGCAGCGCCGGGTCGTCGCACTGCAGCGCGCCGGCCCGGGCCAGGGTGTGCAGCCGGTGCCCGCCCAGGTACGCCGAGCCGAGGCCGGCCAGGCTGAAGCTGGCCTGGGCGGGCCGGTCGGTCGGCTCACAGCTGGCGCCGTCCGGGCCGCCGGCCAGCGCCAGCCGCCGGTCGCCGAGCAGCGGGTCGCAGACCTCCACCACGGTGTCGATCTCGGCCCGGTAGCTGCGCGCGGCCAGCAGCGCCGCCGCGTCGACCGGACGCAGCCAGACCCCGTCGTTGACCGCGGTGGTACGCACCTGCCGGAAGTCGGTGACCAGGAACGGCAGCGGGTCGTCGGCCGGGATCTGGTGGCTGTCGATGGTCTCGAACAGGTCCATGCCGAGCAGCACCTGCCAGAGCGCGACGTGCGCATCCGTGCTGCCGATCACGTAGTCGGTGATCCGGCACTGCAGCGCCGCGATCCCCTCGTTCCACTGCTCCTTGACCCGGTAGCTGACATAGCCGTCCGGGTGGGTCAGGTAGAACTTGGCGCTCATCCCGCCCCGGTGCTGTTCCCGGTCAAGGAAAAGATGGTCCCACCAGGACTCGGTACGGTTCAGTGCGCCGGGCACCTGCTCGCGCCAGCGCCGGTGCAGCTCCGGCAGCACCGGACGGGCCTGCTCGGCGGTCAGCACCTGCACCTCACCGCTGACCTGCCGCTCCGGCCGGGCCAGCCGGGTGAACCGGCGGTCGATCACCGTGTGGTGCACCGAGCAGGCCGGGCCGTAGCCGAACCGGCCGTAGATGCTGCCCTCGCTGGCGGTCAGGATGGCCGCGGCGAAATCCGCGGCGGCGAAGTCCCGGACCTGCCGGTCCATCAGCGCGCGCAGCACCCCGCGCCGGCGGTGCAGCGGGCTCACCGACACCCAGGTGACGCCGGGCACCGCTACCGTGCCGCCGGGCACCGTCATGTCGAAGTCGTAGTGGCCGGTGATCCCGATGATCCGGCCGGCCAGGGTGGCCACCAGATAGGTCGCGGGCTCGGACCCGAAGGCGTCGGTGAAGTCCTGCTCGGTGTAGTGCTCGCCGAAGGCGAAACCGTCCAGCCGCAGCAGCTCTTCGTAATCGTCCGCGGTCGCCGGCCTGATCTCGATGTCCACGCCGGTTGAGTCTCCTCCCGGCTGCCGACCGGCCACAAACGGTTTACCGGCCGGGCTGCACTGAGAAACCAGCAAATCTCACTTTCGTAAAGACTCTCTCATATCTGTCTAAAAGGCGTTAGGGTCGCCGGGCCCACCGCGCAACCGGCAGCTTTGGGGGTCCCGTGTCCGGTAAGCCAGCTCTGTCGCGTCGACTACTCATCCTGCTGAGCATTGGCATCACTGTTATCGCTTCAGCGGTGCAACCGGTGCTCGCCTTGCCACCCGATCACGGTCCGGAACCGGCTCCGGTGTCGGCGCCCGCGTCGCCCCGGGTCCGTCCGGTCGGTCACGGGACGCCTCCGGCGGGTTATCCCGCGGTGCCCAAGGCGGCGGTGACGAAGCCCTCGGTCAAGCGGGTTCGCCCCACCGTCACGAACCCACAGGGTGACCAGTTGACCATGACCGATCCCTGGGTAGGAGGGTTCGGAGATGAGAAGAACTGGACTAATGCTGTCGGTGACGGTTCAGGTGGCTGGTACTTGGAGGACTGCAGATCCTCCTCGCTCGGCTACGGCGGGGCACTGTTGCCGTTCTGTGTTTACGTCCAGGTCTACGACTCCGTCAGCGGTTCCGAGGCCAGCACGAACAACAGCCAGACCGACGCCGTCTATGACGCCTGCGGCCGGCTGGTGGATCAGCAGTCGACCTACGGCTGGTCGATGATCGACACGGGCTATCTGGCCAGCGCCTACGAGGGAAGCTATCCAACTTCCGTCCCGACGTCTGGGGTGTGCTGGGGCACGTGGACGGTGGTGTACACGTTCTCAGAGACGTTCAACGACGGGCAGACGTTGGCGCAGACAGCCTCGAGTTCATTCGCGGTGTACCCCTCGGAATCAGCCGCTGAGGCTGCGCAATATCCACAAGCCACGCCGCAGGGAGGTCCGGTCGATCCGTCAGAGACGTACGGCGGTTGTGACAGCCATGCAGTACACGGCTCGGCGACCGGTTATCCGATCGATACCGCTTCCGGCAATTTCTGGCACGCCTTCACCGATCTGTCGATACCCGGCCGCGGGCCGGCGCTGGATCTGGCGCGTACCTACAACTCACTGACGGCCAGCACCGACAGCCGGTTCGGCTATGGCTGGGTTGACTCCTACGCGCTGAACTTGTCTATCGGGGCCGGCAGCGTGGTGGCCCACTGCGAGGGTGGTGCCACCATGACTTTCAGCTATGACGGTTCCACCTGGACTGCGCCACCACGGGTGCTGGCCACGCTGACTCACAACGCCGATGGCAGCTGGACGCTGGTAAAACATGCCCAGAGGACCTACCGGTTCGATACCACCGGGCGGTTGACCGCGATCAGCGACCTGAACAATTACACGACCACTCTGAGTTACCCGTCCAGCTCCCAGATGGTGGTCACCGACCCGGCCGGGCGGACCCTGACGTTCTCCCTGACCGGTAACCACGTCAGCTCGATCTCCGATTCCTCGACGCCGGCTCGCACGGTGAGCTACGGCTATGACGCAGCCGGCAACCTGACGGACGTGATCGACGCCGGAAACGGGCATTGGCAGTTCAGTTACGACAGCTCGCACCGGATGCTGACCATGCGCTCCCCGCGGTACTACGGCGACACGACCACCACCCCGTCGCCGGTTGTGACGAATCACTACGACTCGGCCGGCCGGGTCGACTGGCAGAGCGACCCGCTGGGCCGCAAGACCTCTTTCGACTACATCAGTGCTGCCGGCTCGACGTTGGTGACCAATCCGAAGGGCAACGTGCGAGCCGACGAATACACCGCTGGCTTGCTCACTGCGGTCACCCGCGGGTACGGCACCGGACAGGCCGCCACCACCTACTACCGCTACGACCCGGCCACCCTGGGGCGGAGCATGGTGATCGACCCGAACGGGGACATCAGCCGGGCCCAGTATGACTCGAACGGCAACCCGGTCTCCCGAACCGATGCCCTCAACCGGACTACCTACTACACCTACAACGACTTCAACGAGGTCACCTCGGTCACCGAACCCAAGAGAATCGATTACTGGCACCCGATCACCACCAGCTTGACCTATGACGACGCCGGCAACCTGCTGACCACCGAAGCGCCGCTGCAGGATGCCTATGGCAATACCACGGCCACCGCGACCACCACCTATCACCACGACGATCCGGCCCATCCGGGAGACGTCACCTCGGTCACGGATCCGAACGACAACACCACCATCAACACCTACGACGCCTATGGCGACCTCATCTCGACCACCGACGCTGCGGGTGACAAGACGACCTATGGCTATGACACCGCTCGCTCGCTGCGTGTCCGGATGGTGTCGCCGAAAGGCAACCTTGCCAATGCCGATCCGGCCGCATACACAACCACATATGCCTATGACGCCTATGGACGGCCGACCATTACCAGGGATCCGCTGTGGACTTCAGCGACCTCCAGCCAGCACCAGACCGTGCGGCACTACGACAAGGACGGCAACCTGGATTCGGTCACCGACGGCAACAACCACACCACCGGCTACAGCTACGACGCGGCCGGCGAGCGGACCGCCGTACGCCGTCCAGACGGCAGCACGCAACGCACCGACTACTGGCCCGACGGCACCGTGCACGTCCAGTACGACGGGAACAACCAGCCGACCACCTACCAGTACAACTCTCGCAGCGACCTGACCTCGGTCACCGACCCGCTCGGTCGGGCCACCTCGTACGGCTACGACCTGGCCGGCCAACTGACCAGCAAGACCGATTCGAGCGGCCGGGTCACCGCCAACGGCTACGACGCGGCCGGTGAGTTGGTGAGCATCAGCTACTCCGACCACCTCACCCCCAACATCAGCCGCATCAGCTACGACGCTGACGGCCAGCGCACCTCGATGACCGACGGCACCGGCACTTCCAGCTGGACCTACGACTCCTTGCACCGGCTCACCAACACCACCGACGGCACCGGCCACACCGTCAGCTACGGCTACGACATCGGCGGCCGACTCAGCTCGATCAGCTACCCATCCGGTGCCGGCACCGTTACCCGAGGCTGGGATAGCGCCAACCGGCTGCGCACCGTCACCGATTGGAACAGCCACACCACCACCTTCAACTACGACGCCAACTCCAATCTGACCAGCGAGATCTACCCGAACGGCACTACCGCCAGCTTCACTTTCGACACTGCTGATCGACCAGTCGGTATCAGCGACGCATCCACCGCCAACCCGAGCACGCCGTTCGCCAGCTTCGGCTACGGCCGCGACGGCGCAGATCTGCTCACCTCGGTGTCGGCCACCGGCGTGCCCAGCGACAACCACAGCTACGGTTATGACCCGGTCAACCGGCTCACCAGCCTCGACCAGACCACCGCCTACAGCTATGACGCCGCCGACAACCTCACCAGCCGGCCTGCCAACATCAACCAGGTCTTCGACCTCGCAAGCCAACTGCGAGCCAGCGCCAACAGCCCGGCCATCTCCTATATCGGCTCGGCCGGCGCGGGCGATGCCACCAACAAGACGCTCACCCTGACCCTGCCTACCGGCACCGCGACCGGCGACACGGTCATCGCAGCGATCACGCTTGACAGCAACAAGAGCGCCACCCTGCCGGCCGGCTGGACCAGCGTGGGCAGCTACACCTCCGGCGCCTCCAACTCTGCTGCCAAGGTCCTCATCTACCGGCACGCCGTGACCAGCACCGACACCTCGGTCACGGTCACCTTCTCCGCCAAGTTCGCCAAGAGCCTCGCCCTGACCACCTACCGCAGCGTGCATCCCAGCACACCCATCGACGTCACCGCCGCTGGATCGGCCAGCCCCGGAACCGCGGTCACCGCCCCCTCGCTCACCCCCGGCGCGGCGAACGACCGGCTGCTGCTCATCACCGGCGCCGACGGCGTCGCCGGCAGCTGGACCCCACCGACCGGCATGACCAGCCGGGCGCAGCAGACCGGTGGCAGCACCGATGTCGCCTTCGCCGACCAGGCCCTCACCGGTCTAGCCGCAACCGGCACCCGCACGGCCAGTCACAGCGGCACCGCCACCCAGCTCGTCGCCGCCATGGTGACTCTCAAGGCGACCCAGACCAATTACGGCTACGACAGCGACGGCAACCGCACCAGCAGCACTCCGCCCACCGGAAGCGCCACCACCCTCGCCTACAACCAGGCCGACCGACTCACCAACTACAACGCCACCGCCACCTATCAGTACAACGGTGATGGCCGCCGCGTAGGGAAAACCGTCTCCGGCACGGCTACCGCCTTCGTCTGGGACGAGGCCGACAACACCATGCCACTGCTGCTCGCCGCCGGCTCCACTTACTACATCTACGGCCCCGGCGGTGTTCCAATCGAACAGCTGACCTCGAGCACAGTGCAGTACTTCCACCAAGACGCCTACGGCTCCACCCGGTTGCTCACCGACAACTCCGGCTCAGTCGTAGCCAGCTACACCTACGACCCGTACGGCAATCTCAAGGCCCGAACCGGAACTACCGACACCCCGATCCGCTGGAACGGGCAGTACCAGGACACCGAAACCGGGCTGTACTACCTCCGCGCTCGCTACTACGACCCGACCTCGGCACAGTTCCTGTCCAGGGACCCGATCGAGCAACTGACCCAACAGCCGTACCAGTACGGCCATGGCTCTCCGCTGAACGAATGGGATCCGAGCGGCCTCGGGTGTGGCTGGACCAGCCCGTGGGACTGCGCCGGCCAGGCCCTGGATTTCGTCCACGACGCGAGTGGGTACGTCGCTACCGGAGCCGGTGTCTGCGCCCTCGGCGCCGCGGCTTCGATTGTTGGCGAAGGCGTAGCAGCGTCATGCGCTCTGGCCGGGCTCGGCGCGGCCGGTGTCCAAGCTGGCACCGGACTGATCCGGCGCGGCATTCACCAGGAGGGCAAGGGCGAGCTCACAGCCGACCTGCTCGGGCTGGTCTTCGGTGGCATCAGTTACGGCCTGGCTGAAGCGGGCACGGCCCTGGCGAAGAATGCCAGAGCCTGGCAGGAGCTCGCCGGTCAATCAGGTTTCCTGCGCAGCCTGCGCTACGGTGCCCGTGCCGGACTCAGTGAAGCAGGCTCAGACCTGGCACGCCTGGGGTCCCTCCTGATCGACGTTCCCACGACCATAATCGGGCTCTATCAGATCGGACGGGATGCCATCGGACTGTTCAACTCGCGATGCTGAAGGCGACGTAGTCCCCTGCCATGGTCCCGCACCGGCGCGACCACGCGCAGCTGGAATACATCCGGGCACGCTGCGCATCGCGCCGACGGCGGTCATATCACCGAGCCCTGCCAGCGTGCCACGAAGCTGGCCACAGCCCCCGGCCCGATAGCGAGGGATGATCGGCTCCCCCACATCGGCCGGAGTTGGAGGACACCGCCCTAGCTGACCGCCACCGACGGCTCGCCCGAGCCGACTCCGGCCGCGGTCATCTCCTCCGCGATCCGCAGCGCCTCCTCGATGAGGGTTTCCACGATCATCGATTCCGGCACCGTCTTGACCACCTCGCCGCGGACGAAGATCTGGCCCTTGCCGTTACCGCTGGCCACTCCCAGGTCGGCCTCCCGGGCCTCCCCCGGACCGTTCACCACACAGCCCATCACCGCCACCCGCAGCGGCACCTCGATGCCCTCCAGCCCGGCGGTCACCTTCTCGGCGAGGGAGTACACGTCCACCTGGGCACGCCCGCAGGACGGGCAGGACACGATCTCGAGCTTGCGCTGGCGCAGGTTCAGCGACTGCAGGATCTGCAGGCCGACCTTGACCTCCTCGACCGGCGGGGCCGACAGCGACACCCGGATGGTGTCGCCGATCCCCTTGCTCAGCAGCGCGCCGAAGGCCACCGCGGACTTGATGGTGCCCTGGAACGCCGGCCCGGCCTCGGTCACCCCCAGGTGCAGCGGGTACTCGCACTGCTCGGCCAGCAGCTCGTAGGCCCGTACCATCACCACCGGGTCGTTGTGCTTGACCGAGATCTTGAAATCCGAGAAGCCGTGCTCCTCGAACAGCGAGGCCTCCCACAGCGCCGACTCCACCAACGCCTCCGGGGTGGCCTTGCCGTACTTGGCCAGCAGCCGCTTGTCCAGCGAGCCCGCGTTCACCCCGATCCGGATGGAGACCCCGGCATCGGCCGCGGCCCGCGCGATGGCGCCGACCTGGTCGTCGAAGGCCCGGATGTTGCCCGGGTTCACCCGCACCCCGGCACAGCCGGCGTCGATGGCGGCGAAGACGTACTTCGGCTGGAAGTGGATGTCGGCGATCACCGGAATCTGCGACTTCCGCGCGATCGCGGACAGCGCGTCGGCGTCATCCTGGCTCGGACACGCCACCCGGACGATGTCGCAGCCGGCGGCGGTCAACTCGGCGATCTGCTGCAACGTCGAGTTGACGTCCGAGGTCAGCGTGGTGGTCATCGACTGCACCGAGATCGGCGCGTCACCGCCGACGGCGACCGACCCCACCTTGATCTGGCGGGACTTCCTGCGTGGCGCCAGCACCGGAGGCGGTGCCGCCGGCATGCCCAGCGCGACCGGAACGCTCACTGCTATTCCTCGATCCTTGTCCGTGCTTCGTCTGTCGGAAAACCTGCCCGCGCCGCCGGAACTCCTCAGCGCAGGTCGAGCAGGTCCACCACGAAGATCAGCGTCTCGCCACCCTTGATGGCACCGCCGGCACCCCGATCACCGTAGCCCAGGTGCGGCGGGATGATGAGCTCCCGCCGGCCGCCCACCTTCATGCCCTGCACGCCCTGGTCCCAGCCGGCGATCACCCGGCCGGCGCCGAGCGGGAAGCTGAACGGCGAGTTGCGGTTGTAGCTGGCGTCGAACTCCTGGCCGGTGGAGTGTGCGACCCCGACGTAGTGCACCACCGCCTGCTGCCCGGCCCGGGCCTCCGGCCCGTCGCCCTCGATCAGGTCACGCACCTGCAGTTCACCGGTGAGATCGCCGGTCGGCACTTCCACCACGGGCTTGGTCAACGCACTTCTCCTCAGGGATTTCGGGGCACCCGGGATCGGGCACCGGATGGTGCTAGTTGGGCAGTGAGATCGGCTTGACGATGTCGGCGTACATCACCAGCACCGAGAACACGATCAGGATGCTGGCCACCACGTACATCACCGGCACCAGCTGCGCGACATCGACGAAGATCAACCGGGGCCGCTTGCGCAGCCGGGCGATGCCGCGCCGGATCGCCTCGACCAGGGCCCCGGCGACGTGGCCGCCGTCCAGCGGCAGCAGCGGCAGCAGGTTGAAGAAGAACAGCAGCAGGTTGACGCTGGCCAGCAGGCTGATCAACATCGAGATCTTGTCCAGCGCGGCGACCCGGGCGCTGTCGGCGATCTCACCGCCGATCCGGCCCAGCCCGATCACTCCCACCGCGCCGTTCTGGTCGCGCGGCTTGCCCTGGAACACCGTGCCGGTGAGGCTGGCGAGCTTGGCCGGGAACTGCTTGAGCGCGTCGACGCTCATGCCCAGCTGCTGCCAGATCACGCTGCGGATCTGGCCCGGGGTAAGCCGCTGGTAGGCCTCGGTGGTGCTGATGCCGATGAAGCCGGCCTGCTTGGTGCGGCCGGTGTCGTCGGCGTACTTGGTGTTGACCACCGGGGTGATGGACAGCTGCACCGGCTGGCCGTCTCGGCGCACCGACAGGGCGATCGTCTTGCCGGCCGAGGCCTCGATCACGTCCACCGCGTCGGACCAGTGCTTGATCGGGGTGCCGTTGATGGCGGTGATCGTGTCGCCGGGCAGCAGCACGCCGTTGGCCGGCGCCTTGCGGTAGGCGGTGCTGCCCTCCGCCGGGCAGTCCGTGGTGGTGGCGGTGCTGGACACCACGCACCTACTCACCGACCCCACCGTGGTGGTCGGCGCCCGCAACCCGATCAGGCCGTACAGCAGGATGGTCAGGACGAAGAAGATCAGCAGGTTCATGCTCGGGCCGCCGAGCATCACGATCATCTTCTTGCCCGGGGTGAGCCGGTAGAACTGCCGGTTCTCGTCCGCCGGCGTGACCTCGGTGCGGCTGGCGGCCCGGAACTCCTCGACCAGCTCGCCCATCCGGCGCGGCCACCGGGACCGCCGGCCGTCGGCGCGCGGCGGCACCATGCCGATCATCCGGATGTAGCCGCCCAGCGGAATGGCCTTGATGCCGTACTCGGTCTCGCCGCGCCGGCGGGAGAACAGCGTCGGCCCGAAGCCGACCATGTACTGGGTGACGCGCACGCCGAACTTCTTCGCCGGCACCAGGTGCCCGATCTCGTGCAGCGCGATCGAGGCCAGCAGCCCGACGGCGAAGGCAATCACGCCCAGTGCGTACAGCACGCCTGTGTCATCCTCCCGGCCCGGCGGCCGAGGATCGGCCGCTGGTCACTTCTGCGTCACTACCCGTCAATTGTGCCCTGCCGGTACGACAGGTGGTGACCGATCCGGTTACCGGCCGATCCCCAGCACCGCCGCCGCCTGCCGGCGCGCCCACTGCTGCGCCTGCTCGATGTCGGCGATGTCACGCGGGGTGCCGGCTGCGGCGTGCTCGCCGGCCAGCCACCGGTCCAGGACCTCGCGCACGGTGTCGACTATGCCGAGGAAGCCACAGGATCCGCTGTGGAAGGCGGCCACCGACTCCTCGTTGGCCGCGTTGTAGACCGCCGGCGCGCAGCCACCGGCCAGGCCGGCCGTGCGGGCCAGCTCGATCGCCGGGAACGCCTCGTTGTCCACCGGCTCGAAGGTCCAGGACTGCGCCCCGCTCCAGTCCAGCCCGGGTGCGGCGCCGGCCACCCGGTCCGGCCAGGCCAGCGCCAGCGCGATCGGCAGCCGCATGTCGGGCGGGCTGGCCTGGGCCAGGGTGGCCCCGTCGACGAACTCGACCATCGAGTGCACCACCGACTGCGGGTGTACCACCACCTCGATCCGGTCGTAGCCGACGCCGAACAGCAGCTGCGCCTCGATCAGCTCCAGGCCCTTGTTCACCAGGGTCGCGGAGTTGGTGGTGATCAGCGGGCCCATCGACCAGGTCGGGTGCGCCAGCGCCTGCTCGGCGGTCACCGATTCCAGCTCGGCCCGCCGCCGGCCCCGGAACGGTCCACCGCTGGCGGTCAGCACCAGCCGGCGCACCTCGGCGGCGCTGCCCGACCGCAGGCACTGGGCCAGCGCCGAGTGCTCGGAGTCCACCGGCACCAGCTGGCCCTCGGCCGCGGCGGCCAGCACCAGCGGGCCGCCAGCGATCAGCGACTCCTTGTTGGCCAGCGCCACCGTCCGGCCGGCCCGCAGCGCCGCCAGGGTGGCCCGCAGCCCCTGCGCGCCGGCCACCCCGTTGAGCACCACGTCGCAGTCCAGGGTGGCCAGCTCCTCGGTGGCGTCCGGTCCCGCGACCACCACCGGCAGCGGGTGCCCGGCCGGCGCGCTCGCGGCCAGCCGCTGCCGGAGTTCCTCGGCGGCGGCCGGCGAGCTGACCCCGACGTAGCCGACCTGCCAGCGCAGCGCCTGCTCGGCGAGCAGCTCGACGTTGCCGCCGCCGGCGGCCAGCGCCACCACCGAGAACTGCTCGCCGGCCTTGCCGACCACCTCCAGCGCCTGGGTGCCGATCGAGCCGGTCGAGCCGAGCAGGACGATCCGGCGGTGGCCGGCGGGGGTGGGCCCGGCAGGTGTGGTCACCGCGCCATTCTCGCCGACCGTGCAACCCCGCGGGTGCCCTGTGCCCGCCGGCCGCGCCCGGATGCCAGAATGAGCCCAGACCAGCACGCCGCAGGTGTTCGCCGACAGGGAGTGATCGAAGGTGGCAACGGAGTCCCATTCCATCGCCGGTACCGATGTCGAGCCTGCCCGGGATGCCCGGCACGTCGAGCACGAGCGGCCCGAGGACTGGGGCTGGCATCACGAGTTCGTCACCGGACGCCAGGTCGGCGGCTGGCTGACCTTCCTGATCCTGGGCGCCCTGCTCACCACCACCCACTACAACGACGCCGGCGCCCTGGCGCTGATCTCGATGATGGTGGTGCTGCTGATCGGCCTGGTCTGGGACATCCGCCGCCGGCGTACCCAGTGGCGGTCGTAGTACCCCTCAGCGCTCGCGGTACCTCTCAGCGCTCGCTGATCCCCCACGGCGAGCCGTAGTCGCCGGCCAGCAGGGTCAGGAACGGCACCGCGTCGAAGGCTTCCGGGCCGAGCACGCCGGCCCCGCTCCACACCCCGGACGCGATCAGCTCGCACGCCACCACCGGGTTCACCGCGGTCTGCCACAGCACCGCCTGGCAGCCGTACTCGCTCATCGACCACTCGTTGTCGACCACGTGGTAGAGGTAGCTCGACCGAGGCCGGCCGTCTATCCCCAGGCCCTGGACCAACACCCCGGCGCAGGTCTTGCCGCGCATCCGGTCCCCCAGCTGCGCCGGGTCCGGCAGGGCCGCGGCCACCACGTCCCGCGGGCTGACCTCGACGCCGCCGACCCGCAACGGCACGGTGGAGTCCAGGCCCAGCTGGTGCAGGGTGCGCAGCACCCCGATGAACTCCGCGCCCAGCCCGTACTTGAAGTCCACCCGGCCGGCGGTCAGCCAGCGCGGCATCAGCAGCACCTCTTCGTGCTCGACGTTGACGCACTCGACCGGCCCGATGCCGTCGGGAAAGTCGAAGACCTCCGGCTCGCTGAACGGCTCGGTGGTGTACCAGCCGCGGTCGGCCTCATAGATCACCGGCGGGTTCAGGCACTCCTCGATGGTGGTCCAGATCGAGAAGGTGGGCGCGAACATCGGCCGGCCGGCCTCGTCGAGCACCTCCAGGTTCGCCCCGTCGCGCACCCCGAGCAGGTCGATCCGGCTGAACAGGTGGTCTGAGGCGTAGCGGGCCAGCACGTCCGACAGCCCCGGCTCCACCCCCATGCCGACCAGAGCGAGCCGGCCGGCCCGCTCCCAGTCCGCCGCCAGCGCGAACTGCTCGTCGCCGAGCTTGACCCCGGTCCGGGCGAACGGTTCGTCCGGGTGCGGACGCGACAGCGACATCGCCATGTCGAGGTAGTGGCAGCCAGCCACCAGCGCCGCCCGGAAGATCGGCATGGTGAACCGCGGGTCGGTCGCGCCCAGCACCGCGTCGATCCGCCGCTCGGTGAGCAGCCGGGTGATCGCGGCGGGGTCCGAGGCGTCCAGCCGCACCGCGGCCACCCGCGGGTCACCGACGGCCGCGGCGGCCCGCTCGGCCCGGGCCAGGTCGTAGTCGGCCAGCAGCAGGTGCTCCAGGAAGGGCCGGCGGACCGCGATCCGGGCCACCGCCGAGCCCACCCCGCCGGCGCCCAGCACCAGCAGCCTCATCGCTGCCCGCCGCGGCCGTCCAGCAGCGGCTGGGCCGGATCCCAGCGGGTGCCGTCGGCGGCGTCCTTGCGCCGCCGGGCGATCGCCGACAGCGACTCCAGCACCACCCGGTTGGCCAGGAAGGAGGTGATGTCGGCGTGGTCGTAGGGCGGCGACACCTCCACCACGTCGATACCCACCACCGGCAGCTCGTAACAGATCCGCCGGACCGAGTCCAGCAGCTGCCGGGCGGTCAGCCCGCCGGGCTCCGGGGTGCCGGTGCCGGGCGCGTGGCCGGGGTCGCAGACGTCGATGTCGACCGACAGGAACACCCCGTCGCAGCCGTCCAGGGCGATGCCGAACGCCTCGGTGAGGCAGGCTTCCAGGCCGCGGGCGGTGATCTCGGTCATCTCGTAGGAGCGCATGCCCTGCTCGGCCATCCAGTCCAGCGTCTCCGGCGGCGGCCAGTAGCCGCGCAGCCCGATCTGCAGGAACCGGTCGCCGCGCACCGCGCCGGACTCGATCAGCCGGCGCATCGGCTGGCCGTGCCCGATCAGCGAGCCGAACTCGATGTCGCCGGTGTCGGCGTGCGCGTCGAAGTGGATCATCGACACCTTGCCCTGGCCCAGGTGCTGGGCCACCCCGGCCGCGTCCGGCCAGGCAATGGTGTGGTCGCCGCCCAGGATCAGCGGGATCGCCCCGGTGGCCGCCACCGCGTGCACCGCAACCTGCAGGTCGCGCACCGAGCGCTCGGCGTCGCCGGAGAACAGCTCCACGTCGCCGGCGTCGTAGACCGCCAGGTCGCGCAGCCCGTCCACCCGCAGCGCCAGCGACGGCCGGCTGCCGTCCTGGGCCAGGTAGCAGCTCTGCCGGATGAACTGCGGCCCGAACCGGGTGCCCGCGCGGTGCGAGGTGCCGCCGTCGAACGGCGCGCCCAGGATCACCACGTCGGCGCCGGCGTAGCTGGCAGGCTCTGCCCAGTCGCACCGGGGCACCCCCAGGAAGGTGATGTCGGGGCCGAACTGTGCGCCGTAGCGCGCCATGCTTTCCTCCTGGGATTCGGGTGATCCAGCGATCTCGACGGGCGGAACTCCTCGGGCGGACTACCGCCTCAGCGGGCCCGCCGCCGGCCGGCCAGCTGGCCGATCGCCACCGCCAGCACCGCCAGCACGAACATCGCCGTCCCGATGACGTTGATCTGCACCGGCGTGCCGCGGGCGGCCGCGCCCCAGACGTACATCGGGAAGGTGATCGAGGCGTTGGAGGCGTTGAAGTTGGTGATGATGTAGTCGTCGAAGGACAGCGAGAAGGCCAGCAGCGCCCCGGCGGCGATGCCGGGGGCGACCAGCGGCAGGGTGATCCGCCGGAAGGTCTGCCACTCGTTGGCGTACAGGTCCGCGGCGGCCTGTTCCAGCCGCGGGTCGAGCCCGGCGACCCGGGCCTTGACGGTGACCACCACGTAGCTCAGGCAGAACATGATGTGCGCGATCAGGATGGTGGTCCGGCCCAGCGGGATGCCGAGGCTGACGAACAGGGTCAGCAGCGACGAGCCCATCACCACCTCGGGGGTGGCCATCGGCAGGAAGATCAGCAGGTTGGACCCGGCCCGGCCGCGGAAGCGGTAGCGGGCCAGCGCGAAGGCGATCATGGTGCCGAGCAGCGTCGCGATCAGGGTGGCCAGCACCCCGATCTTGAGCGAGAGGCTCAGCGACTCGCACATCCCCGGCGCGGCGCACGGGTGCAGCCAGGCGTCGAGGGAGAACCGCTGCCAGGTGTAGTTGAACCGGCCGTTGGGCTTGTTGAACGAGAACAGCACCACTACCAGGTTCGGCAGCAGCAGGTAGACCAGCGCCAGCACCGCCACCAGCCAGACCACGTTCTCGCGCAGCACCACCCAGACCGGCCGGCGACGGCGGGCCGGGGCCGCCGGACGGGTGGAGCCGGCCGGCCGCTGTCCCACGGTGGCGACCATCAGACCAGCTCCTCGGTTCCGGAGCGGCGCACGTACACCGAGACCAGGACCAGGATGGTCAGCATCAGCGCGAAGGACAGCGCCGCCGCGGTCGGGTAGTCGTTGATCCGCAGGAAGTAGCCCTGGATCACCTGCCCGATCATGGCGGTCTTCGGATTGCCCAGCAGCTGGGAGTTGATGAAGTCACCGGCCGCCGGGATGAAGGTCAGCAGGGTGCCGGCCACCACACCTGGCATCGACATCGGCAGGGTGACCCGGCGGAAGGCGGTCAGCGGGGTGGCGTACAGGTCGCCGGCCGCCTCCAGCAGCCGCGGGTCCAGCCGGTCGAGGCTGGCGAACAGCGGCAGCGTCATGAACGGCAGGAAGTTGTAGGTCAAGCCGGTCACCACCGCCAGCGGCGAGTTCAGCAACTGGTCGCCGTTGGTCCAGCCCAGCGCCCGGGTCAGCGAGATCAGGTGGGTGCTGCGGAAGAAGCTCACCACCAGGCCGTCGGAGTTCAGGATGGTCTGCCAGGCCAGCGTGCGGAGCAGGAAGCTGGTGAAGAACGGGGCGACCACCATCACCAGCAGCACCGGCTTCCAGCGGCCGGCCTTCAGCGCGATCGCATAGGCGAGCGGGTAGCCGATCAGCAGGGCCAGCACGGTGGCCAGGAACGCGTACTCGAACGAGCGCAGGAACTGGTGGGAGAAGTCCGACAGCGCGTCGGTGTAGGTCGCGAAGTGGAAGGTCAGCTGGTAGCCGGTCTCCAGGGTGCCGGTCTGCAGCGACTGCGACAGCAGGAACACCATCGGGACCACGAAGAACACCGCGAGCCAGAGCATGCCGGGCAGCAGCAGGAAGTACGGCACCCCGGCGAACCGCCGGCGGGTCCGGCCGCTCGGCTCGGCGGCGCTGGTCATCCGACGACCTCGCTGTCCAGCTCGATGCCGGCCTCGGCGTCCTGGCCGGCGTCCAGGGCAAAGGTGTGCTCGGCGGCGAAGGTCAGGCTCACCCGGTCACCGGGCCGGTGGATGCCGGAGCCGTCCCGGTTCTGTTCGAACACCGTCAGCTCCTGCTGCCACGGGGTGCGCACCAGGTACTGGGTGCTCACCCCCATGAAGCTGGCGTCGGTGACCACCGCGCCGTCGATGCGGTTCGGGCCGGCGGCGCCGGTTGCCTCGCCGTGCGCGGCCGCACCGGTGTCGGCGTAGACGCTGATCTTCTCCGGCCGGACGCCGACCCAGACCTCGTCCACCCCGGCCGGCAGCCGGCCGGCCGGCACCCGCACCGTCCCGGTGGGCAGTGCCACCGTGGCCGCGTCCGGCTGCCGCTGCCGGACGGTGGCGCGGATCAGGTTGGACTGGCCCAGGAAGTTGGCCGCGAACGTGGTGGCCGGGTTCTCGTAGAGCTCGGCCGGCGCACCGAGCTGCTCGATCCGGCCGGCGTTCATCACCGCGATGGTGTCGGCCATCGTCATGGCCTCTTCCTGGTCGTGGGTGACGTGCACGAAGGTCAGCCCGACCTCGGTCTGGATGCGTTTGAGCTCGACCTGCATCTGCCGGCGCAGTTTGAGGTCCAGGGCGCCCAGCGGCTCGTCCAGCAGCAGCACCGCCGGCTTGTTCACGATCGCGCGGGCCAGCGCCACCCGCTGCTGCTGGCCGCCGGACAGCTGGCCGGGCTTGCGGCGGGCCAGCCCCTCCAGCTCGGTGAGCTCCAGCACCTCGGCGACCTGCTTGTCCACCTGCTCGGCGCGCCGGCGCTTGAGCCCGAAGGCGACGTTCTCCCAGACGTTCAGGTGCGGGAACAGCGCGTAGCTCTGGAACACCGTGTTGACCGGACGCCGGTAGGGCTTGTCGAAGGTGATGTCCTGGCCGCCGATCCGGATCTGGCCGACGGTGGGCTGCTCCAGTCCCGCGATCATCCGCAGCGTGGTGGTCTTGCCGCAGCCGGACGGCCCGAGCAGGGCGAAGAACGAGCCCTGCGCAATGGTCAGGTCCAGGTTGTCCACGGCGGTGAACGGCCCGAACCGCTTGGTCAGCGACGACAGCTGCAGATCGCCGGACGAACCGGGCACCGACTCGGGCACCGGTTCAGCCGCCGGTGGTCAGGGCCTGGAACGCCTTGTTGTACCGAGTCTCCTCGTCCTCGGTCAGGCCGCGGAAGACGTGTGCCCGGCCCAGCACCGCCTCGGACGGGAAGATCAGCGGGTTCTTGGCCACGTCCGGGTCATCGGCCAGCAGGATCTCCCCAGCGCCCTTGACCACCGAGATGTAGTTGACGTAGTCCACCACCTGCGCCATCACCTTGGGGTCGAAGTAGTAGTTGATCAACACCTCGGCGTTCTTCTTGTGCTTGGCCTTGTTGGGGATCACGAAGTTGTCCGACCAGATCAGGTGGCCGGTCGAGGGCAGCGTGTAGCCCAGGCTCGGGTTGTCGGCCTGCAGCTGCACCACGTCGCCGGTCCAGGCCAGGCACGCCGCGATGTCGCCGGAGGCCAGCCCCTTGCCGTACTCGTTGCCGGTGAATCCCTTGAGCTGGCCGGAGTTCTTGACGTCGGTGAGCTGCGCGATGGCGGCGTCGAAGTCGGCGTCGGTGAACTTGGCCGGGTCCTTGCCCATCGCCAGCAGGGTCATGCCCACGGTGTCGCGCATCTCGGTGAGCAGGGTGACCTTGCCCTTGAGGCTCTTGTCGGTGAACAGCTGCTCGAGCGTCTCGATCTTCTTGCCGCCGGTGGCCTTGGGGTTGTAGCCGATGCCGGTGAAGCCGGACTGCCAGGGCAGCGAGAACTGCCGGCCCGGGTCGAACTCGACGTTGGCCAGGGTGTCCTGGATGTTCTTGGCGTTGGGGATGTTGGCCTTGTCCAGCTTCTGCACCCAGTTCAGCCGGATCAGCTTGGCCACCATCCAGTCGGTGGAGCACCAGACGTCGCGGCCGGTGTCGGCGCCGGCCCGCAGCTGCGGCTGCACCTTGGCGAAGAACTCGTCGTTGTCGTTGTAGTCCTCGGTGTAGGTGACCTTGATGCCGGTCTGCTTGGTGAACTCGTCCAGGGTGGGGTGCGCCTGGGTCTTGTCGTCGACGTCGATGTACTCGGGCCAGTTGGACCAGCTGACCACCTTCTCGGTGTCCGAGCGGTCCTCCGCGGCCTGCGCCGACGGGTTGGCCTTGCCGGCGGTGCCCTTGGTGCCGCAGGCGGCCAGCAGGCTGGCCAGCCCGGTGGCACCGATCCCGGCGAGCATGCTGCGGCGGGTGAGCAGGCCCCGGGTGAAGGCGATGTCGGGCAGCCGATCCGGCTCGGACGGGCGGTAGGTCATCGGCTGTCTCCCTCGTCGCAACGGCGCAGGCGCTGGCAGGACGTCCGGCACGCCAGGCGCCCGCCGGATCAGGTCATGCTAGCCACGGATGGTTACATCTACGTCGCGGCCCTGCCAAGCAATTCCGCGATGAATCGCGCGTCCGGCAACGAAATCCACACACCTTTCCGACGAGCGGGCCGAATCCGGCGCGAATCGCGGCCGACCCGTTCCGGCGGGGCTCCGAGACCGGGCCGAGCTCCGATTAATTCGTGCAGGCAGATGATTTGGTGATCATTAGGCTCCGATCGCTTCGGATTCACTTGCCGAACGGTCGCAGATCCTGCATTATCCGTACCATGACAGTCACCCGGCGGCGATCCGGACGCCCGCAGCTGGACGACACCTCCAAGGCCATCGTCGAGCAGCTGCAGCAGGACGGCCGCCGGCCCTACGCCAGCATCGGCAAGGCGGTGGGACTGTCCGAGGCGGCGGTCCGGCAGCGGGTGCAGAAGCTGGTGGAGTCCGGCACCGTGCAGATCGTGGCGGTGGCCGATCCGCAGCAGATCGGCTTCGCCCGCCAGCTGATGATCGGGATCAACATCGAGGGCGACCTGGAAAGCGCGGCCACGGCGCTGGCCGAGATTCCCGAACTGGTGTACGTGGTGCTGACGGCGGGATCGTTCGACATCCTCGCCGAGGCGGTGGTCGTCGACGACGACCACCTGCTGGAACTGATCAACGAGCGGATCCGCAAGCTGCCCGGCGTCCGCCGCACCGAGACGTTCATGTACCTGAAACTGACGAAGCAGACCTACAACTGGGGTATCGCATGACAGCCAGCAGCTTTGAGCCCGAAACCAGCTACGACAGCCAGCAGGCCGAGCGGCTGTCCGCCGCCGCCCGCGACCACCTGTGGATGCACTTCACCCGGCTGTCCTCCTACGCCGACTCGCCGGTGCCGATCATCACCCGCGGTGAGGGCGCCTACGTCTACGACATCCAGGGCCGCCGCTACCTCGACGGGCTGTCCGGCCTGTTCACCGTCCAGGTCGGGCACGGCCGGCGCGAGCTCGCCGAGGCCGCCGCCCGGCAGGCCTCGCAGCTGGCCTACTTCCCGATCTGGTCCTACGCCCACCCGATGGCCATCCAGCTCGCCGAGCGGCTGGCCAGCCACACCCCGGGCGAGCTGAACCGGGTGTTCTTCACCACCGGCGGCGGCGAGGCGGTGGAGACCGCCTGGAAGCTGGCCAAGCAGTACTTCAAGCTCATCGGCAAGCCCGAGAAGCACAAGGTGATCTCGCGCTACGTCGCCTACCACGGCACCCCGCAGGGGGCGCTGTCGATCACCGGCATCCCGTCCGCGAAGACCATGTTCGAGCCGCTGGTGCCGGGCGCGCACAAGGCGGCCAACACCAACTTCTACCGGGCGCCGGTCTACGGCGACGACCAGAAGATGTTCGGCCAGTGGGCCGCCGACCAGATCGAGGCGGCCATCGAGATGGAGGGGCCGGAGTCGGTCGCCGCGGTGTTCCTGGAGCCGGTGCAGAACTCCGGCGGCTGCTTCCCGCCGCCGCCCGGGTACTTCCAGCGGGTCCGCGAGATCTGCGACAGGCACGACGTGCTGCTGGTCTCCGACGAGGTGATCTGCGCCTTCGGCCGGCTGGGCCCGATGTTCGGCAGCAGCAAGTTCGACTACGTCCCCGACATGATCACCTGTGCCAAGGGGCTGACCTCGGGCTACTCGCCGCTGGGCGCCTGCATCGTCTCGGAGAGGCTGATCGAGCCGTTCCTGCGGGGCACCACGTCCTTCCCGCACGGCTACACCTTCGGCGGGCACCCGGTGTCCTCGGCGGTGGCGATGGCCAACCTCGACATCTTCGAGGCCGAGGGACTCAACCAGCGGGTGCTGGACAACGAGAACGCCTTCCGGACGACGCTGGAGAAGCTTCTCGACCTGCCGATCGTCGGCGACGTCCGCGGCGACGGGTACTTCTGGGGCATCGAGCTGGTCAAGGACAAGGCCACCAAGGAGACCTTCGACGACGACGAGGCCGAGCGGCTGCTGCGCGGCTACCTGTCCAAGGCGCTGTTCGAAGCGGGGCTGTACTGCCGGGCCGACGACCGGGGCGACCCGGTCGTCCAGCTGGCGCCGCCGCTGATCTGCGGCCAGGCCGAGTTCGACGAGATGGAGCAGATCCTGCGCTCGGTGCTCACCGAGGGCATGAACCAGATCTGAGCGACGGGCGGCGGTACCGGGCCGGTCCCGCGCCGGTACCCCGCCTGGTCAGTAGCCGGCGCTGGAGCGGATGTGCTCGAAGATCAGGTTGGTCTCGGTCAGCGCGATGTCGGCGTTGCCGCTGAAGTTGACCACGAAGTCGCGCAGGTTCTCGGTGTCGCGGGCCGCCACGTGCAGCAGGAAGTCGTCGGCGCCGGCCAGGAAGAACACGTTGAGCACCTCGGGCAGCTGCGCCACCGTCTCGGCGAACTCGGCGAGCCGGGTCCGGGCGTGCGACTGCATCCGGACCGAGATCATCGCCTGGATGGCCCGGCCCACCGAGGCCGGGTCGATGTCGGTGTAGAAGCCGCGGATCACGCCCCGCTCGCGCAGCGCCCGCACCCGGCCCAGGCACGTCGAGGGCGCCACCCCGACCAGTTCGGCCAGCGCGTTGTTGGGGATCCGGGCGTCGCCGGTGAGCGCCCGCAGGATGGCCCGGTCGACCGCGTCCAGCGGGGCCGGCGGCTCGGCCTCGCCGTTGCCGGCTCGGCGGACCCGGCCGGGCTGCACGGTGTTCGACCGGGCATCCGCCTTGCCCGAGTCGTCCGAACGAGAAGTGGTCACCTAGGCACTCTGGCAGAATTTCGTTCACCTGCCTAGCAATTCGTCATGCAATCCTTCATTGTCTAGGGTTAACCTGGCCTCAATCACGCGGCCACGACGCCAGCTGCGCAGCGGCGCGTATCGCCCGTTGCCCATCGATGGAAGAGGTAACGCATGAAGGTCGGCATTCCCCGCGAGGTGAAGAACCACGAGTACCGGGTGGCGATCACCCCGGCCGGCGTCAACGAGCTGGTCCGCAACGGTCACGAGGTCTACGTCGAGCGGGACGCCGGGGTGGGATCGTCCATTCCGAACGAGTACTACACCGAGGCCGGCGCGCGGATCCTGGACACCGCCGACGACGTGTGGGCCGAGGGTGACCTGGTGCTGAAGGTCAAGGAGCCGATCGCCGAGGAATACCACCGGATGCGGTCCGACCAGACGCTGTTCACCTACCTGCACCTGGCTGCCGACAAGAGCTGCACCGACGCCCTGCTCAAGGCCGGCACCACCGGCATCGCCTACGAGACCGTGCAGCTGCCCGACGGCTCGCTGCCGCTGCTCGCGCCGATGTCGGAGGTGGCCGGCCGGCTGGCCCCGCAGGTCGGCTCGTACCACATGATGCGCCACGGCGGCGGCGGTGGCGTGCTGATGGGCGGCGTCCCCGGCACCTACGCGGCCAAGGTGGTGGTGATCGGCGCCGGCGTCTCGGGCCAGAACGCCGCCGCGATCGCGCTGGGCATGCAGGCCGAGGTGCTGCTGCTGGACCGCAACGTCGCCCGGCTGCGCCAGATGGACGCCATCTACCAGGGCCACTGCCAGACCATCGCGTCCAACGCCTACGAGGTGGAGCGCGCGGTGCTGGACGCCGACCTGGTGATCGGCGCGGTGCTGGTGGCCGGCGCCAAGGCGCCGAAGATCATCAGCAACGAGCTGGTGTCGCGGATGAAGCCGGGCTCGGTGCTGGTCGACATCTCCATCGACCAGGGCGGCTGCTTCGAGGACTCCCGCCCGACCACCCACGCCGAGCCCACTTTCCCGGTGCACAACTCGGTGTTCTACTGCGTGGCCAACATGCCCGGCGCGGTGCCGCACACCTCGACCTACGCGCTGACCAACGTGACCCTGCCGTACGCGGTGGAGCTGGCCAACCGCGGCTGGCGGGATGCGCTGAAGGCCGACAAGGCGCTGGCCCTCGGCCTGAACACCCACGCCGGCGAGCTGACCAACGCCCCGGTCGCGCAGGCGCACGGCTACGACAGCGTCGAACTGGCCGACGTGCTGAAGTAGGGCGATCATTTCCAGCATTCCCGACTACCGCAGCCTGTCCTACTGGCACGCGACGGCCGGCGAGGAGCTGCTCCCCCGGCCGTCGCTGGCCGCCGCCAGCCCGGCGGAGCGGACCGTCGACGTCGCCATCGTGGGCGCCGGCTACACCGGGCTGTGGAGCGCGTACTACCTGCGCCGGGCCGACCCCGGGCTGCGGGTCGCCGTGGTGGAGGCCGAGATCGCCGGGTTCGGGGCGTCCGGGCGCAACGGCGGCTGGTGCTCGGCGCTGTACCCGGTGCCGCTGCCGGTGCTGGCCCGCGAGCACGGCCGGGCCGCCGCCGTCCGGCAGTACCAGGCCCTGCGCGACACCGTCGCCGAGGTGGGCCGGGTGGTCGCGGCCGACAGCCTGGACGCCGACTGGGCCGCCGGCGGCACCGTCACCCTGGCCCGCAGCCAGCCGCAGCTGCGCCGGGCCGCCGAGGAGGTTGAGGAAGCCCGGGCGTTCGGGTTCGACGACCTGGAGCTGCTCGACGCTGGCGAGGCCCGCCGCCGGCTGGACGCGACCTCGGTGCTGGGCGGGGTGTACACCCCGCACTGCGCGGCGATCCACCCGGCCAAGCTGGCCCGCTCGCTGGCCCGCCGGGTCGAGGAGCTGGGCGTGCCGATCTACGAGCAGACCCCGGCGCTGGCCGTCGAGCCCGGCCGGGTGCGCACTCCGCACGGCGACCTGCGGGCCGAGCTGGTGCTGCGGGCGACCGAGGGGTTCAGCGCCCGGCTGCCGGGCCTGCGGCGCAGCGTCGCGCCGGTGTACTCGCTGATGATCGCCACCGAGCCGTTGCCGGCCGAGGCCTGGCAGCAGCTGGGGCTGGCCGCCCGGGAGACCTTCGCCGACTTCCGGCACCTGATCATCTACGGCCAGCGCAGCGCCGACGGCCGGCTGCTGTTCGGCGGCCGGGGCGCTCCCTACCACTTCGGCTCCCGGATCTCGCCCCGCTACGACCGGGTGCCGTCGGTGTTCGCGGCCCTGCGCTCGACCCTGGGCCAGCTGCTGCCCGCGGTGGCCGACGTGCCGGTCAGCCACAGCTGGGGCGGCCCGCTGGGGATCAGCCGGGACTGGCATCCCTCGGTCGGGCTGGACCGCGCGACCGGGCTGGGCTGGGCCGGCGGCTACGTCGGGGACGGGGTGGCGACGTCCAACCTGGCCGGCCGGACGCTGGCCGACCTGGCACTGGGCCGCGACAGCGACCTGACCAGCCTGCCGTGGGTGGGCCATCGCTCCCCGGCCTGGGAGGTGGAGCCGCTACGGTGGCTGGGTGCCAATGCCGGGCTGCGGGCGATGCGCTGGGCCGACCGGGCCGAGGACCGTCGCGGCCGGCCGTCGCGGCTGGCTGCCGTGGTGAACCGGGCGCTGGGCCGATGAGGGAGCATCGCAGGCGCGCCGCGCCGCGGAGCGCACCTACCCGCAAGGAGTGGAGATGACCTCGCCGAACGGGGCCGCGCAGGGCCGCCGGAGCGATGTGCCGGAGCGGGTGCGTGCCAGCCGGATGACCGAGCGGGTCAGCGCCGACCGCGAGCAGTTGCGCCGATTGCTGGCCGACGTCCCGGTCGGGCACGTCGGCTTCGTCACCGAAGACGGCCAGCCCTACGTGATCCCGACCGCGATCAGCCCGGCCGGCGACGACGTGCTGCTGCACGGCTCGACCGGCTCGCGGTGGATGCGGCTGCTGGCGACCGGCATCCCGGTGTCGCTGGCGGTGACCGCGCTGGACGGCATCCTGGTGGCCCGCAGCGCCTTCGAGTCCTCGATGCACTACCGCAGCGCGGTGCTGTTCGGCCGCTGCACCGCCCTGCAGGGCGAGGAGAAGCTGGCCGCGCTGGACGCCCTGACCGACGCGCTGATCCCGGGCCGGGTGGCCGAGGTGCGCCGGCCGAGCGCCAAGGAGCTGGCCGCCACCATGGCGCTGCGGCTGACCGTGGAGGACTGGACCATCAAGGTGTCCGACGGCCAGCCAGACGACCTGGCCGAGGACGTGGCAGGCCCCGCCTGGGCCGGCATCGTCCCGCTGGTCCGCCGCTACACCGAGGCGCTGGACGCCCCGGACCTGCGGCCGGGAATCGAGCTGCCGGCCTCGGTGCGCCGCATGCTGCAACCCGAGGACGAGCCGGCGGGCTGAGAAGTCAGGCCGAGGACCTCATCCGGCGCTCCAGCGCCATCTCGAACGGTTCGCCCTTGGCCCAGATCGCCTCGAAGGCGCAGGACAGGCTGCTGGCGAGTGCGGAGTGCTCGACCAGGATGTTGGTCGCGGTCAGCGCGCCGGCGATCGGGTCGGTGAGGGAGAACAGCGCCCGGCAGCCGTCGGTCAGGCACAGCTTCATCGGCACCTCGTCGGCGACCCGGGCGCCCTCGCCGGCCTTGATGAACTCCAGCGTCTCGGCGACCGCCTCGGGGTTGTCGAGGATGCTCGGCTCGTAGATGCACCGGACGTCCCCGCCGTTGGCCACGATCCGGCGGGTCGCCTCCAGGCCGGCCCGGTTGCTCGGGTTGGTGTACGGCGGCTTGGCGAAGGTCAGCAGCGAGTGCTCGGCCTCGCGCTGCAGGTCGCGGAACCGGGCGCCGACCATGCCCGGGTCGCGCAGCACCTCCACGTAGTCCAGCGGCGCGGTCTCCTGCCGGCCGGCCGCCCAGGTGTCGCGCAGGTGGCTGGCCAGGCCCACCGAGTGCGTCTCCAGCCCGGCCAGCGCCTGGCGCTGCACGGCCAGCAGCCGCTCGACGGCCGCCTCGGGATCGGTGGCGGCGTACCGGGTCACCGGACCCGGCCAGTCCCGGGCCAGGCCGCGCGAGACCAGGCTGTTGAGCACGTCGTAGATCCGCTGGCGCGGAATGCCCGCCTCGTTGGCGAGCTCGGAAGCGGCGTAGCTCTCCCGCTGGATCAGTGTCAGGTATGCCTTGGCCTCGTAGCGGGTCATGCCGAGCTGCACCAGACCGTGCACGTGCATGTTCACGTCTTCCATACGAGGCACCGTACCCACCCGGAAGGCGAAAAGCCCGTGTTTGCCAGGCAGAACCTCAAGCGTTCAACCGGAGGCCGCCAGCTGGCCACACGCGCCGTCGATCTCCCGGCCCCGGGTGTCACGGACCGTCACCGGAACGCCGTGGCCGGCGAGCCTGGCCACGAACTCCTCCTCGACCGGCTTGGGCGAGGCGTCCCAGGCCGAGCCCGGGGTGGGGTTGAGCGGGATCAGGTTGACGTGCGCCAGCCGTCCCGACAGCAGGGTGCCGAGCAGGTCGGCACGCCACGGCTGGTCGTTGATGTTGCGGATCATCGCGTACTCGATCGAGTACCGGCGGCCGGTGCGCGCGGCGTAGCCGTCGGCGGCCTCGAGCACCTCGCGCACCTTCCAGCGGGTGTTCACCGGCACCAGGGTGTCGCGCAGCTCGTCGTCGGGCGCGTGCAGCGAGACCGCCAGGGTGACGTTGAGGCCTTCGTCGGCGAGCTTGCCGATGGCCGGCACCAGCCCCACCGTGGACATCGTGACCGACCGCTGGGACAGCCCCAGCCCGGCCGGCGCCGGGTCGATCAGCCGGTGCAGCGCGGCGACCACCCGCTGGTAGTTGGCCAGCGGCTCCCCCATGCCCATGAACACCACGTTGGACAGCCGCACCGGCCCGCCCGGCAGCTCGCCCGCCGCGGCGACCCGGGCAGCGGCGACCGCCTGCTCGACGATCTCGGCGGTGGACAGGTTGCGGTTCAGGCCGCCCTGGCCGGTGGCGCAGAACGGGCAGGCCATGCCGCAGCCGGCCTGGCTGGAGATGCACACCGTCAACCGGTCCCGGTAGCGCATCAGCACGCTCTCCACCAGGGTGCCGTCGTGCAGCCGCCACAGCGTCTTGCGGGTGGCACCGCGGTCGGTCTCGACGTGGCGCACCTCGGTCAGCAACGGCGGCAGCAGCGCCGCGCCGAGCCGGTCCCGGACGGCGGCCGGCAGGTCGGTCATGGCGGCCGGGTCGTCGGCCAGCCGGGCGAAGTAGTGCCGGGACAGCTGGTCGGCGCGGAACGGCTTCTCACCCAGCTGGACCACCGCGTCCCGCCGCTGTTGCGGTGAGAGGTCGGCCAGGTGGCGGGGTGGCATCCCCCGGCGCGGGGCGTCGAAGACCAGCGGGAGAGTCGTCATCAGGACCCCATTCTCCCACGGCCTGCGGGGCCGGCGTTCCGCGTCAGCGGGCCGAGCTGCCGACCTCAGCCGGGCAGGCGGCTCAGCCGGGCAGGCGGCTCAGCCGGGCAGGAAGGCGGCCAGCAGCAGGTAGGCCACCGGTGCGCACGGCAGCAGCGAGTCCAGCCGGTCCATGATGCCGCCGTGGCCGGGCAGCAGCTTGCCCATGTCCTTGATGCCCAGGTCGCGCTTGATCATCGACTCGCCCAGGTCCCCCAGGGTGGCGGTGGCCACCACCGCGGCGCCGAACAGCGCGCCCTGCCACCACTGCTGGTGGAAGCAGAACACCATCATCAGCAGGCCGGCGGCCGCGCCGGCCAGCAGCGAGCCCGCGAAGCCTTCCCAAGACTTCTTCGGCGACACGGTGGGCGCCATCGGATGCTTGCCGATCAGCACGCCGACCGCGTAGCCGCCGGTGTCGGAGCAGACCACGGTGAGGATGAACAGCACGATGCGCGCGGCGCCATCGTCGGGGTGCGTCATCAGGACGGCGAAGCCGGCCAGGAACGGCAGGTAGAGCGCGACCAGGTTGCCGGACGCCACGTCGCGCAGGTACCCGTCGGCGCCGTCGGCCAGCCGCCAGACCGTCACCCCGAGCACGGTCAGCAGCAACGCGCCGACCAGGCCGTCCGGTCCGCGGAACCAGGCGGCCGACTCCATCGCCAGCACGCCGGCCAGCAGCGGCACCAGCGGCGGGCGGGCCTCCACCGTCCGGATGGCGGTCACCAGCTCGTACATGCCCAGGGCGATCGCGGCACCGATCACGAAGACGAAGCTCGGCCGGTACAGGGCCAGCGAGCCGATGATCAGCAGTCCCAGTACGACACCGACGCCGATCGCGGCCGGCAGGTTGCGCCCGGCCCGGACGGCGCGCGGCGGCGCGGCGATCTCGATGGCGGGAGCGCTGACCGGCACGCCGCCGGCGGCGGGGACGGGGCGCTGGGCGACGTCGATCGCGCTCGTCCCGGCGGTGGCGGCCGGCTGGTGGCCGTTGCGGGCGGGGACGGCGCCGGCCGGCCGGGGCGGTGCGGCGGCGTCGGCCGGCCGGGGCGGTGCGGCGGCGTCGGCCGGCCGGGGCGGTGCGGCGGCGTCGGCCGGGTTCGGCACGGGCTCGACCAGGGTCAGCCGGCGAGCCGGGGTGCCGGTCCCGGATCGCCCGGCCGGTCGCAGCGCCTTGACGATGCCCAGGTGCCGGGTGCGGGCCGGCTCGGGAGCGGGCGGGCTGCCCGCGTCGGCGTCGGCCGGCGCTGTCCCGTCGGTGTCACCGGCCGGTGCCGGGCCGATCCCGGACAGTGCTGCGCCAGTCCCGGACGGTGCTGTGCCGTTCCCGGCCGGTGCCGGGGGTTCTGGTGGCGCCGGCCGGGTGGCGACGGTCGCCTGCTCGGCCGCGCCGGGGTCGGCGTCCGGCCGGGCGTGCCGTGCCGAGCGGGACGGCCGGGCGGCAGCGCCCGGTGCGGCGGCCCGGGACCGGGCGATCAGCTCCGCGGCAGACAGGCCGGTACTCCCGCCGTGCCGGCCAGCCGGTGTTGCCGAGGCCGGCTCGTCGGTCGGCGGTTCGTCGCGGTCGGCCATCAGACCTCGAGCAGCTCGGTTTCTTTGTGCTTGACCAGCTCGTCCACGGATGCCACGTACTTGTCGGTCACCTTCTGCAGTTCGACCTCGGCGCGGTGGGCGTCGTCCTCGCCGACCTCGCTCTCCTTGTCCTTGACCAGCTTGCCGAAGGTGTCGTTGGCGTGCCGGCGCACCGCCCGGATCGACACCTTGGCCTCCTCGCCCTTGTGCCTGGCGACCTTGACCAGCTCACGGCGACGCTCCTCGGTCAGCTGCGGGAACACCACCCGGATCAGGTTGCCGTCGTTGCTGGGGTTCACCCCCAGGTCGCTGTTGCGGATGGCCTTCTCGATGGCCTGCAGCTGGCTGGAGTCGTAGGGCTTGATGACGGCCATCCGGGCCTCCGGCGTGCTGACCGAGGCCAGCTGTGGAAGCGGGGTCATGGCGCCGTAGTACTCGATGTTGATCCGGGCGAAGCTGGCCGCCGACGCCCGGCCGGTGCGGAGGCTGGTCAGGTCGTCACGCAGGACGGTGACCGCCTTCTCCATCTTCTCCTCGGCCTCGAAGAGCGTCTCCTCGATCACGTCCATCTCCTGCTTTCTACCGAGTGCGGCCAGCGGCCGGACTTCTCTAGTTCTCCGGGCCGACCAGCGTGCCGATCTTCTCGCCACGGATCACCTTGGCGATGTTGCCATCCGCGAGATCGAACACGATGATCGGCATCCCATTGTCCCGGCACAGGCTGAAGGCGGTCGCGTCGGCGACCTGCAGCCCGCGGTTGAGCACCTCGTCGTAGCTGATCGTGTCGAACTTGACGGCGTTCGGGCTGGTCCGAGGGTCGGCGTCGTAGACCCCGTCCACGCCGCTCTTGCCCATCAGCAGCACGTTGCAGCCGATCTCCAGCGCGCGCTGGGCGGCGGCGGTGTCGGTGGAGAAGTACGGCATGCCGGCACCGGCTCCGAAGATCACCACCCGGCCCTTCTCCAGGTGCCGCTCGGCACGGCGCGGGACGTAGGGCTCGGCGACCTGGCCCATGGTGATCGCGGTCTGCACCCGGGTCGGCACGTCGCGCTTCTCCAGGAAGTCCTGCAGCGCCAGGCAGTTCATCACGGTGCCCAGCATGCCCATGTAGTCGGCCCGGTCGCGGTCCATGCCACGCTGGCTGAGCTCGGCGCCGCGGAAGAAGTTGCCGCCGCCGACCACCACCGCCACCTGGGTGCCGCCCTCGTTGACCTCCGAGATCTGCCGGGCGATCGAGGCCACCACGTCCGGGTCGACGCCGACCGCGCCGCCGCCGAACACCTGCCCGGACAGCTTGAGCATCACCCGCTTGTAGGCGCTGCGCCGGGGGCGTTGCGGCGCTGCCTCCGGGGCGTCGTCCGGGCGCAGAGACGACAGAAGGGCCGCCTGTCCGGTCTTGGTCATGGCGGCCCCTCTCGTCGTACTGCCTTGGCTAACGATCCTGCCTCATTGTGGCCCGGTTGGCGGCCAACGGCTCGGCCGGAGCGCCGGAGTCGGTCAGGCGGCGCCGACCTCGAACCGGGCGAAAGCGGTGAGCTTCACGCCGGCCTCGTCCAGCAGCGCCTTGACGGTCTTCTTGTTGTCCTGGACCGCCGACTGCTCCAGCAGCACGCCGCCCTCGGCCTTGAAGAAGCCGTTCAGCCGGCCCTCGACGATCTTGGCCAGCGCGGCCTCGGGCTTGCCCTCCTCGCGGGCGGTGGCCTCGGCGATCCGCTTCTCGTTCTCGATCGTCTCGGCGGGCACATCCTCGCGGGTCAGGTACTGCGCGCGCAGCGCCGCGACCTGCATGGCGGCACCGCGGGCGGCGGCGACGTCGTCGCCCTCGAAGGCGACCAGCACGCCGACCTGCGGCGGGAGGTCGGAGGACTTGCGGTGCAGGTAGGTGGCGACCTTGCCCTCCAGCTTGACCGCGCGGCGCAGCTCGATCTTCTCGCCGATGACGGCGTTGAGCGCCTCGATGTTCTCCGCGACGGTCTTGCCGTCGACCAGCTTCTCGTTCAGCAGCGACTGCGCGTCGGTGGCCGAGGACCCGACGAAGTGGGCCACGATGTCGCCGGCCAGCGTCTGGAACTGCTCGTTCTTGGCGACGAAGTCGGTCTCGCAGGCCAGCTCGATCATCGCGTTCTCGGCGGCGGCGACCAGGCCGTTGCTGGTCTCGCGCTCGGCACCGCGCTTGGCCGCCTTGCCGGCGCCCTTGATGCGCAGCTCCTCTACGGCCTTGTCGAAGTCCCCGTCCGCGGCTTCGAGCGCCTTCTTCGCGTCCATCATGCCGGCGCCGGTGGCGTCCCGGAGCTTCTTCACGTCAGCGGCACTGATAGCCATCTGGTATGCGTCCTTCTCTTGTCTGTCGAAGTGGTTCTTGAAGTGGCGGCGGACGCACAGGGCGTTCCTCGGATCGGGGACGCCCCGCGCGTCGCCTGGCTGCCCCGGCTGGTGCTGGGGCCGGCTGCCGTCAGGAGGCGGAGTCGGTGCCCTCGGCGGTGGCCGGGGTGGCCTCGGCGGGGGTGGCCTCGGCGGTCGCCGGAGCGGCCTCAGCGGAGGCGGTCTCGGCCGGAGCGACTTCGGCGGTTGCCGGAGCGGCCTCGGTGGTTGCCGGAGCGGCTTCAGCAGGAGCGGCCTCGGTGGGCTTGAGCAGCTCGGTCTCCCAGTCGGCCAGCGGCTCGTCGGCCGCCAGCACACCGGGCTCGGGCTTGTCGTCCCGGCCGGCGTTGGCGGCCAGGCCCGCGCGGGCCATCAGGCCCTCGGCGACCGCGTCGGCGACCACCCGGGTCAGCAGGCCGGCGCTGCGGATCGCGTCGTCGTTGCCCGGGATCTTGTAGTCGACCTCGTCTGGGTCGCAGTTGGTGTCCAGGATCGCGATGACCGGGATGTTGAGCTTGTGCGCCTCGGCGACCGCAAGGTGCTCCTTCTTGGTGTCGACGATCCAGACCGCGCTGGGGGTCTTGCTCATCTCGCGGATGCCGCCGAGGGTGCGCTCCAGCTTGATCTTCTCGCGGGTCAGGATGAGCTGCTCCTTCTTGGTGGCGGTGCCCTCCCAGCCGTTCTCCTCCATCGCCTCGAGTTCCTTCAGGCGCTGCAGCCGCTTGTAGACGGTGGAGAAGTTGGTGAGCATGCCACCGAGCCAGCGCTGGTTGACGTACGGCATGCCGACCCGGGTGGCCTGCTCGGCGATCGCTTCCTGGGCCTGCTTCTTGGTGCCGATGAACAGCACGGTGCCGCCGTGGGCCACGGTCTCCTTGACGAACTCGTAGGCCCGGTCGATGTAGCCGATGGTCTGCTGCAGGTCGATGATGTAGATGCCGTTGCGCTCGGTGAAGATGAACCGCTTCATCTTCGGGTTCCAGCGCCGGGTCTGGTGTCCGAAGTGCACTCCGGAGTCCAGCAGGTTCTTCAT